>OODB01000770.1_pt1 | contig 28261 bp, 21 predicted proteins | sample 1671721 | NCBI WGS metagenome assembly OODB01 (sample SAMN06348185, study PRJEB24527) | human gut metagenome | biome: human gut; feature: ankylosing spondylitis patient; material: feces | host: Homo sapiens | place: China | collected 2015-10
TCTCGCCCACACCGCCCCGCTGCTCCGGATCCCAGAACACGCCTTTGACTCCGGTCCCCTGCTTGAGCTTGCGCCACCAGGTGTCGCTGTACACCTGCTCATAGTCCGCCTGTTCCAGCACCACAGGCAGCACGCTGGAAAGCACCCGCGCGGTCTGCTCATCGTCCGGGGCCCGGGGCAGCACATTGGGGGCCGGGTAGTTGTCCATGGCGTCAGCATGCTTGTTGGCAATGGAGTTGAACAGCCACCCGCTGGACGGTTGAGGCTTGCCCTCCATCATGGGGTTCTGGTAATTTTTCCAGTGCCCCATCCGGAACCACAGCTCGTTGTCCACCAGCCGTTGGTCCAGCGCCGCCTTGCCGACCTTGTACTTCTGCAGGATCTGCTCTGCCCGCGCCACCTCCTCCGCCCCGATGGGCGGCTTGTCGGTCCATAGCTCTGTCATTTGTACCTCCGTTTCTAAAATTGTTTTTCTTTGTTACCATCCTTGCCCTCTCCGTCATTGCTTCGCAATGCCACCTCTCCCAGAGTGAGAGGCTTTGGCAGTTCGTAAAGTTCCCTCAAAACGCTATGCGTCTATATAAAGCGAAACCTCTTTGCCAAGGGCTCTCCCTTTGGGAGAGCTGGACGCCGTCAGGCGGCCTGAGAGGGCTAGCCCGCTGCCCTTTATACCCTATAAACCCTCGCCCTTTTGTGCAGCTCCAGCGGGTCATCCCGGAGGGGCGGCACCGTCTTCTGCCGGGGCGGCGCGATGGGATGTTCCATCAGCACATAGCGGCACTCGTCGTAAATGTGGTCTTCCTGCCGGGTGTCGATGTCCTCCACATTGCTCTCGTCGTACACCAGGTTCGGGATGGTCCGGATGAAATGCCGACAGGTGCTGAACACCTGAAACATCGGCCTGCCCTCCCCGTCAAAGGCCAGCCGGTAGTGGAACTGCATCTTGCCCGCCAGCCGGGTGTGGTCGCCGGGCCGCCAGTGCAGGAAATTGGGCGCCCGCTCCATCATCGCCGCGATGCTCTCGCCCCGGCTCTCGTCAAAGATGGCAGGGTCCGCGATGCCCTGAATGACCCGCCCCCGGAGCAGCGGGTCGTTCTGCTCCACTTCCCGGATTTGTCTTGCCTGCTCCACCGGGTCGATGCGCAGGCCCTCGTTGGGGCGTCCGGTGCAGCCGTACAGTTCCTTGACGCGGTAGAGCCGCCCCTCTTCGTCCGCCGCGTACCATCCCACCGAGAACGGCTTGGAGAAACCGAAATCGTAACCCCGGTAAATTTTCCAGTGCTTCGGGATGGCAAACGGCGCAATGACATGGGTCCAGCGCTGGTCGTCGTAGTGGGCCGGGTCGTTCCGCCACTCGGTGAACACCTGCCCCTGAAAGCTGTCCCAGCTGCCGTAGAGCAGGGCCTGCTTTTCCGCTTCCGGCAGGCTGGCCAGAGCCGCCAGATAATCCGGGTCGTTTTCCAGCAGGGCCGGGTTATCGAACACGCTGGACGGGATGAACACCCGCGCCCGTTTCAGTTTTTTCTCCGTGCCGTCCGGCATCCGCACCGGGTATTCTTCCACGATGGGCGTACCGGGCGGGGCCGGTGTGATGAACCGGGCCTTGACCCAGCCGTGCCCCACCCCGCCGGGGTTGGTGGTGGCCCGGAGATACACCCGGGTGCCCGGGCCGGTAGGGCGGTTGCGGCTCATCAGGTAGCTGTACTCTTCCCATTCAAAGTGGGTGAGCTCATCAAAGCCGATAAAATCAAAGGCCTTGCCCTGATAGTTCGTCCGGTCTTTGGTGTACTGCAGGGAGCCAAAATAAATCTTCGCCCCGCTGGGGAACACCCACACATGGCTGGTGGCGTTGTACTGCGCCCCGGGGAATGCCCGGCGGTAGTACAGCTGGCTTTTGTCCACAAGGTCGGTCAATTGCGGGTAAGTCTTGCGGAGGATGAGGGCCCGGTAGTGCGGGATGTGCACCTGCCGCAGCGCCTCGATCACCAGCGCGTCGCTCTTGCCGCCGCCTGCCGCCCCGCCGTAGAGGGCTTCCGGCTCCGGCCGCCGCATAAATTCCAGCTGCCTCGGCTGGGGCCGCCAGACCACGGCGGCTCTTTTTGGTTCGCTCATGCTTCCTCCACCGACGGCAGCAGCACCACGCCGCAGACCATGCCCTCGGCCTCTACGCCCTGCTCGTTCAGCGCCCTCGCCACCGCGGCCAGGTCTTTTAAAACAGCGGTGGCTTCTTTCAGTCCCTTGAAGCTGCCGGGGTCTGCCGGGCCGTCTTTGTCCGCTGCCTTTCTGGCCGTTTTCTGCCGGGCGTTCAGCTCCCGGACTTCCTGCGCCAGCAAGGTACTCAGGGTGTCGGTGGCCCGCTGTAAGCTTTCCATGCTCTTACTGGCGGGCTGTTTTGTCTGCCCCATCCTGGATTCTTCACTTCCTTTCCTGTTTGGCTTGGCAACAGGATACCATAGTGTTCCGCCCCCCAACAGTGCACATTTTTCAGATACTTTTTGCTTATTTTGGATTAGATTATCCAAATTGTATAACAAGAGTATCTAAAAAACTCCCTGCCTGTGTTCTTTTTCACAAGCAGGGAGGTTTCATGCTGTATTTATTTTACAAAAGCCGCTTAAAAATCGCGCATTCTTTCCGAGGTGCTCTCACAGCGTCTCCACCCGGTCAAACAAGCCCTTGGCGGCTTCCACAGCGTCCTTGCTGCCAAACGCCACCCGGACGCTCTTTGCCATCTGCCGGGGCAGAGCGGCGGCCTGGGCTTTCAGGGTGTCGGCGTCCACGGCGCAGAGGGCGGCACGGTCGGCCGCTGCCATCCCGTCCGTGATGCCGCAGAAATACCGGCGGTCCAGCTCCTTGGCCTGGGCGTAAGGCTTGCGGGGCGTGTCGAGCTTTGCCACCGTGCCCACGATGAACTCGTTCATGTCCTTTTCGGTGTAGTCCCGCGCGGCCAGGTCTGCCGGGCCCTTGGCAAAAGTGTCATAGCTCTCGGTCAGGTGCGGGTCACGGTAGGTGTAGAGGTACTCCACGCCATCCTGGGTCAGCATCCCGGTGCCGTACGCGCCGCCCACCTCGCGGATATGGTGCCACAGATACTCGTAGCTCATCACCCGGGCCAGCACCTTGCGGGCAGCGCACCGCTCCATGGGCCAGACCAGCAGGTCGTAGTTCACGCCGCCGTCAATGATGAACGCCTCGTTCACCGGGGCCGTCAGCTCCTCGGTGTAGGCACAGGCCGTGCCCCGCTCCGCCTCTGCAAAGGCACTGCCCGGCAGCAGCTTCCGCAGGGTGTCCAGCCCGGCCTCACTGCCATGGAAGCTCACGGTCAGCTGGGCGTGGTGCAGGATCTTCTCCCGCAGGGCCTCAAATTTGGCCCCCACAGCGGCCCAGTCGGCCTTTTCCAGCAGCTCGCACAGGAAATGATACGCCGTCACGCCGCTCACCCGCTCGGTCAGGGCGTTTTCCACGGTAAAGTGTGCCCCGGCGCGGACGGCCGCATAGCTGTTGCCCTGCTGGATGAACTGCTGTTCCATGTTCAGCTTCTGCTGGCTCAGCACCCGGGCATAAGCGGCCTCGGCGCCTGGCCCGGTCAGCCGGGTCTCGTACAGCCACTCGCCGCCCAGCTCCACGGCCTTTTCCAGGCTCCGCTCCAGCAGGCTCATGCTCAGGGTCAGCTTGGTGTGGCAGGGGCTGCCCGCCTGCCGTCCGGTCCAGATGCTCAGGGCCACGCTGCTGTTGCCCAGCCAGGTGCCGCGCAGGGTGTTCAGCTCCCGGGCCGTGTGGCGCGGGGTGTCCAGCTCGTCCAGCACGTCGGTCAACAGATCGAGATACTGCATTTCTTCCGGTGTCAGGCTGCCCAGGTCGTAGTAGAAATTCAGGTAGGTGCTGCCCGCCGAGGGGTGGTGCAGCAGGGTAGCTCCGGCCAGCTGCTCTTCCCCGCCCGCGGCGCTCTTTTCCCCGCTGCCAAGATCGGCCACGGTCAGCGGGTGCTCCAGCACCAGCTTGCCGTCCACACGGGCAGCCTGTGCCTCTTCCTCTTTCTTGGGCAGGGTCGGCACCTGGGTCACCTGCACCGGCTCTGTCGCAAACAGGTCTTTCAGCAAAGCATCGAACCAGCCCTCGGCCAGTTTCTCCCGCAGGGAGGCAAACAGGCTGTTGGTGTGCAGCAGCATGGCCGGGTCGCCGGTGTGCAGCCAGCCCGTGGCCGCGTTGATGGCGTCCAGCACGCCGTCCGGGATGCTGCCCGGCCGCTCCAGAGAAGCAAACTCCGCCGCGTTCAGAGAGGCCAGCAGCAGGTCTTCCGGGATGCCCTCAGCCAGGATGTCGTCCACGGCTTTCCGCACGCCCGCGGCAAACCGGGCCGCCGTATCCTCGGTGGCACCGCGCAGCACCAGCTCCAGCGTGGGCTGTAACGTGCTGTCGTCAAACCCGATGTCGATGTCCGCGCCCAGCTTCTCGTTCAGCAGGGCCGCTTTCAGCGGGGCCTGATTGGAGCCCAGCAGCGCGTCCAGCAGGATCTCCACGCCCAGCTGCCGCTCCCGGTCTGCAAAGGCTCCGGTATACCAGGCCAGAGCGCACTGCACCTCGTCGGCCTCCGGCTTCTCGGTGTAGTAGGGGATCTTCACCTGCACGCCCGGCTGCTCGTCCTGCATCGTCAGGCGGGGGCGGCTGGTGCCCTTGGGCATCCTGCTCAGGTAGGCCTCGTCGAGGAATGCCAGCGCCTCCCCCATGTTCAGGTTTCCGTACAGGGTGATGCAGCAGTTGTCCGCGCTGTAGTGGCGGTGGTACACCCGCTTGTACTTCTCATAGGTCAGCGCCGGGATGGAAGCCGGGTCGCCGCCCGAGACAAAGCCGTAGGCCGTGTCCGGGAACATGGCCCGCTCCAGCGCGTTCTGCAGCTGGGCGTCCGGGGAGGCCAGAGCGCCCTGCATCTCGTTGTAGACCACGCCGCTCACGGTGCCGTCCTCGCCCCGGTGCCAGCCCTCCTGCTCAAACACGGCCTTGTCCACCATGGCCAGCGGGCAGAACACCGCGTTGAGGTACACGTCCATCAGGTTCTTGAAATCCGTCTCGTTGGGCGTCGCAAAGGGGTAAACGGTCTTGTCCGGGAACGTCATCGCATTGAGGAACGACGCCATGCTGCTCTTGAGCAGCTGCAGAAACGGCGATTTGACCGGGTACTTCTCACTGCCCGCCAGCACCGAGTGTTCCAGGATATGGAACACTCCCGTATCATCGGAGGGGAACGTCCCGAACCCGATGCCGAACGCCTTGTTGTTATCGTCGTTTTCCACCAGCAGCACCGATGCGCCGCTGACGTCATGGGTGAGCACCGTCAGGGTGCCGTGCTGCTCCGGGCAGTCTTCCTGCTTTACCAGAGTGTAACCGGGATATTGCTTCATCGCTGTTTCTCCTTTGGTTTTTATTTTTTTGCCTTTATTGTATCATTCTTCCGGGTAAAACACAACAAACCAAAAACGGCAGCCTCCCGCTCCCGGGAAGCTGCCGCTCTGTCTTTTAATTTACGCTGTCGGTAATGACCCCCGCTTTGCACGACACCCTGAACAGCACAAAGCCCACCACGAACAGCACGATGAGGGAGCCGACGCCCACATTGGCGCTGCCGGTCAGCTGGCTGCCCACGCTGACGATCATGGTGCCCAGGAACGAGGCCCCCTTGCCGCAGATGTCAAACAGGCCGAAGTATTCGCCGGATTTTTCCGGCGGGATGATCTTGGCAAAGTGGGAGCGGCTGAGGGCCTGCACGCCGCCCTGGAACATGCCCACGATGACGGCCAGCACCCAGAACTGCCACTGCCGGGTCAGGAAGAACGCAAACACCGCAATGCCCGCGTAGGCCGCGATGCAGACCGGGATGAGGGCCGTGGACGGGTATTTCGAGGACAGCCGCCCGAAGATGAGCGCTGACGGGAACGCCACGATCTGGGTCAGCAGCAGGGCCAGCAGCAGACCCGTGGTATCCAGCCCCAGTGCCGTGCCATAGGCCGTGGCCATATCAATGATGGTATACACGCCGTCGATGTAGCAGAAGAACGCCAGCAGGAACCAGAACACCTGTTTATCTTCCGGCAGGTGGCGGATGGTGTGCCCGATGCGGGCGAAGCTCTGGCGGATGGCGTGCCGCTCCACCTCCACATAGTGCAGCTGTTTGTATTGGTTCAACAGCGGCAGCGTGGTCAGCAGCCACCAGAACGCCGTGATCAGCAGAGCCAGATCCAGTGCTTTCATCTGGCTGATGCCCAGCTTGTCCGCCCCCAGCACAAGGCCCAGACAGGCCACGAACGGCACACAGCTGCCAATGTAGCCCCATGCATAGCCTTTGGAGGAGACTTCGTCCATCCGTTCCGGGCTTGTCACATCGCTCAGCATGGAATCGTAAAAGACAAGGCTGCCCGAGAAGCCCACCTTGGCAATGACAAAGATGACGAGAAACGGCAGCCAGGCGGACATCTTGCCCATGGCAATGCAGCCCACGATGCCCACCCAGACGCAGAGCAGAAAGATGGGCTTTTTGAAGCCTTTCGTGTCCGCCAGAGTGCCCAGGATCGGGCTGAGGATTGCCGTGATGATGGTCACCACCGAGCTGGCGTAGCCCCAGTAGGCCAGATACTCCACCGACGACAGCCCGCCGCCGGAGGCCAGTGCATTGAAGAAGATGGGGATGAGGGTGGCCACCATCAGCACAAAGGCCGAGTTGCCCACGTCGTACAGGATCCACGCGCGCTCCAGTTTGGTCAGCCGGAACCGCTGCTTGCTTTCTTTTTCCATGTTGCCCCTCTCAGTTTTCCCCAAAGGTGTGCTGGTATGCTTGATCCAGCGGTGCCCCGGTCTGCAGTGTGTCGCGGTATTCCAGAATCAGCCGCTCGGCCAGCGGCAGGGCTTTCTGGTACAGCGCATCCAGTTGCTCACAGCTCTCCGCGCAGGCGGGGTTGGGCTGCGGGTTTGCCACCAGCCCGTGCAGGCCCTCGTACCTGCCCACGGCTTTCATGCCTGTCAGCACCACCCGGCGCTTGACCGGGCTGGAGGCCAGCAGCAGCTTGTGCACGGCCACCATCCCTTTCATGGCGTCGTAAGCCTGCAAAATGGTGATGCCCTGATAGAACGGCGCGATCACTTTCGCCCGCTCCATACTGGGGTGGATGTGGCTGGCTGTCAAAAAATGCAGCGGGTCTTTGCCATCCCGGCGGAGGAGCATGTTGTCAAACTCCGTTTCAATTTCGCAGTGGCTCACGCCGCTGTCCCGGACATCCTGCTCCACGCGGGGGTGGCAGGTGGAGTCCAGCGCAAAATGGCAGAGGAAGCCCAGCGCGTAGGCCAGCGCGGCGTCTCTATTTTTCGCTTTGTTCACCACGCCCCGGGCCCGCTCGAAGAAAACCGCTCCCGGCTGCTCGTGCATGGCGTTGCCCAACGCGCTCACCGGGGTAGATTTTGCCGCGTGGTAGTAGAACAGCAGGTCCGGCCCGTGCAGGCCGATGTCATACAGCTCTCGGTAAGGAGCAATTTTTTCCTGCAATTCCACGGGCAGGCGTTCCAGAACATCCGCGCCAAAGCGTCGGTGTGCATAGGTGGATGGCATAACAAAGGCCTCCTTTATTTTACAGCTTACAGCTGCGGCAGCTCGTTTTTCAGGCCGCGGTCCATCAGGGCGCGGACGGCCTCGGCAGCGCTCATGCCGTGGTTGACGATGGCGTCCACCGTCTGCACGATGGGCATTTCCACCTGATATTTTTCGGCCAGCTCCAGCGCGGCGGGCAGGGCGTTCATGCCCTCCACCACCATGCCGACCTCTTTCACGGCCTCCGCCGGGCTCTTGCCCTTGCCAATGAGAATGCCCGCCCGGTTGTTCCGGCTGTGCATACTGGTGGCAGTAACGATGAGGTCTCCGATGCCGGCCAGGCCCGCAAAGGTGTGGACATTGCAGCCCATGGCCACGCCCAGCCGGGCGATCTCCGCAATGCCGCGGGTGATGAGGGCGGCGCGGGCGTTGTCGCCGTAGCCCAGGCCCGTGGAGATGCCCACGCCCAGCGCGATGACGTTCTTCATGGCACCGCTCAGCTCCACGCCCTTGATATCCGGGTTGGTGTAAACGCGCATACAGGTGTTGTTGAACACCTCCTGCACATACCGGGCGGCCTCCTCGTCCGGGCTGGCCGAGACGATGGTGGTGGGCAGATCAACCGCCACTTCCTCCGCGTGGGTGGGGCCGGAAAGCGCCACCAGACGCACGCCCTTGGGGCCGCCCTCTTTGCCCAGCTCGTCGGCCAGGATCTCCGTCATGGTCATCAGGGTGTCGGGCTCCACGCCCTTGGCCACATCCACGATGATCTGCCCGTCGGCCACATAGGGCCGGGCCTTGGCCGCCGTGCCCCGCACGAAGACAGACGGCACGGCAAACATCAAAATATCCTTGTCCGTGCACACTTCCTCCATGCTCTTGGTAAATTTCAGCTCCTGCGGGATCTTCATACCCGGCAGGTTGGGGTGGACGCGGGTGGTGGAGAGGCTGTCGATCTCCTGCCCCAGCGCCGACCACACCAGCACATCGTTTCCGCTCACGCACAGCATCCGTGCCAGAGCCATGCCCCAGGTGCCTGCACCCAGGATGCCAATTTTCCGTTTTGTCACGTTCTTGTCCTCCGTGTCCGCGCGCCGGGCAGAGCGCCCGTTCGCGCGGCAGTTTCTATGCAAAAAATAGTTCCGATATTTTAGTGTTCTACACCCAAGCCCATTTTACACGAAAGGCTGTATCCCGTCAACTCTCTGGCAGGCTGCACAAAGTCCGGTGGTGTTTTTCAGCGGTTTTGTCTATCGTATGCGATTTCATAACTACCAATTGCATCCATCGGAAATTCATGTTATAGTATTCTGGTAGGTTTTGTAGGTTTTTTCAAAAACCCTTTGACCTCAACGCAGGTTGATCCTGTATACTCTGCTTCATCGTCACATTTTCTTTAAAAGAGGATTTCAAAAAGCTTATGTTTGAGTCATTCCTTGCCAACCGCACCGTCGGCGTGCTGTGGGAGGCCCTGCCCCGTATCTTATCAGCGGGCCTCACCATGACCATCCCCCTCACGCTGATCTCGTTCTCCCTCGCCATGGTCATTGCCGTGGCGGTGGCTCTGGTGCAGTACGCCCATGTGCCGGTGCTGAGTCAGATCGCCCGGTTTTACATCTGGGTGGTACGCGGTACCCCGCTGCTGGTGCAGCTGTTCATCATCTTTTACGGCCTGCCCGGCGTGGGCATCATGCTGGACGCGTTCCCGGCTGCCGTCATCGCCTTTGCGTTCAATGAGGGTGCTTACTGCGCCGAGACCATGCGCGGCGCGCTGGAAAGCGTGCCCCAGGGCCAGCTGGAAGCCGGTTACTGCGTAGGCATGAGCTGGGTGCAGATCATGCGCCGCATCGTGCTGCCGCAGGCTTTGCGCACCGCCGTGCCCGCCCTGTCCAACTCCCTCATCGGCATGATCAAGGACACCTCGCTGGCGTCCAACATCACGGTGGCGGAGCTGTTCATGGCAGGCCAGCGGGTGGCCGCCCGCACCTATATCTTCCTGCCCATCTACTGCGAGGTCGCCGTGGTCTACCTGCTGTTCTGCACCGTCATCACCAAGCTGCAGAGCCTGCTGGAGCGCCAGCTGAACGCCCGCGGCTTCCAGTGAGAAAGGAGTGGAGCGTATGGCCATGTTAGAAGTGCGGGATATCCGCAAATCGTTTTATACTTACGCAAAACCCGGCCTGCAGGCCGGCATCTTCCACAAGCCCGGGGCCCGCAAGGTAGTCAGCCAGCTGGATGTCCTCAAGGGCGTGGACCTCACCGTCAACAAGGGCGATGTCGTCGCCATCCTGGGCCCCAGCGGCTCGGGCAAGACCACGTTCCTGCGCTGCCTCAACTTTTTGGAAACAACCGACAGCGGCACCCTGATCTTTGACGGCGAGCAGTTTGACCTGGGCAAGATCACCAAGGCCGACATTGCCCGCCTGCGCAAAAAGACGGCGTTCGTCTTCCAGAATTACAATCTTTTCCGGAACAAGACCGCCCTGCAGAACGTCACCGAGGGCCTTGTCATCGCCCGCAAGATGCCCAAAGCCCAGGCCGACGCCATCGGGATGAAGATGCTGGAAAAAGTCGGCCTGGCCGACCGGGCCGATTCCTACCCCCGCCAGCTCTCCGGCGGCCAGCAGCAGCGGGTGGCCATTGCCCGGGCTCTTGCCACCGACCCGGAAATTCTTTATTTTGATGAGCCCACCTCCGCCCTGGACCCGGAGCTGACCGGTGAGGTGCTGGCCGTTATGCGGCAGCTGGCCGAGGAGGGCATGACCATGCTGGTGGTCACCCATGAGATGGGCTTTGCCCGCGGCGTCTCCTCCAAGACGGTCTTCATGGAAAACGGCGTGGTGGTGGAGGCCTCTCCCTCGCAGGAGTTCTTCGCCCACCCCAAAGAAGAACGCACCAGAGAATTTTTACGCAAAATTGAACATACGAACTGAAAGGAATCCAATCATGAAAAGAAGAACCTTTATCTCTCTGATGAGCGTGATGGCAGCGGCAGGCGTGCTGAGCCTGAGCGGCTGCTCTTCCTCCAATAACCCCGCGGCTTCCACCGCTGGCACTGCCGCCTCCAGTGCTGCCTCCGCGGGCGGCGACCTGCTCTCCACCATCCAGAACCGCGGTACCCTCATCGTGGCGCTGGAAGGCGCATGGCAGCCCTGGAGCTACCACGATGAGTCCGACACGCTGGTGGGCTACGACGTCGAGGTCTCCCGCGCCATTGCCGAGAAGCTGGGCGTGGAGCCGGAATATGTGGAGAGCGATTGGGACAGCCTGTTTGCCGGCATGGACGCTGGCCGTTATGACATGGTCTGCAACGGCGTGGAGGTCACCGAGGAACGCTCCAAGACCTACGATTTCACCACGCCTTACGGCTACATCCACACCGCGCTCGCCGTCAAGAAAGACAACGACAGCATTACCAGCTTTGAGGACCTGGACGGCAAGACCACGGCCAACAGCCTGGCCTCCACCTACATGGAGCTGGCCGAGAGCTACGGCGCTACCGTGCAGGGCATCGACACGCTGGAAGAGACCATCCAGCTGCTGACGGCAGGCCGCATCGACGCTACCCTGAACGCCGACGTCTCGTTCTACGATTACCTCAATGTCCATCCGGACGCGGACTTCAAGCTGGTGGCATTCACGGAGGAAGCTTCCCACGTTGCCATCCCTCTGCGCAAAGGCGACGAGACCGCCACCCTGCTGGAGGCCATCAACAACGCCATTGAGGAGCTGCGTGCCGATGGCACTCTCTCCGAGCTGAGCGAGAAATACTTCGGCCAGGATATTTCTTCCGAGAACTGATTTTTTGATTTTGACAGCACAAAAGGCAGCCGCGTTCGCGGCTGCCTTTTTTCGCGCGTTAAATCGTCTCGCGGTACACTTCCAGATACACGCTCTGGCGGGACTCGTACAGTTTGCGCCGAAACTCGGTGCAGAAATCCGGGTCGTCGAACAGCTCCACCACCGCCGGGGCATAGCGGCTGCCCTTTTGGGCCTGCAGCTCCTCGATCAGCTTTTCCAGCGGCTTTGCCGCTGTGTAGCACCGCCCGATGTTGTCGGTGGCCGCGTCCAGAGAGTCGGCCACGGTCAGGGCGTCCACAATGGGCTTCATGTTCTTCGGGCAGGGCGGCTGATCTTTCGGGTAGCCTCCCTGGCCGTCATAATATGTATGATGGTAGAGTGCCGCCAGCGCCAGGTCGCCTTTGTGGCCGATCTTGCACAGCAGCTCATAGCCAAACGCCGCGTGCCACTGCACGCAGACAAATTCCTCATCCAGCAGGCGGCGGGAGTTGTTGCCCACATACATGGTCACCATGCTCTTGCCAATGTCGTGGTACACGCCGCATTCATAGGCCATCACACAGAGTTCCTCCGCGTGCTGCCGCACCGCTTCCACGGTATCGTACCCCATGGTGCCCACCATGGCCTCCGGCTTCTTCCACAGCAGCCGCCGGACAAAAAAGCAGGTCAGGTTGGCCACCATCAAAGAGTGGACATAGGTCGGCTTGTGGGCCGCCAGCATGTACACCAGCATGTTTTTGCGGTAGGGCCGCTCCGCGACTGCCTGCATCTCCACCAGTTCCCGCACCGCGTTGCTGGCCACACGGGGATACTGGTTCACAGGCAGATCGTTCAGGTAGCTCACGCTCTTGCTGAACATTTTTTCCAGTCGGCAGGCGTACTGGGGCTTTTCCTCCGGCGGAAGCGCGGCCTCATAATAAAACAGGGAGGAGAGGCTGGTCAGATTGTTGTTGATGCCCGTGGGCGAGTAGTCTTTCGGGTCCACCTTTTCAATGACCTCCAGCAGCACGTCCACTACCTCGCGGGCCGGGCAGCGCCCGGCGTGGTAACGGGCCGCCGCGTAAAAATAGCCCAGCCGCCAGTTCTGCAGCCGCTCGTCGTCCGTCTGGTTCTTCGCCTGCTCCCGGTGGATGTACTCCGCCGATTCCAGCACCTTTTCCGCGACCTCCGGGTCCTTAAAATCCCGCAGGTAAGCCAGCAGGGTCATCCGGTCCATGTGCATGGCATACTCAAATTGATCCCAGGGGATGGAGGGGTCCAGCTTGCGGTAATAGGGCGAGCAGATGACCCCCATGGCCTTGTCGAACACTTCCATGTAAGCTTCGCAGTCGGCATGGCTGTGGCGGGACATGGCCATCCGGCTGTTGCCCAGGCACCGGATGATATAGCTCTTGGTCTCCAGGTCAAATCCCTCGTACCGGGCCATGTAGGAGGCTCCCTCTTGGAAGTATCCCCGCACCTGTTTGCCCAGAGGGTTGATGCTGGAATCATCGCCCCGGACATTCATGTAATGCATGGTCACGCCGGCCCAGTACAGTTCCCGGATGATAGCCCGGTCATCCTGTTTCAGGCGGGCGTAGTCCAGCAGCAGGGCGTGGATCTTATAGGCAATGCCGCTGTCCTCGCTGTTGGCGTAGTGGAACAGCTTGCCCGCGAACTCGGAAAGGCCCGCGGCTTCCTCCTCCGTCAGGTCTTCCGCCCGGCGGGAAAAGATCACTTCGTCCAGGATGGCATTGCTCTGCTGCATCAGCGTGTAGGACTCCGCCGCGTTCTGCTTGATCTCTTCCAGCAGGTCGGCGGCTTTCATTCCGGCGTGGGCTTCCGGGCGCGCGAGGGCACGGACCCGGCGCAGGTTTTCAATGTACCGCGTATACCGTTCGTCCATTCCCGGAAGCCCCCTTTCTGTGGCGATAAAATCGTTTGTCTTCGTTGTTTTTTAATTTTTACAATTTTTCATAATATTGCGTTTTATTATACCCGGAATCAAAAATGTTGTCAATTCCCCCCATCTAATATTATTTTCACCCGGAACAATGGCCCACAATTTTGCCAGATTTTCACTTTTCTTTTTTGTCTGGATCGCTGTTTTTCTCCCACATACAAAAAGAGAGCCGCTTCCGCCCGTGCAGCGGCTGCAGCTCTCTTTGCAAAATATCCTTTTGTTGCCGTGGGTCAGTTGCGGTAGCAGCGGTCCTGGGTCACAAGCCAGTCCTCGCAGCGGCTCTGGGCCTCCTCCACACTGCGGCTCACGCAATGGAAAAACGCCCCCTGCAGCGAGCGGTAGGAGTAGCTTACTTTGGGCACGCCGTTTGCATCCTTGATTTTCTCACAGCGTTCCTGTCCGGGCATCAGATAACATTGTTCCATGTTGCACTCTCCTCACAGTATTTCGCGGCCTGCCGCAAACAGGCTTATTCTATCACGTTTGAGCTGCGGAGGCTATGCGCTCTTTTACCAAAAAGAACGCAGGATTTTGTGGGAGAATGCGTATTGACAGCTTTTTTGTGCTTTGTTACGCGGTTTTCCGTTTCTTCCGATCCCACCAGAAACCGCAGTAGACTGCAAAGACCGGGATGGCCGCCAGCGTCACCGTCCGGCTCAGGGAGTAGCCATCGGCCTGGTAGACAAAATCAACGCGGTTGGTCCCTGCCGGACAGAGCACCGCCATCAGGCCCTCGTCCACTTCCACGATGTCGGCCTGCTCCCCGTTGACATAGGCCGTAAAGCCATCGTCATAGGGCACGGAGAAGAAGACAAGGTTTTCCCGGGTCAGGTCGATCTCGGCATGGAAGCCGGAATTCGTCATTTCAAACACCCGGCTGGCCGTGGCCCGGCGGGCATCACAGTCCTCCACGTAGGTGTCATAGTAGAGGTCGTTCAGCCGTTCCTCGGGCAGGGGTTGCAGGTACTCGCTGTAGGTTTCGGCATCCTCGTCTTTCAGCACCAGCGCCCGCATCAGCAGATTGGAGCGGGTGGTCTTGATGGTCTCCTCGTACTGGCTCTCGGTCAGGTAGTAATCGTAGGTGAACCCCATGGGGACGTAATTCTCGTTCTCATACAGCAGGTAGCCGTCCCGGGTGTCGTAGTAGCTCCAGCCTTCGTCGGCCTCCGCGAGGAAATCCTCCTGATGTTTCTGCGTGGTCAGCAGATATTTCACACTCAGCAGCCCCCGCAGGGCGTAGTTGGAGAGCTCCGGCTCGCTCCGCACGTCCCGCTTGACGCCCAGTGCCGGGTAAAAGCTCAGGATGCTGGGGGCTGCCGTGCTGCCAAAATATTGCAGGCAGCTCTTGTCCAGCCAGAGGCCGAGATTGTCGTGGGTCTTGTAGGTGTCAACGCGCCAGTCACCCGCGGGGAGGTCTTCTTTCAGCTTGAGGGCGTTGGTGTACTCCTCCACCAGGTCGCTGTCGGTGTTCCACTGGCCGAACTTGCCAATGCCGATGTGCACCACGCTGAACGCGCAGGCAAAGGCCAGCGTGGCCGCCAGCAGCCGCCGGGCAAACACTTTCTGCCCCCGCCAGCGCCCGCAGATAAAGCGGTACACCAGCAGCCCGCCCAGACCAAAGGCGAACACCGCCGCAAACTGGCCGGGGTTCTGCAGCACGCCAAAGCTCCAGCTCCCGCTCTCCGTGTCCTGCACCGGCACCACGGCAAAGGCCAGGGTGGCCACCATCAGCCAGCCAATGCCCCGGGCCGGGGTATCCAGGTCGGTGTCCGGCGCTTCCAGCGCGCAGGCCGTCATGGCGCAGAGGATGAGCACCGGCATATAGTACCAGCGGGCATAGTAGCTGGAGTTGAGGGCATAGAACGCGCTGTTGAGGACGGGCACCAGCGCAAAGACAGCGCAGGTGGCCACGATCCGCTTTTTGCTGTCCCCTTTCCGGGCCCGCCAGTAGGCCATGGCACCGGCCAGGCTGCACAAGGGCAGGTAGGCGGACATGCTGGTCCACTTGATGACGCCCTCGGACCAGATGGAGGTCATATATGGCGAATCCGGCGGCAGGATCCAGCTGACCAGAATGGCCAGATACTGCTGGACCTTGGAATAGGTCAAAAAGCCCCAGCCGGAGGAGAGGTCGATGGTGCGGGGGTTCTGCAGCACCGAGAGCACCGCCGGCCAGAGCAGGATAAAGCCCAGCGCCACGCCCAGCAGGCTTTCAAACGCCAGACGCGCAAAGAGCTTCGGCGTCAGCTTCACATCCCCGGCGCTGACTTTGCAGACAAAGTAGATGACCAGGAAGAGCACCTGCCCCACAAAGAAGAAATAGTTGTTGAGCAGGTTGAGCGCCGCCCAGAACGCAAAGGGCCCGTGGCGGTGCTCATACATTGCTTCGTCCAGCGCGGCCAGCATCCAGGGGAAGAGGGCTACCACGTCAATGAAGTGGTTGAAGAAGATGTTGTAGACCGAAAAGCCGGAAAACGTATACAGGCAGGCACCCAGCACCGCAAAATTCGCGTTCTGCACATAGCGGCGCAGGTAGCGGTACGCGCCGCCGCCCGCCACGGCAAACTTGAGCACCAGCAGCGGCACCATCAGGTAGGGCAGCCACTGCTGCGGGAAGATCAGCGAGAACCAGAAAAACGGCGAGCCGTACAGGTAGAACGAATAGGCGTTCATGGCACCGCTGCCCAGGTCCGTGGCCCAGGAGAACGTATTGGACGCCGCCCCGGCCAGCGGGCTGTCCGGGTAGCCCAGCCCCTTGACAAAGCCGTTCATATACCGGTAAAAGCTGATCTGCTGGCTGTTGAAATCGCCAGCATAGTGGAAAAAGCCGCCGTCCAGAATGTAGAACGGCAGGAAGAACAGCGCCGCCGTCAGGGCACACAGCCCCACTGTCAACCAGAAGCGGTCACGCGGACGCCCCGGCAGGCGGAGACGGCGAGAAGTGAGAGAATCCATGGTAAGGGCCTTCTTTCTTTACGGGAACGGGATCTCCCGGTTATCATCTGCATCCGCAGCTCTCCGCTGCTGGTCGAACACGGCCTCGATGAGGGTGTCGATGTCTTCCAGATGGCTCAGCTCGCAGCAGTACCGCCGCAGGGCCGAAGCACCTTTCAGGCCTTTCATATAGTGCATGGTCTGGGCCCGGGCCTGGGGCATGGCGACAAACTCGCCTTTCTGCTCCACCATCTCTTCCACCTGGCGGCGGAGGGCATTCATCCGGGCCTGCAGGTTGGGCTCCTTGGGGGCAGGCAGACCCTCGATGGCCGCGTTCACCCGCTCAAACAGCCAGGGGTCGCCCAGCGCCGCCCGGGCGATCATCACGCCGTCGCAGCCGGTCTCCCGCATCATGGTCAGGGCGTCTTCCGCCGTGTGGATGTCGCCGTTGCCCAGCACCGGGACGTGGACGGCCTCTTTCACTTTCCGGACAATGCTCCGATCGATGCCCGGGGTATACATCTGCTCCCGGGTCCGGGCATGGACAGCCACCAGCACCGCCCCCGCCTGCTCGCAAGCTTTGGCGCACTCCACGGCCGTGACATGGTCGGCATCCCAGCCCTTGCGCATCTTGACCGTGACGGGGCGGGAGGTGTTTTGCACCACCTGTTCCACGATCCTGCCGCAGACGTCCGGGTCCAGCATCAGCTTGCTGCCCGCGCCGCCGGACACGATCTTGGGGGCCGGACAGCCCATGTTGATGTCCAGGAAATCGAATCGGTACTGCTCAATGGCCGCCGCGGCCTGCCCCATGATCTCGGGCACCTCGCCAAAGATCTGCACGCCGTAGGGGGCCCCGTTGGGCTCCGCCTTGAGCAGGCTGACCGTTTTGTGGTCACCGTACACCAGTGCCCGGCTGGACACCATCTCGCTGACGGTAAAGCCCGCGCCGTGCTCTGCCATCAGGCGGCGGCAGGGGGCATCCGTGAAGCCCGCCATGGGGCCGAACACTGCCTTGTGGGGCAGCGTGATATTGCCAAGTTTCAAAGGTTCCATTGTCTTCCTCGTATTTCAAATTGATTTGCTGCAGGTTGCGCTGCATCCTATTGTATCATATTTTTTTGCCTTATGGTATACTTGCTGCAGGAGGAGCGGCGGGCCGTGCCAAAATTCCCGCCGCAAAAGAGAGCTATGGAATATCGCAACTGGAAAAACGCCCCGGTCCGCACCTCGCTGCTGGGCTATGGGTGTATGCGCTTTCCCACCACACCGGAGGGCAGGATCGACGAGCCCCGGGCCGAAGCCCTGCTCAACGCCGCCCGGGACGCGGGCGTCAACTACTTTGACACCGCCTACCCCTACCACGGCGGTGAGAGCGAGCCCTTTGTAGGCCGGGTCATTGCCAAATGGCCCCGGGAAAGTTTTTACCTGGCCACCAAACTGCCCCTGTGGCAGTGCAAGAGCCTGGACGAGGCCAAGCGCATCTTTGCCGACCAGCAAAAGCGGCTGGGCGTGGACTATTTTGATTTTTACCTGATGCACTCCCTGCACAAGGCCCGCTACGACGAGGCCAAGGCCCTGGGCATCGTGGACTGGCTCTGGGAGCAGAAAGCCGCCGGCACCATCCGCAGCCTGGGCTTCTCCTGCCACGACAACTCGGCGGGGTTTGAGCACATCCTGCGGGATCAGCCCTGGGATTTCTGCCAGCTACAATACAACTATCTGGACACGGATGACCGCGCCGAGGAAATCTCCGGTGACCGCGGCTACCAGCTGACCGAGGAACTGGGCGTCCCCCTCATCATCATGGAGCCCATCAAGGGCGGCACCCTGGCCACCCTGCCTCCGGACGCCGAAGCCCCCCTCAAGGCCCTGCGCCCGGAGGCCAGCGCCGCTTCCTGGGCACTGCGCTGGGTGGGCAGCCACCAGAATGTCCATGTCATCCTTTCCGGCATGAGCGCGGAAGACCAGCTGGAAGATAATCTCAAAACGTTTGAGCATTTTGAGCCGCTTTCCCCCGAAGAAGCGCAGGCCGTGGAAAAGACCGCTGCCATCCTGCACAGCCGGATCAAGATCGGCTGCACCGGCTGCCGCTACTGTATGCCCTGCCCCATGGGCGTGGACATCCCGGACAACTTCAGCATCTGGAACAAACTTTCCATGTTCGGCCAGAAAGACGCCATCAAAAAGCAGTGGGCGGCCCACTTCCCGGACGCCGAAAAAGCCAGCCACTGCGCGCGCTGCGGCAAGTGTGAGGGCGTCTGCCCCCAGAAACTGCCCATCCGCGCCTCGCTGGCCCAGCTGCAGCAAGAGCTGGACGCGCTCTGATGTTTGCCCCAGATTTTTGCCCCATACGAAAAGGACGCCTGACTGATGCCGTCAGGCGTCCTTTTTTGCTTGCTTCCAGTTACCACAGCCGGATGACCTTGATCACGCCCTCGGCTTTGTCACGGGCGATCTCCAGGTGCTTCTGGAGGGCATCGGCGGCGGTGTTCCAATCGCCCCGGGTGGCGGCATCCAGGATCTCCAGGTGCTCTTCACAGGTCTGCTCCCGGTTGATCATGCTCACCTTTCCGGTCATGATGCGGAACCGGGTGTTCAGGCCGGTGATCCGGTCATAGGCGGAGCGCAGGTATTTATTGGGCAGGGTGCTCATGAGCAGCTCGTGGAAATCATCGTCCGATTTGCAGAAATCATCAATGCGGTCCGGGTTGTGCATCAACTCGGTAAACGCGGCCAGCTCCTCCTGCGGGATCTCGCTGCCATAAGTACGCAGGGCATAGGGCTCCACCAGCAGGCGCATCTCAAACATGCTGTGCACGTCTTCCTCGGTGATGCCGGACACCATCAGGCCCTTTTTGGGCAGGATGGTAATCAGCCCCTCCTGCTCCAGCCGTCCCAGTGCGTCCCGCATGGGGGTGCGGCTGATGTTGCCCATCTCGGCGCAGAGCTTCTGCTCGTTGAGAAACTCGTTGGGACGGTACTCGCAGTTCAGGATTTTGGTTTTCAGGTACTGGTACGCCTGAAGTTTCAAGCTCAGCTTTGCCTGGGATTCCATCTCTTTCATCTTCTTCTCCTATATCTCCGGGGATCTTTCAAGCAAAAATACCCCGCCCACCCACAACGTTCCAACAGGAAGCAGCGCTCTGGGTACGGCAGGTTGTATCCCTGAAACAATCCAACGAATCTGGTCTTCTTATTATCACACAAGGTATCATTTATTACAAGACTTTTCGCAAAACTTTGGTGCGTTTTCCGTTTCAACCAGATATATTGTCTCTGTTTTGAGCATTTTGACAAATGTTTTTGTGCTTGTCACCAGTTTCGCGCTCTTGTTTTGCATCCATGTGTAAATTGTGGTACACTACCCGGTAGAAAGAAGGTTTTTGCATGGCACGAAGCGACGGCTACAACACCAAAACACGCCAGCTCATCCTGGATTATCTCATCAATAACCGCCAGCACGCAGTCAGCGCGTCCAACATTCTGGCCCACCTGGAAGAGCAGGGCGCGGCCCCCAACCCCACCACGGTCTACCGCTATCTGGATAAACTGGCCGGGGAGCAGCGGGTGATGAAATACGTGGCGGACAAGGGCGAAAAAGCCGTGTTCCAGTATGTGGACGAGGGCCGCCACTGCCGGGAGCACCTGCACCTGAAATGCGTACGGTGCGGCCGCATCTACCACCTGGACTGCCATTTCATGGATGAAGTGCGGGGCCACCTGATGGCGGAGCACGGCTTTACCCTGCAGTGCGAGGGCAGCGTTTTGTACGGTTTGTGCCGCAGCTGCGCCGCAAAGGAAGCCGAAACCGTTCACCCTGCACAAACCGAAAAAAATTGTGAATACCCGATTGACACGGCAGAAAAGCCGTGATACAATTCGGTCAAGAAAAAGCGTTGACCGGGAAAAGTAAGGTCCACGCGGCCCTCTTCCAGAGAGCGCGGGCAGGTGCAAGCCGCGCAGAGAGCCGGACCTGAACGAACCCCCGTGAGCTTCCCCCTGAACCCGCCTCGGGCGCGTAGTAGGGGCAGACGTGCGCCGCTCGTTATCGCGGCAGTGCTTTCAACGGGGAGAGCGCACAAAAGTGACTGGCGCCCCTGTGCGCCGGTAATTTAGGTGGCACCACGGATACGGCAGCATTCGTCCTAGCAAATGGGATGATTGCTGCCGTATTTTTTGTTTGTTTTGATTTGTTTCAGAGGGGTAAGAAGTATGTGTTGTGTTATGGGTTACACGGGGCACGACCTGAGTGCCGCCAAATTCAAAGAATACCTGCTGCGCACCGTGACGCGCGGCCCGGACGATCAGCGCGTGGTGGAAGGGCCTTTCGGCCTGATGGGCTTTGGCCGCCTTGCCATCATGGGCCTGACGCCGGAGGGAATGCAGCCGTTCTACCGCGGGGCCGACTGCGTGGTCTGCAACGGTGAGCTGTACGGCTTCCGGTTCGAGAAAGAGATCCTGAAGCGCCGGGGCTACAAATTCGCCTCCGACTGTGACTGCGAGATCCTGCTGCCGCTCTATTATGAGTATGGCCTCGACATGTTCCGCCACATGGACTCCGAGTTTGCTCTTATTCTGTACGATTCCCGCAAGGATCGTCTGATCGCGGCCCGGGACCCCATCGGCATCCGGCCGCTGTTCTACGGCTACTCCAAGTCCAGCCACCAGATCGCTTTTGCATCCGAGATGCAGAACCTGATCGGCTGGTGCGATGACATCCGTCCCTTCCCCATTGGCAGCTACTACTGCGACGGCCGCTTCGTGCGCTATGAGGACATTGCCGACGTGCCCGCTCCCATGCAGGATGACATGGACACCGTGCTGACCAACATCCGCGAAAAGCTGATCGCCGGTGTGGAGAAGCGTCTGGACGCCGATGCCCCGGTGGGCTTCCTGCTCTCCGGCGGCCTGGACTCCTCGCTGGTGTGCGCCATCGCCGCCAAAAAGCTGGGCAAGCCCATCCGCACCTTTGCCATCGGCATGGATACCGATGCCATCGACCTGAAATATGCCCGTCAGACCGCCGATTATCTGGGCAGCGAGCACCACGAGATCATCATCAACCGCGACATCGTGCTGCAGAACCTGGAAGAGGTCATCCGCCTGCTGGGCACCTGGGACATCACCACCATCCGCGCCAGCATGGGCATGTATCTGCTGTGCAAGGCCATCCACGAGCAGACCGACGTGCGGGTGCTGCTGACCGGCGAGATCTCGGACGAGCTGTTCGGCTACAAATACACTGACTACGCTCCCACCGCCGACGCCTTCCAGCAGGAGAGCCAGAAGCGCATCCGGGAGCTGTACATGTACGACGTGCTCCGCGCCGACCGCTGCATCTCGGCCAACAGCATCGAAGCCCGTGTGCCCTTCGGCGATCTGGACTTTGTGCGCTACGTCATGGCCATCGACCCGGAAATGAAGCTGAACCGTTACAACAAGGGCAAGTACCTGCTGCGCAAGGCCTTTGAGGGCGACTGGCTGCCGCCGGAGATCCTGTGGCGTGAGAAGGCTGCTTTCTCGGATGCCGTGGGCCACAGCATGGTGGACGACATCAAGGAGTACACCAACAGCCTGTACACCGACGAAGAGTTCCAGCTGCGCCGGGCCAACTACTCGGCCCACTGCATGCCCTTTACCAAGGAGAGCCTGTTCTACCGGGAGATCTTCGAGAAGTATTACCACGACCAGAGCCGTACCATCGTGGATTTCTGGATGCCCAACAAGGCATGGCCGGGCTGCAACGTCAACGACCCTTCCGCCCGCGTGCTGGCAAACTACGGTGCCTCCGGTGTGTGATCCGTTTTCTTCACAGCAACAAAAAAGCCATGGCAGCTGCCATGGCTTTTTTTGTTGTATTCACATCCGGATCTTCTGCGCTGCCCTTGCGATAGAGGCAAGCAGGGCCACCAGACGGGTCTCGTCCATCTGGCCGCAGTAGCTGGTAAAGGTGTAGTAGCACCCCTGCACGCAGAAGGACAGCACCACCTTGCGCACTACGTCGTTTTCAAAGGCGGGGTCGCTCTCGGCAATGCACTTGCGCAGCGCCGCCTCCACCCGGTTGATGAACAGCCCCTGCCGGGAATCCGCAAACAGAGTGTTGATCTCGTTCTGGTGCCGGACAAAGGCCCGGAACATCTCGCGGGCCAGCCACTCGGTACGCTCGCTCACATCCCGGGCGGTCAGGTTGGGCAGGCTTGCGACCACGGCCTCCACCATCTCGTCCTCCATGGCGTTGGCCAGGGCGTAGATGTCCTGATAGTGGGCATAAAAAGTGGATTTGTTGATGCAGGCCCGGTCGCACAGCTCCTTGACCCGGATTTTTTCCAACGGTTTTTCGGCCCGCAGCTCCATAAAGGCCTGCTTGATGGCGCGTTCCGTTTTTTCAATGCGAATGTCCAGAAAATCCACCTCTTTTACATTTGGGTTGGCTATCCAACGTTTTTCCACTTTTGCGGATAGACAAGCCCCACAGCGTTTTTTATACTGATTTTATCCGGAGCTGTCTGCCCCGCACGGTCATTCCCGGCGGTACAACAGGCCCTGCCGGTCCAGTTCTGCGCGGATGCGCTCAAAGCTGGCCCGGTCCGGGCAGCGCAAAGTGTGCAGATGCACGCCGCCGGTCATCCGGCTCAGCAGGCTTTCCGGCGCACTGCGCGCCTGCACCAGAAAGGTGTCCACATCGTAGCGGCTGGCCAGATTCAGGTTGGCACGGATCTCGCCGTACAGGCTGTTTTCCACGGCCACATCCACGGCCACACCGCCCTGGTCCACAATGGTGTACAGCTCCCGGCGCATTTCGTCCTCGGTGCGGTGCACGCAGGCCAGGATGCCGGTATAACCTTTCTCTGCCGGGTGCAGCTGGTAGCCCCGCGGCGTCGCGTCGATCTGCGCCCCGCCTGCACGCAGCAGTGCCACGTCCCCCACCACGATCTGCCGGGAGACCCCCAGCTCAGCGGCCAGTGCACTGGCACTTACCGGGTTCTGGGCACCGCTCAACCGGGTCAGGATGCATTCTCTGCGCTGTGCTGCGTTCATCTTTTGTCAGGCTCCCCTTCCGTTTTCCGACGTTGCTGCCCCTATTGTAGCAAAACCGGCCGCAATGTGCAAGCCGCTTACTTTTTCAACCGCAGGATGGTGGCATAGTTGGAAGGCAGCTGCACCTTCATGCGGCCCCAGTCGAAGCCTGTCATCACCGGCTGCGCGCCCACCGTATCGGCCAGCAGATCCTCGGCCGCATTGGCCTCCACCGGCAGCTGGAATTCCAGCTGCGCCGGGCTGTCGCCGTTGTTCAGCACCGCCACAAGGGCTTCGCCGTCCAGCACACGGGCGTAGGCGTAACACTGGGTGGTGAGGTGCAGTTCCTTGAACTCGCCCCAGGTCAGGGCCGGTTCCTCGGCCTTCAATTTGCCCAGTGCCGCATATACGCTGGTGACCGGGTTGGTGGTCAGGGCGTCCTTGTAGTCCTCCAATTCCAGGCAGGGGCGCAGGGGCCAGTCGCTGCCCCACTCTTTTTTGCCCTCGATGCCAAACTCCGAACCATAATAGATGGACGGAATGCCCCAAAGGGTATATACTAGAATCGCAATGTGACGGATGTGCTCCCGGTTGCGCAGCTTGTTGGGCAGGCGCTCCACATCGTGGTTGTCCGAGAAAAGATACAGCCGGGTGTCGTGGCACAGCCCCTGCAGACGGCGCATGGTGTGGGCGATCTCGAAATAGTTGTGGTCGTTGTGGCCGCTCCACAGGCCCTTGTGCAGCTCGTAGTTGGTCACAGAGTGCAGCATCTCAGGGTTTGCCCAGCGGCTGTAGTCCCCGTGGATCACCTCACCCATGAGCCAGAACTCCGGTTTGATCTCGTTGGCCAGACGGCGCAGCCCGCGCATGAAGTCAAAGTCCAGCACGTCGGCTGCATCCAGCCGGATGCCGTCGATGTCAAACTGGTCTACCCAAAAGCGGATTGTGTCGAAGTGATAGTTCTGCACCTCCGGGTTGCGCTGGTTCAGCTTGACCAGCAGGTTGAAGCCGCCCCAGTTCCCGTAGGAAAAGCCGTCGTTGTACTCGTTGTTGCCCCAGAAGTTCACATCGCAGAACCAGTCCTTATAGCGGGCGTTCTCCCGGTTGGCCTTCAGGTCCTGGAAGGCGAAGAAGTCGCGGCCCACATGGTTGAACACACCATCCACGATGACATGCTGGCCGCGGGCGTGGCAGTTGGCCACGAACTCCTTGAACTCTTCGTTGGTGCCCAGACGGCGGTCCACCCGGCGGTAGTCGATGGTATCGTAACCGTGGGAGCCGCTCTCAAACAGCGGGCCGATATAGATGGCGGTGCAGCCGATGTCTGCTGCATGGGCCGCCCAGTCGTTCAGTTTTTGGAATGCACCCGGGGTGGGCTGGCCGTCATTTTCGTGCGCGCAGCCGCACAGCCCCAGAGGATAGATGTGATAGAATACCGCATTGTCATACCAAGCCATTGTTGAATACCGCTCCCTCTTTGCAAATAATTTCCTGCCGCCGTTCGGTCAGCGGCAGGATTAGTATAGCACAAAATCTGACAAATATGTGAATTTTTGCCTATTTTTGTCAAGATTCGCCAAGAATACCGGCTACAGTGCCGGTTATAAACCATTTTCCTTGGATAAATTGCCCAATTGCAGCACCGCAGCTGCCGGTGCTGCCCATCATACACAGGAGGAGATCTTTGCATGAATTACCCTGCCATTCCCCGTGAATTTTTCAATGGAGACTGCTTCGACGCCTACCGCATTCTGGGCGCACATCCCTGCACGGCCCCGGACGGTGCCGAGGGCTGGCGGTTTGCGGTCTGGGCCCCCGGTGCCACCGCCGTGGAGGTGTGCGGCGGCTTTGACGGCTGGGAAGCCGGTGTGCCCATGGAGCGCGCCGAGACCGGCGTGTGGAGCGCCTTTATCCCGGGCCTGGCCGAGGGTGATCTTTATAAGTACCGCGTCCACGGAGCCGACGGCAGCGTGGTGATGCGCAGCGACCCCTATGCCTTTTCCACCGAGCTGCGCCCCGGCACGGCCAGCCGTCTGGCAAAGCTGGATTTTGCCTTTGACGACCATGCCTGGATGGAGCGGCGCGACAAGTGCCGCAACCGCCCGCTGAACATCTACGAGCTGCACGCCGGGAGCTGGAAGCACAAACCCGGCAGTACCCAGCCCGACGGCTCGGACGGCTGGTACAACTACGAGGAGCTGGCCAAGGAGCTGATCCCCTGGCTGCTGGACCATCACTTTACCCATGTGGAGCTGCTGCCGCTGGCCGAGCATCCCTTTGACGGCAGCTGGGGCTACCAGACCACCGGGTATTTCTCGGTGACCAGCCGCTACGGCACCCCGGCCCAGTTTGCTGCCTTCGTCAACGCCTGCCACCGCATGGGCATCGGCGTCATCATGGACTTTGTTCCGGTGCACTTTGCCGCCAACGCCGACGCACTGGCCAAGTTCGACGGCACCCACCTGTATGAGTACGACAGCGACGTGGGACAGAGCGAGTGGGGCACCTGCAACTTCAATTACTACCGCCGGGAGGTGTGCAGCTTCCTGAGCAGCGCCGCCGGGCTGTGGATGGATGTGTACCACTGCGACGGCATCCGCATGGACGCCATCTCCCGGGCACTGTACTGGCAGGGTGACCCCAACCGCGGCGTGAACCAGGGTGCCGTGAACTTCCTGCGCAGCCTGAACCACGGGCTGAACAAGCGCTGGCCCACCGGCATCTACATGGCCGAGGACTCCACCAACTTCCTCAAGGTCACCGCCCCCACCCGCTACGACGGTGTGGGCTTCGACTACAAGTGGGACATGGGCTGGATGCACGACACGCTGGACTATTTCGCCACCCCCTTCGGGGAGCGGCCGAACGCCTACGGTAAGCTGCTGTTCAGCATGCACTACTTCTACAACGAGCTGTACCTGCTGGCCCTGAGCCACGACGAGGTGGTGCACGGCAAAAAGACCATCATCGACAAGCTGTGGGGCACCTACGCCGAAAAGTGCGCTCAGCTGCGCACCCTCTATTTCTATATGTATATGCATCCGGGCAAAAAGCTCAACTTCATGGGCAACGAGCTGGGGCACTTCCGCGAGTGGGACGAAAAACGGGAGCTGGACTGGGACCTGCTCAAGTATCCCTTCCATGACGCTTTCCAGAAGTATTTCGCCCGTCTGAGCCTGGTATACGCCACCGAGCCCGCCCTGTTTGACGGCGAATACAACCCCGACTGCTTTGAGTGGGTGGCCAGCGAGAGCTGCACCGAGGGCGTCTACGCCTGGCTGCGCAAGGGCCGGGGCCAGAACCTGCTGTGCATCATGAACACCCAGGACCACGCCCACAAAAAGTTCCCGCTGTACCTCAAGTTCCCCTGCTCTGCGGAGCTGGTGCTGGACACCGAGGCTGCCGAGTGGGGCGGTGCCCACAAGGGCCGCCGCAAGCTGCACTTCCACACCACCGACGGCGGCGTGTACGGCCGGGATTATACCCTCACCGTGGACCTGCCCGCCATGGGCAGCTTCCTGCTGCGCCTGACCCCGGAGGCCCCCAACCCGGACGCCGCCCGCATCAGCGCCAACAAGGCCATGGCCCAGAAGCGCCGTATCGCTCGCGCCAAGAATTCCAGCAAGTAATATTTGTGCTAAAATGTCCCGTGTGCTTTGAAAGCAGCGGGGCATTTTTGGTTTTGCCTCCGCTATGGCTGGACAGTGCCCCCTGTGGTTTGCTATACTGTAAGCTGTGAATTTATGCTGTGTGCATCGCGCATTTTTATAAGGAGGATTTTTTCTCATGTCAGCAACTCTTTCCAAGCTGCGCACCTCGTGGGTAGGCAAGGCCCTGCTGGCCTATGCCGTGTCCGCACTGGCGCTGGTGGTGCTGGGCCTTGCCGCCCCCGGCAGTGCCATATTTTTCCCGCTGGTGAGCCTGTGGTGCAACCTGGCCCTGTTCGGGCTGGTGCTGGTGGTGCTGCGGCTGGCGGACGTGAAGTTCGACCTGTTCCACTGGGCTGTGATCATCGGCTTCTGGGCCGCGGCGCTGCTCTACTTCTACTGGGCCGAGACCCGCCGCAGCTTCGTGTACATCTGGGACTACGTCAACTACATCAACAAGCAGTACAACGCCGAGGCCGCCTTTCTTCAGGGCCCGGCGGTCGGCTTCCATTTCATTCTGGACTCTCTGGCTGAGGACTATACCAACTTCAACACCCTGTTCATTGAGTTCCCGTTCTGCCTGACCGACCGCACCGGCGACAGCTTTGCGATCTGTCAGGTGTTCAGCATCGTGCCCATGCTGCTGCTTTTGCTGGCCGGTCTGGTGGTCAAAGTGGGCCAGATGCTGCAGGTGAAAAACCGCTTCTGGTATTTTCTTATCGGTCTGTCCTGGACCTTTACCTACCCGTGGCTGCGCATGAGCGCCGTGCTGAGCCAGCCGGACTGGTTCGGCCTGATCTTCGCCTTCAGCATCCTGCTGCTCACGCTGGATTTCCGGTTTGAAAAGCTTGACCTGCCCCGGTTCGGGCTGCTGTTCCTGGCCACGGCGGCCATCATCCTGTCCCGCCGGTGGTATCTGTACTTCGTGGTGGGCTACTACTTTGCCTACGCCGTGCTGGTGCTGGTGAGCAGCGCCCGCATTGCCAAAGTGGGCCGGAAGCAGGAGGCCCTGCTGCAGGTGCGCAACCTGATCCTGTTCGGCCTGATGTCCATGGTGGCCATGGTCATCCTGCTGTGGCCCCTGGTGAGCCACATTCTGGGCTACGACTACGCCGACCACTATTCCTACTACAACGGCGGCGGCATGGTCACTGAAACCTACCTGCAATGCGCCCGCATGGGCCTGATGAACCTGGTGCTTATGGGCATGGGCCTGTGGTTCTGCTTCAAGCGCAGAAAGATGCCTGCTCTGCCCTGTCTGGCCGGGCTGGAGATCCTGCTGAGCATGGTGCTGTTCACCCGGGTGCAGACCACCGGTTCCCAACATATGCTGCTGTTTTTACC
>OODB01000782.1_pt1 | contig 28134 bp, 39 predicted proteins | sample 1671721 | NCBI WGS metagenome assembly OODB01 (sample SAMN06348185, study PRJEB24527) | human gut metagenome | biome: human gut; feature: ankylosing spondylitis patient; material: feces | host: Homo sapiens | place: China | collected 2015-10
TAATCTTACATGCCACTGCTACTACTGACTGCATCTTCTTTAACGGGTTTTCTTTACGGGTTCGATAATACTCATGTATTTCCTTAAACTCAGCATTCTTCCCCACCAGTGATATCGCAGCTTCATACAGCACATATCTCAGCCGTTTTCTGCCTCTGTAGCTGATCCGGCTCTCTCCATTGTGCTTTCCGGAATCATTTGCCACGATTGCATATCCCGCCAGCTTCTGCAGCTGCTTCGGATTATCAAAACGTCCAATGTCACCTACTTCTGCAATAAATCCGCTGACTGTAATCAATCCGATTCCTTTGATTTCCATCAGTTTATCAACATATGGAATCGTCTTCAGTTTTTCCTCTATAGTTTGGAGCAGTTCCTCCATCCTTGACACATATACATCCATGTCATTCAGCAGATTCTTCAATTCAATCCTTGCCGCTTCCGGTGCTTCCTTACTTCCAACGCTATGCTCTGCAGCTGATACCAGGATCTTTGCCCTCTTCATTCCAGTGCCTCGCAGCTTCGCGTTTCTCCAAATCTGGTTTACACCGTTCACTCCAAGTATTCTGATATCCTCCGGCAATGGAGCTTCCTTGAGTATCATTCGTCCGCTGACTGCCATTAAATCCCCATAAACGTCTTTATATTCAGGAAAATAAATGGCAAACCATCTAGCGATTCGATTCTTGATTCTTGTTAGCTCTTCCTGCGTCTGGAAACGAAGATTCGATAAGCTCCTGATCTCCGCATAAATACCGGTTGGTATGTAGGGATAAGAGAAGCGTCCTTCATTGACCAGTGCCGCAATCGTCTTTGGATCCTTACGGTCATTCTTATTGGGATTGTTGTCATCCAGCTCTTTCGACTTCTTGACATGGTGCGGATTCACATGTACAGGCTTCATCCCGCTGTCCTGCAGGAATTTCCCCAGTGCAAACCAGTAATGACCGGTCGGCTCCATTCCGGGAATTACAGCTGTTTTACCTTGCTTTTCTGCGATATCTTCCACCCATGCCTTGAACATCATGAAACCCGCCTCAGTATTACTGAATTCCAGCGGCTTCTTTGTATATTCATAGTTCCGCCAATCAAATGCCCTGGCAAAATGAGTTTCACTGCCGACATCAATTCCAACAATCAAAGTTTTTTCAGTTATGGATGCAATTTTTGCGTTCTGTGTGTTACAATTCATTATAGATACCTCACTGTTTTAATAAGATTTTTTACTAACCGTCCAAAGTCAGTAATCTTATTTTACTCTGAGGTATTTCTTTTTCTCAACCTTCTTTCTTGGAATTCCCTATATTTGAATTATACAGGAAGCTCCTCTTGAGCCATGTTATAATTCCTATCAGAATCCCATATAGAACAACCGCCATTTCAACCGCTGTTCTCCATTCAAAATACAACTTCATCCTATTTTTCTCCATAAAAATACCACCGGTCATTACGACTGGTGGTAACTAAAATTCAAATTTACTTTCAATCATATCCTTTATTCTTTTTTCATCTCCTCGATATTCTTTTATCCCTAAAATATCCAAAGAAGCCTTTGCAAACTCTGATATTTGAACTCCCATCATTACCGTCTCATTGTTTTCAGCATTCTTAACGGATTCTATAAACTTTGCATTATCAATACCAAGCCTAGTTCCAAAAATCATTGCATTCAAAAACTCAATAGGAGATGAAGATGTAATACCATCCATAATTGCCTTTACAGATCCATTATGTATTTCGTCTATCCGTTCCTTGATACTATTCATACTTCTTAACCTCCTCATTTCTTAAGCTTTCAAGTCGCTTCACCATATCGCTACGCTTTAACCTTTTTGCTAGCTCTATTTCAATTTGATAAGCATCAATCTCTCTTTGCTTGCATTTTTCATTATCTTCAAAAACTCTAAACCCTAGATATCCATCATCTCTATCATCAGAAAAATGTTTAAATTCATGAAGCCATGCACTATAACTCGCACCATCTTCAATATAAAACTGCCCTGGTAATCCAGGGCTAAGAGCAGGAGAATATCCCATCACATTTCTTCTCCTTATAAGCTCAACACCAGCTTCTCTCAACTCTTTTTTCATTTCTGCAATTTCTTTTGGGTTTGATACCTCCGCATCTCCCATTACTTCCCTCATCGGATCATCTTTTGTATTGAATCTTCTTGATTTTATTATACCAAAATTAGACGTATTTGCAATATGTTTATTAGCTTTACGATCTTCTCTGTAATGCATTAGTGTGTTCGGTGCTACTCTTCCCCGTCCATCAATATAAATTCTCTCCCGTTCTTCCTTGAGTCCCATCTTACGGGAGAATACCGCATATTCATTAAGTTGTCCTTGGTACTTTGCTTTTTGGAGCATTACTTCCTGTGAATCAGCACCGCCTTTTTGCAATAGCTGCACCTTTTCACGCTGTGCCCGCATGACTGTTTCCATCTGCCGCTGTCTTTGCTTTGCTTCATACAGTGTATATTCTTTACCACGGAACTCGGTTGGCTCGCTTTCTTTCCGATTCTGTTCATCCAGCCACTCATCTGTATATGTCCGTACCGATACACCGGGAACAAAAGGAAAATAGGTATGATAACAGTTTGCTCCACACAGTCCCGTTACTGTACCGAGTCCACAGACATCATACAGCTGCTGTTGACTCCATACTCTACCCTGCCATATCGTATGCGTTGGTCTTGCCCCTGCGTGCCATTCCACTTCAAAATATTCCGTACCGAGCTTTTCTGCATTATACTCCGCAATCTTCCCGGAAAGCTGTGTGAGTCCGGTCATAACCGCCCGCCTTGCTGCAACCTCAATCCGGTTCGCATACCCGGATGAATACTCGATCTGCCGGAGTCCACTATTTGTAAGCTGAGTGACTACCCGCCGGAGAACTGTATTATAATCAAATGCTCCTGTCACAATGTCCATGCAGGCATTATCAAGATACCCACTGTATACCTGCGACAATGGAGTTAATACCTTTCTGCCACCATAATCCAAATAAAAGCCAAGAGATCTTGTTATATTTTCCAAGTCCTCAAGGCTTTGCTTTTTGATAGCTGATGCCACCTGTATCAGATGTTCATTTTCTTCAAGAGGTATGTATTCCGCATTGATCTGTTCATAGATGTCCTTATTCCTGACATATTCCCAGTCAATCACTTTGTCGTACAGCTCGAACATTTCCGGGTAAGAAGTGTTCAGAGTGTCTTTCAATGCATTCTCAATGTCCTCCGAGGAATACCCCAGTATTTTTAACCGGTTAATCTGCCAGTCTGCTGTGCTGGTGATTTCGCCCGTCTTCTTAATTCTCCGAACAATATCCTGCATGATCCTGACTTCAAGATCTGCGTATCTTGCCGCAATCTTGCTGGCGATCTTTTCCTTGTATTCATTTCTCATATCACTCCATCACCTGATTTTGCTCGGGAAGATTCTGACGAGCCTGCTCAACCGTTTCTCCATACCACTTCGCCCGATATTCTTCCAACCTCATCACGCCCATGCTCACATCCTGCCGATCCTGCTGACGTTCCGAATCCTTATCCTCAATGATGGAATCATCAAAATCTATCGTGATTTCTGTATCAGGATCCAGTACATTCCCCGTGACCTGACCGAGCCGGATAATAATTCTGATTAATCTCTTTAGCACGTCTTCCAGAATGATCTCATGCTTTTTCAGCATCCGGTACATGTCTGAATTTTCAGAAATAATTTCCGTAGCTGTTTTGGCTCCAATCCCGTTAAATTGATACCGGTTCGTGCCAAATCCACACTTTAAGGAAAGATAATTCAGATCGTCATTGATCGCCTTGCTGTGTGCTTCTACCCGAAGCTGCATATCAACTTCTTTGATAAGCCCTTCACCTTTTTCGTTATAATCATCCGGCAGCTTGTAAAATACCGCATCCTCCGGGTCAAATGCCGGTGTCCCGTCATCATTGGTCAGCAATTCAGGTGCAACAAAAATCCGCTTTCGCCCAAGATCAAACTCATTACAATACGAATCATATTCAGTATCCAATTTTCTCAACGTATCAATAGCATTCGCAAAAATAGCAATTCCCATCGGGTTGCTCGTATCTGCATTATTGGTTATGTTTAAACGGTCAAGCACAAACTGCGGCTCTGTCGATCCGGTTTGAACAGTAGCTGTCAAATTTTTAAATGGTCGCAATTCTTTCCATTCTTTCTCATCAACTTCTGTTCCTGAAGACACACCGGATCCACATCTGAGAACTTTATTTTCTATGATGTAATTTCCATCTTCTGCTTTTCGATGATGCTGCAAATGCACATATTTCTTTCGATTGGCTGTATGCGGAAAAGCAAAAATACACTCCGAAACTTCTCCATTCTTCCAGCTCACCGGGAAAATATTGGGTGCATCCACATATTCAATTCCAATCTTTCCTGATAGTACGGAGCCGTCCTCGCTCACTTCCGTATCATACAAATACGGAATGTATGCAACTGTTCCAGTGTATGCCTTACGCTCCTGGAAGTCATTTCCGATCACCAGAAAATGGTTTTCATCTAATATTTCCTGCACAAATTTTTGTGTAGCATCATCTTCCAACGTGATCATAACCTTTTCGTTTAGCAGCAGGTCTGCAATATCCTCAGAAAGCTTTTTCGCCATCCCCATGCTCTTTCTCCTGCATCGGTTATACGTTCCACGCCCAGTATACGCCTTGTAAAAAGAAAACCCTCTTACATTGGAGTTGTACCAGCTGATCCATTCGTTTATCTTTTGATAAAATGACGTATCCACAGTGTCTATTCCTGCTTTCCTGAAATAACTAAAAATGTTCACCCCTCATCACCTCCTTCATCTATTGGCAGCCAATGCCTTATCCTGCTCCACGCTCCCATCACCGCGTACCGGATCGCATCCATGCAGTGATCATCCATTTTTACTGGCACTTCCTTACCTCTTTCAATAGATTTTTTATCATATTCATAAGTTCCAAATTCCCGGTCTGCATTCTCCTGACTGGGATCAATCGACATCACCTCGAACGAAAGTACTTTTTGCACTCTGCTAATGCCAAGAGCAACACTGTTATCTGCATCACGCAACTTCACAGAATATTCTAGGTTTCTCGTTGCTCTCCTGACCTCTTCCGCAAGCCCTTTTGCTGATGGATCCAGGAACAGATAAAAAACTGATGTCCCATATTTATCCCTAATGTTTTTTGTAAAATCCACAAAGTCCCGAGCATATTCTGACGGACTTTTCTGCCGCCCGGAATCACGCCCACTGTGGTAGTATTCTCCAAGTCCGGGGAATTTCTTGCGGTACAGATCTAGTCCGAACGCTTCGAAAGTCGTAGCATTCTGCTGTCCATAGTCTCCACCGATATAGACTCTTTCGTAAATCCGCTGTGAATCTGCTTTCTGTCTGTGCCGGCTTCCGTACATATAGTAGATCAATTCATCTACACCGATTGCTTCACCCAGCCAAACCCATCTATACATTTTCGGATCAGATGCCTTCATAGCTTCGGCAGATGCAATCAGATCAGGTCCCAACCATTCAACCGGAACATCCCGGTAATCCGTATGAATATGAATGCAGTCCTCTCGCTTTTCCATCTTCTTGCACCACAAATTGATGGGTGCATTCGGATTTTTGGGAGGATTATAGAGATAGATCATCTGAAATCCACCTTTATTTCCACGAACAAACGTCGCTTCAATATTGGTCAGTTCATCTTCTCCCTCTCCATCGTCAAAAAACTCTGTCAACTCATCCAACACAACCAACTTGATTGGCTTATCTTCATCAATGATACCTTTTGTATCATCGATCCCGTCTGACCCAGCAAAATACATTGTCGTCCCATGCTTTTTATATGTTATTTCCATCGGGGATTTTGTAATCAGGAATTTACTTTTGGGAATTTCCAACCGATTGATCCCCCTTAGCATTTCTTTGTAGACTGTTTTTCTCAGCTTATTATGGTGTTTTCTTAAAACAACAACCGATCCATTCGCATCTGATACAAGCTGATAATCCGATCTTACCGCTGCGTAGCTCGACTTCGTTCCGGCTCTTCCGGAAGTCAGTATAATGTGCTTAATATGCCGATTATTAAATATCGGCAGGTATTTCGGGATTATTATCTCCGATATCTTCACTTGCTTCTTTCGGTGCGTCATTGATAATCTCCACTCCCTCATCCTCGTCTCCATCACCGCCGCTCATCCTTGCTGTATTTGCACGGATCTGTTCAATTCTTGCACGCTGCTCCTCCGTGGATAGATCCCAGTTTTTGTGCAGCATCTCATCATACTGTTTGATAAGTGCTCTTAACTCACTCTGTGCCCTCGCCTGTGCTTTTAAGAACTCGTTTTGCTTATCCCAAGCCTGCTGCACTTCCCATTTTTCACCGATCACATTTCCAACCTTTTCTTCTATCTTTTCGATGGTCTTGTCATCCTGATCCTTGACATATGCTATCCGCTGTGCCCTGACAATAGCAGCATACGCAATCTGTATCTGATGCCATAGCAGATCCAATGGGTCTGCCTGTTCAATGGCAGAAAAAATCTCCCGTGTTTCATCCGGGAGATACTTGCTGAAGAATCCATATTTTTCAGCATTCTTGTTCTGTTCAGGGGCTCCACCGCCATCATTTCCAATGGCATTTTTATTCCTTGGCTGACCGCCTTTTTTTCTTTTCCGAACGTTCGCCTTTTTATCCGAGCGTTCATCATCCCATTTATGAGTACATTTCCATCTCCGAACCGTCCCCTCCGGTATGCTTAGTTGACTTGCAATCTCAACTAATTTCATCCCTTTCAAGTACATGGCTTTTGCCTGATTGATTCGTGGATCCGGTGCTCTCGCCATGTACCATCACCTCGCATTCGTGTTTGTTTTGTATTAGAAAAGCACCCCGGAGGGTGCCTTAATTTGCTATTCTAAAACCATCTACTTGTTATTTTTTCTTTGTTCTCTAGCCTCATCTAAATTTGAAAAGACTTCAAAAAATGCTGCTATAGCAACAGCAATACTTAATCCTAACTTTGCATCAAACAACTGAGTAAATTCAGATATTAAATCCATGCAAGTCAATATAAATACGCCCACATATACAATGCACTTGCACATTGCTAATTGCTTTGTTAGCTTTCTTCTCGCATAGACAACCCACGCCATTATTAAGAAAATGATGCCAATTACAATTTGTAGAATATCTAATTTATTCATATATCCTCCAATCTGCAAGAACCTCTTCCTTTATTTCACCACAATTTTACTATATCTCTTTTCTCGACATATTTCAACAGAAAAACACCCACACATCCCTGTGCAGGTGCCTTACGGGTTTATAAGTATAGGAGTCGAGCCGTCGGCTTTCCGCCTTGGCTCATTATAATTAAATCATATGCTGATACTAAACTTCAATCAACTAAGTCAATTATTCATCTAACTTTAAATGCCCCAAAGCTCTTCCGTGAAGTTTATGTACCCATTGCTCCGAGCAGTCCATCAATTCTGCGATTTCCCACCACCTGAGACCTTTTACATACCGGTAAAATAATACATCATTCTCATCCTCATTCTGTACCGTCTTGATCTGCTTTTCAACAGCAATATACGATTCAATACACTTTTCTTTTTCTTCTCCGAGCTTTTTCTCCAACAGTTCAATTCTTGCCAGTTCGTCAGAAAGATCTTTTTGATTTCCACTGCCATGCGGCATTCCTGAATAATCAGTAGCTTTCACAGACTTCGCAAGCTCTCTCAGCTCTGTCACCTCTCCATCTATCCTGTTGACCCGTCTCCTGTTGGTTCGGTATCCTCTCAGATATTCCTTTTTTCGCTCATTTTCATTTTTCACATTATTTTCTTCCAGTCTCTGCTCCACCGGCATCAGCCTCCTTTATGTGATATTTCTTTGCAAGGTATTCCTCTACTGTGATATGTTCCAACTGCTGCCCCTGTATTCTGATCATGTTGTTCGCCTGATATGCCGGACGGTGGAAGTCCTCGCTGGCTTTTGGATCTGTAACCATATCGGTAAGTTCACCGTAATGCTTCTGCATATTCGCTCTGACTTCTGCTGTAGATTTTCTCGTGTCCGTGCTTCGCTTCAAGGGGTATCACTCCTTTTCTCCAACCACTCTTTCATACATTTCATACATTTATTACATTCTTCCGCTGTAACTGGACTCTGCACATTTTCATCCTGTACACAGGGCATGATCTCTTCTGGTTCACCCGCTGTATCATATGGACACATCAGAACCCACGCCAGTTCCCCATCTGTCATTGACCGGATGCGATCCCCATTCGTACGCTTCTTCTCATCTACCTTGTACCGGAGCAGTACTCCGAGCAATACGCCTGTACTGACTGCCCCGATTGCTGACAGAATCATGATTATTATATTTGCTATCATTTTTCTACTCCGTCTTTGAAGCTCTTCGCTTTTATCTCAATGAATTCATTTGCATTTCTTCGAAGATTTTCTCATAACCTATCTGCTGATCGCGTTCTTTCAGATGCTCAACACGGTTATTCCATTTCTCAACAGCTTCTTCTTTGGAATTCGCTCCATGTACCGCATAGCAATCTTCCTCGGCTGTGTCTATTGTTGTTCCATGTATTCCATCGTAGTGGCAGTATCTCGGACAGCCAGCCGACCATCCGAAATAAAATCCGTCTGCCACATCTCTTGAAAGATATGCTTTCGCTCCACATCTAGGGCATGGTTTTAATTCTTCCATCGCATCAGCATCAATCAGTCTCATTATCTTCCACTCCTTAACATACAAAAAAGTAATTCTGTCATAGACCTGTTCCTTGGTCCAATTCTGCAAGGTTTTACCACTTTCAGCTCCCAACTTTTCGCATTTACATCTATTGCCGTTGGATTCTGAAATTCATCCTCCAACTCTTTCATGCATGGAACTGCTACCATAATTCCCCAATATTTAGAGGATTCCGGGTTGCATTTGCGTAAGTGTTCATCAAATTTTCCACTTCGTAAATCCGGCAACAAATCTTTGTAGCACTCCATCGTAGTTACTATATAGTTCTTTTCTCCATAGAAATTCAGTCCATTCCCACTATAAACATCTTCCTTGCAACTTTTAATTTCGTAACAAGTAAATATTCCTTTTTCTATCCCTGATACGGATATTTGATCTCCGGGTGAAAACTGCATATAATCCACGCGTTTCGCCTTGGATGTCCACGGGTCAATGCTCACTTCTTTTGCATAATGTTTTCCAAAGACGTTTAGTTTTGTACGTTCAAGAATATGTGACAGAAAAAGTGTAGTTTCCTTTCTATTCATCTTCTTCACCCCTCCCTGTACGGTTCCGGAAGCGGCATCCAGGCAATAACTTTTCCACCAATGCAATCACCAAACCAATCATTGTCGTTTTCTAAATGTCCTGTTTTTATCCATGTTCCGTACATTCCCATGAACCCACTGTATTTTACTGTAGCAAGGACATCTTCTCTTATTTCCGGCAGCCTCTCGCTGCATGGGATCCATCCTGAATCCGCTCCTGCTTCACTTTCAATCAACTCAAAATACTGCTTTTTCCATTCCAACACATAATCTAAGCGATATGAACTGTACCCGATACAAAAATGATCACTGCCAATTTCTTTGTATTTTATCTCGTAGTATGGCTTGTCCTCCATCATGGTCACGATTATGTCAAGGCTTTCTACTTTTGTCTTTTTAACGTCCATCAATCATTCCTCCTTATCACTATCTGAATCCCAAGTTCATCTCTGATCTGCTCCAGTGATGTATGCGTAAGGTATTCTGCCGTATATGTCTTGTTTGCAATCAATGTTCTGCTTAAACTTCATCATATCCCCCAATCTTTCCTTGGACCGGGCATACCGCCCAGCCATTCTTAATTACCTTCCAAGTAGCTTGCTTTCCAGATCATCCATGTCATATCTCCGCCGTTCAAAGTTGTTATTATTCCTTACAGTTGTTTTCCTTTTTTTCTCCGAAGTGGTCGTTTTATAGAAACTTTTCCACCCTCCTGCAGTAGCTTTTTTCACAATCGCAATCCGTTCCTCTTCCTTGTCGCTCAACTTGATCAGATCCTCTCTCAGTGCCTGTATTTGTTCCGGTATCATCGCTCCGTAATTGCTTGAACGAACAAGAATATACATCTGAAATGCCTGTTCCAGTTCCGGGCTGAATCCTAATATATTATTTATATTCTTTACTTTACTTTTCTTTAGGGATTTTTCCGTGGAATTACAATCGTTATTCCCGGAATAACTCTCTTTTTTCTCGGATAAATCCCTAAAATGGGTACACTTAATAAAAGGTTCTGTATCATTTTTTTTCAAAAGCCAGTACCTTCCAACTTCTATCGGATTTTTTCTTGCCCGTTCTTTTACAGCAAGCTGAAATCTTTTCTGTATTCCGGCAGAGGTCAAGACCTTGTCCGACTGAAAAAGTTTGTTATCAAACAGTGACCGTGACAGCAAGAAGTTCAAGACCTGCTTCGCCTTGTTCTGATCAATTTTTAAATCATCAGATATAATATACTCAAAATCATCATCTACCTGCAGGTAATATCCCTGCTTATATATTTCGCACAAGAGGTAGATATAAAACACGATACCATCTCTGCCATACCTGGCTTTTAGTATCTTTATTTTCGGATCATCGAGGAAGTCAACATCAAGTGGAAAGTAATCCAACCCATTCTTTTTTGGTCTTGGCACTGCTGCCACCACCTTTCCCCTTATTCTGTTGCTCTATATTCCTCCACCACGATATCCAGTCCCTCCTCGGCTGAATACGCTTTTTTTGCCGCAACAAATACGATCTGCGTATCATCCTTATAGGCTACTCCGTTCAGAGCGTCTGCTACAACTTTTACAATATTATCCACATCCGGCTTCTTCATGACATGGATCTCACCTTCCAGCATCTGCTGGGCTTTTTTCTTTGAGGTACTCTTCGGAGGCTCAAATCTTGCTACAATCCGGAGAGCCACCGGTATATCTTTGTCAAATCTTGTTCCTTTGGCAGCAGTGATATACATTGCTTTGATCAGATTTTCATATAATAAGTCATTCTCAGGAGTATAACTGATAGAATGACCTAAATTTTTATTATAGACAGTTCTTGCTCTTGCCTTTCCCTGCGGCTTTCCCGGAACATGAAATGATACTGATTTCATTTCTTCTCCTTTCTTCCCGCACCGGATCAGCGTATCCGGTACAGGAGAAACATGATTTACAAGTTACGTGTGTGACATATGATCAATCATAAGAAAGTATCATTTTACGCAATAATCGTTAATCTTCCTTCTTTCAGAATAGAAACCTCTGCAAGCTCATACTCGAAATATTCTTTGATTTTCTTCATTGCTGCATTTTTCCATAAACCATTATCGGCTTCTACCAGTTTAAACATCGGCTCTCCACCATCGTCCCTGATACGGAACACATACAGGCTGGAAGGCTGCTCAACTTCCGAAAATGTACGATAAGGAACAAGTTTTACCGGATTCGGAACAATCACATCCGCTCTCTGTACGCCACTTTTGATCGTTGTTTTCTGAGATACGCCATCATCCGAATACGATGCTGTAGTTCCTGCCTGAATATTTCCGGACACTTTCATAATTGTTTCAAGGTCTTCGCTTGTAACAAAATTGGCCTGAAGCTCAATCAAAAAACGTTCCTGATCATAATATTTATCAAAGTGGAATTCATTTACGATTGCTTCACATTCAAACAGCGTTTCACGATGTTTTTCCTCCAAAAGTCCGGAATACAGCTTCACTTCTTTCGGGCTCACAATATGTAAGATCATCTTATCTCTCAGCTCTTCCGGCATCCCTTTGATGTAATCTACCAGTGCTGAAAGTGTATTAACTCTGATCGGATCAGCAAGATCCTCTTTACCATACCGCACCAGACTTTTATTACAGTAAGTTTTTCCATCAATCGTCTTTACAATTGGATCCATGGACTCTTCTTTCAGCTTTGCCACATATACAAACGCATCTTTTAATTCTTCAAACATCTTCATATCCTCCTATGCTTCTCTTGCTTTTCTCAAATCTACTACTTTATTTCCTGCATCCTGTGATCCCAAAATTTCTCCTGTCTCTGCATCCACAGCTTTCCCGTCGATAGTCTGAACTGTTGATGCCTCCGGACCATGACTCATATCATCCATGGACATCTGCCCCGGAATCTGATTTCCAATCTCGGCCGCCTGTATCTCTCCGGTTACAAGGCCTTTTGCCATCTGAATTGCTGTAACCGCTCCAAGGGCAGGTGCCAGTGTCGTTTTTGACTGTATTCCGATTGGGGCAAGTGTACGATCCTGATTTGGCTTGAATCCAATGGTTACAGTAATTTTTCTCGCTGCCGTTGCATCCGTATTGGGATCCTGAATATTTTTTGTAACTTCTTCAATTGCCCGGTTTACCTGTGCCGTAAAAGCACCATTTGCGAAGGTTTCTAAATCAATATGCTGCATAGTTGGTCTCCTTTCATCTTACTGCTGACTAAAAAATTCATCTTCAATATTCTGTTCCTGATTTGCTGCTTTTCCATCCATCACCTCCTGAATCTCCTGCTCAGCTACAACAGTATTCTGTTCAGGTTCGTTTTCTACATAATCTGTAGTTCCGTCCTCATGGATCACAGCCATATCCTTATCAATGGCATTCTGCAGATCAATGCTCATGATTCCCCACTTGCTGATCAGCTGGCGGAGCATCGTCTTCATGGCCATTCCGTCGAAGTCCTTGAACCAAAAAGAAGAATATTTCCATAAGTCCTTTTCCGGAATCTTTCCCTGCTCCAAAAGCTCCAAAGATTTCGCACCACCATTTCTCTTGAATGCCTGGGAATACTTTTCTGCATGTGCAAGCATTTTCTTTTTCGACCAGTACATCGTTTTGCGGAATCCGTTTTCGTATTCAAACATCGCATAATATCCCATGGCCGGAGTCTCTTCACGGATCACATCATCCTCGATCAGTTCAACCTCGATCTCCTCGTTCAGAGGATCATACTGGATCAGCTCACCTTCTTTGATTGCAAGAACATTTAATTTTTTATAATATCCTGAACGTTCTGCCAACTGAATATATCCTTTGTAACCAAGCTGAAACTGTGCTTCTTTGCATCCTTTCTTCTTATTATCAAAAGGAACCATGTAAAACTGACCAAGCTGTGGGGATGGAGAAAGATTCAACGCCTCTCCCAGTAATGCTGCTGACAAAATACTTGGATTCGTACATTCCTGCAGAGCCGGTGTTGTCTGAACTGCCGATACAATACTGGAAATGAATCTTGTACCATTCTTCCCACCAACTACACTGTTAATCTGCTTCTTTACTGCATCCTGCGTCAGGTAGGCTGCCATTCCTGTCTTCGTCTGTCTTTTTGCTAAACTGTTCTGTACTGCCATTTTTTACTCCACCTTTCCAAATTTGATCTGATGCCCGATTAGATACTCTCTCAAACCAAGCAGCTGCTCCCGGGTAGCCCATACACGAAAATCCATTTGAATCAGATCAGCCTGAGTTGTTTTTTCTTCTGTTTCCACATTTTCTTCAACAACCGGAACATTTTCTACAGCCATGGTACCAACTACATGCTTTACCGCCATTTTCTGTTCTGCTTCCTGCCTTGCCTTTTCAGCAGCAATACGTTTCTGTTCTTCCTCATACTGCTGCTTCTTCTTCTGAATCTCCGCCAGTCTCTGTCCTTCGGCAATCGCCTGATTCAGATCCAGTGTCTTTTTATAAATTTCCAATGCTTCAAAACTGAATTCCGGAAGACTGCTGATTGTAGCAACTTCTGTTCCGACCTTAAAAAGGATATTCTTCATCTGTTCTTCAATCTTGCCAAGAGATACCGTTGCATTCAGCCATTTCGGATCCATGATTCTTTCCAATACAATAAAATCCTGAAAGCCGATAGTTTCGAAAAGCTCCTCAATGTCTTTCTGCTTCTGCTGCCTTCTCTTTTCTTCGATTTCTTTCAGCTGTCCATCAATCAATCCGATCGGCTCATCAATCAGACCTGTGACTTCTTTCACCTGACGTTCAAAACGCTCATACGGCTCCAGGCACAATTTTTTGATCCGCTTGCGTTCATTCTCGATTGCCGTCTTTGCTTTATTCAGCTCCGCACGGTCCTGCTTCATATCCTTGACTGCATCTTCTGTATAGGCGATATTTTTATATTCCTCCACCCTGGATGCCACCCATGCCTTTACCTCTTCATAATTCCACTGGATCTCCGAAAGAAATCCTGTTTCTTCTGACGGGTTGATAATTCTTAATTCCATGTTGTTCCTCCTTGATTTTTATATTTCAGGAAGTATGAGAGGCGGCTTTCTGCCACTCTCTACATAGTTCCAAAATTTCATTTCTTCCCTGCACAGCATGTCCAAATCAGCTTGAACTTCTGCCCGTTCTATATGGTAATGTTTTACCGTTGTACGTTTCTCTCCACCCCACTCTGTCCTCAGGTGGGCACATAACTCAACGAACTCATATCCTGTTACAAGCAAATAGTGCAGAATCTGTATGTAATAGTTGTCTGGGATCTGGTCTCTCCACTTTTCTTTCTGAATACTCTGCAGGATATTTGTAGTCTTGATCTCAAGAATTCCTCTTCTGCCATCCTGATCTGTCAGTTCCCCATCCAGTGAAGCCTGCATGAATGGATGCTGAATACTTCTCAGGATTCTGAATTCATGATGTTCCACTTCGTATTCAGGATAATCTAATTTAAACAGTTCCCTGATGGGCTGTTCTGCGTACTTTCCATAAATCACACAAGCTTTTCCTGAAATATCCTCGGGAATCCGTCTCCCGGTCTTCTCTTCAAACAGATCAATATTGCTTTTATATGGATTCATCCCTACTACAGCACTGGCATCACTTCCACCGATCCCGTTCATTCTTCCATTCAGCCAGTCTGTTTCATCCTTGAAATCAAAGATTTCAAATGGATTTTCCATTGCATTTCTTTCCTTTCTTTTTTATAATGTAGTTGGTTAATTTTCTAAGTGCCTGAGAGGTTGCCGCCTCGCCATGGCACTTTTCCTATGCATATAATGTCTGCCCGAAAGCCACACAGCAGATCATCAGTGCGATCGAAAAGCCGATCACAAACCAAAAGGCTTTCTCAACAGCCTTGTCATACATATCCGGCTCATGGCTTTGAGCCACTTCTTTGGGCTTTCTCTTCCTGATCTGAATTACCTTTAACTGCTCCACGTTTCTCACCTCCTTTAAGTTTGAGTACCATACATTTTTACATCATTCTCAAACGACTTCCGCAATTTTCTCAGCTTGTCGCTTGTTTGAGTACCATACATTTTTACATCATTCTCAAACCTGCACTTCCTACACGGACTGCTCACTTGCCTCTCCCTCCATTTTCCTTACAAGCACCATTGCCTCCAGTGGATCATAAGCAGGAACGTATTTTCGTCCCGCTCCCTCCAAGTACTTGAAGAACCGGTTGTAATCTGCATACACCGCCTTATCAATAAACCTTTCAATTAATGCACTCTCCGGGTATCTCCCGGATTTGATTTCTCTTCGGATTCCCTCTTTTCTATTCTTCACAGTCCCCATTGACTGCCCGTACATATCACGGAAATAGGAAGTCTTGCCATACTGGTTGATTGGCTTCTTCTCTTCTTTGATGGCTTCTGCTATCAGAGGAAGGATTTCATAAATATGTTCCAGTTCTGCAATGGCTTGTGCTTTGGTCATTGGCATTCTGTATCACCTCGCTTCGTCTTCCTTATCCATCGCTTCTCTTGCTTTCAGCAGATAATTGCGAAAACCTTGCAGGATATCTCTGAAAATTTAATGTAATGGCTTTGCATAGATAATATCCTTTGCGACTTGCAGGATATCTTCAATGATTTCACAAGTAAAAGCATTTTCTGGCAACTCCTTCTCTATGGCCGCCAATGCTTTTTCTGCGGCCATTTTTCTTTTGCTATTTTCAAGGATTGTTCCACTGATCGAATACACTGTTCTTCCAATCTCATTCATTTGTATCACCTCGCTTTTCTGCTATAATATTGGTTGCGGACTGCAAATCGCCTCTTTGAAAGGAGGTGATATATTGAAAATCCATAAGATTGTAAAATCGGATAAGCTCATCCGAAAATATGAAAAGTTCGGATATAAGCTTCTGTATTTTACTTGCACGGGTAATGACCTCTCCACGATGTCTGCCCATTTAGAAAATGGAATTCTAGCATTCCCGTAACTATCAACCCTACAAATGTTTTCATAAATCAATCTCACACCACTTTATCCGGCAAGGAATTTATTGATAAAATACTGTTGCCCTTTTCCTGTGACTTTCGGTGTCTTATTGATTCTTACGGAACCGTCCGGATTGTTTACGGTACTTTCCTTAATCTCGATCAGTCCCAAGTCCATCGATTTCTGCGTTGGCATATTCCAGTCAGAGCCTTTTCGTTTGATAAGGTATCCGTTTTCTCTGAGCCAGTCGAACAGTCTTTTCTGTCCGGTTTCGATGCCGTTCTGCTTCAGGAGCTTTGCGAGATCACCGATAAGTATCGATGTATGGCTGGTTGATACCGCATCCGCGAAGATTTCTTTCGGCTTCATTCGCTGGTTATCAGCTTCAAGAACCTTGTTCTTTTCTCGTTCTTCTTTCAGAGCTGTAAATGCCTTGATTGCCATTTCCGGGTTCGCCAGTAATTCATCTACAGCATATACACCATGCTTTCTGATTGACGGAAGCACTTCCGATGTCACCCAATGCTTAAATCTCTTTGCTGATGGCAACTTACTTGAAAGAATCAAACCATAAAGTCCACTTTCATTTATAAGCCAACCACCTCTTTGCCCTAACTCAATCCCAAAATAGGACTGAGCTTCTCCATCGAGCATTTTTCTGTCCTCTGCATCTACATGGTCAACAACAGCTTTTGTTCCACGTTCATAACCAAGAATCTCGGCCACATCTTTTCCAACAAACCAAGGTTCGTTCTCAATAGTTACTGTTCGGATATCCCCGAACTCTTCTGAATTAAAAATCTGTAATTCGTTCATTTCTGTGATCGCCTCCTTAAAGTGTCATTTAATTCAACTTTTCATTTAAAAAAATTTTGTCTCTATCAGATCTTGAAAGTTTTAGCGTCTTTGTTAATCCAACGATTTCAGAAGCTGTAAACTCTCCACCTTTTAAACGATTGTAGAATGTTTCTCTAAGAATACCGCTTTTTTCACAAATGGCTTTGACTGTCATTCCGCTATCAGTAATTCTTTCTTTTAAAAGTTTGATGTCTGCCAAGGCAACTCCCCTCCTTTCTGGTTGAACTTTATTCAACATCATCAATATATCACAGGGTTGAATGTGTGTCAACCATTTTCACAAAAATGTTGAATATTTTTCAATCTTGTGCTATATTGAAATCAAGGAGGTACGTAAAATGCTTCAATTATATAAAAACATAAAAAAGAGACGATTAGAATTGCAATTAACGCAGACTGATTTAGCAACTAAGCTGGGTTATGCTGATAAAAGTATGATTGCAAAAATAGAAAAAGGGTTAGTAGACTTGCCTCAGTCAAAGATACTTGCTTTTGCTGATGTGCTACAGACATCCCCTAGTGATTTAATGGGTTGGGAACAGATAGACACAAATTTTTCCGGGAAAGAAGCTCCGAAAGAAATCTATGATAAATTCAAGAGCAACGTATCTAAATTTCACGGAGAGCATAAAGAACTTCTTGACATATACGGAAAACTCTCTTCTCCGAATCAGAAAAGAGTCCTTACCTATTCAAAAAATTTGCTCATGAATCAACAGATGGAAGAAGATCTCATGCCAAACGCAGCACATGAAAGTACAAAACCTTACACTGCTGAAGAACGACAAGAAGATGAGGATATGCTGGACTAAGCCCTTTTTATTGGACACATAATCTTTTACTATTACACTGGAGGTGTTGACCATGATATACAATGCTCTATTAGATGAAGCCAATGCCGAAGGTCTTTCTATTAAAGAGCGACCATTTAAAACCTACGACGGTAGAATAAAGGGTAATAATATTTATCTTCGGGAAAATATGAACACAACAGAAAAAGCTTGCGTCCTAGCAGAAGAACTCGGACATCATTATACTTCTGTCGGATGCATTCTCGATCAGACCGATTTTGCAAATCGCAAGCAGGAACGACAGGCTCGTTTGTGGGGATACAATAAATTAATCGGACTCATGGGGATTGTCCGGGCGTTTAATGCCGGATGTCAAAACCAATATGAAATTGCAGAGTACTTAGATGTTACAGAAGAATACCTGCAAGAATGCATTAACTGCTATCAGAGTAAATACGGAATCTGTACTACTGTAGATAACTATGTTATTTACTTTGTTCCTTATCTGACAGTTACAGAAATGATATAACCCCTAGCGGGATTATATAAATGAATAAGTGGTGTTATTCATAAAGAACGGTTCTAACAAAGGAGAAAGCAAATGGGTATAGGGGATATTTTTAAAATCAAGCAATTCAAAGAACGGATTGCCAGTCTTGAAACGGAGAATCAAACGCTTTCACAAAATAATGCCGACTTACAGGCAGCTACTACTGAATTAAGAGGAAAGCTTTCTGAAATTGGTGGATTTGACTACTATAAAGTAAAATCCATGACCGAACAGATGGAAAAAGAGTACGCTGTCAAACAAAGAGATCTGAGTATAGAGTATGATGTAAAAGTAGATACTCTGAAAAAGGAATACGAAAGAAAGCAGGCAGAAGCAGAAAAAGGCTTACGAGAGCAACTCGTCCAGCTTGAAAGAATGATTTCTGACCGCACAGACAAATCGCAGTCATTACAGAAAAAAATTGCTGAAGAAATGCTTCAGGAAAGTAAGCTTGCTAAACAGATCAAGACCCAAACCAATAAACTCGGACGATCAAAAGAGTTGGTAAAAGCAATCAATTACAGTTTGGACAATTTCTTTAATTATGATCCTGCAATCAGTTCTTTAAAATTTAGCGAAAAAGATTTAACCGATTTGGAGGAAATCAGTCCTTCCGTTATCCTAAAACTCCATTGCATGGATGTAAAAGATCTCCGCAAAGCCTACCGTCAAAATGATAAGCAAATCAATGATCTTTTAGCAAAATATTCTGCCCGGTATACTACTAAAGCGAATCAGGCAATTTATAAACTTATGGTCATTGCTCTTAGAGCAGAACTTCAAAATATCCTGTATAACCTTAAATTTGAAAAGCTTGAAAAATCTATTGATGATATCAAAGATGTAACTCATAAATATCTTGAGATTGCAGGAAATGGAAATCAGAGCATCGCAGGAACTCTTACCAAATTTATTGGAGAAATAGAGTATTTGTTTATTAATGCAGCAAAGATCGAATATAATTACTACGTTAAAAAAGAACAAGCTCGTCAGGAACAGCTTGCTATCCGTGAGCAAATGAGACAGGAAGCTGAGGAACGTAAAGCATTGGAGGCTGAACGTAAAAAAATAGAACAGGAAGAATCAAAATACAATTCTGAAATCGAAAAGCTGAGAACCCAACTTACCAGTGCTAAAGATGAGGAACTGGAAAAATTAAATGCAAGAATCCTTGCACTACAGGCTCAACTTGCTGACGTTGCTATAAGGAAAGACGAAATCTCTACTCTTGCCAATGGAAAAGCTGGTAACGTGTACGTTATCAGTAATCTTGGATCTTTTGGCGAAAATGTATTTAAGATTGGAATGACCAGAAGACTCAATCCACAGGATCGAGTAGATGAACTTGGTAATGCATCTGTTCCATTCCGTTTTGACGTACATAGCTTTATTTTTTCTGATGATGCAGTTGGTCTTGAAAACAAACTTCATACTATCCTGACTGACAAACGTGTGAATAAGGTAAATATGAGAAAAGAATTTTTCAACGTATCACTTGATGAACTGGAACAACTTGTTACAGAAATAGAACCTACAGCAGAGTTCAACAGGACTATGGCTGCCGAAGAGTTCAGACAATCACAATCAACAGATAGTGTTTATTCGTCTGATTATACTTATAGTGATGACGAAGACGATGAATAATTAAAAAACCGCCCCTTCGCCAAAACATCACACTCATTCAAATGATATAAAAATTTATTAAAGTATCTCTGTTTTTATACGTGTTTACACTTCTTTTTATTGACATACGTGTTAGTACGTGCTATAATAATATCATAGAAAGGAGATATAATGAAAACACAGGAATTATTAAAAATGCTAAAGAAAACGAAATGCGAATTAATTCGGAATGGTAGTCGGCATGATATTTGGTACAGTCCTATAACTGGAAAGCAATTCGCAGTTCCAAGACACAAAGCAGAAATTCCAACAGGAACTCTCAACAATATTTTGAAAGATGCGGGACTCAAATAGTCCCCTTCTTTTCCAGTCTTATATATTATATATTTGAAAGGAGAATTGTTATGGCAAAATATGCTTATCCCGCAATTTTTACCCCTGAAGATGATGGAAGTTTTTCGATTAATTTTCCTGACTTGGAAGGTTGTTACACTTGTGGGGATTCACTGGAAGACGGTATTGAAATGGCAGAAGACGCACTCGCTCTAGTTCTTTACGGATACGAAAAGGACGGACGCAAAATTCCTGCTCCTTCTGCTCCATCAGAAATTACACTTTCTGATAATGACGTTATTAATTATATTGCTTGCGATACAATGGCTTATCGTAAGATGTATAACAACAAAGCTGTCAAAAAAACTCTTACCATTCCAGAATGGTTGAACGAATCTGCTTCTGCTATGGGACTTAATTTTTCTCAGGTGCTTCAAGAAGCATTAATGCAGAAAATGCAGATGAAATAATAATATAATCAAAAAAATCCCGGTGCTACCAACACCGGGAGATGAATAATGATCTCCGAAGAAATACATCATTCAACGACCAATGAATATTGTATCATCTTCGGACAGCCACTGCAAGTGGAACACACGTTCCTCGCTGGCTGTTATTTTTATACTCAAAAACAGAAAGGAAGATGATTATGTGGGTAGAAGAAAGAAAAACCGGATTCAAATTTGTTGAACGCTACACCGACCCAATGACAGGAAAGACACGGAGGGTATCTGTTGTAATGGAGAAAAATACGGCACAGTCGAGAAAACTGGCTGCCGTTGCACTGTCTGAAAAGATTGACAAGGCACTGCTGCCACAGGCTCCCAAATTAACTTTAAAAGAACTTGTAGATTTATATGCTTCTGAACAGTTACGAACGGTAAAGCAATCTACATATAAAAGAAATTGCGGGGCGTGTAAATCTATTATGAAAATTCTCGGAGCTGACACGTTGGTTGAAAACCTTAATGCTGGATATATCCGAGAACGCTTTCTTGCCACGGGACGTACACCAGGCACTATGAATGAATGGATGACACGGCTCAAAGCATTACTACGTTGGGGGTATCGAAATGATTATATCTCCAGCATTGCATATCTTGATAAAATTGAGCGTTTTAAAGATGTGTCGCACCGCAAAAAAATTGAGGATAAATTTCTTGAGTCAACAGAAGTTAAAAAGTTACTGGATGGAATGAATATTACAAAATGGAAAATTTTAACAGAATTTCTTGTTTTATCCGGCTTGCGTTTTGGAGAAGCTGCTGCCCTTGAGAGATCAGATATTGATTTAAAAAAGCGTGAAATCCATGTATCTAAAAATTACGACTGCATTAATGACCTCGTAACAACGCCTAAAACGGATTATTCTATACGAGACGTATATATTCAGGATGAATTGCTTAAAACCTGTAAAAATGCCCTTCTGCTATCTCAGAGCGATAACATAATACAATTTAGCAATCTCCTGTTCCCTGGTACAGTTCAGGAACACGTAGATTACTATGCGTACGCAAAATATTTACGAGAAACATCTCTTCATGTTATCGGTCGGAAAATCACGCCACACGCACTAAGGCACACGCACGCAAGCCTTTTAATGGAACAGGGAGTTGATATTGACAGCATATCCAAAAGGCTAGGACATAATGACAGCCATGTAACAAGAGAAATATATTTACATGTCACCAAAAAACTTGAAGCAAAAAGAAAAATGCAGCTTAAAGAGGTAAAAGTTTTATAGTTTGCCCCCTATTTGCCCCTTTTGAAGAAAATAAAATCCCCACAAGTCTTGTATTTCTTGCAAATACTGGACTTGTGAGGATTAAATTCAAAGCTGTCTAGGGGACTTGAACCCCCGACCTCCGCCTTACCAAGGCGACGCGCTACCGACTGCGCCAAGACAGCACATTGCGTCCAAAATCGAACGCAATCATAAATATACACTACTCTGAAAGAAAAGTCAAGAAAATCTCTTATAATTGTTGATATAATTGTTATAATAATTTTCTTACATCTTATAATTTTTCCGAATCAAGGACAATCGTAAACGGTCCGTCATTCAGCAGACTCACTTTCATATCCGCACCAAACCGGCCGGTTTCTACCCGTTCCACACTTTCTCTGCATTTTTTTATAATATATTCATATAGGGCATTCGCTTTTTCCGGAGAACCTGCCTCGATAAAACTTGGACGATTTCCTTTTTTACAGTTTGCATATAGTGTAAACTGCGACACAAGAAGCAGACTGCCTCCCACATCTTTCAACGCAAGATTCGTCTTTCCCTGCTCATCTTCAAAAATCCGCAGACCGGTCATCTTCTTTACCATCTTATCTGCGATTTCCTCCGTATCTGATTCTGCCACACCAATCAGAACCAGGTATCCTTTCTCTATCTGTCCAAGAAGTTCACCATCCACCCGGACAGCAGCCTCTGTGACTCTTTGTATTACAAATCTCATATCTTGCTCTCCTGCTTTTTCTCTGTATTTACTGTCTTGATATATACAAGCACAATTCCCACAACTGTAAGCGGCACGCAGAGGAAAATCAGAAGCCCCTGCATCCAGTCCGGCATAATACTTGATTCAATATCAATCAGTACAGTTCCAAAAAGATTATAGAGCAGATGCATCAGCATAGATGCAAATAGTGTTCCATAACGATACGCTACATATCCAAGTGCCAGTCCGAGAAGCCCTGCATAGATCCCCTGAACTAAATTTTGATGAAAAATGCCGAAGCAGACTGCCTGAATCACATTGGCGATCATCCAGTGCATTCCGGTTCTCCTCAGATATCCCATAATCAGTCCACGGAAGATCATTTCTTCCACCAGCGGAGGGAGAATCAGCGTGCTGACTACCCACATCAGCGAATACTCCGTAATTCCCGAACTATCAATCATTTCCGTATAAGTTTCCATTGCCTGTGGAAATAACTGGTTGATTACTGCCATCACCAGACTCGTCACATGCTGGATTGAAAATGTAAAAACCACGAGGATCAGACACCCTGTTATATCTAACTTTTTTATTTTCACGGACAGGGAATTTTCTGTACCTTTCTGATCCACAAATGCGAAATAATACCAAAGTCCAAAAATAGCCAGCGGAATCAGATAAACCAGTACAGAATAGAAATTCATATGATCCATCAGGTAATCGTAGGTCATATTCACTCCATTTGCTCCCTGAATGATTCCTCCACCGATGGACGCAGATACAGCCACTACGACCGACATTCCATTAAATACTGCCATCGTTAATCCAAATACGAGTATTGCAAAAAAACAATTTTTCCCTTTATTCATTTGTATCTCCTCTGAAAGAGCTTATTCTGATTTGTCAAGCATCTTTTCTGCCTTTGCTTTGATCCTTTGCAGGGCATTATCAATTGACTTCGGACTTTTGCCCAGAAGCTCTGCGATCGTCTTATAATCCGTTCCCATTAAATGCAGATACAGCACATGGTTCTCCAAAGGACTCAAAGTATCTTTCAACTGTTCAATAAAAACTTCCGTAAATTTCTTCCCCAAATACAGCACTTCCGGGTCATTATCACGAACCGGCTCAATGGTATCGATCAGAGGGGTTCTTCTTTCCTCTCCTTCCTGACCACTGTCATCATACAGCGATACATATGAATTTAACGGTATGTGCTTTTTTCTTTTTGATGCCTCGATTGCGGAATACATCTGTCTTGACACACAAAGTTCCGCAAAACTCGCAAAAGAAGCTCCCTGATCCGGGTCATAATCCCGGACAGCTTTGATCAGTCCGATCATCCCTTCCTGGATCAGATCTTCGTTCTCCCCGCCAAACAAATACATCGCCCTGGCTTTTTTTCTTACCATTGCTTTATACTTCATCATCAGATGATCCATAATTTCCCGGTCTCCATTACGGAAATCCTTGATAAGCTGCTCATCCGTCACTTTATCATATTTTTCCATCGGTTCTTACTCAAATGCTCCTGCGTCTACTGTCCTTTTATGATTCTCTGCCTTACGATCTCATATGCAAGAACTCCTGCTGCCACCGATGCGTTCAGAGAATTGATCTGACCTTTCATCGGGATTCCTGCTACAAAATCACAGTTTTCTTTTACCAGTCTGCTGACTCCCTCTCCTTCATTTCCGATCACCAGTCCGATCGGTCCTGTCAGGTTCAGATGATACATCGGCTCACCGTCCATATCCGCACAGACAAACCAAAGCCCCTTTTCTTTCAGTTCTTCCATCGTCTTAACCAGATTCGTCACTTTGGCAACCGGAGTATAATTCAATGCCCCTGCCGAAGTCTTTGCAACAGTTGCCGTCAGCCCGACTGCCCGTCTTTTTGGAATGATCACTCCATGTGCTCCTGCAAGATTCGCCGTTCTGATAATTGCTCCAAGATTATGCGGATCTTCGATATTATCAAGGATCAGGATAAAAGGATCTTCTCCCCGTTCCTCTGCAAGTGCAAGCATATCATCAACCGTTGAATATTCATACGCTGCTGCATATGCCACAACTCCCTGATGCTTTCCGGTCTCCGAAATCTGCGACAGTCTCTCTTTTGTCACAAAATTCAACAGGGCATCATGCTTTTTTGCTTCTCTTACAATCGTTCTCACCGGACCATCCTGACATCCATCCAGTACAAATACTTTGTCGATCGGTTTCCCTGACCGGAATGCTTCCAGTACTGCATTTCTGCCTTCAATAACCAGCGTATGGGAATTATCCTGTCCCGTATGATTCTCTGCTTCATGATATCTGCTATTTTCCCGCATTCTTTGCTCCTTCATTTCTTTCTGTATCAAATTTTTCTTCCATGGCCTCCAGTCCGATCGTCACCAGTTCTGTCAGTCTTTCATATTCTTCACTCAGATAAAGATGCCCGATCAGAGCTTCAAAGCCGGTTGCTCTTCTATAGTCCGTGATCGACTGGTTTTTCGCCGGTGATACACTTCTTGCATTCCGCCCCCTCCGGTAAACTGCATGTTCCTCCTCATTCAGATGCTCCTGCATGAACCGCATCATATAGGACTGTGCCGATGCCTGGACATACCGGCTCGTCTCCTCATGAAGACGATGGACCGGCCGGTTTCCTCTTCCGACTACCATCGTCTTTACGATCAGATCAAAGACACAGTCCCCGACATATGCCAGAACCAGTGGTGAACACTGCTTCGGGTCGATCTGCTTCATCCCCGGAATTTTCCTGATAAATGGTTCCAATCCTATTCCTACGCTTTTTTCCATTGTACCCCTTCTCTTGTATCTTTTAAGATGATTCCCTTTGCCAGAAGTTCATCCCTGATCTCATCTGCTCTTGCGAAGTTCTTAGCTTTTCTTGCTGCCTGACGTTCTTCGATCAGTGCTTCAATATCAGATGCAAGGATCTCATCTTCCTTATCCACAATAATTCCCAGAACATCCGTCAGTCTTACAAGACAGTCAAACAGGTTCTGCAGATATTCTTTGGAACTTGCTCCATCAGTTGTCGTATTCATATATTTTACAAGTTCAAATACTGCTGAAATTGCATCTGCTGTATTAAAATCATCGTCCATTGCCTTCTCAAAGTTCTCGACATACACCGTCGATCCGGCAAGTTTTTCTCTCTCATCCTCACTCATATCTTCCATTTTTGCATTATTGATGAGGAATTTCAGGTTCTCTGCTGCTGTTGTGATCCTCTCCAGCCCATTTTTAGCAGCTTCCATCAGTTCTGCACTGAAGTTCAGAGGACTTCTATAATGTGCACTGAGCATAAAGAATCTCAGAACCTGCAGATCATATTTTTCAGAAATTTCTCTTACGGTAAAGAAATTTCCAAGAGATTTGGACATCTTGCGGTTGTCGATGTTCAGGAATCCATTATGCATCCAATATTTTGCAAATTCTTTTCCATTTGCAGCCTCACTCTGTGCAATCTCGTTCTCATGATGAGGAAAGATCAGATCTTCTCCCCCGGCATGAATATCAATCTGCTCGCCCAGATATTTTTTAGACATCTCTGAGCATTCAATATGCCATCCCGGACGGCCTTCTCCCCATGGAGATTTCCATGCCGGCTCACCCTCTTTTTTCGGTTTCCACAATACGAAATCCAGTGAATCTTCTTTTTCATCCTCCCCGCTCACAAGCAATGCACGTCCACCGGACTGCAGATCATCCAGATTTTTATGGGACAGCTTGCCGTATTCTGCGAACTTTCTTGTACGGTAATAAACAGTTCCGTTCTTTTCATAGGCATAACCTTTTTCGATCAGAGTCTCGATCATGCTGATCATTCCACCAATTTCTTCTGTTGCAAGAGGATTCTTCGTTGCCGGCTGAATATTCATTCCTTCCATATCCTTCTTGCACTCTTCAATATATCTTTTGGAGATTTCTTCCGCAGTAACGCCTTCTTCATTTGCCTTTTTGATGATCTTATCATCTACATCTGTGAAATTTGATACAAAATTCACATCATAATTTTTATATTCAAAATATCTTCTTACTGTATCAAATACGATCATCGGTCTTGCATTTCCTATATGAATAAAATTGTAAACTGTAGGACCGCATACATACATTTTTACTTTTCCTTCTTCCAACGGCACAAATTCTTCTTTTTTCTTTGACATCGTATTATAAATCTTCATTTGCTGCGTCTTCCTTTCTTTTCTTCTCTAAGCATTTCATATATTCTACCATATCCTCCAACTGCTTGTGAAGTTGAATATTTTCCTGCTGGAGTTCACGGATATCATGCAGTACCGGATCCGGCAGATGGATCTGATCCATATCGCTTCGCGGAACTTTCTTATTATCCATCTTTACAATTCTGCCCGGCACACCGACCACGGTACAGTTCGGAGGAACTTCTTCAAGCACAACGGATCCTGCCCCGATCTTGGAATTTTCCCCGATCGTAAAAGAACCGATTACTTTCGCCCCTGCACTGACCATAACATTATCTTTTAAAGTAGGATGTCTCTTTCCCTGTTCTTTTCCTGTACCCCCAAGTGTTACGCCCTGATACAAAGTCACATTATCTCCGATGATCGTCGTTTCTCCGATGATCACACCACTTCCATGGTCAATAAAAAGCCCTTTTCCTATTGTTGCTCCCGGATGGATTTCAATCCCGGTCTTTCGTGCAGCCCTCTGGGAGATCCATCTTGCCCAGAAGAAATGCTTTTTCAGATACAGCTTATGTGCGATCCGATAATTCAGTATGACTTTAAAACTCGGATAAAGAAATACTTCCATATTCGATTTGATCGCAGGGTCACGCTCCCGTATAACCTGAATTTCATCTTTCACATACGATAATATGCTCATTTTCCTCTCTCCTAACACCTGATTTAAAAGATATAAAACTTTCCTGATAAAAATAAAAACTCCGTCTCAAAATAGAGACGAAGTCTTCTCCGCGGTTCCACTCTAATAAAAGAATCCTCTTCTTTCACTTGATACACTTAACGCGTGCCAACGTATCCCGCTACTTGCTCTTTCGCAGAATCAACTCCCGGGGGCACTTCACAATCTTCATAACTTAAGGATGCTTCCAGCCGATGACACCCACTCTCTGGCAGCCTGAACATAGCTACTCTTCCCGTTCCTGGTCTTTTTCTTACTCACTTACATGATGTCGGGGCAAAAGCTCCCGACTTTGATGCCTACGGATTGCTCCGTGCTACGCACTCCCACAA
>OODB01000806.1_pt1 | contig 27394 bp, 37 predicted proteins | sample 1671721 | NCBI WGS metagenome assembly OODB01 (sample SAMN06348185, study PRJEB24527) | human gut metagenome | biome: human gut; feature: ankylosing spondylitis patient; material: feces | host: Homo sapiens | place: China | collected 2015-10
GTAGCCCTGCCACAGCAGCCATTTCGCTAACTTGCTTTCATAAAAAACTTTCATACATCTTTCCATTTATATTAGTTTGTTAATTAACCGGGTTTTCGTAATCATGGTCACCCAAATCAGCATACGAATACGAAATGCCATTTTTATTGGTTGAAATCCAGACTCCTCCCAATGATATGAATTCATAAACACCAGGCTCTGTGATATGAGCTTTATTGCAATAATGGTATTGACCGTCAACCAACTCCATATCATTAAATCCGTCCGATGTCACAACTGACACATAGCCATATGTGCTCCCTGAAGAATTATTATATATGATCAAGGATATTTTCATACCCACACATTGGGCAGAGCTGGGAAGCATGTATTCACTTTGGCCTATTCTACTGGGACGCCCATTGCCAAAATCCGAACCAAAATTGGGGTTCAGGTAAAAGTAGCCTTCATTGGAACTAAACCCATGTATCTTTATGAATGCCGCTGTCGCTGTAATTTTTCCTTGAACATTGACTTCTCCAGTCTCACCATCAATGTTACAAGTGACATTTCCATTCTTATCCCTTGCCAATACGTTCTGTACCACCAAATCATCCACAAGGATTTCATCGGCACGTATCTTTCTTATTAAAGCCATATCCATAGCTACAAACATAAACTGCTGTGCCGCCTCCCAATTAGCATCACCGTCTATCGAGGTAGGTGCGACAGTGACCGACGTACCGTAAGCCCGTACCCGAAACGGAATGGTGCGATTGTTGAATGTGGCCAGTACGATGTCATGGTAATCTTCATTCCAGACATATGTGTTGCCCTTGGCGAAAAAACCTCTCGGACGCGGCTCACTGGCATCCCGTCCGCTTGAACCGTCATAGCTGACACCCACGGACATCTCCGCAATGAAACTGTCATTCCATGCCGAAGCGTCAGCCTGGCTCTGGTAACAGCGGACAGAGAAAGTTGAATACCCTGCAGAAGCGTTGACCGTAATCTCGGAAGCCCTCGAAGGCCCTGCGATGGCGCTCCATATCCCGTTGCTGTACCCCCGTGCGGCCAGATATCCGTCCGGATAAGTCAATGTGGCGCTGCCGAGCGTCCGCTTGGCATAGACCCGAAAAGCTGAAGGCACCAAAGACCCGGCACTGCTCACCCGTATATTGCTGCATGTACTGATGAGATATACCATGCCGCCATCCTGGGTAAGCTGCTCCCATTCGGCCGTGTTCACTTCTCCGGTAGGAATATAGCCGTAGCTCTTTCCACCGTTCTGTGTCTGTAGGATGCGCCTATCCTGACTGTCATTGACTGTCCATAGAGGTGGATTCGATGTATCAACCTTGGAGAGCCATGACCGGCCACCCATCGTGCAGATGGTGAGCTTTTTGAATGGAGTATTAGCTGTGCGCCACTCACCGCCAGCCTTGACGGATTCGCCGTCACCGCCAGGTTTTCCTGGATTACCGTCGTTACCATCCACGACCATGGGTATAGTTTCCCGGTCCACGACCTGCCCACCCACATAATAGACAAATTGTAACTGCGTCGTGAAGTTCTTCGGAGAGATGGACGTGCCGTTCTGTATCTCGACCTCTGCGCCTCCGTCCTTACTGTATTTCAGTACGCCATCCGTCGTGATGGAAGTGCTACCGCCTACAGACTTGGTACGTGTACATGACACCCCGGCTACACTATAAGTGCCGTCCTTCCGTTTGCTGACTGAAGAAACGGAAGGCACCAGCCTATAGAGTACCGCATCACTGCCCGGATTACCGGCACGCACCCCGGTAACAGTGAACACCAGCTCACGGCTTATATCCGTATCCTGTACTGTAGCCGTAACGGTTATCCTGACCTCTGAACGTGCAGGCATCGAAATGCCGGAAGCCACGGTAAACGCTATCACACCCGTATTGACATTGTAGCTCTCCGTGACACCGGAGGGCGTCACGCATGAGATGGACTTGAGCTGTAGTTTCTTCGTACCATACCACATGCCGACGGTCGTATTGAGCACGGACTGCGAAACAGTCTTTCCTTCGTATGTCAAGGCAATGCTTTCCATCTCGTTGTCGAAATCGGCTACAATGGCCGACTCGCCGTCAAAGCCCCATTTGGCCCAGATGGCTGCCGGGCTGAACGCGCTCCATAGACCGTCCTTCTTCGTGCGGCAACAAGCCCACTCGTATGGCAGGCTCTCGCTGACACCAATCGGGTCATCATGCCAGCCGGACGGCACGTAGTCATCAGTCTGTGATGTGGCAGGGGTTGCCGGAGCGATATTTTCCGCAGTATGCTTAAAAATCCATTCATAATCCCTACCGTCACGCCCGTCCTGGCCGTTCTCCACCAGCAGCTCATACTCAGCGGTATTCAAGTCCCCGGTAATGGTATAACCGTAGGACTTGCCGCCGTTCTGGGTCTGCAGGATACGGCGCCCCTCATTGGTCGTCTGAGTCCACATCGGAGGATTGTCTGTACCACCGGGAGCGACACATAAAAACACACGTCCGGCCATCCTGGTAATACCCATGTAAGGTATATGCTTGCCGGTCTGCCAGTCACCGCAATTGGTAATGCTTGTACCGTCTGCACCCTTGCTGCCAGTCACACAGATGGCGTTCGTTGTGGTGGAAGTATCGTCAGTAAAGACTATCCTTGTCCGGGTCCAGATATACCAGCCGTTTTTCCACGCCGGAGAGTCTGTCTGCCACTCGCCTCCGGTTGTGGTGGCCGATGAAGAGGAAAGGTAGTATTCTTCGGTAATGGACTTGATGCCCTTGCCGTCGGCTCCCTGCCCACCACTGATACAAGCCGCTTGGGTGTACTTGACTTCGCCATCAGAATAGACAATCTTCGTCCGCGACCAGATATACTTGCCGGCTTCCCATTCAGGAGAGGTAGTCTGCCAACCGTCCACCGGGGCAATGACATTCGACACCGATATCGCGTATTCCACATCGGTAGACTTGATGCCCTTGCCGCTTTCTCCCTTTGCCGCATATTTCAGCCAGTCGGCATTGCCGTCTGCCGGTTCTGTAGACGTGCCTTTCTCATTGACACATATCCATGAGCTGCCGTTATGCGTCACCTCATCGTAATAGGCATACTTCTCATCCTTTTCCCACGTCCCCTTGAATAGCGGCACCCGGAAAGCCTCGCCGGTGATGTCATCTACCTGGAATATCTTGCCGGACATGATGACGTGGCGAAAAACAGCCGAGTAGTTGTCTGCAGGAATACCATGCACGGTACGGCCTTTCTTCTTACCAATCCACGACATCTCTTGTGCCGGTTCCGGGTCCCATGTATTGGCGTGGTCAAAGAAAGTAATGCAGTTGTTGCCACCCACCGTATCGATAAGGATGTACGTCTGTCTATCCTCATCTGTAAAGTTACCCGTCTGGGCGAGTACCATCGCATCCCCCGGCTTCCAGTCGGTACCCGGTTTCGGCGTCATGACGAATGTCTTGGCAGTGTAATCGGCAGAAGTCACCCGGAACTTCATCTCCTCGAACCCCTGCAGCTTGCCTTCAGGTGACTTGGTGACGAAGTAGGTGGTCAGAATGTCATCGACAAACTGGCTCAGACCGTCGGCATCGGTCAGGTCAGGGGTTATGGTATAGCTACCGTCACCATTATCGCTCCACTCCTTGACCGTACACCCACCTCCGGGAGAGGCACACATACGTCCCTTGAAATAGGTCACACGGTTATAGGCAATCTCTGGAACAAACAGACGCTTCCTAAATATGCCTTCCTCCATCTCGAGAATGCCGTTCTTGTCGATGCACCCTCCGGAAATACCGGTGATGAATTCGCCGAACTTGACCCAATCTCCGAAGGTAATCGGAAAAGGAGTGCCGTCAGCCTGGTCTTTGCGGAGGAACACCTTTGATAATTCCTCGATGCTCATTCCTTGTTGAATGAGTTCAAGAATGCCAATAAATGTCCGTCCAACCCTCTCTGCGGTATTCTCTCCCTCAGAAGAGGCGTTCCTTATCTGTAGAGCAAGTTTCCTTAATATGTCAAGTGTATCAGGCATTATTCACCAAGTACTCTAAAAGTTACACGATTAGCATTAATCCCTCCATTTCCTCTATACAGCGGAAAGTCTTTTTTGTTATCATTCAAATACCGAACACATTCTTTCATATACCTATCAGCAACAAAGAAAGCATCATTATAAGCTATAAGTTTCTCCTTAAAATCAGAACGCGATGAATATTCGTTATCTTTATTGACAAATCCAAAACGGGTGACATTTCCATCTCCATTTTTCACGATACGAGCATAGGTATAATATGCTAATGTCATTTTCAGCCCTACAAAGGAACGTTTGCCTCCACATTCTATGGTATAAGAACTACCATTAAGCAACTCACTATAATTTTCCGGATGTTCTTTCACATCTAAGAATAAAGCATCACCCAAAGCTGACTTCAAATCAATGTTCTCCGACTCCCGAATATATGCCTCTATCTTTTCCGTATCGATGTGTATTGACATCGTACGAGCCAACTTATAGACCTCATCTGTTGTTATTAGACACTGCAGCATTTCTTATATATTTAAGAGGTTGTACACTAAAGTCATTGGAAGGATTGAGAGGTTCATACCAATGCGCAAAAATTTTCTGAAAAGCCCGTTCAATCATGCGTTGTTGCTTTGACACAATAGAGTTATAGTATTCAAAAGCATCTTCCAATATATCCCCAGAAAAACCAACCTTACCAATCCGGATACAATACCAAGGCTCCTGCCCGAAAGCTGAATAAATACGTTCAACTACACTGGCATCAGTAACGGTAAACTCCTTATCATAATTTTTAGGACTAATATCCACAAACTCCGGTTTTTCTTCATCAGATTCCAAGGTTACCTCTAAGACCTTTGTCGCATTGGTGTCTCCTTGTAATTGCACAATAGTATCAGAAAAACCAGTATCTTCGTTAGTCCTATCCTCTTTTATAGGATTTCCGTTTTCATCAAAACGTACCGAAGAAGCACCTTTCTTTGTAATTATCATCCCGGAAGGCATGAAGTTACAGCGCACATTACGATACTTCACATTGGCTAATCCCTCATCCGTACTCATTTCCGTAATCACACGGTCAGCTCTTCCGATAGGATACACGAATTTCCCAGTGTTACTAATCCATAATATCTGCCCCTTATAGTTTTCAATCCCTCCGGCAGCCCGAATTTGCGCATAGACCACCTCCTTACGTGGATTAAATACATCTATAAACTCCACATTTTCTGGTATTACCTTTATGGCTTTTCCCTGACGGGTTTTCTTTCCTGTCCAATCCGGATGAACTGCGATTTTTGCGATATATCCGGATTCATCCTCCTCCAACAAACGGCAATTTTCAAAGGGGATGTGCTGTACTTCCACTATATCTGCGAACATATTATAATTAACATGTATCGCCATCCCATCGTAATCAGCAACATCCTTGCAGACGAAAGCATGGATGTCATCTGCCGTATCTCCACGGCGGTTAACCACATATTCAGAAAAAGCAACCTCACGAAACCCATTTCCCTCTATGAAATTGGCATAACGTTCTGCACATTCGCTACCCGTTGAACTCGCAGCGATGATATTTCTTAGATGTTGGGGATATAAATTATCATCACCGTAGCTTTGGATGCCAAGATTACGTAAATAGCCCGTGTCAACACGCCTATTACTCTTCTTCTTTAATTCATTTACGTTCATCGTTCCGTGAGGTTATTCTTTATTTCACCGTTTCTACGGCTTCTATAGTCTGCTTAGAGTCAACTACAGATTGAGCCTCTTTAATATGAGCATCCAATACTTTAGCTGTAACTTTCTTCCCGTTCAGTTTATAAGTCTTGAACGCATCTCTCACAATCTCAGAAGTAGCACCTTCCACTTCAAAGGCTTTCACCAGTTCTGAAACCAAAGTTTCATCCAATGGTAAAGCAGGACTCATCCGTCTTTCAACCCTTTTCTCCCAATCGGAAGGCGTTGAAGCAAAAAAGACTATCCCTTTAGGATTTTCCGCAAGATACCTTTCTGCCGCTTCGTCAGTGAGATTGTTGTTGGTGTACATTTCACTACTTCCAAAACCTACTTGGAGCAATACACCATTTTTCAATGCATAACTTGATTTTTCTTTCATTTTTCCATATCTTTTTAAGTACGAATGCATTTCAATCACAGCGTCACGATAGCAATCACCACATGAGGTCTTGGTAAATGTCCTACCAAGAACTTCATGAAACATCAGTTCAATGTCTGATTTATCAGAAGAAGAAAGGGAGACCTTATCTCCCAATCTCTTCAACTTATCAACCACCTCCAAGACAAGCATATTCCCTCCTATGCTGCCGGTTCAGCCGTCAAGGTATTGACAGCTGTCTTAGTTGCTTCATAACTCGTCTTGAACAAGAATAATGCAGATTTAGGCGTTTTCTGCTCTTCCAAGGTAACAGCCCATCCCCCTTCAGTATCCTCACTATACTTATCGTTGTCGATAGCTGTAGCTGTAAGTCCTTGATAGTAACCATACACCTGAAAAGCGGCATCACCAGGGTTTCCTTCTTTCTGTAAACCCTTATATTTATTCTCCAACACCACAACATAGGTACCGTTAGCCAATCCGTCAATAACATCAGCGCATACATCCGGATCGTTTGCCAATATCACAATCGCGACAGTATTGGTAAACGAACTACGATATGTGCCAGCCACTAATGAGGTCTTTGTACCCGTAAATGGATTTTTACCAGGAACAACAACCTTATAAGCCTTCTTCCCGGTTTTCATAGCCAGCGTTTCAATCACATTCTTTTTTGTAGAATTGAATACTGTGGCTGCAAAGTCCACATCCGCACGATTCATTATTACCCCTTCCTGCTCCAATCCTTGTACTACTGGATCATCACACGACGGAACAATATCTTTCTTTAAAATATCATCACATACTCCCATAGAATACCTCCTTTTGTCAATATGCTACTTGCACCAAGTTGTCCTCGCCAATCATAGAACCGAGTTTACCAGTAGAATAGATATAATTCTTACGGGGTTTTCTTTCAAACCAGATATCAAGGTCAGATATCGGGTTATCGCCTTCACAACCGTACATTAAATTGTCCGGAGAACATAGAACCGCACGGTGAGGAAGGTTCAGTTTCGTTTTATCGTTCTGATACGCTTGAATAAATCTATCCCAAATAGAACATTTTACGACCGTAACGCCGTCATACTCTCCTACTTCAAGGCCGTCAAAAATGACCGTCCAAGGCATAATAACCTTATATTTCTCCCTCACATCACGTGACAAAGAATCACATAATGATTTTGTAGCAAAAATTGCATGTCCGGACTTCTGGAAAATACGGCTATCCGCATCTTCAAGCATCGTGTCAAACACAGATGTAGCAGCCCCCAATTCTTTCATCTTGGACTTCTGCAAAGCATAAGATGCTTCAGAGTTGGCTGATATAACGGTATGCTGACCGGAATTCTCTGCACATATGGCAAACAGGCGTTTAAAGAAACCGTCACATGTCTTGAACAATTCTACATTCAATCCATCCGTAATTTGACCGGAACCGTCAATATTAGCGGCATCCTTGTCTCCAAACCAAGTGAAGCGCCATAACATTTTCATCATTGCTTCCGTCAGTTTTGGAAGGACAATCCCATCCATATATTCAGTAGAAGTAAGGTCCGCAATATTGGTACCGGTCTTCAAGCAGTACTTTGCAATAGTATTCTCCAAATCCTCATAGCACATTTCCAACGGAACTTGCCAGTCGCCAATTTCCCATACTTTCTGGGCGGCAGCGATAGCCACTTTTTGATATTCAGGGTCACATCCGGCACCTGCGATACCTACATCCTCCATCTCACCGATGAAGCCAACTTTCTTGCCATTGGTCACTTTAGGCATGAACGTCATAAAACGCTCCATATCCTCATTTTGAAAGACTGTCAGTTCAATCAAGTCTTTCAAATCCTTCACCGCCTGATTGTCTGGCGTCAATTTTGAAAAATCTAAAATAGGCATACTCAATTCTCCTTTCTTTACTTTTTAGTTCTCTTCTCCCTTTCCTCTCTCAACTTTCTTTGAATAGGTGTCTCCTCTGCACTTGCTTGTGTCTCAACAGTATTCTTGAAGGATTGGGTACGCAAAGAGACTCTATAGGTTGAACAATGTTTTGCTAGCCAATTCTCACCTCCTGCCATCTTTACAGCATTCAGTATCTTATTGTCCTCAACTGTACGGGCATTGGTTTTCAATGCCGCATTTTCCTCTTCAAGTTCTTCAATGCGCGCCTTTAAAGCTTCAATCTCCTCGTCACCGTTTGCTTCTTCCGGGTCTTTGATTTCTGTAATCACTCCGTCTGTTACAATGATAGTCTTACCATCGGGCATAACATGCTCGCCATCGGGGGATGCCGCATCTCCCACCTGCGGTTCTCCTTCTTCACGTTCCACCGTCAGTGTATTACCTTCGGCATCTGTCAGTTCCATAGATACTACCGGAATGTCTTCTATCTTCTGGTAGCCACATTTCGCAAGCAGTCTGTCAATGATAGATTGCTTTACCGTTACTTGTTTCTCTTTGTTCATTTTCTCACTATTAAGTTTATAATCAGTTCCTTTTGCTGTAGTCGGTATAAGAACACCAGATATAAATCCAAGTTGTTTTGCAACCTCACCGCCAAACCATGCCTCCTTGTTCATCTGGACCTCCAAAATGGTCGATTCAACTCCTGTCCGTTCAACATATACAGCCATCATCTTATCCTTTTCCGCTTCCAGACTTGATTTGATGGATTCTATAGTTTCAAGGTCCAATAAATCATCATATCTTGCCAAATATGGTTTGTGGATGAGAAACTTTGCATGAGGATAAGCTTTTCTGCGTTCAAGTGGAGCAGAAAGCAAAATGATGGTAGCCATAGAAGCACATCGTCCAACAACGGTACAAGATATTTCCTTGCCCGACGCACGTAATGCATCATAAATAGCATACCCCTCAACCGTATCACCGCCGCACGAATGGATTTCAATGTCAATTTTAGGGTCAGCCGGGTCAAGCCATGAAAGGAAGTATTGGATATCCGGAAACGAAAGCCCCTCGTCACCGGTCAAATACCAATTTTCCATTTTATCCTTATCAGCTACAATGTCCTTGTTAATGTATAATTTAGCCATATCACATAATTGTTTGTAACAAAGGTAGAAAACATGATACGGCTTGAAGAAAATAAGAAGTCTATTCCACTGACACGCTTTGTCAGCAACTTTTTCAAAACAAAAAAAGAGCGGAATAATTCCGCCCCCCCTAAACATCCACCTTACTTGAGAACTTATCTATTATCCGATAAATTGTCCTTTCCGCAATATTATACTCATCGGATAAATATTGCATGATATAAGTCTTTTTATGTCCCTCCTTTGACAGACGGACATATTCTTGATACACGGGAATATATTTCACATCCCCGACATCAAGCGAAGCATCCCCCATCATTTGAAGAAGACTCTTATTCAATATCAATAGTTCATATGCTTTCATATACTACCAAGATTTTCAACGTACTTAACCCTATTAGCAACAGAGGTAAACTCTTCCACAGAAACCACCGGAGCAGGCGCCATCATCATACCTTTTGCAACAGCTTTGGCCAGCATGTCCTCTCCTAACGCCTGATTGGAAGAAGCTGTTACATTAATGGGAATACCTCCTCCTATCTGATTGAAAGCCGACAATAACGGAGCAAACATCGAGGTTGCAGCAGCCGTCATTACACTTTCACCGTTGGACAACATAGCAGGTATGGAATCGCTTGTACCGGAACCTGGCCCTTCAACTTTACCTCCTTGTGCAAATTTAGCACTTTTCACCGATTTCATAGCCTTTCCCATAACAGTAGTTACAGATGCCACTACAGTACCTATCGCAGCAAGCATGTCAATCCATGTTGCAGATGAGCGGGTAGCTGTTTCTACGGCTTTGGCAATGGCTACCCCTTGTGCGATAGAAACCTCCGCAATAGCCAGTATTTTCGCCAACTGGGCCATATTCTCGTTATCTCCTGCCGCTTGTTCCAACAAATCAGAAAGATTCCCTGCCAAGACAGAAAGGGATTCACCTTTATTTTGCTGCATCTCCACTTCCTTGTCAATGACCGCCTGCTTTGCATCCAAGTATTCTTGGTCTGCAGCAAGCTGTCTGGCCCGGAATTCGGCATCACTCTCCTCTCCCATCCGTCTCAAGCTGTCTTTCAGTTCAAGCTTCTGCTGTTCCTGCATACGAAGAAGCTCAAGTTCACTATATCCATTCAATTTAGCTTCTGCCAATTCATTATCCAATCGAAGTTTGAGTGCATCAGCTTGTTTCTTTGCTGTATCATTCTCATGTTGAACGGACAAATCATCAATCTCTTTATTGTACTTCTCCGTGACAGCAAGCTTCATCTGTTCAGTAAGCTCTTTCTGACGAAGTTCTACGTCACGTTGGACAACAAGTTGCTGTATTTTGAGTTGGTATTCCTGCTCACTTCCAGCTTTTACGGATTCAAGTTGCAGAGAGATTAGTTTCTGCCGGTTCTCCATCTCCTTCATCAGTTGTTCTTCCGATAATTGCTGTAATGCATCATTTTTTTGCTGTTCAAGTGCAATGATCTGCTGATTGAGTGCTTGGCGCATAGTTGCTGTAAGACCTATTTCAGTACGTAAACGAATGCGTAAATCCTCTATCTGACGCTCATACACTCTCTTAGTCTCAATAAATTGTTTTTCTTGGGCATCCTTGACTATCTTCAAGGCTTCATCTTCTGCTTTTCGGATTTCCTCGCGCTCTTTTTCTTTGATGGCAGCCACTTTCTCTGCCACAGCTTTCTGCACTGTGACTATTTCTCCTCTAATCGTATTCTCCTGCTCAAGTAATTCCATAGTTTTAGAGAAATACTCCTTCTCCGCATTGTATTTTGCAGCTTCAAGTTCAGCCAACTTATCATTTGTCTCTGCATCATTTTCTGCCCATTCTGAACGCTTACGAAGAAGCTCAAACTCTCTCGTTGCCAAATCCACATTCCGCTTTGCCTGCTCCTCTTCAAGCTTATTAGCCTGCTTTACGAAAGCAAGTCTCTCCTCTGCCGTGAACTTCTCCTTGTCTTTCGCCTGCTGGCGCAAACGTGCGACCTCCAGCTGGTCTTTAGCATTCTGTACTTGGTCCGTTCGCGCTTGTTTTGCTATGGCTGCTTCTTCCTTAGCCAGTTTGATAGCCTCTCTATTGGCATCGTTAATGTCCCTGATATACTTTCCTATGCCAGGCAATTTTTCTGCCATCTTAGCTATCCATCCAATCATCTTTGCTCCAGACTCGACAACAGATAGAATACCTCCCGCTAATCGTTGAACTATGTTCAAAAGAAAATCAAGTGACCTTGATAATGGAGCAGTAATAATGTTCCAACGATTTGACGCTTCTTCACTGGAATTTATAGCTTTGGATACAAGCATTATCGCTGCAGCAATATTAGCAAGAATAGCAACTATCGGATTCGTCAGTAAAGCTAATAATTGCTTACTAAATCCTATAACAGCTGTTTTCCCAACATTAAAAGCTTGTTTCACTCCTCCAAGTTCTGTTTGCATTTTAATAATTGAATCAAGAAATGGGATATTTGATTGTGCAGCCTTTAAAATAGCAGCTTCATAGTTTCCTACATTCCGATAAAAGCGCAGCGTTTCTTCTTCCGCACCTTTCAGTTCATCGGTAATGGCATTTATCTTATCTTGCAGCTCTTTGCCTTTGACTCCCTCACGCTCTACACGACTTAATCTGTCATAAGCAGCAGTAAGATTGGAAAGCTCAGCCCGCAACCTAACAAGGCTTCCTTCCATCTCTGTCTGCTCTTTACGTTCATTTTGAATTTGTTTATTCAATACACGGATAGATTCGGTGTATTCTTTGGCGGCTATCTTTGTTTCTGCCATCATTAAGTTGTATTTTTCCCTCTCTATCCGCCCTTTACTCACATCCTCCTTCAACTGCTTTTCCCTTGCTTTTAATTTATCAAGTTCAGTACTGTATTCAGCTATCTTAGTAATGGCTTTATCATACCTCACTTTAATCTCTAATATTTTCTCTTCCGCATTTCCCATAACTACACCTCCAATTGTAACAATTTACATTCACATATTCCCGTATCTTCTGCCTTAATGGAAATAATGGCATAATATCTACCATATTGGGCCAAATAAATTGGAACAGTCATATCTAAGTCTCTCAACTCAATATCATTTATTTCTATCTTTTCTGTAATAACAATAGGCCTTCGTATGATAGATTGGTATGTTTGGTAATACATAGAAAGGAGTGTATTCCAATCAAGACCAGTAAATACCCCTTTCACACCATTATAAGCCAATAATCTTGGCTCAACTGAATTGTATTCCAAATTACCTTCCTCATCATATGAATATATTGGTATCTTGGCTACATCCGAGAATTGGTCACTAGCAGCAAACGGCAATTCAACAACATCTCTTTCACTTTCTATCGTTTCGTTTTCTACAAACAAATACCCATCATATTTCCCCACTACCGTATCATCCTCCTTCCATCTATAAAAATTCTTTTGAGAAAAATCATCAAGAGAATAGGCAATCGCATTAGGTTTATTATCTTTATATGTAGCAACCAGCCTACGGGTCCAATCCAACGCTTTCGCCTTATTAGACATAATTGTATCAAATGATACAAACACAAGGCCGTTACTTTCTGTGAACAAAGGGAAAGTACCTATGATTGCCGATATAGCTTTAATAAAATCAGACTGCTTTATATCTGGCAGATTAGGTATTATCCAATATCTACCACCCAATAATATTTCTTGCTCTATATTCGTTATCTTCAACGTGCCGCTAATAGAAACGACATCAGATGGCTTGCCTATATTCTGCAAAGCAAATTTCAGATGAGGAATAGAAGAATGTAGAGTAGAAAGCATCTCTGTTTGCCTATTCTCAAATTGAAACAAGACCTCATATACACCGTCACTTATAAAATTTACATTCAGTAATGGAATTGTAAGTACAGTACTTGTATCCAGTTCGCTACCGACTTCATTGAAGTTGTAATTATAAACTTCCAATGTAGCAGATAATGGAGCCACATTTGTATTTACTTTAACTTTAAAATTACCCGATATCTTAGGTACAGCATTTATGACTTTAGACCTATAGCCATTGTAATATCCTCCACTCACTCCGTTTCCTATTACTGCAAGGTTTCCATAAAACGAACCAACATTTCCCATATCGTTGAAGTATATGTTTGTCTTGCCAGCCCTATCCTCTGCAACGCCCTTTAAATCAACGGTTATAGCTTCGATTTCTGCATACTCTTCGCTTGGATTTTTTTCCAATAATGGAACAAACATGTTTTCCAATAAAGCCTCTTTGTCTTTTGGAAAAATAAAAGATATGCCGTTATCCTCTTCTATGTATTCCATGATTTGTTTTACAGACTGAACAGGATGATACCACACCATTGAATCTCCATTTCTGAAACCATAGTCAACCTTTGGATATACACGATCATTTTCTCCCCAATCTTTCCATTCAATATATTTCGGATAATATATACCTCCCACATATTCACCAGCATCCATATCTCTCAGGCTTTTTCCACTTTCAAGCATTGATGATAGTGCTGTTATATTTCCCCACGTCATGGCAATCTCAATCTTATCAGATATAGATATAAGTACAGCCTTAGCAGTTGGAATAACCTCTACCCCATTACGAAAATATCTTGCATCATGATATTTCCGAGGATAACCGGAGTCTGCAGATGGAAGCTCAGCATGCGATATGATACGTTGATTCCTTATTGTCTTAGGTAATTTGATTGTATAACTATTATTGCTCACAATCTTACTCAAGTCTGTAAAAATATTGCTCTTGAAATTAAGTGTAATCTTGGTATTATCGTCCAAGTCTACCAACTTACCATCAATAAATAGCATGTCATTTCTCATAAGCTTTGTACTCTTGTTTCTGGTAATATGATTGTTGCTACGAAATCCTGCAATACGGCTTTTGTCTTATTGAAATTACCAACAGATACATTCACCGCCTTCCAGCTATCAACTCCATTCACATTTTTACCTGCATACATATCAACGATGGGTGACAACGCGAGTTGAAACAAGAAGTCAAACGTTTCAGAGTCCACTAAAGGAGCACACACCAACAATGTATTCTCTTCTGTTTTTCTCTGCTTACGTCCTGAACCTCCATGATAGCCATTAACATAGTTATAGTCTTGCATATTATTACGAATGAATTCACCATCATTGGCAATTTGTTTGCTCTCATCACCACGTTTAAACAACCAATAGCAATAAAAGCCATGACGATTTATCCAACGTAAATAAATTCCATCCGTGCATTCATCAACTAAAAGCCTCACATTTGCGGCCACATTCGTCAATGCGTGAAAAGTAAAGTCAAAGGTATTATCGAATACACTTGCTCCCGTACTGGTTCCAGGGAGATTCAAAACAACATCCCTATTCGCATCAATACCCTGCAAAGTAAGATTATACACTTTGCGGTCAGACAATATGATGGACGGCAAAACTTGACCGTCAGCAGTCACACTAACAGTACCGGCCCCCGCAGTGTACATACCGACCGTAAATGGTAAGTTCCTAAACCATGTTAGAATACGGTCACCATTATATCTTTCGCCGACTTTCATTGCGCCCCAAATAATAAAAGTATTAAACTGGAAACTTTCTCCGATAGTGCTATCAGACGTATACATATCCACTTCAACAGAGAACAGACGCCCAAGCTGACTATCTTGTGGAATAGAGGATTGATAGTCAATCTTGCCAAACTCCGTTGCATCAAAAGCCGATTGCATATAGAAAGACAGATCAAAGAAACATGCGGTTTTAAATAATGCACGTTTTTCCTTATATTCCTTTCCGGTAAGTACGTCGGTTATCGTTGCTTCCACCCATGCCCAAGTATATCCACTAATATTTATCACTACCGGATTGAAACAGAAAGATATTTCATCCGGATACTCGATTGTAGTATTTCCTATCTTATGCGTCCTCATTACTATGCAAATTTATATGTTGTACATCGTTCAGAAAAACACCAAACACACGGTCCATAATATCCCGTATCGCTTGTGTAACACTCGTTGAATATATATCCTCATGCGTTCCAGAGTGATAAAGCCTAGTACCCTCATTTGCAATCTTACGAGCTACGAGATAAGCAAACGATTTAGGCTTTTCTACTTGAATCCTCTTATCCACCACCCATTGCTGAATTATTTGATAAAAACCTTTTGGGATTTTTCCCGGTCCGCGTCCTGTTTCCAGAACTCCAAAAGCCTGTCTACCGAATAAAACACCATGATTATCATCGACTACGACATGCAGGCTCTTGATGGTTCTTCCGCTTGCACGCTGTCCAGCTTGTATATGATTCTCAATGATACGCTGCCGAAGTTTATCCAACTCCTCGTTCAGTATATCTTTAACGTCCTTTCTTCTGTCTTCCATAACTAACACATGGGTACTCCTTGAACCTCTTTCAGTTTCAATTCTATTACTATTCCAGTAACATTTACATCCAGCTTATCATAGAAAACGGAATAAGGGACCTCATCGCTTACCCACTCAAACAGCCCGCTCCTATTCAACTCACGGATAAATTGAACTGCATACCCTTTGCACCTCTCAATAACCTCATCATTCTCCACCCCATCGAAATCAAATTTGGTCTTATCAGCAAATGCTATCATGCAGTTAGGAGAATCCCTTAGCTGTGTTCTTGATATGACGAATTTCCCGGATATAGGAAGCAAATTTATAATGGCCGGCAATGGCATCTTATCCAACCGGATATTGGCAGTCGCCCAGTTATCGAACAAATAGGTGACTCCTTCCAGCTTTTCTGCAACAGAAGCTATCTTCCTTTCTACACTTGTATTCATTGCTTATTCTGATATATTTCTCGTAATCGACGTTCATAACGTATTTTCTCCGCATCCATGTCAAGACACTTGTACACTCTTACCCATGGAACACTCTCTACCTGCTCATGGTCAGTTATCCCCATACGGGTAGCATAGTAATCCACCAAGCCAAACAACCCGAACGAAAGCTTATCCACTCCGGCACGTCTTTCTTCCGGAGTCGGTGCCACGCTTGTAGTTTCAAAGAGCTTGGTAATACGTTCAACTTCCCTAGCTATCCATGTGGAGAATCCCAAAATATCCGCTGCTTCATACTTCTCTATCTTATCAATAGACAAACCAAGGACAACACGGCATGGAACCATTATACAATCTATTCCATTGCGTACGGATTGCAGTTCCATCAACTGACCTATGGTGAGGTCGTTCAGAGTCTCCGGAACTCTGACACCTGCGACAAAGTCCGGTTTAGGCAACTTTCCTATCTGCTCCAACAGTTCAGTAGCATTGCTCGCCACGTCACTCAATATCAAAAACTCTTTTACTGTCATATCTGTCCTAATTTTGCTTTTGGTCTTTTAGGTATCGGTTTTATACGAAAAAGCATTGCCATTATCAACATGTCGAGGTAATCCGGAGAATGCCCGAGTATATCTTTCATCTTCTCCTTGCTGATTATCCCTTTCTTCCGGGTATCGGCATCTATATGGTCTTGCTTCAAGACGGACAATTCTTCCATTATGCGCTCCCTTTGCGCTTCCGTACATATAACCCTTATCTGCCGATTATTTATTAGTTCTGCAAGCTTAAATGCACATTCAGACTTCAGATTGTCGTACTCTGGATTAACAGGTCGGTTACCACCATGAAATTCTTTGATACCATTCAAATAACTTTCAAGGTAGCTTCCAAGTCCATCACTATCAACTACCATCATGCTACGTGGAATCTTCCACTGTATCATCATGTTTTTAAGGTCCGTCTCAATAGATTTACCCGTGCTATATTCCTGGTCTAACCGGATATAACACACATTACCCACCCAGTGCCCCCCGACAAAGCGGTCGCGTCCTTTCATGGCAAGGTCAGCTGCTCCCGTCGATAAACCAGCCGATATTACATGCTCATTAGTAAATAAGTCGCAAATAGCATCATAATCACAAAGTGCTGTCGGGTCGTTGTCATACTCCCAATTACCATAGTACAAGCGCTCCTTTGTCACTTTGTCCCTGGTATTACGGAGCGTATCTATGTAGTCCTCGGTAGCGTAGGGATTATCCTGCACCAATGCTTGAATAAAAGCGTATGGGGCTTCCAGCCTGCCTTCTTTCCACGGTTTGTAGAACTCACGATAAAGCCAGTTCTTCTTCGGATTGCAAGTGATAAGTATCTTTCCGGATATTCCATACACATCATTCAAGTGCCGTCCTATACGCGTCTTCAAAACCTCAAATGCGAGGTAGTGAACCTGCCCGGCTTCTTCAATCCACCCTCCAGTAAACTCCTTGGAGCCCAATCGCTCATACATCGGGTCTTTGACGGGATAATATGTCAAGTCAAGAAAGATGATTTCCGACCCATTCCCTAAAAGTATACCGTCATTGGTCTGCTTGTAGTCAGTGAATCGATGCCACTTTGCCACCTTGTCGAAAGTGACAGAGATAGACTCACGGCTATCTTTCAAATTATTTCGGCCAGCGAACCATCGAGTGCCCGGGAGATAGTAAGCACATTGCATAAGCCATTCACACCCAAGCCATGACTTTCCACCTCCACCAGCTCCACCATAACACAGAAATTTCGTAACATCGTCACGAAGGTAGTTATAGGCTAACCTCTGCTTTATATTGACCTTATATCCCATTACTTGACTTTCTCCGCATCTTCTGTATATGGTAGAAAATTAAATCCTTTGAACTCTTTTCCTGCATTCGTATGGTCCACTTCCTGCTTGTCAGCAAGCCCTAACTTTCGGGCAATGATATTCGCATTGAAAGCTCCAACGCACGCTCCTTCAAACTGCTGCGTCTCGATGGTTTCCTCCACGCGTGCGATGACCTCCAAAAAATCTTCATCATTCTTATTTCTACATTCGGAACGAAAAGTGCTCCACCACTTGGAAGAAGCACCTACATAAATACAGAAACCGGTTAGGGAATACGGACGGGAAGTCGGGGAAACCTCTTGTTGTACTTGTTGCTCATTGACTGTCTCCACTTTCTTCCCTTTCTTCCTTCTTACCGGAACAGTCTTTTGAATGGCCTTTTTGGACAACCAGGGATTTTCATCACACCATTGGAAATACTCACATGCCGCCTCCCATAAGAGTTCTGGCGTGGAAAAGAGTTTATCCCTCCCATGCTTGCTCCTTAACATCCAAAATTTATTTCCCGTCGGTGCCGCCATCTTATTTCTTCTTGAATCGTTCGTCCAATATCTTAGGAACAGTGTTATTCCAATTAATCACGTGGTGCAATCTTTTCGTTTCCTCGCTATGGCCCATCACGCCCACCTTCACAGAAGACGGCATCATCATAACCGTATAAAAGCTCTTGACATACGTCCCTTGACTCATGTATATATCCGTCATACCTCCTTTATTCTTCTGTGTCTGCTTCTGGTTTAGCGCCACTTGTGGAACCTGCAGAAGCAGACATCCCCTGCTCCCAAGTGTGGTATAGGTGTTCACATCTTCATTAATGCGACCAACGAATTGGAACGGTCTATCTACGGAACAGATGAAAGAATTCATCGCTTTTCGTTTCATCTTCTCGCCTTTCAAAATATCGTTCTCCTTTCCTCCTACAAAATCGCCTCTCTGAGCCATAGCCAAAGTGAGAGCCGGAATACTTTCATAAAAACGTAGCATAGCTTCAAATACCACGTCCAATTGCTTTATTGCCCTCTGTTTGACTGTACCATCTCTGCCGTAAGTAAAAGAAAAAACATCGTAATCATCATCCAGTTCTATGAAGTATTTGTAGCCAAGTTTTCTTGCTATCTGAAAGCAAGCATTACGCGCATAAACAATAGCTCTGCGATCATCAAAATTATCCGCTTCATCAAAAGTCTTTGCAATCTTTGGTTTATCGAACATTACAACGTTTTTATATTTCGCGTAATACTCTGCGGCCACTTTATCTTCATTGTCTATCACATAAACAATCGGTCCCGTATAGCCACACTTCCGCAGTGTCTTATCTGTAATGACGGAACCGGCACGGCCATGCGTCAGTATGAATGCTGCAAAATCACTCCTCATCTTCAGTATCCTCCAGCATTATTTCATAAATATCTTCCTTGAATCTGGAATAACCGTTCTCTATCGCCTTATCAAAGTCTATTATCACCAGCGCAGACGCTTCCATCAGTTCCTGAATCTCTTTCTCCTGATGGGCGTAGAACTCTGCTATCCGTCCGTAATCGAATACAATATGTCTCAATGCAGCTATCCGAAGGAAAGACTTCACATTTTCCGGAACGTTTGAATTATCTATTTCCGAAATCAGTTCTTCATATTTGCTTTTATCATAGAGAGAATTTATTTCCGGGCATACAGGGTTTTTAGGCTCATACACCGGAGCTTCAATCTTTTTCGTGTATTTATTCCGGGCATCACTTTCACTATCTACCAGACTATCATAGTCGAAATCAAAGTTTAATCCCCAATCCATCAAAGACTCTGCATTCCACTCCTTCAATAGTTTTTCGTCCCATGTACCATTATTCACGTTATCACGGATAATAATCTCCCGTTCTCGTTCTTCTGTCAACCCATGAAGCAGAACCGTCGGCACATCAGAAAGTCCTAGTTCTACACTGGCCTCATACCGTTGGTTTCCGGCTATAATCACCAGTTCCCCAGTCCGGTCAGAGAGTATGATGGGCCGTGCTTCGAAGTAGTCCGGATTACTATGAATAGACTCTTTGAGTATCCGCATCTGCTCCTCTGATATGGTTCTGGGATTGTTACTCAGTTTTTTAAGGTCTTCTATTTTTCTATAAATTATCTCCATTGGCACACTATTTTACGTTACGAAAATAAAGATACCGAATAATCCACGAACGGACTATTCGGCATCAAAGAAGTTACTGACACGATTTGGCAGAAGATTTTGCTTTAGCCAGCAATACCTTAAATAAATCCCAACCTTCAATTTAACAATTACACCGTTAATGGTTAACAAGTACATTTACCAGCTAAACCATGTTATAAGATGGCTGAACAAAGGCTCATAATTTGCACAACTCCCACAAAACCGTACCTTTGCAATGTGTTTTTCATAGTATTAGATTAAGGTTAATAAAAAAGATTGGCTGTCTGGGAAGATAGCCTTTTTTTGTAACCATTGGCAATATCTTTTCTTTATTAATCACCTGGTCGTTCATACCGTTTCTTCAATTGTTTCAAGACTATTTCCATACCGTTATCCAACCCTTTCTTATAGCCGGACATATGTTCACCTATGTTGTAAATCAAACATCCTACAACAATAAGGACAACCCCTAAAGCTCTATGCCAATAAGGGAGTGATATGCTGAACGGCGAAAATGTCAACCGGAAATGCCCGATGAATAATACTGCGATGATGAATATCGCAATAAAGAAAATGAGGTCTGTTTTCATGTCTATTCCTTATATTAAATTGGGATTATCGTAAATATTACTGACGATTGTCATAGTCTGCCATTCGCCTAAAGGTCTCATGCCGACTTTTTTTTCAAAATCGAATTGTAATGCGAATGTAGCAAGTTCTTTGTTCCACAATACAAGAGCTATATGTTGCTCACACATAAGTATGTCGCCTTCATAGATTTCTTTACCGCTCTTGTCGCACAAGCCGGTGAACTGCCCGACGGTTTCAGCCCATACGTCGTAACAGCAGCCGTCTTCCGGAGAATATATCCTCGCCTTGTCCGTAAAGATAAGCCCGTTTTCGTCCCTTCCGGCAGTATAGAAAAAAGAGAGAAATCCATATACCCATTTCCCAGTATCAATACCTTTACCTCTGAATTTTATTTCACGCTTCATAATCAATACCTTTTTCCATGTTTGTTTTCTCTCAATTCGTTGTATCGCATCTTCTGCTCCACATGCCATATAAGGTCTATGTTCAGATGTTTGGCAAACCCGAAAATAGCCAATAGCATGCTATTTAATTGATTTTCTAATAGACTGTCATATTCATACTCACACCGTATAGGAATTGTAGATATAGCGTATATGCTTTCTGTGAAGGTCTCATTATTGCAGCTTTCTGTTGCTTCGTATATCATTTCACCTGAAAAATCATCAATGGATATATTTCTTAATCCAGCCAAATCAAGCAGGCGTATGCAGGCGTCGGCAAACTCGTCTTCCACACAGTCTTTGATATATTTTTCAAAACTATACTTAAAATCGGCATTGTAATGCGGCTCTTCATCCTCATAATAATCTTTGAAAGATTTCCTATCAGCATATTTATTGTTTCTATCCGCTTCCACAGCTTCCATAAGCTCGGATATGACAAGGCAAAGGCAGTGTTCATTACTCAGCTCTTCATCGTGAAAACCGTGTTCGCAAGCGGTTTTATAGGCGCGGTCGCGCAATTCATTTAGATTCATGTTTCCTATCCTTTAATTTGTTATACTCATCCTCAATACATTTATTGATTTTAGCGGCTTCCTCGTACCGTTCCTCATTAATCATTGCGCTTTTCAGCCATTCAAGTTGGTTTATATAAATGAATCGGTTACACTCTGAAACCCTACGGGTGTATTCCCTTATCTCATTCAGCTTGTCCTCCATGCGCCTATGCCATCTGCTTACCATGATTAGGACAAATCCTAATGCAACGGCATTGAATAAAGTGATGGAGATTTTAATTATCAGTCCTACAGTTTCCATAATCATATTAATCAATCAGTTCAAATTCGTAAGCAAATACATAAGGGTTGGACTCCCACGTACCTTTGCCGGAGACTTTATCTATGAGGGCGGCAAAGGCTTCACGAGGGGTGCAATAAGGCTGAATGTCCCCTTTATAATAATAAGCATCCATAAAATGTGTATCTGCACTTCCGCATTGTCCTTTATAAATTCCTTCTTTCAAGCAATCTTTATCGGAGATGCCTTGAAGTTTTTCTATCTTGATATTGGTAATGCGGATATGATGGGGCATGAGTTCGGCTTTTGTAAACAACTTGTTAGTCCAACCTGCAAGAGAATTGATAGTTGTTTTATTACCATTACTCTTCCATTGAGATACCTCCGCAAGGGATAAATCTAAATAGCTCTGCGCAATAGCAACAACTTCACCAACCTTGTATTTTGGAAATATCTCGCCCATATCAAACTCTCTTTCATCTGCATCATACATACAAGGCCAACCCACAATCTTTTTATCAGAATGGCGTCTGTGTATATTGAATCCGGCAACCCATTCTCCTTTAAAAGTTCTTGGACATTTGACTATTCTTCTCGTCATAGTCTTCCGACCATCCAATACAGCCTGGGTTAGACTGTATTTATCATTGAACATTATCTTCTTCATTGCTGTTTCTCCTCTACTTTAAAAGATAATTTCTCAAGTTTCTCAATCTGCTTACGAAGAGAAGCGATTTTCCTAATCTTCATTTCTTCCGCCTTTTTCAACGCTTCGGATTTATCGGTGAATGCGTTTTCCCCTATACAGAAGTAAGAACATAAACCATCCCTTACATATTCTCCATCTTCAAATCTACTTCTAATAATATCTGCTTCTATCTCTTTAATACCTTTTGTTAAGGCATACTTTGTTATAAATACTTTTGCCATAGTTGTAATCATTTATAAGGTTAAAGTGAATTAAGAGAGATAGCGGACACGGGGCGAACCCAATTGTAACTGCCCTGATCGTCGTTGAACCTATTACCATTGTCCCAATTGAGAATAAAATTATTGCGTTTGTTTGCTTTTCTCGTAGAACACCAATACCATTCATTTTTTATTGGTTGTTTTCCGCAGATAGCTAAGGCTGCATTCAGCATAACCTTATGTTCATACCCTAAGACACTCTCTTGTAGTGTAGGAATGTGCCAACTTAATCCACATAAGTCCAATGCTATGACTTTCTCAGCAATTTCGCTTCCGGATACAGCTAATGCTTTGGTATTACCTATTCCATCGGTATCCTTCATACCTTCTTCTGTGGTTGGATATATCTTTCCTGTTTGCTCTTTCTCCCAATCAAGAAGAATATGGGTATCATTATCCATATCTTCCGGATAGAAGAATAAAGCATTGCCATCATGGATAATAACTGCACATTGTGCCTGTTCGTTTTCTTCATGCAGTCCCCAAAATTTAGGTTCTACAAAATTCTTATTGACGGTAAAGATGAATACACCATTACCTACATTTTCTTTTGTGTAAATTCCTTTGCTCATAATGGTTATATAAGTTTTAAAGTTTCTTGTATTCCGGCCTCCAATGCTTCTTCGTAGGATTTATAATGGATAATAGGTCTGTCAGACAATCCAACTAAGTCATGGTTCGGAATTGTTAGTATATCATATATCCAATAATTTTCATACATATAGGATATTTCAATATGCAGGTTCTTGGTTTCACGAAGCCACTTTTGGGCAAATGATTGGTTTGGTGCAGATATTAAATGTATAGCTATCTGACATTTGTTACATGGAATAAAATTTGCACATGTATGGAAATTTTCACATAATTCTGGAACTGGAAGTGAATTATAACTCGATTCAATCCTATTAGGGTCTTGGTATAAATCTCCATTATTTTTATAAGCGAATAATGTTCTTTCATTAAACCCTTTCTTTTTCAGCAGCTTCGCTGTCTCTAATGTTACAAGTTCTTCGGTCATGGTTGTTTCTCCTCTTTTCTTGTTTTGATTTATAACTCTTTAAATTCCTGCTCCAGTCGGCATTTTTTTACATAAAGTCCATCTATAATGTATTGGGTACAATACTTGGGAAGAGTGATAACCGCAATGTCACCGGATGTCTTGACGGCATCGCGATACACACAGCATTCCCTGCTGCTTTTTAGAATTGACTCAAGAAGAGAATTACACTTTTCAATCTCTTCCTTAAGGATTTTAGCCCTTTCAAACGATTCATTTTTCATAAAAAATAATAATGAGACGTACACAGAGGAGGGAAATTAATGGCTGCCGCACAACCGTTAATCTCTTGCCAGAAGTGTTCCTCCTCTATTTTTACCCATGAGGACCACAACAAACCGTCCATATCCCTGCGTACATAGAAAGGCGGTCCGTAAGGGTCACATACAGCCAATATCTGCACATGGCTGTTTTCATTGTAGGACACAACTTTCATCTTGGAGGAATCGAACAAATCCCCCTCTATTTTCTTTCCCGGACTGATGTTGTACGAGTAGTTAAAGTCCTTATGTACATTCAAGGTCTTCCATGGGTATTCCGGGAAATCTATTATTCTCAGGTCCATTCTCACTCCTCTGTTTTCAGTTCAATCTTTTCTGCCCGTCCCCACCAGGAGCGCTTGTTGTGCTCTTTAATCAAGTTTTCCAGCAGGTAGCGCTTGTATTCTTCATCAGAAGCTTTTCTGCGTTCTTCATAAACCTTTTCTTGCAGGGAATTGGCCTTGTTTTCCAACCTGGTAATTTCTTCGACAAGCTTCTTGACATACTCATCCTTCAAGGAATAGATAGCCCGTGTTTTCCTGGAAAAACTGAATCCTTCTTGTACATCAGTAAATTCAGCCAGCGTATTCCCGTCACCCAACGCTACGACAAGCATGGAAATACTTTCCGCGCTTATCTCATAGCGTTCTTTTATCTCAAAGGAATCAGGCAGTTTCCCGTTCTTGATTTCTATTCCGTCCACATTGAATATAAGGTCCTTGCCGTCAAAGACCACTTCTTTCTTGTTCTGTTCCATGATACTAATCTTTATTTATAACGTCGTTGATGTTCCACTCTATTTGAGGGACTTGAATCTTTTGGGAGAATAGTCCCTGTAATTCCTTTACAGTAGCCTTGTGCGCTTGTGCTACGTCTGTCCCATAATACCACCGGTCATGATTGCAAAGAATAAAATCCCCTTTGTGTTGGTAGCATCCGACCGCTTCCCATATGTTGTCATGGTCCAATACAAACCATTGGTTCTTGTCTGTATCATCTCTCAATGCAGCAATACCCAAGAAAAATTCTTCATTGGTTCCGCAATCAATAGAAATATCTATATCTGGGTTATTTTGCAAATCCCATTCAGGGGTTGCAACATATCTCCATTCCTTTGTTTCCTTAATTCGGAATGTTGCAAGACATTTACCCATCCATTTTCCATTATTAAGTTTATATCCCAAAATTTCCAGCTTCTTCCGAAGCTCCGGTGTATTTTTGCGTATAAAGCACGGTGTTGTAAATCCCATATTTATTCTCCTTTCAGTCTTTTAAAAAATTTCATCGGAGACACTAAGGAACCCGACGAAATGTCTTTGAAAATTTCACTATCATCATTCACACCCAATACAAGACAATACTCCTGCGGATTAACTTTTGCCAATTCTTGGAGCATCTTCTCCCGATTTACACCAGCATAAAGAATCCCGGTATATTCCAAAGTAATAGAACCGTGCATATCTTTCAAATCTGATAGCCTTAATATTTCTCCTCTTGACATTATTCAATCTCCTTTCAGTTTCTTTATTAGTGAATCAGCGAAACCAATACTCCATTCTGCCACCATATTTGAGTCAGCATCCATTATCTGTTGATGTGGATTGCTACAGAATCCTTGCATTGCAGCCTTTACCAGTTCATAACGCCTCTGTTCCCAATCAATTTTCTTTTCTTCCATCTTTAACCTCCTTATTAATTTTAATAAACCCCTTTTGAATGCACCAGCACAACATCTCGTAGGCTGCATCAATTAATAAATCATCAGTAAAATGTTTGAGGCAATCATCTATATCTTCAACATTTCGATATGCTACAGTGTCTCTTTCAATCATCCATACAAACAATATTTGTTTGGACGGAAATGGATTCAAATAATGTGGCAGCTTGTCGAGAATGTCCTGCAAGGTATAAGCAGGATATTCATGTTTCATATTCGGTTGAGAAACGAAGAGAGTAAGCTCTTTCTCTGTTTCATCTGTTCCATTGATAATAGCATCGGCAGTAGGTAAATACTGCCAGTGCATACTTGCATCACCCGTATCTAATCCAAGCTCCTGCAAGTGCTTCATCTGTTCGACTGATAATACTTGTTTCATTTCTTTTCCTCCTCCGTTTTAATCTCTGTTACTTTACCACGACTGACAAATATATCTCCACCCAGCATGTAGCACATTAATATTGATTGATGACAAATACTATAAAGAGAGCAATCATCACAATAAGCCTCTGAATTAGTATTCACCAATTTATGCAGCACTCCGTCTATTATTATTCCGTTCTTTACTTCCATGACCTTCTCCTATTCCTTTTTAAGTTTTAAAAACAACATTATTCTGTCCCATAATACCATATAGCTGTCCCAGTAATCGCTAAAGCTGAAATAGTACCAGCTCATTTGCAAATACCATATCGGCAGATAGGCTATGAATATGGCGAACCATAAAGGGATAAGCAGCCATCGGAGTATCAGTCTTAATTTTATCATAGTGTTAAAATAATATCTATTCTTATACACTCTTTGGGTTGAGATAAAGGTTCTGATTTTGCGTTTTCCCGATACACATAAACTATATTGGATTTCAATCCGGTTTCTAATTCGAGATTTTCCAGAATCCGGGCTATCTCCATTTCTGCTTTCACTTTCTTTATTTTAGCTTCTTCTACCGTCTGTTTCATGATTTTATCTTTTGATAGTCCAACACAATACCTCTTTTCTCCAGTTCCTTTAGAGCCTGTTTCTTGCAGTCCTCCTTTACTTTCTCGTCGGTCTTGTTCTCCCAGCAATCCACACAAAACACCCCATAAGGCGTATTATAACAGCCGCCCTTTACGGGCTTTCCGCATTTTTCACACTTCATTTCTTACCCTCCTTATCAAATTCGGATAATGCCTGCTCACAAAACTTGACCTGTTCCAAAGCATAATCCCTCCTATAGGTTATTATATCACGTGTTGTATAGTCCGTACAAAATCGGCCTATAATGCTCCTAACATGAAATCTCACTGGCTGCTCGCAATGGTTCAGAAGAATCACGTATTCATCGTTTCTCGGATGAAAGCACAAAAACCGATAATAATTCACTTCACCATTCAAGCATTCAATCAGTTTTTCATCTTCCCTTAGATTTTCAATGTCTTCTATATTTCTTATTGGTCTCATAATTCAATATTTTTTATTATTTTTTCTATTCCGCTCGCTCTGTACCTCTGCCATACACATCTTGCACCATGACGC
>OODB01000841.1_pt1 | contig 26504 bp, 20 predicted proteins | sample 1671721 | NCBI WGS metagenome assembly OODB01 (sample SAMN06348185, study PRJEB24527) | human gut metagenome | biome: human gut; feature: ankylosing spondylitis patient; material: feces | host: Homo sapiens | place: China | collected 2015-10
TTTTACGGGTAATTCCCGGAATCTCACCCGTAATCTGATAGGAAAGATTTCCACAGCCGTACTCGCTTAAATCCACTGTTTTGTTCCACTCATCGCCAACGACGCCAAGCCATTTTTCTTCTTTTGGCTCGCTTAATTTGGGAAACAACGCCTGTGCTTCCATTGTTTTTACGCCATTACCCGGCAAATCCGAGATTGTGACACGGACATAGGAATCTTTTTCTACATTATAATCATCCGTTCCCTCTACGGTTGCAGTCCATTCACCGGGTGAGGTTTCTTCCAGTTCGGAAACGGCATCTGTATCATAATACTCTTCCCCGCGCATCAATATCTTATAGGGGACAAAGTTCTCAAAATTATCCAGCGTAATCATATGACTAATTTAATACTTTATATATCCTTCTTGTTCATACGCTTTCCCATATTTATGAATCATTGCCACCAATGGTCTTAAACGTTCGTCAGAAACCAACATAGCCCTATAACGCAAATACTGATTATCATAAAGCTGCCGGTTTCCGTCCTTGAGGCGTTTCTTCACATCCGCAGGAATGAAAAATTCCGCACGGTTGCCCAATTTGACATAGAATTCATTTAAAAAGATAGAAATGCCAGCCAAATCTATGTCTCCGAAATGAATATAGCGATTGGGGATTATCTTTAGCCAGTTACACAAATCCTTCGATTGCGGATAACGGGACACGAAAAGAACTTTCATTCCTTCAAACAAGTACTTTTGGGCACGGATATGCTGGAAATTTTCTCCATTCTCTATACCCACTACTACGACATCTTCAGGAATACGGAAATCTTCGTAATCCTGCATGAAAATAGAAGTGCCTTGCAAGGGAGAAAGAACACATGGTTCGCCATGAAAAGTAGCTTCTATAGGCGTATAACAATTGAGGAGAAAACCTTTGAACGTACGAGTATATCTCAATTTAGAGTCCCCCGCCTTCGCCACTTGCTCCGAACGCGACACTTCATCCGGACAGTTCTTCATCTCAATCCAATCTTCCAGCTCCATGCCGGAAGTATAATTCTGGGAGATGTAGATACGGCATCCTTCCGGATCAATCATACGAAAACTACGCTTACTCCCTCGGGGAACAATAGTGATGATTCCCTCATCCATTAATCTATTTGCTATCAGTCCATCAAACTTTGTGTAAGGTATGAGCTCGCCGCCCAGCATTTTCAGAACCAGCCTCGCCATCGCCAATGTAAATAAACTGCCACTCATTTTTCTATCTTATTATAGGTTAACAATGGGACAACCTGGGTATTTGACCGCCCGTCTTTACTCAATAAATAGGTATAACGATAATCTTCCACATTGTAAGTAGTGGGAGAACTATTTACCAACAATATATTCCGGCAATTGGCAAAGTCCAAAATACCTTTCACATTGTTGGGGTGTAACTTGCCTATTTCATCCATCATACAATGGATTTTAAAGTCACCAAACTTACGTGACGCCTTTTCTTTGAATACATTAATCAGCATGATATTGACCATTGCTTTTACCAGAATATCTGTACCGTCGGAACCTACATTGGCAATCTTCTCCACCCATCCCGTGTCATTATCATTCTCTTTCACGCGGAACTCCAGTTTGAATGTATCGGCAAGCGCCAACCGTCTGCGTCCCGGCTCGTCAAGCAGGAATTTCATAAACGACAACAAATGCCGGACAGCCATCGCATTGACATCTTCACGGGAATCCTGCGAGAACAAGTCAACCTTTCCCATATTATATTGGTTCTCATCACTAAACCGTTTAATCTCCAGCAATAACTGCATCAGTTTATCGCTGCTCTGAAGCGGGCGAAGAGCTATTTCCTTTATTACTCCGGCAAAATTCCGCTTGACAAAATCGTCGTTGATATCCTTTATTGTTCTGTGTATCTCGCTTTCATTACGGGTCAGTCCTCCCACTTCCTGCGAAATCCGGCGGATTATATCCGTATACCGTTCACTGATATGTTTCTGATAATCGGAAATCTTATCATTATCTACAAACTCGCACAGATTGGAAGCGAAATCATAGTAATCCTGTTCTCCAACCAGTTCCGTACGGAAATGAAACGTGTTTTTTGACGAGAAGTTTCCATTGAACTGCGTCACCGCTTTCTTGAATTCTTCTGTTTTTCTGATGGTGGATACGATGAGAGACTTCAATTCTTCCACTATAACATCGCAACTTTTCCGGGTAGGCTTCTCTCCTATTTCCGTCACAGAAGGCGGACAGAAAGTTTCATCTTTCCGGAACATATCCACTTTATTCAACCCGTCCTCCAATAAGTGCAATTCTTTGCCAATCCGCTCGAGATGCTCGTCCGCCCCTTTTTTCTGAACCTGCAACTTCTCCTTTTTCAGAGCGAAACGTTCGTCCAATGCAACTAGCTTCGCATCCTGTTCTTTCTTCCGGCTTCGCGTAGCAGGTTCTTTATCAAACAGTTCCTCCTTGTCTCTTTCATAAAAAAGAACTTGCGGGCGGGATTTACCTATATAATCTAATTCTTTATTTATTTCGGCAAGCCTGTCATCATACTTGCGGATAGTGACCGTATCAGCACCCTTTCCATTCAATTCATTCTCCTGCACCTGCTTCAATTCCTTTTTCCGCTCCGCAGTTTGCTGTTTCATCCGCTCTATCTCTTGCTGAACGCTGGCAACAAACTCCTCCAGTTCCTTCCGGAGTTCCGTCCTGCTATCATTATACACTTTCCGGCAAGCTTTCAACAGTTTTTCCCGTTCCGCCAAATGCTTCTCCTTCTCGCCTTCCGCCACATAAAGACGATGACCGATATCATTCAGTTGCGCCTGTAATTCTTCGGTACATCCTCTTTTCCATTCCTCCTCTTTCGTCTTCCATGAGGCGTAATCAGCCTGCAAATTCTTCAATTTTGCAGGAATCTGCATTCGCTCGGCTTCCATCAGATGTTGTTCTTCCAAAATACTATGTATTTGCTTCGAATACTTCTTCTCCAAAGAAGAAACAGCTTCCCCCTCTTCTTCCGTCAGTCGAGTGAGACGGTCGGTACAGAGTTGCCGGGCTGCTTGTTGCCTGTCGCGCTCCTGCTTCATTTCCTCGGGAGTGCGGACAGAACGCTCGATTGCTGTCAGATTGAGTGAAACACCGAACAAAGTAGCTTCCTTATTCACTAATTGAGGTTGTAGTTCATTGTTGTACAACACCAGTTCCTCATCCGCCACCTTGCCTATCGTCTCCTGCCAATCCGGTTTGTTCTTCTCCAGCCATTCACACAAAGAACCTTTTCGTTTCTCAATCAAGACCTCCAATGTTTGCAACTGTTCTTCAATCGCGCTCCGTTCTTTACGAACGGTCTCCATCTTTGCCTGAAATTCCCATTTCAATTTTTCCACTTTCCATTCACACTCCTGCCTCAACTGCTTTATTTCTCCTTGTTGCTGACGGATGCTATGTTCCAGTTCCTTGTCCTTTTTGCGCAGTTCGTTGATGCCGTCTTCACAATCGGACATTTCCTTTTGATGGGGATGTTCGTATTTCACCTTTTGAAGTTTCAGGTTACACTGTGCCTGTTCATCGCGCAACTGCCGAATACGATTATCCACAGTCTGCACTTTCTCTTCTTGCGTTGCCTTTACTTTCTCTTCTTCCACACGAAGTTGTTGCATCAATTCCTCCTGCTTGCCGGCAATCTCCGCATTCCGAGCATTTATCCGTGCTTGCTGGCTATTCTCAAAAGTACGGAAATCAGCTTCCAGTTTCTCAAACAACAATCGGTACTTACTCAATACATCCTCATAAGCTCTTGTCAGTTCCGATTTCATATTCCGGACTTGCTCCAGTTCCTGAATCAGTAATTCTTCGCAAGATACCCGTTTGATGATTTCTTCAATCTGCATCTGCTCGTAATGCAGACGTTTCTCACGTATCTTTTTGAGCAAATCGCTTATTATACCTATATCCCTAATCAAACCATCACGCTCATTGGTGTACTTTTGTTGCAGTTCACCCATAAGCCGCAGCAACCGTTCACGTTCCGTCTCCGCTTTAGCCTGTTCTTCCTTCACTAACGGAATCTCATGCAAAGCCTGTTTCTCCGCAAAGTTAAGCTCCGCACGCCCTTCACCAATCTGCTTTTGGGTATAAATCAAGTCACGATAGGCGTTCATTACTTTCTCCGCCATCTTCCGGACAGGCACTTCTCCATTCTTGTTCTTTGTAAACCAAAGCAGCACGTCCCTGTATTCCTGCTCGAATTCCTTTATCTGGCTACGATAGAAGTCCAAATCGACAGAGATATCCTCATCACTCATCGAACGGATAATGGTATCTTTTATAAAATCAGCATCCAGTTTGGAATTTAAAAAGACGTTCTGTATCGTACGGGGAATATTCTGATATTTTGCACTTTCCACAATGGCAAACTTGCGGTAGGGTATCATTTCATGCTTGCGGTTATTACCGAAAATAATGTCCCGATACATTTCATAGCTAGTCACTTGTGCAGTAATCTGAATCTTCGAACCGATATGTTCGCGGATGCGTCCCCACTCGGAATGTACCACATTGTGTTCGTCAATGAACCAGTCCTGTTGGAATGGCGCATCAATAAAACGGAAAAACACTCGTCCCTGGGATTTGGCAGCTACCACACAATACGCCCCATTCTCCCGCATCACTTCATAGATAATGTAAGAATTGGCGTATGGAAAGTAAAAAGCATCGAAGCTTTTCTTCTCCTTCGGAATGCCTAGTCTTAGTTTGTCAGCATTATAAAAGAATAGGATGGCACGGAGCAGCGTACTCTTACCGACACCTTGCGTACCTATAAAATGTACGTTCCCATCCAACTTCACTTCCGCATACGGAATATGGGCACTGTTCAGAAAAATAATCTTATTCAGGTATCTCATCTTGCACCTCCTCTGAAATTGTGATACAATCAACCAAGTCCTCCATATAATGGAAAGCCGACAATACTTTATACGTCCCATCAAGTTCGTTTTCTTTCTCTATCAGTCCTATACTCTCCAGTTCTTTCAACAGTTTGCCGACAACTTCATCATATTTCTTCTTATCCGAAAACAGTTTGGTTGCCTTTTCTTTCAGTTCGATATCGCATCCTATCTGAATCTCAATATCAGCGGCAGGCTTTTGTGCAGTGCGCTGCCTTGCATGATGTATTATACCCGTTTTTCTTTTCTTGTCAAACAATATTTTTAGATTTTGCTTTAAAATAATACTTTACTTTTTCGCAAAAACTTTATATAATTAACATAGAATTTCAGAAACGAAATTTTATTCCATTTCTGTGGGTTTGCACAACATAAAAACTTTACTTTCAGAAAATTTTATACAATCCAACATATTTTGAAGGAGGCTCTTCTCATGGACGATCTTGACCGCAAAATCCTCACCCTTCTGGCAAAAAACGCACGGATGCCCGTCAAAGAAATTGCGGAGCAGGTGTCGCTTACCAGCCCGGCAGTCTCCAGCCGTATCCATAAGCTGGAGACGGACGGCATCATCAGCGGCTACACTGTCACGCTGAACCGTCCGGCAGACCGGATGTATGTGGATGCGCTCATCAGCCTTTCGGTGGCCCCCTCCAAGCAGGATGCCTTTCTGGAGCTGCTGCAAAACAGCCGCGAGGTGCTGCAATGCTACCACGTCACCGGTGCGTACACCTTTCTGGTCAAGGTCAGCTGCGGCAGCATGGCACAGCTGGAGCACCTGATTTTGCAGTTCCAGAAGCTGGGCACCACCAGCACCCAGATCATCCTGTCCACCCCGGTGAACCATGGCGATCTGGACGCCTTGATGCTGTAAGCAGGCGCTGTTCATAAAACTGTTACTTTTTCCCTGCAATTTTGCGGTGCGGTGGTTCGTATCCAGAATAGCAGCCCAAAACCGGCACACACTACCTGTAACGTGTGCGCCCGGCTGCGCCTTCCACACACAGCACTATGAAAGGAAATACAATACTATGAAAAAATTCATCGCCGCCCTGCTGGCAGGGCTGACCCTGTTTACTCTGGTTGGCTGCTCCGGCGGCAGCAAGGCCGACAGCTCCACCCCCAAGGATTACTCCCAGATCATCCACGACGCCCGCAGCGACGAGGACAACGAGTATGATATGATCTTTACCAAGGGCGAGGACGGCAAGTTTACCGCTATTGACGGTTACAGCGCCGAGTACGAGGCCGACCAGCTGAACGAGGAGATCCGGGACATCCTGATGCCCCTGCTGAATCTGGAGGACGGCCAGTACACCGCCTTTGCCGCCAGCATTTCCAGCATGATGGTGCGCAGCTACGCCGTTGCCATCGTGAAGCCTGCCGAGGGCAAGACCGATGAGGTAAAGGCAGCACTGGAAGCCTATGTTGCCAGCGAGCAGCAGTCCATGGAGCACTATCTGGAGGATCAGTACCTCGTGGCCAAGGCCGCTACCGTCACCGTAGCCCCCACCGGCGAGGTGGTTCTGGTCTGCGCCGAGGATCACGACACCATTCTGGCCAACATCGAAAAGGCTCTCGCAAAATAATTTTCCCGCATAAACCCCGGCCTTTGCAGTATGTTTCATCTGCAACGGCCGGGGTTTGGTTTTTATGCTTATTCCAGATCCAGCTTATTTTTCATCAGCCAGCTGGTAAGGACAAAATAGACTGCGCCGATCAGAATCGTTACAAGAAGGACGAGCCAGAGATTGCCGCTGGCGGAATAAGCCATCGGCATCGCTGCCACAGAGCCAACGATCACCCGGATCCCGCCGCCTGCATCCAGTTTGCCCTGAATCAGCTGCAACAGGAAGAAGGCCAGAATGCTGGCAATCGTGGAATGGTTCCTGAACTGATGCCCGATCATGCAGGCGGCGTAGATACAGAGGATGAGGACTGCAACGCCCGCCAGACCAAGGACGATGATCCACGCCAGCTCGCTCCAGAATTCACCGCCGATGCTCTGGATCGCCTTCCAGCTGAATTTCAGGACATCGCCCCAGCCCGTCGTGATCGTCTCCCCATTGATGACCGTTTTGGAATCCTCGAAGGCGCACAGGCCGACCAGCATCAGAAGGACGGACAGGATTCCGACCACTCCGCTGCAGATCACCCAGACCATGCTGGAAATGAGTTTGGACGCAACCAGCTGCTCTGGATGGACCGGAAGGGTGTGCATGAGATAGCCCTCCCGCCCCAACAGATTTTTGGTGAACCGCTGGATGATCGTCACAATACAGACCACTCCGATGGCAACCCCGATGGCAAAGTAGGCAAACATCAGGTATGCCCAGATCTGGCTGCTGCCATTATCCCAGACTTCGTCCCGCATCGAGATCCCCATTGCCAGCGCAACCAGCAGCCAGACCAGATACAGGCCGCCATAGGTCCGTCCGGTCGCCCGGAATTCATACTTCAACAGATTTTTCAGCATTTGAATACCTCCCGGAAATATGCGTCCACGCTCATTCCCTCATTCTCACGGATCTCATCCACACTGCGGTGAGCAAAGACCGTTCCCTCTTTCAGGAAGATGGCCTCATCCAGCACCGGCTCGATATCCTCGATCAGGTGGGTCGAGATGAGGACGGTCGCGTCCTTGCTGTAATTGGACAGGATGGTGTGCAGGATATAATCCCGTGCCGCCGGGTCCACGCCGCCGATGGGTTCATCCAGCAGATAGAGCCGGGCATTCCGGCTCATGGCAAGGATGAGCTGCACCTTTTCCCGGTTGCCCTTGGAAAGGGTCTTGAGGACGTCTTTGGGGGAAAGTTCCAGATTTGCCAGCATCTCATTCGCCCGGGCCGGATCGAAGTCCTTATAGAAGTCCCCAAACATCTCCACCAGCTGCTCTACCCGCATCCAGCCGGGAAGCCAGTCGGCATCGGGCAGGTAGGATACGATTGCCTTGCTCTCCACGCCGGGCTTCATCCCGGCGACCCGGATGCTGCCGCTGTCAGGCTGCAGCAGACCGTTTGCCAGTTTGATCAGGGTGGTCTTGCCGCTGCCGTTCGGCCCCAGCAGGCCAACGATCTTCCCAAAGCCGATGTGCAGATCCACACCGTCCAGCGCGGTTTTTGCGCCGTAGTGTTTTGTCAGCCCTTCACAGGTCAGAAGTTCACTCATGATTCGGTTCTCCTTTCGTCTGACGGGCCAGCAATTCGGCGACCTGCGCCGGGCTGTACCCGATGCCCCGCATCTTTTCCAGAAATTCTTCCGCGAACTTTTCCGCGGTCGCGGCACGCAATTGTTCGATCAACATGGTATCCTCCGTCACATAGCGGCCCGCCGTCCGTTCGGTCCGGACAAGCCCCTCCGTTTCCAGCTGTGCCAGCGCACGCTGCATGGTATTCGGGTTCACCCCTGCGGCTGCGGCCATATCCCGCACCGAGTCAAGATGTCCTCCGGGCGGGTATGTTCCCGCAAGGATCTTCGCCTTCAACCGCTCTACCAGCTGCGCATAGATCGGACGGCTGGAATCAAATTGTTCACTCATCGTAGCCCTCCCTGCATTTTGTGTTTCTGTGTTAAGTACCTAATACAATAATACTCATTTTTCAGATTGTGTCAAGGGGTTCATACAATTTTTTTAGCCAATTCTGTCACAGCTCCCCGGGCATTGCCTTGCAAACGAGGGCAGGCGTTATCCGAGAGGTTTGCATTTTTGCGATAATATGATATACTCTCTCTGTAATTGACGAAAACAGGAGTAACTTTTATGATAAAAGCGACCATCATTATCCCAAACATCAACGGCAAGGGCTGGCTGAAGGATTCCATCGAGTCCATCTACGCCCAGACCGAACAGGACTTTGACCTGATCGTAGTGGACAACGGCTCCACTGACGAAAGTCTGGAACAAGCCCGCAGCTACTGCACCCGCCCCAACTTTACCCTGATCGAAAACGGACGCAACACCGGCTTTTCCTACGCAGTGAATCAGGGCATTGCCCGGGCGCAGAGCAAGTATGTGGTGCTGTTCAACAACGACGCCTTTGCCGAGCCGCAGTGGCTGGCCGAGCTTTTGCGCACCGCCGACGCGGACCCCAAGATCTTTGCGGTGCAGAGTTTGATGATCCGGCACTTTGAGCGGGAACTGGCCGATGACGCCGGGGACTATGTGACATGGATGGGCTTTGCCTGCAAGACCGGCGATGGCCGCCGCGCCAGCCGCTACACAAAGCAAAAGCGTATCTTCTCGGCCTGCGGCGGCGCAGCGCTGTACCGCAAAAGCATTCTGGACGAGATCGGCGGCTTTGATGAGCACTTTTTTGCCTACTTTGAGGACGTAGACCTGAGCTGGCGCGCCAACAATGCCGGTTACAAAAATGTGCTCTGCCCCACTGCCAAGTGCTACCACATCTGCGGTGCCAGCACCGGCGCTGTCAAGTACAACGCCTTTAAAAGCCAGCAGAGCGGCCGCAACAGCATTCTGCTGCCGCTCAAAAACGAGCCGCTGCTAATGCTGGTGCTCAACTTTATCCCGCTGGCGCTGGGCTATCTGCTCAAGTGCTACAAGTTCCACAAGCAGGGCTTTGGCGAGGCTTGGGACAAGGGCATGCGCGAGGCCTTTGCCCTGCTCAAAGCGGGCAAGCTGGACAAGCGTCCCTTCCGCTGGCGTGATCTGCCCAACTACATCCTGATGGAACTGTGGATGATCTGGAACATGGTGCCCTACCTGTGGTATCGGCTGGTGGTGGTACGGTTCGATTTGAAATAACACACAGGCAGAAAACCGTTTTCCTCTGTGTTCCTGCTGTGAAAAAGCGCCCCGGGAAAATCCGCAGATTTTCCCGGGGCGCAAATTATAAATAGTCTTTCCTCTGAATATGGCCAAAGCGCACGCGTCGGCCATTCAAAATCGTCCCACGATAAAAAGGACCGCTGCACAAGGCTGTGCAGCGGTCCCTTTTATATTTACATTTTACGCTGCGGTACTGGCGGCATCCTCAGCGGCGGGGGCTTCTGCCACGGCGCTGTCAGCGCCCGTTTCTGCCTGCGCTTCCGGCTGGACAGCCGAGGCAGCAGCCGAATCTTCCGCAGCGGAATCTCCGCCAGTGGCCAGAATGGCGTCCTGCACATCGCTTTCTGCCATAGGCTCCGACTGCGCGGCAGCGGAGCTTGCGGCGCTTTCGGGCTTGGTCTCGCTCTCGGTCAGGCCAGTCAGATACCAGCTGCCGCTCTGGCGCTCGAACAGGTAGTCCATATATTTGGTGGGGGTGTCCGAGGAGGGGTTGATGATGCTGTCATCCGCGCTGGCAGTGGGGATGTAGCCCACGGTGACGTGCAGCTTGCCGCTGCGCTTGAACAGCTTGACCACGGTGGCGCGGTAGTAGCCCACCGTGCCGGTGATGGGGATTTTGTAGCACTGGGTGGTCTCGTCAAACTCGACGGTCATGTCCTCCATATCAAAGCTGCGGTGGGTCAGCTTGAAGCCGGGGCCCAACAGCTTTGCCAGATAGGCGTCCACCTCCACCGAGGGCAGCAGCAGCTGCTCGGTCTCGGGGTCAGTATTGTAGTTCTCAAAGCCGCCCTGCGTCTCCTGAATACTGTACACACAGCCCCACACGGCTGCTTCCCGCAGGGTCAGGTCGTCGATGTTCTCAATGCCGTCAAAGGGCATGGGGTCGAACAGTACCAAGCCTTCCAGCTTGTCCTCGTATTCCTGCTTTTGTGCGGTATCGTCAAACAGGTTTGCCACAAGGCCCACACCGGCCCGCAGCACCGTGATAAACCCGATGAGCACCAGCACCGTGATCAGCAGACCCAAGGTCTGCCGCCAGCGGCGGCGCTTGATCCGGGCGTGTTCTTCCGGGGTGATCGTATTTTTCATTGGTCTGAGTCTCCCAAAGTTTTTAGTCTACCCAACAGTATACCACATCCGGCCGCAGAGTGCAAAACCTGTACCGGTGGTTTTTTTGTGAAAGCAGGTTTTTTATTCCCAGTCCTTCCATATTTCGGGCTGATAGCCCACAGTGGCCTTGCGGCCGTTACGCACGATGGGGGTCTTGAACAGCTGCTGATTTTCAAACAGCTTATCTTCTTTCTGCCAGTCCACCAGTGCATCCAGCAGCGCAAGGGTCTGCTTGTCCTTTGCTGCCGGATTTACCAGCGCTTCCCAGCCGCCCAAGGCGCGCGCCACGTTATCAAACTCGCCCCGGCTCATACCCTTTTCCTTCAGGTCGATCATCTGGAATTTTATGCCGCGCTCCTTGAAATAGCGCTGCGCCTTTTTGGTATCAAAGCACTTGCTCGTGCCAAAGATCTGGATATTCATCTTCTCTCCTCCTGCCGGTTTCCGGCGGTCTTATTGTACCACACCGCAAACCGCTTGCATAGGCATAATTTGCGGCAAAACGGGCAATGCTTTCCGCAAGGAGGTGTTTGCATGAACGCATTCGTAGACCCTGAACTGTGCATCGGCTGTACCCAGTGTGCCGGGCTGTGCCCCGCAGTGTTCCGCATGGAGGGAGTTCTGGCTGTGGCAGAGCCCGGCCCCATCCCGCCGGAGGAGGTGCCGCAGGCCGTTACCGCAGCCCAGAGCTGCCCGGTAAGCGCCATCCGCATCGAGGAATAAGCCCGGCATCGGTAAGGCTGCTGCACAGCTTGTGCGGCAGCTTTTTTGCGGCAGGACGATTTGAAATGCCCTTCGCTTTGCTCTGGGCATAGGCAGCGGAAAAACATTATAAATGATGCGATTGTCACGGCTTACGAGCCGTGACAATCGCATTTTTACGAGAGACGGCATCACGAAAAGCAGCCACTTCTCTTTTTTGCGCAAAAAGCTCCCGCGCGGTGCGGTTTTGTGCTATACTATAAGGTGTGAAATTACGCAATGGAGGAACTGCATTATGCGTTTACTGGTCATTGACGGCAACAGCATTGCCAACCGCGCTTTTTACGGCATCAAGCTGCTGACCACCAAGGACGGACGTTATACCAACGCCATCTATGGCTTTTTGAACATTCTGCTCTCCCTGCTCAAGGAGTGCCAGCCGGACGAGGTGGCTGTGGCTTTTGACCTGAAAGCCCCCACCTTCCGGCATAAAATGTACGATGGCTACAAAGCCACCCGCCACGCCATGCCCGAGGAACTGGCGCAGCAGATGCCGGTGCTCAAACAGCTGCTGGCAGACCTTGGCTACCGCACCGTTACCGCCGAAGGCTGGGAAGCGGACGATATTCTGGGTACACTGGCTGCTGCCTGCGCCGCCCGAAAGGACGACTGTTTCCTTGCCACCGGAGACCGGGACAGCCTGCAGCTGGTGAGCGAGAGCACCACCGTGCTGCTGGCTGCCACCGTAATGGGGCGCAGCAAGACCGTGGTGATGGACGAGGACGCCATTCAGGAAAAATACGGCCTTGCACCCAAGCAGCTCATTGAGGTGAAGAGCCTGATGGGCGACACCTCAGATAATATCCCCGGCGTGAAGGGCATCGGCGAAAAGACCGCCCTCTCGCTGGTGCAGACCTTCGGCTCGCTGGAGGGCGTGTACCAGAACATTGACGACAAGCGCATCAAGCCCAAGCAGCGGGAGCACTTGTTAGAAGATAAGCCCATGGCCGAGCTGAGCCACGCGCTGGGCACCATCCGCACCGATGCCCCCATCGACACCGCCGAGGGTTCCTACACCGTGGGCGAGGGCAACAAACCCGCCGCCGTGCGGCTTTTGCAGGAGCTGGAGATTCACTCCCTGATCCCCCGGTTCGGGCTGGACGGCGTAGCGCCGGAAGCCGCTGCTGAGGAAGAGGCTGTGGAGCTGCCGGAAGCAGAGCTCACTCCCCTGCCCCTGACCCCCGCCGGGCATTATCTGGTGGCTGCCCGCCCCGCCGTTACCGGCAAGCAGGGCACCCGCAACGTGGTATTGCAGCCGGAAAGCTGGTACGCCGTGCAGGATACTACCGTCTACCCGCTGGAGGACGCCGACCTAGTGCGGCTGCTGGACAACGCCGATGTGACGCTGGATGTGTTCAACTCCGCGCCCCTGTACGCCAAAGCCATGGCCGCCGGCGGCTGGGGCAGCAGCATCGTCTGGGACGGCAAGCTGGCCGCCTATCTGCTGGACGCCTCCGCCTCCAAGTACCAGATCAGCGAACTGATCCCCGCCTACAAGGCCGCTGCCGCCTTTACCTGCACCGATTACCCGGACGCCGGGCGGCTGGCCGACCTGTTTGCCCGGATGAAGGCCGAGATCACCGCCTGCGGCGAGGACGCACTGTACAACGAGATCGAGTTCCCGCTGGCACAGGTACTGGCGGATATGACCCGCACCGGCGTGCTGGTGGATAAGGACGGCATTGAGCAGTTCGGCGTAAAGCTGCGGGAGGAACTGGAGCAGGTGCTGACCCGCATCCACATGGAGACCGGCAGCGCCACCTTCAATCCCAACAGCCCCAAACAACTGGGCGAGATGCTGTTCGACACCATGGGTCTGCCCCACGGCAAAAAGACCCAGCGCGGCTGGTCTACCGATGCCGAAACGCTGGAAAGCCTGCGCGAGTACCCGCTGGTGGAGGACGTTTTGCAGTACCGCGCCTACCAGAAACTGAATTCCACCTATGTGGAGGGTCTGCTCAAGGTCATCGGCGAGGACGGGCGCATCCACTCCACTTTCAACCAGACCGAAGCCCGCACCGGACGGCTCTCCTCCGATAATCCCAACCTGCAGAATATCCCCATCCGCACCGAGCTGGGCAGTCAGCTGCGCGCCTACTTTGTTGCAAAGCCGGGCTGTGTGCTGGTGGACGCGGATTACAGCCAGATCGAGCTGCGCATCTTGGCGCACATCACCGGGGACGAGCACATGCAGCAGGCCTTTTTGAACGGTGAGGACATCCACCGCAGCACCGCCGCCAAGATCTACGGCATTCCGCAGAGCGAGGTGACGCCCCGGCTGCGCTCCTCGGCCAAGGCCATCAACTTTGGCATCATGTACGGCAAGGGCGCGTACAGCCTTTCCAAGGATATCGGCGTGACCGTGAAGGAGGCAGACGCCTTCCTCAAGAACTATCTGGCGGCCTTCCCCAGCGTGAGCGGCTATATGGACAAGACCATCGCGGATGCCAAGGCAAACGGCTATGTGTCCACCCTGTTCGGCCGCCGCCGCACCCTGCCGGAGTTGGCCAGCACCAACTTCAATGTGCGCGCCAGCGGCGAGCGCATGGCACGCAACACCCCCATTCAGGGCACCGCTGCGGACGTGATCAAGCTGGCCATGGTGCGGGTGTGGAAGCGCCTGCGGGACGAAAAGATGGCAAGCCGCCTGATCCTGACCGTCCACGATGAACTGATCGTGGAGGCCCCGGAGGCAGAGGCCGAGCAGGCCTCCCGCATCCTGCGGGAGGAAATGGAAGGCTGCGTACAGTACGCGGTGCCCCTGAGCACCGATGTGCACGCAGGCAAAAACTGGCTGGAGGCACACTAAAATGATCATTCTCGGAATCGAGTCTACCTGTGATGAGACCGCCGCTGCACTGGTGGAGGACGGGCGGCATCTGCTGAGCAACGTCATCTCCACCAGCGTCAAGGAGCAGGCGCTGTACGGCGGTGTTGTGCCGGAGATCGCCAGCCGCCGCCACTGCGAATTTATCAGTGCTACGGTCAAAAAAGCCCTGCTGGACGCTGGCAAGACCATAGACGATGTGGACGCCGTGGCCGTCACCTTTGCGCCGGGGCTCATCGGTGCGGTGCTGGTGGGCGTAAATTTTGCCAAAGGGCTGGCCTACTCGGCGGGCAAGCCGCTGGTGCCTGTGCACCATCTGCGGGGACACATCGCTGCGCTCTACCTGACCCACCCGGAACTCAAGCCGCCCTTTTTGTGTCTGGTGGCCTCCGGCGGGCACAGCCATATCGTGGAAGTGCAGGACTACACCCACTACCACATTTTAGGTCACACCGTGGACGATGCTGCGGGCGAAGCCTTTGACAAGGTAGCCCGCACGCTGGGTCTGCCCTACCCCGGCGGCCCCAGCGTAGCCGCTGCCGCCAAGACCGGTGACCCCAAGGCCTACCGTCTGCCGGTGCCCCATGTGGAGGGCAAATATAACGTGAGCTTTTCCGGTTTAAAGACCGCCGTGCTCAACGAGGTGAACAAAGCGCAGATGAAGGGCGAGGAAGTGAACGTACCCGACCTTGCTGCCAGCTTTCAGGAGCGCATTGCGGGCATTCTGGCCGAAAAACTGCTGCTTGCCGCTGCCGATACCGGGGCAAAGCAGGTGTGCCTTGCCGGCGGCGTAGCCGCCAACGGCCGTCTGCGCCAGCTGGTGAACGATGGTGCCCAGAAGCTGGGCGCAAAGGTCTACCTGCCGGAGCTGAAGTTCTGCGGCGACAACGGCGCGATGATCGCGGCACAGGGCTATTACCAGTACATTGCCGGGCACACCGCCGGGCTGGAGCTGAACGGCTTGCCCACCCTGCCCATCGACTATGAATAAACACAACACGGAGGTGTTCCCATGACCGAGCGCAACCCTATCCTGCAAAGCCTGTTCGACCGCAAGTCGGTGCGGGTGTATGAAGAAAAGCCCATTCCTGCCGAGATGAAGCAGGCCATTTTAGAAGCTGCCGCACAGGCACCCTCTGCGGGCTGTCAGCAGCTGTATACCATTTTAGACATCACCGACCCGGCACTGAAGGAAGCGCTGTCCGATAGCTGCGACCACCAGCCCTTTATTGCCAAAGCGCCGCTGGTGCTGGTGTTCTGCGCCGACTGCAAAAAGTGGTACGATGCCTACTTAGAGGTCGGCTGCACGCCCCGCACCCCGGGTGTGGGCGATTTGATGCTGGCAGTCACGGATGCCGCCATTGCCGCCCAGAACGCCGTGGTCGCCGCCGAGAGCTTTGGCATCGGCTCGTGCTACATCGGGGATATCATGGAGAACTGCGAAACCCAGCGCAGCCTGCTGCACCTGCCGGACTATGTGTTCCCGGCGGTAATGCTGGTGTTCGGCTGGCCCACCCAGCAGCAGAAAGACCGCGTAAAGCCCCAGCGCTGCGCCATGGAGCACATCGTGCACGAAAACGGCTACCGCACCATGGACGGCGCAGAGCTGCGGGACACCTTTGGCTACAAGGCTGGCAACGCGCCCTTTGAGCAGTGGTGCACCGCCTTTTGCAACCGCAAGTATAACTCCGATTTTTCCAAGGAGATGACCCGCTCCGTGGAGGAATATCTCGGCCAGTTCCGGTGATCTAAAACGTTTCTGAACCGCAAATTACAGCAACAAAAATCGGCAGCTGCACGGTGTTTTGTGCAGCTGCCGCTTTTCTCGTTTATCTTTGGTTTTCCGCAAACAGTGCGCCCAACTCCGGCAGGATATCATGCGGCAGCATCCCGTACTCGCCGCGCTTTGCGGCGGCACGGTCGGCGGCGGCACCGTGCAGGTATACCGCACAGGCAGCGGCTTCGTAAGCGGGCAGACCGCAGGCCAGCAGCGCCGCAAGCATCCCAGCCAGCACATCCCCGCTGCCGCCCCGGGCAAGCCCCGGGTTGCCGGTAGGGTTCACGCACACCCGCCCGTCCGGGCTTGCCACTACAGTGCGTGCCCCTTTGAGCACCACCACGGCGTTCCACGCCTTGGCATACCGCAGGGCGGCATCCTCCCGGTCGGCGGCAAGCGCTGCTGCCGAAAGGCCGGTCAGGCGTGCCATCTCGCCGGGGTGCGGGGTGACCACCAGCTCCCCCGCCGGGTGCGGGAAGGACCCGTCCTCAGCCAGCAGCTGGGCGGCGGCGTTCAGACCGTCTGCGTCCAGCACCGCAGCCCCGGCAAAGCCGGGCAGCAGCTGCTGCACCAGCGTGCGGGTCTCGGCGGCCCGGGCAGCGCTTTGCGCTGTGCCGCCAAGGCCGGGGCCCAGCAGCAGCACGGTGGCCTTCTGCCGCCGGAGCAGCGGCACATTTTCCGGCGCAATGCCGCCCTGTGCGCCCTCCTTACAGGGGCACAGGCAGCACTCCGGCAGACGGGTAACAGCGGCGCTGACCACCGGTTCCACACTGGCAAGGGTAACGATGCCCGCCCCGGTGCGCAGTGCGCCCTCGGCTGCCAGCAGGGCAGCGCCCCGGTAAAAGGCACTGCCCGCCACCGCCAGCACGCTGCCAAAGGTGCCCTTATGGCTGTCTCGGGCACGGGGCGGGATGCTCTGCCAGACAAATTCTTCGGTAATTTCCACAGCCATGGGTGCACCTCCAGAGAACGGTTTTAAATGCCCTCCGTTTCACTCTGAGCATTTCTAGCGGAATAATTATTTTAGATTTAGCATTTGCAGCGGCCAATAGGCCGCTGCAAATGCATTCTCTCAAAATCAGGGGCGGCATTACGCCTGCCCCTGCACAAGGGCGCGGATCTGCTTTTCCACGTTCTGCACTTCCTCGTGAAACATCCGGGCGGACACGCGCAGCGCGCCGTGACCAAGGATAATGACCTGCTCCATGCCGTCCGAGGTCGCCACCCGGACGCGGCGGCTTTTGCCGATCTCGTGGGTGACCCGCTCGATGAACATATCGGCGGTCTCGGCCTCCTTGGTATAGACCACATGGATGTTGTGGTACTGCTCAATGGCACCCGGGCTGCCGGGCACGCGGTAGGCATCGAACACCAGAATGAGCACGCACTTCTGGTAGCCCTGATAGTTGCACAGGATGTCCATCAGCCGATGGCGGGCAGTGTCTAAGCTTTCCCTTGCCAGCGCATTCAGCTCGTCCCACGCAAAAATGATGTTGTAGCCATCCACCAGCAGATACTCCGGGGCAATTTCCCACTGTTCGGCGGCAAAATCCGGGCGTTCGGTCTTTTGCACCGGACGGAACGCCGCCAGCGGGTCCCGCTTGATGGGGCCGTAGGTTCGCTCAAAAATTTTGAGCAGTTCGGCGTCCTCCTCCAGCGTGGCGCGGTAGGCCATGGCGCGGCGCTGGGGCACAGCCTGCGTCTCCGGGCGGGCGGGCTTTGCCTTGCCCCAGCCGCTTTCAACGTGCATGTGGCTGCGCACCTCACTCCATGGCACTACAAAGCCCGCACCATGGGCGCAGAATACAGAATCTGCGGGGTTTTCCAGATCATGCTCCGGCTGGTAGCCGCTTTCTGCAATGACCTCCTGTGCATTGTGACAGGGGCGGTAACCGTCCAGCGTCAGACTCAGGTGTCCCCTGCCCCGGGTGTAGCTGACCACCTCCATGGGGTAGCTGCGCATGGTGGATACCGGCGCAAAGCCGGTCAGGGTGGCGGTCTCCGCGCCACTTTCCGGCGGGTCAAAGCTGCCCTCCATGCGCTGGATATCGCTCATGGCGCGGCCGATATTCTCCACCGGCACCTCCAGCCGGAAGGCATACCACGGCTCTAGCAGCTGGCTTTTGGCCAGCATCAGCCCCTGCCGCACGGCGCGGTAGGTGGCCTGCCGGAAATCTCCGCCCTCAGTGTGCTTCAGGTGTGCCTTGCCGGTGAGCAGAGTGATCTTTACATCGGTCAGCGGTGCGCCGGTCAGCACGCCAAGGTGCTGCTTTTCTTCCAGATGGGTCAGCACCAGCCGCTGCCAGTTTTTATCCAGCACCTCTTCCCGGCAGTCGGCGGCAAACTGCATCCCACTGCCCCGGGGCAGCGGTTCCAGCAGCAGATGCACCTCGGCATAGTGGCGCAGCGGCTCGTAGTGGCCTACGCCCTCCATGGGCTCGGTGATGGTCTCCTTATACAAAATACCGCCCGGGCCAAAGGATACCTCCAGCCCGAACCGCTCCGCCAACAGGCTGCGCAGCACTTCCAGCTGTACCTCGCCCATCAGCTGCACATGAATTTCGCCCAGTGTCTCGTTCCACACCACATGGAGCTGGGGTTCTTCCTCCTCCAGCCGGTGCAGCTTGCCCAGCGCGGCGTGCACATCCGCGCCCTCCGGCAGCAGCACCTGATAGCTGAGCACCGGTTCCAGCACCGGCACATCGCTGTCCCGCTCTGCCCCAAGCCCGGCGCCGGGCTTTGCATGGGTCAGGCCGGTCACAGCGCACACCTGTCCCGGGCCGATGGCCTCGGTCAGGGTATATTTTGCGCCGGAGTACAGCCGCAGCTGGTTCGCCTTTTCTGCCCACGGCTCGCCGTCCGCTTCGCCGGTAAGCAGAGCCTTTACCTTCAGCTCCCCGCCGGTGACCCGCAGCCATGTCAGGCGGGTGCCCTGCTCGTCCTGCGATACCTTGAACACCCTTGCACCAAAGGCGTGCAGCGCCGGGGCGGGGCGGGTGTAGCGATCAAGCCCGTCCAGAAGTGCATCCACCCCGTCCAGCCGCAGCGCCGCCCCGAACCAGCACGGAAAAACGTGCCGCCGTGCAACTGCGGGGATAATGTCTGCATCGGTCAGGGTTCCCGCGTCCAGCATTTTTTCCATCAGCTGCTCATCGCACAGCGCCAGTGCTTCGTTGCGGGCGGCAGGCTCTGCGCCAAAATCCACAAAACCCTCGCCAAGGCGGTGATTCAGCTGGGTAAGCAGCTGCTCCCGGGTCATGCCGGGCAGGTCCATCTTGTTCACGAACACAAAGGTGGGCACATGGTAGCGCCGCAGCAGCCGCCACAGCGTTTCGGTATGGCTTTGCACGCCGTCCGTTCCGCTGACCACCAGCACGGCGTAATCCAGCACCTGCAAGGTGCGCTCCGTCTCGGTGGAAAAATCCACATGGCCGGGGGTGTCCAGCAGGGTGATGGCGGTATTGCCCGCCGTAAGCAGCGCCTGCTTGGAAAAGATGGTGATGCCGCGCGCTTTTTCCAAGCTGTCGGTGTCCAGAAAGGCATCTCCGTGGTCTACCCGCCCCAGCTTGCGGATGGCACCTGCGCGGTAGAGCATGGCCTCGGAGAGGGTGGTTTTGCCGGAGTCCACATGGGCCAGAATGCCCAGTACGATCTGTTTTTGCGTTGTTTCCATGCACTGCTCCTATAAGCCGTTTTTCTAAGTACTGCACACCATTTCCAAAAACAGCTTTTAAAAATAATTTCCTGTTTATTGTAGCACGCTTTGCCGGGAAAAGAAAGTTTTCCGGTACAAATCCCGCAGGCAAAAAACAGCACCGGACAGAAAACGCTCTGCCCGGTGCAATTTTCTTAAAAAAGATCCAGCATATTGTCCAGATAGATTTCCTCCCGCGCTTGCAACTGGTATTCCGGAGTTTCCCATAGTTAAAGATACCACACCCAATATCACAAACTCACGCTTAAACAATATTCCTTAGTCAACCACATACAATAGCAAATACAAAAAAGCTGGAAGCAGACTTAATTTTGCTTCCAGCTTTTCTATATTATTTAGTTTTGATGAAGCCGTTCTATAATACTTGTTTTTGCGATCTTTCGATATATGATTGCCGGAATAATAACCGTTAGCGCAATCAAAAATGGATAGATAACAAACATAGGGAAAATAACAAATTTATAAGTGAAAAACCAAATGCTATTTGAAATTGCTCTTACAATGATAACCGATACCAGAGAACCAAATACGATTGACGCAACAACTGTTCCCGCAGCATAGTATAAGCCCTCAAATGACAGCATTTTCTTTAGCTGTTTTCCTGTCATACCAATACTTTGAAGCATGGCAAGTTCTTTTCTTCGTGTAATAATGCTGGTAAGAACAGAGTTTACAAAATTTGTAATTCCTATTAAGCCAATGATAATGCTTAACGCTCCCCCTATGGTAATAATCAGAGAGGTTAAATCATTAAAGGAATTGATATACGTTTGTTTAGAGTCGTAATTCATACTCGGCTCAATGTCCTCAACATAGCTGCTCAAAAATTCCTCCATATCAGCTTCCATACCGTCAACTACATTGAATGGGAAGCTAACCAAATGAGGTTGCTCGCAAAGAGGTAAGAAAACATCCGTCGGCATATAGAACTTTGCAAATCCGGTACTTCTTATCGTATCGGTGTTTTCATTGATTAGCACCTTTGCCATAACCTTGCAGTCAAAGTTATTATCTATACTACTGGAAAGTCCGTTCATTTGTACATGATTGAAGTGAAGTGTATCGCCAACATGAATATTAGGGTCATCAATAATGTTTCCATTGTCATCTGCGGTCAGAGCATACAGTACATAATTCCCGGATTTTAATGCTTCCCAATCAATCGTTCCCTCTATAACATCCATTGAGTTCAGTAAAAAATCATCTGCTCCATATAATTGAACCAAAGGATTTCCCTCAGCGTCTTTGTTATAATTTGAGGTAACTCCATTCTCGACAGAAAATGCTTCTTCCAAAATCTTTGTAGTATATAACTCGCCACCCTCATCAAATGCCGGATTTTGCTTAACTGCTTCAATAAAAGAAGTGGAAAGGTCATTTTTGCTGTCGCTATTTCCAAACTTAAAATTGAAGTAATCCGCAGTAGAGATGATGAAATCCTTGTTTACAAATTTCTCTACATATTTTTCCACATCAAAGCCGCTTGCAAGTGTGAATACAGTGTTGAACAATACCAAACTCAAAGTCATAGAAATAATAACCAAAATTGTACGTTTCTTGTTCCGACCAAGATTTGATAATGCCATGCGATGAATTTTGGCTCCATGTATAGACTTTTTATTAGACGTCTTTTTGCCTTGAAATGCTGTTGCGTCATTTTCGGTATAGCGGATTGCTTCAATAGGCGATACTGAACCTGCTATTTTGGCAGGCTTATTTACGCTAATAATCACTGTAACAAGTGCAAATAAAGCAGCTCCGATAAAAATAATTGGATTAGCAGTTACTTTTACTCCTGCGTCCGAAGCATAAACTGTGCCGTTCATTAAAAATGGTACTAATGCTCGTCCAACAAAGAAACCAATTAGCAAGCCGAATGGAATACCGATAAAGGAAAGTAACATAGCCTGTTTGCTGATAAGTTTCTTTATTTGTCGTTTTGTTGTGCCTAAAGTTTTAAGCTGTCCGTAGGATTGAATATCTTGAATGACAGAGATTTGGAAAATATTATATATAATCAAATACCCTGTTATCATAATTAAAAGTATGCCAACAATCCCCGAAATCAATAAAGCTGGATTTTCTAAAAAGTTACTGCCTTGATATGCAGGACTAACACGAGCGATCACATAATTGTCATCTGATGGACTTCCGCCCATAGTATCACAAGTATAGCCCGTTTCAGCAAGAAGCTGATGTAATTTTGATTCGATAGCTCCGTTTCCATGAAACATAACATAAGCGGCGACTACGCCGGAATAGTCATTATCTTCGGGATAGGTGTATGTTAAAAGTTCAGAATTATTGTCAACAAAGGCTTTAGAAACAATAAGTCGTCCAATATTACTTAGGCTGTCTGTTTCCCAAAATCCGCATAGTACAAAATTCTTTGAATATGAAATCCCTTTAATTTGATAGTCCAAAGTTACGGTTGCTCCGATTTCAGCAGGAATACCAAGTGCGTCCAGCGTTTTGGTATCAGCCATAATTTCATTCTCTGCTTCAGGACGGTGTCCCGTTGTTGGCTCATACCGTGCAAACTTCAAAGCAGTATCGTCCATAAACCACATATCAGCACGCCATTTTTCCAGTCCGGGATTATTGATATGATAAGACACTGCCTTTGTATAGGCAATCTGTTCAATCATCTCATTGCCTTTTATATTATCAAAAACCTCATCGCTTATATAATTCAAAACCGCTTGACCGTCGCCACCTTGTTTTCTGATATTTTGGTCGTGAACGGTATCTATCAAACCAGAGCCTAATGTAAAAATGGTTGTAAAGAGTATAGTAGTTAGAGCGATTGCAATAATTGCAATGATATTTCTACTCTTTCCTGCTTTGAAATAACGGTTGGATAATTTTTTGATAACAGGGCGATTGCTATTTCCAAATAAAATATCATTCATAGTTTTTGCCCCCCTTATTCTGCAATTTTCCCGTCCTCAATGCGGACAATACGGTCTGCAAGCTGGGCGATCTCGCTATTGTGGGTAATCATCACAATCGTTTGATGAAATTTCTGGCTTGTTACTTTCAACAGTCCCAATACATCGCTGCTTGTTTTACTGTCAAGATTGCCCGTTGGTTCATCGGCTAATATAATGGCAGGCTTTGAGACAAGGGCGCGAGCAATCGCTACACGCTGTTGCTGACCGCCGGATAAGTTGTTCGGCATATTTTGCAGCTTATCGCCGAGTGCCAGCATTTGCACAACTTCGTCCATGAAATTTTTATCTACTGTATCGCCATCCAATTCTACGGGCAAAACAATGTTTTCATATACATTGAGAACGGGAACAAGGTTATAGTTCTGGAAAATAAAACCGATATTGCGTCTGCGGAAAATCGTAAGCTGTTCATCGTTCAGCCCTGACAAATCTTTTCCCTTGACCTTTACATTACCGGAAGTGGGAACATCCAAGCCCCCCATCATATTGAGCAATGTGGATTTTCCGCTGCCGGAAGTTCCCACAATGGCAACAAATTCTCCCTGTTCGACAGTGAGAGTTACACCATCCAGAGCTTTTGTGATATTCGGCTCGGTGCCATAGTATTTTTTCAAGTTTTTTGTTTCTAAAATGCTCATAGAGAACACCATCCTTTCTTGTGATGGCTTCATTATAAAGGGCAATCCTCACAGAAATGTCACAGCCGACATAATAAATTGCCCTGAAATGTCACAATCCTGTGACATTTCAAAAAAACAGGTTATTCATGGGGAAGAAAAACGGAGAATGTTGAGCCTGTTCCTACTTGAGAAGTTACTTGTATATAACCGTTCTGCAAGCTAATAATTTCCCTTGCGAGATACAGCCCAATGCCGATTCCCTCTATATCGTGGACATTTTCTTCCCGATAAAAGCGCCTAAAAATTGCTCCCTGTTGGTTTTCGGGAATACCTTTGCCGGTATCAGTGATGCTGACTTTCAGGTGCATTTCCCAGCTTTCAACGCAAACACGGATAGAACCGTACTCCGGCGTGTACTTAACTGCATTATCCAATATGTTAAATAGGGCTTCTGCCGTCCATTTGCGGTCATGGGAAACAACCAATGTTTCCGGGCAGTTTACTTCAACTTGTATGTGCTTCCTTTCAGCGTTCAGAAAGATACCACCCAGAGCCATAGCAAGAGTATCATAAATGGGCTGCTGTTTCTTTTCAAGTGAGATAACACCCGTTTCAAGCCGGGATGTTTTTATCATAGCCTGCATTAAGAAATCCAGTTTATCAAGCTGTGTGCCACTGGCAAGCAGAAATTCCCGCTGTTTATCCGATGGCACTTCTTGTTCTAATAAGGTGGCATTTACCATTTTTAAGTTTGCTATCGGTGTCTTTACCTGATGAGAAATATCGGAAATCAATTCCTGTAAGTCAGCTCGTTCACTGGCAACGCTGTTTTTGCTTTCCTGCATAACCTCATAAAGACGCACCAGCCGATGATTGATTTTATAAAATAGGTTTTCTTCTTCGGCAACCTGTGATATATCTATTTTTCCATTCATCATTTCGTCTAAGGTGCAGCAAAGTATTTCAGAAAACAAAGTCAGCTTTCGCCGTATCAGTATCACAAAAACAGTAACACAAAGCAGAAAAAGCAGACAGAACGCCATGCTACAAAATACCACAGACATTTCTTTTGTCAGGATATATAGAACCGAAAACATGACCACGGATAAAAGTAAAATGGTAGTTGCCAGTATTATGCAGACTTTATTTAAGGAGAGTTTTTTTGAAATCATTTTTGCGCTCCTCCAATCCACATATAGCCCATACCGTAAACGGTTTTGATGTAGGAATGCTGGTTCGTTTCAATTTTACTGCGGATGCGGCTGATCGTTGTGGTAAGTGCGTGTTCATCCACATAATTTTCATCTATATCCCACAGCTTTTCAAGCAATACCTGCCGGGTCAGGACAGTTTGAGAATTTCTTGTCAGCACTTTTAGTAAACGATATTCCAATGATGTAAGGGTAATCGGCTGTCCTGCAAGACACGCTGATAATTCGGAAAAATTGATATACAAATTCCCATCATCGTAGAAATCTCCGCCGGATTGTGCTGAAATGCGGTTCAGTAAAGCAGATACTTTCTTTTGGAACACGCTGATAGGAAAGGGCTTTGTTACATAATCATCTGCGCCCAATTCAAATCCTTTCAGCATATCGCTTTCCATATCATTTGCGGTTAGAAAAATCACGGCGGTATCAGGACGGCGTTCTTTTACCTCACGGCATATATCAAACCCGTTCCCATCTGGCAGATTGACATCCAAAACGATTAAATCATAATCCTGTTTTTCAAGAAATCTTATGGCAACAGCCTTTGACATAGCCCCATCCACGGAATATCCGACAGCCGACAGATTATAGCTTAATGTCTTATTCAAAAGCTGGTCATCTTCAACAACCAGTATTCGCATAGTATCACATCCTTTTTCTTTTTATAGTATCAGCAAAATGTCACAGAAACCTCACAACGAGAAAAAAATTTAGTATTCTGTCAGTTCCACAATTACATTACTTTGCAGATACAGCCAGTCCGTAAATTCTTTCGGGCTGGCTGTTCCTGTTTTTACAGCCTTTTTTCTCTGTAATGCTTCTTTCTTAAAGTCGGCAAAGGCAGCCTGTATTTTTTCCAGACGGTCAGCCGGAAAGCCTGCGGTATTTTTTACCCGGTTTATTTTGTTGCGCCAGTTCTGGCATTCATTTTTATAAAGCAGGTCATAGTTATTTTCTCTTGACCTCTCGTCAAATTCCCGCTTGTTTTGAAGCGCCTGTGCTTTTCGGCACTTGTCGCTGCACAGCTCATACCGCTGGCTCTTTGCCAGAAAATATTTCCCACAGACCTTGCACTGCCGGAAGCAAAGCCCCCAGTCATTCAGCCTGTTCAGATAATAGGTAATCAACGGGTAGAGGGACGCATAGGCAGACACACATTCTTCTGTGCGCCGGTTGTCCGGGAACCAGAGGTCAAGCCGGGTATCTTCTGACGGTGCGCCTTTGAAATAAAGGCTGCCAGCTTGAAAATGTTTCGGTTTTCCTGTCTCCCTGTCAAAGCTCATGGTTTCGTTATGGAATACCCCGGTCAGGCTGCTCATTTTATCCATGAAGCGGTCACAGGCAGCGTTACGGTCACGGGGTTCTCTGGCAAGCAGATAGCTGTTCCAGATACGGAACGCCACATACATTTTCAGAGGGTCGTTGCTAAGATATTTCTCCCAAAGAAATTCGCTTGCCGCCTGCTCCAGCTCCGGCTGTTTCCATCGGTTGGAGTGGAGGGCTTGCCGCAGCGGAGAAAGCCCGTATAAGTTCCAGTCTCTGTCCGTGTCACGCTCAAAGTTTATCAAAAAAGTTCCCAGTGGGCGTGTCATATCACAAAGCACCTCTGCGTTTTGGCTCCCGTTCAGACGGAAGCGGATCTGCTGTTCTTCCCCAATCAAAATCCGCTCTTTCATTTTCTTCCTGTCCAGCGTCAGGACAAACAAAATCCTCTCAAAACATGGCTCATGCCGTATAAACTGATTCTCCATCCCTATCCCCTGCCTTTGTTTATGGTAATTATATAATT
>OODB01000868.1_pt1 | contig 25907 bp, 19 predicted proteins | sample 1671721 | NCBI WGS metagenome assembly OODB01 (sample SAMN06348185, study PRJEB24527) | human gut metagenome | biome: human gut; feature: ankylosing spondylitis patient; material: feces | host: Homo sapiens | place: China | collected 2015-10
TCCAAGTCTTCCATAGATATCTTTTGGAACTCTTGCTTTGATTTCGATTCCATTTTCTGTATATTTTTCTTCAATTAACTGACCGTATTTTCGTACCAGCTGTAACATTCCGGCATCTTTATAATCTAACACACGTTCGATATAAATCTGATTTCCAATCAAAATTTTTTCCAGTGTATTTTTTAATTCATCCAGACCCAAACCGGTACGCGCAGAGATTTTTAAAACATAATCTGCCTTAAAATCCCGAAGAATCTCATTACCTGCCAAACGATCCTGCTTGTTAAATAACGTGACAATTGTCTTATCCTTTACACCCAGTTCCCGCAAAGTTTCATAGACGATGAACATCTGCTCTTCTACCTGAGGATTTGATGCATCTACTACGTGCAAAATCACATCCGCATACTTTGCTTCTTCCAGTGTACTTTTAAATGCTTCAATCAAATGATGTGGAAGTTTCCGGATAAATCCAACCGTATCGGTCAGATAAATCCTCTGTCCACCATCTAACTCTAACAGGCGAGTGGTCGGGTCTAACGTTGCAAACAATTTATCTTCAGATAACACGCCTGCATCCGTCAAGGTATTTAAGAGCGTCGATTTTCCCGCATTGGTATATCCTACAATTGCAGCAGTCATCACGCGGTCTTTTTTTCGTCCTTCTCTTAAGAGTTCTCTATGCTTTTTCACATGTTCCAGCTCTTTTTTCAACTGGGAAATTCGCTCTTTAATCAGACGACGGTCCATTTCCAGTTTTTTCTCTCCTGGTCCTCTTGTTCCAATTCCGCCTCCAAGTCTTGAAAGGGAACTTCCAAGTCCGACCAGACGCACCGCACGGTAACGGAGCTGGGCAAGTTCGACCTGAATCTTTCCTTCTTTCGTGACTGCACGGCTTGCAAAAATATCCAGAATCAACAGGGTACGGTCCATAATCTTAGATTCCAGTTCCTGCTGTAAATGATTCATCTGAACCGGACTCAGTTCATCATCACAGATAATTCCAGTTGCGTCAAGTGCATTTAACAGAGTACGGATTTCATCGATTTTTCCTTTTCCGACATAAGTCCCAGGATGAATCCGTTCCCTCTTTTGAATGACTGTTCCTACAACTTCTGCTCCTGCAGTTTTTGCAAGCTCTGCCAGCTCCTGAAGCGATTCTTCGGTATCATCTCCGTCATTTTCCTGTACACCGACTAAGAGGACACGCTCGGTTTTATCACTTAAATCAAATACTTCCATCTAATCTCCTATTTATCTGGTTTCCAGAAAATAACTTTCTTTTACCGCTTTTTCATCGGACGGATATAATTTTAAATACTCTGCAATTTTTTCTTTTGCAGTTGCAAAATCAGAAGTCTTTTCATAGACTACAATTTCATTAAACAGTAGTCCCTGTTTTTCTTCTTCATCTCCTGCATCCAGCCCTTTTTGGATATTTTTAAGGGCAGAAGCATAATCTTCTTCTAAAATATTACAGTATGCCAATCCATTGTAAGCCCTTGCCTGATAGCCTTTTTCGTTCAGACATTCCTGATACATGGATTTTGCATTATCAATATCACCCAGCTCTGCATAAACCTTTCCAAGATAAATTGCAGCATCTTTATATCCATCTTCATAAGAACTCGAAAGTTCTTCTTTTGCCTTGTCATATTCTTCCAGATAATAATAAATTCTGCCTTTATTGTAAGCGTCTTCTTTGCCTGTTCCGTCAATTTCAAGTGCCTGTTCCAGATAAGATGCGCCATCTGCTTTCAAGTCATAATCTGCATAAACTTTGTAAACCTGCAGATAATCATCATAGTCTTCTGATTTTTCTATCACTTTTGAAAAATCTTCTTTTGCATCATCATACTGGTCAAGATGCAGTTCTGCACTTCCTTTTAAGAAATGAGCTTCCTTGCTTTCTTTTAAATCCATCAGTGCCTCTGCATGTTTTAAACTACTCTCATAGTCTGCCAGCTTATATTCTACCGAGGAAAGATAGGATAAAATATCTGTCTTTACCTCTGTCTTTGATTTTTCTGCTTTTTTTAATGCAGATGAAAACGCTTTCTCGGCCTCTTCATAATTTCCGAGTCGAAGATAGGCAATTCCTTCTCCTCTTAACGCTTCTGCGGTGTGCTCTTTTTCTGCCACTGCCAGTTCAAAGTTTTCAATTGCACTTTCATATTCTTTATTTTCCAAATCCAGTGCACCCTGCTCATAATTACTGTTCTGATTACCTGCACAGCCAGTCAGCAGACAAAGAAGGCATCCGCCAACTATCAAACTTCTTCTATATTTTCTGTTCACTCACTGTTCCTCATTTCTACTGAACCAGATTCTGGGCTCTCATCACTGCAATCACTTCATCGACATACTGATTACAGATTTCATCTGTAGATGCCTCAACCATAACACGTACAACCGGTTCTGTTCCGCTTTCTCTTACAAGGATTCTTCCATCCTCTCCGAGTGCTTCTTCTACTTTTTTAATTACCTTTACCACTTCCGGATTTTCTCTGGCTTCTTTTTTATCATACACACGCACATTTTTCAAAACCTGCGGATAAATCTTTACTTCGGATGCCAGTGTACTTAACGGCAGTTTCTTTTCGATAATAACTTCCATAATCTTCAGAGAAGTTAAGATTCCATCACCTGTAGTCGCATGTTTGGAAAAAATGATGTGTCCGGACTGTTCTCCACCGATGGAATGTCCATTCTGCATCATATTTTCACAGACATATTTGTCTCCAACTGCTGTCTTTTCGTAAGAAATTCCTTCTCTGTCACAGGCTTTATACAGCCCCAGATTGGACATAATTGTGGTAACAATCGTATTATTGTTTAATTTGCCCTGCTCTTTCATATATTTCCCACAGACATAAAGAATTAAATCTCCATTGATTTCTTCGCCCTTATCATCTACTGCGATACAGCGGTCTGCATCTCCGTCATAAGCAAATCCGACATCTAACTGATTGTCTTTTACAAACTGCTTTAAGACTTCAATATGGGTAGAACCACAGTTCATATTAATGTTTGTTCCATCCGGCTCATTATTAATGACATAAGTTTTCGCACCTAATGCATCAAATACACTTTTTGCAATTGCAGAAGCGCTTCCGTTTGAGCAGTCCAGACCCACTCTTTTGTTTTTAAATGCACGGGTCGGAATGGAAATCAGATATCCAATATAACGATTTCTTCCTGCTGAGAAATCTACAGTACGTCCAATGTCCTCTCTTTTTGCAAATGGAAGTTCCGGTATTTTTCCATCAATGTATTCTTCGATTTTTGCTTCTACAGAAGCCTCTAACTTCTGTCCGTTTCCATTGATAACCTTAATACCATTGTCATAAAATGGATTGTGGCTTGCAGAAATCATAATTCCGCAGTCAAATCCTTCTGTACGAACAACGTAGGAAACACTTGGAGTTGTCGTTACGTGCAGTAAGTATACATCCGCACCAGACGCAGTCAGACCTGCTACCAGTGAATATTCAAACATATAACTGCTTCTTCTTGTATCTTTTCCGATTACAATCTGCGCTTTGTGCGCCTGTCCATAGTACCATCCTAAAAAGCGTCCTACTTTATAAGCATGTTCTACTGTAAGATTTACATTTGCTTCTCCACGAAAACCATCTGTTCCAAAATATTTTCCCATCGCTATTTACTCCTATCTTTTAAGATTAAAATAACACTTAAAACTATTTATTTTTTATTCTTCACCCTGCAGATTACTCAGTTTGGCTGCCTGGTCTGCTGCAATCAGACTGTCGATGATTTCTTCAAGGTCTCCATTCATAATAGAATCTAAACGGTGTAAAGTCAACTTAATTCTGTGGTCTGTTACTCGTCCCTGTGGGAAATTATAAGTTCTGATTTTCTCTGAACGATCTCCTGTACCAACCTGACTTCTTCTTGCTTCTGCCTCTTCATCATGTCTCTTTTCCAGTTCCATCTCATACAGACGGGAACGAAGAATTTTCAATGCTTTATCTTTATTCTTTAACTGTGATTTTTCATCCTGACAGGAAATAACAATTCCCGTCGGGATATGAGTCAAACGTACTGCAGAGTCTGTTGTGTTGACACACTGTCCACCATTTCCTGAGGCACGGAATACATCGAATTTACAGTCATTCATATCCAGATGGAAATCGATTTCTTCTGCTTCCGGCATAATTGCAACCGTAATGGTTGAAGTATGGATACGTCCGCCACTTTCTGTCTCCGGCACACGCTGTACACGATGTACACCACTTTCGTATTTTAATTTGGAATAAGCACCGCGTCCTGTAATCATAAAGGTAACTTCCTTGAATCCGCCAATTCCGTTTTCATTTAAGCTGAGCATTTCTGTTTTCCAGTTTTGAGACTCTGCAAATTTTACATACATACGATAGATTTCAGAAGCAAACAACGCAGCTTCATCTCCACCTGCACCTGCACGAATTTCAACAATTACGTTTTTATCATCATTCGGGTCTTTCGGAAGTAATAAGATTTTTAATTCATGCTCTAACTCTTCGATTCGTTTCTTTGCATCAGAAAGTTCTTCTTTGAGCATTTCTTTCATCTCTTCATCTGTTTCTTCCTCTAACATCATCAGGCTGTCTTCTACGGTCTGCTTACAATTTTTATATTCGGTATAAGCGTCTGCAATCGGCTGTAAATCACTTTGTTCTTTCATCAGTTTCTGAAATCTTACAGTGTCATTTGCCACTGTCGGTTCATTTAATTCATTTAATACTTCTTCCAGACGAATTAAAATATCATCTAATTTATCAAACATGGGAATCCTCCTGTTTTTTTCTTCCAATTACTACCCTGTCAAGTCCTGCCAGGTCTTTTACTACTTTTATTTCTTCATATTGTTCTTCTTTAAGCATTTGGCTGACTGCTTCTCCCTGATTATATCCAATCTCAAATGCTAAAATTCCTCCGGCATTTAGATAAACTCCGGCCTGCTTTGTAATTTCACGGTAAAAATACAAACCATCTTCCTTACCATCCAGTGCCATTCTCGGTTCATGTTCCCTTACTTCTTCCATCAAGGTTTCAATCACTGCACTCTCAATATAAGGCGGGTTTGACACGATTATATCATACTTTCCATTTATATGGGAAAATAAATTGCTTAAACACCACTCTGCTTTTAAATTCAGCAGACTGCCATTTTTTTGTGCAACCTCAAGTGCTTTTTCAGACAAATCTGCTCCAAGTCCCTCTGCGCCTTCTATATTTGCAAGCAGACTCAGCAAAATACATCCACTGCCCGTACACATATCCAGGATTTTTGGTGTCTGTATACTATACTTCTTTACAGCTGACAGCACTTCTTCTATCAACACTTCCGTATCCTGTCTTGGTATCAGCACATTCTCATTGACATAAAAAGGCAGACCGAAAAACCATGCTTCATGCGTAATCTGCTGAACCGGAATATGTTTTGCCCGCTCGGCTAACAGCCTGCGGTATGTTTCTGCTTTTTCTTCTTCCACCGTTTCATTTTGTTCCAGAAAAAAGCGGGCACGGTCAATTTGAAATACAAATTCCATTAACAACCATGCATCTATCTCAAAATCCATTATCTTTGCTTTTTGAAGGACTTCTTTTCCCTCCGAAAGCAGAGTTCTATAAGTTATCATTTGCTTCTCCTGCTGTATGTTCTGCCTCTTCTGCTTTTTTTATTTCTCCTTCGGCATTTTCAAAATTCTCACGCAGATATGCTTTCCAGTCAAATACCGCCTCTACTGCCATAATCGCAACTTCTGCCATATCCGGTGTTGGCTCTTTTGTCGTAAGTTTCTGCATACAAAGTCCTGGTTTTGATAACAGCGCAACAACTTTATTTTCACTGTTTCCGGCAAGGCGGATAAATTCATAAGAAACACCCGCAACAACCGGCACAAGCAGAACACGAATCACAACACGCATCCACATTGTTTTGACCGGCACAATCGCAAAAAATCCGATAAAGAAAATAATACTGATAATAATGACAAAGAACAGAAAACTAGTTCCGCATCGTTTATGAAAACGGGAACTCTTCATTACATTTTCAACGGTAAGCGCTTTTCCGCTCTCTACGCAGTTAATACATTTATGTTCTGCTCCATGATACATAAAGACTCTTTGAATGTCCTGCATCTTGGAAATCAGAACCAGATAAGCTAAAAACAATGCAATTCGGATAAATGCCTCTGCAACTGTTACTGCGGATTCACCGGCTCCCACTTTTCTTAAAAGACTGGCAATCAAATACGGAAGCACCATAAAAAGTCCAACCGATATCACCACAGAAAAAATCATCGTAATTGTCATTAAAACATTTTCCTGCTTCTTCTGTTTTGCCTCATACTTTGTAAGCTCATCCCCGCTTAATGCCTCTTTTTTTGCTTTTTCCTCTTCTTCCTCTTCAAAGAATGAAGCGGAATACATCAGACATTTTGTACCAATTACAAGGGAATCAATAAAACTAAACACACCTCTTATAATTGGCAGGGAGAGGATTTTTTTATTTTTCATGACGCTTTTGTAGTCTTCTACTTTTACTTCGATTTCTTTATCCGGTTTACGGACTGCAATCGAATAGACGTCTTTATGGCGCATCATAATGCCTTCCATAACTGCCTGTCCACCAATATTTGATGATTTCATATATAAAACTCCTCTGAAACGAAAGAAGAGGCTGAAGTCCGAAAACCCCAGCCTCTCTTATTTGTTTTCTTATTTGTCCATTCCGTATTTTTTATTGAATTTATCAATACGGCCACGAGCCTGTGCAGCTTTCTGCTGTCCTGTATAGAATGGATGACATTTGGAGCAAACTTCAACACGAAGTTCTGGTTTTACAGAACGAGTTGTAAAAGTATTTCCGCAGTTGCATACTACTGTACATTCCTGATAATTTGGATGGATTCCTTCTTTCATGATTTTCACCTCTTCTAAAAAATTTATTATTTATACCTTCCAGCACCTGGTACAAAATAAAAAAAACAAATAGACCAGGCGCATCCACGCAAAGTTCCCATGATAAACAGAATCTTCGATGGAGTATTAATTTTGCGTTTCTAATTTCAAACAGCTTTTAAATTATATCATAGTAATTTTGGAAATGCAAGCCTTAATAGAGAAAACGTTGTTTTTTTACCGTTTGTACAAACTCCTTATTATCTTTTGTATGTGCAAACATATTTAAGATATTCTCAAGCGCTTCATCGGACTTCATTCCATTTAATGCTTTTCGCATAATATCCACTGCTTCAAGCTCTTCTTTGCTTAATAATAAGTCTTCTCTTCTGGTTCCGGATTTTGCAATATCAATCGCAGGGAAAATTCGTTTTTCCTGAAGTTTTCGGTTTAACACCAGCTCCATGTTACCTGTTCCCTTAAATTCTTCGTAAACCACATCATCCATCTTACTTCCGGTATCTACTAAAGCAGTCGCAAGAATGGTCAGGCTTCCGCCCTCTCTCATATTTCTCGCTGCTCCAAAGAAACGCTTCGGCATGTGCAGGGCTGCCGGGTCAAGACCACCGGAAAGAGTTCTTCCACTCGGCGGAACGGTAAGGTTATACGCCCTTGCCAGTCTGGTGATACTGTCGATGAAAATCGTAACATCTTTTTTATGTTCTACCAGACGTTTTGCACGCTCAATTGTCATTTCAGATACACGTTTATGGTGTTCCGGCAGTTCATCAAAGGTCGAATAAATAATCTCCACATTTGAACCTTTAATTGCTTCTTTAATGTCCGTTACTTCCTCCGGGCGTTCATCAATCAATAAAATAATCAGATGCATCTCAGGATTGTTTTTCAAAATTGATTTTGCCACATCTTTTAACAATGTTGTTTTTCCGGCCTTTGGAGGAGATACTATCATCCCTCTTTGCCCTTTTCCAATCGGACTGACTAAGTCTACCACTCGCATTGCTACGCTTCCACCCGGACGTTCTAAATGCAGACGCTCATTTGGGAAAATCGGTGTCATATCTTCAAAATTATAACGACGCATCTCATTTGGCTTCATTCCATTAATGGATGTCACATAAAGCAGAGCCGAAAATTTTTCATTCTGACTCTTTACTCGGGTATTTCCCTTTAAAATATCTCCTGTCTTTAAATTAAATCTGCGAATCTGAGATGGAGAAACATAGACATCATTCTCACCCGGCAGATAATTATCACTTCGGATAAAACCATATCCGTCTGGAAGTACTTCTAAAATTCCTTTTGCACAGATTCCGCTGTCTAATTCAGATTGCTCCATTGGTGGACGATCTGAACGTGGTTCTGGCTTTGTTGCAGGCTGCGTATTTAAAATTTCTTCTTTTTCTACTTTTTTCTCTTTTTCTATTTTTTTATCTTTTTCATCTTCTTGCAACATTCGTTCAATCAGTTCACTTTTTTTCAATGTCGAAATACCCTTCATTCCCCTTGCTTTTGCAAGCTCCTTCAATGTGCCTAATGACAAGGACAAATACTTTTCTCTCATACTATTTATAACCCTCTTTTCAAGTATTGCTATTTTCAGTTTTTATTCTTCTTAAACGATAGGAAATTTGTCAGACTCTGACAAGAACTTGATATTTTCTCTTGTATGTGCTTAATCATATCATAGTTTTTTTCAAAATGCAAAAAAATATTGTGCAAAAAAAGAGAGCCATCCATCTTTTCGGCATTTTTAGCCGATTTTTAAAGATTTTTGCTCTCTTTTTTGTTTCTTTACGCTTTAATTGCCCAACGCATTTTTGTAGAACGTGCCCTTCCGTTTTGTGCACACTCCTGTGCAGACGGCCGAATCACATCTTTTGCATAATCCAAATAAATGCCGTCTTTGTAGCCTTGCTTCAACGCTTTTTTTACTAACTTGTCCTCTCCGGAATGAAAAGTAAGAATTGCCGCTCTTCCGCCTGGGCGCAATGCATCCGGAAGTTTTTCCATAAATTCATATAACACTTCAAATTCACGATTAACATCAATTCTAAGTGCCTGAAAGGTTCGCTGACAGGTCTTTTTAATGGTCTCTTTCTTTTCTTTTTCCGGAAGAAAATCCAAAGTCTTTCCAATGATTTCCCTCAATTTTGTTGTCGTATCAATCGCATTTCCTTTTCGGATTTCGTCGGTAATCGCTTTTGCCAGTTCTTCACAGTATGGCTCATCCGAATTTTCATAGAGCATACCGGCAAGCTCCTCTTTTGTAATTGTCTTCAAGCGTTCTGCCGCACTGATTCCTGTCTCCTGATTCAGGCGCAAATCCAGAGGTCCATCTACCTTAAAAGAAAAACCACGCTTTGGATTGTCAATCTGCATCGAAGAGACTCCAAGATCAGCAAGCAAAAAGTCAAAGCCTCCAACTTCTTTTGCAATTTCATCAATCGTACAGAAATTCTGAAGCTTAATGGTTAACATATCCTCACCAAATCCCGCTTCTTCTAATCGTTTTTTTGTCTTTGCAGCTTCTTCATGATCGACATCTGTCGCATAGATATGCCCCTCTCCCTTTAAGCACTCCAGCATTGCTTTGGTATGACCACCATATCCAAGTGTAGCATCAAATCCTGTTTGTCCCGGTTTAATCTCCAAAAAATCAAGGATTTCTTTTACCATAATCGAAATATGCATACCAGCCGGTGTATTTCCTTTTTGGATGACATGTGCAATCGTGTCCTGATATTTTTGAGGCTGTAATTCTTTATATTTTTCCTCAAATTTTTTCGGATATTTTCCTTTATAGCGTACTCTTCTTTTATGTGGCTGTTGTGATTCCTGTGTCATAAAATATATCTATTCCTTTCTTTTTTGATTTTTCTTTTTAAAACAAAAAACCTTGAAGACCTGAATTACTTCAGACCTCCAAGGTCATTTTTTATGCTTTTATCATGTTATTACATGAACAAATTATGCATTTTTTTCAGCGATTGCTGCCTGAGCTGCTGCCAGTCTTGCAATCGGTACACGGAATGGTGAGCAGGAAACATAATCCAGACCAAGTTTGTTGCAGAATTCTACGGAAGATGGGTCTCCACCGTGTTCTCCACAGATACCAACATGAAGGTTTGGATTAACCGGTTTACCAAGTTTGATAGCCATATCCATGAGTTTACCAACGCCTGTCTGATCCAGTTTTGCAAATGGGTCATTTTCAAAGATTTTAGCGTCATAGTAAGCATCTAAGAATTTACCGGCATCATCACGTGAGAAGCCGTAAGTCATCTGTGTTAAGTCGTTTGTACCGAAGCAGAAGAAGTCAGCTTCTTTAGCGATATCATCAGCTGTAAGAGCAGCTCTTGGGATTTCGATCATAGTACCAACTTCATATTCAAGGTCAGAACCTGCAGCTTTGATTTCTGCATCTGCTGTCTCTACTACGAATTTCTTAACATATTTAAGCTCTTTGATATCTCCAACAAGTGGAATCATGATTTCCGGTTTTACATTCCAATCCGGATGAGCTTTTTTCACATTGATTGCTGCACGGATAACAGCGCTTGTCTGCATTTTAGCGATTTCCGGATAAGTTACAGCAAGACGGCATCCACGATGTCCCATCATTGGGTTGAACTCATGCAGAGAATCGATGATTGCTTTAATCTGTTCAACAGTTTTACCCTGAGCATCAGCAAGTTTTTTGATGTCTTCTTCTTCTGTTGGAACGAATTCATGAAGCGGCGGGTCTAAGAAACGGATTGTAACTGGGTTACCTTCCAGTGCTTCATATAATTTTTCGAAGTCACCCTGCTGTTCCGGAAGGATTTTAGCAAGTGCAGCTTCTCTTTCTTCTACTGTTTCAGAACAAATCATTTCACGGAATGCATCAATTCTGTTGCCTTCGAAGAACATATGCTCTGTACGGCAAAGACCAATACCTTCTGCGCCAAGTTCGCGAGCTTTTTTAGCATCTGCAGGAGTATCTGCATTTGTACGAACTTTCATTGTTCTGTATTTATCAGCCCATCCCATGATTCTGCCGAATTCGCCTGCGATTGTTGCATCAACAGTTGCGATTACGCCATCATAGATGTTACCTGTAGAACCATCCAGAGAAATGAAATCTCCTTCATGGTATTCTTTACCAGCTAATGTAAATTTTTTGTTTTCTTCATCCATTGTGATATCGCCACAACCGGATACACAGCAAGTACCCATACCACGGGCAACTACTGCTGCGTGAGATGTCATACCACCACGAACTGTCAGGATACCCTGAGCGCTCTTCATACCTTCGATATCTTCTGGGGATGTCTCAAGACGAACAAGAACAACTTTTTCCCCTCTCTCTGCCCAAGCTTTAGCATCTTCAGCAGTGAAGACAATCTTACCACAAGCAGCTCCAGGAGAAGCTCCAAGTGCTTTACCCATTGGTGTCGCAGCCTTTAATGCAGCAGCATCAAACTGTGGATGTAATAATGTATCAAGGTTACGAGGGTCAATCATTGCAACAGCCTCTTCTTCTGTTCTCATTCCCTCATCTACTAAATCACAGGCAATCTTTAAAGCAGCCTGTGCTGTTCTCTTACCATTACGTGTCTGAAGCATGTATAACTTCTTATTCTCAACAGTGAACTCCATGTCCTGCATATCTCTGTAGTGATCTTCAAGAGTTTTACAAACCTGTTTGAATTGCTCGAATGCTTCTGGGAACTTCTCTTCCATCTGAGCGATTGGCATTGGTGTACGAACACCGGCAACTACGTCCTCGCCCTGTGCGTTTGTAAGGAATTCTCCCATAAGCTTCTTCTCACCTGTAGCAGGATCACGAGTAAATGCAACACCAGTACCACAGTCATCTCCCATATTACCAAATGCCATACTCTGTACGTTAACAGCAGTACCCCAGCTATAAGGGATATCGTTGTCACGACGGTAAACATTAGCACGTGGGTTATCCCATGAACGGAATACAGCTTTGATAGCTCCCATTAACTGTTTCTTAGGATCATCTGGGAAATCTTCGCCGATTTTCTCTTTATATTCAGCCTTAAACTGAGATGCAAGCTCTTTTAAATCTTCTGCTGTAAGATCAACGTCCTGACTTACACCTTTTTTAGCTTTCATCTCATCGATTAATTCTTCAAAATACTTTTTTGTTAATACTGTGCCTCCATTTTTCAGTCTTTCATCATCCATTGCAAAACCTTTTATTGTATATTCTTCAATAACATTATTTGCCCATTTACGAAATTGAACTGCCTTTGGAGAATCAACTTTATTTCCTACTGATATAATTGCTTTCAAATTGTAATGTTTTGTGTCATAGCTTTTTCCATCAGAAGCAGTTACTCGAAATTTTCGAGTAACTGAATTTTCATCAAGTTCAAGACTTCTAAACGCTTTCTGCAAATGATACGTTATTGTATTAGCCTCAACATCATACAATACTCCCATCATTTTCTGTGTCAGCCATACATTTTCATCAAAATATATTGCTTCTACCTGACTCTCACCGCTAGCTGTAATAAACGTTAAATATTCTGCTGCACTAGATCGTACTGTTACGTCTTTTTTCATTTTTCCTCCACTTCAACCCTCAACTGCAAATTGGAATTTGCATTTTCCTTTCCTATATTTCCACTCTTACTGCTCACTTCATTTATAACTCCAGCAATCTTTCCAGTTCATCCATCTCTTTCCCGATTTCCATCTCAAGTTCCCGGATGTTTGCCATAATTTCCGATGTTGGTGGATACTCTACCGGCACATACTCGATTTCCTTATACTTATTAATACTGAGATCATAATCATTGTCTACAATATCCTGCTTTGGAACCATAAATGACTTGTCGGTACGTTTTCTGTCCATCTCTTTATCCAGATTCTTAAATCTCTCAATAATATCTGGAATATCATTATCAGCAATCGGAGACCGTTTATCATCAAGACTGAGTCCATCCGCTGTCATATCATAAAACCAGACATGATCTGTTCCGCCATGATCTGTCTTTGTAAAAATAAGAATCGCAGTTGACACTCCTGCATATGGTTTAAATACACCGGATGGCATGGAAATAACTGCTACTAATCTCTGATTCTCCACAATCTCCTTACGAATCGCCTTATGTGCTGTAGAAGAACCGAAGAGTACGCCATCTGGAACGATACAAGCACATCGTCCACCAATTTTTAAAATACGTAAAAATAATGTCAAGAACAAAAGTTCTGTTTTCTTTGTTTTACAAACTTTTAACAGATCACCTGACACCGATTCTGCATCAAGACTTCCTTTAAACGGTGGATTTGCCAGAACAAGTGAATATTTCTCTTTGTCCTGATTCTGATCAGACAAACTGTCTCTATACTCAATAAATGGATTATCAATACCATGTGTCATCATATTCATGGCTCCGATGCGGAGCATTGTCCGATCCATGTCATAACCATAAAACATATGGTTCATATAATGATCTTTTTTCTGTTTATCATAAAAAATCTCTTCTTTTTTCTTTTCCTTTAAGTACTCTCCTGACGCAACCAAAAATCCAGATGTACCGCAAGCCGGATCACAAATCATTTCATCACTGGAAGGATCCATTAGTTCAACCATCATGCGGATAATATGTCTTGGTGTACGGAACTGCCCATTTAATCCAGACTGTGCTATTTTTGACAAAAGATATTCGTATACATCTCCTCTTACGTCTGCTGTCTGAATTTCACTCATCATCTCATAGATCTCGTCCAGTGAGTCTACAACCTTCGATAACACTAATGGTGTTGGGAGTTTAAAGATTGCATCATCCATATATTTGGAGTATGCACTGTTTTTATCGCTATGCAGTGTTTTTATAAAAGGGAACACCCATTCCTGCATAATAGAATACATTCTGTCAGCAGGGAAATCATGAAATACCGACCATTTCAACTGTGTTCCATCGATTGTTCTCTCTCCAATCTGAACTTCTTCTGCAAAAATGCTCTGATATGGTAGTCCCAGCATTGCACTTTCTTTTGCCCTCATATTATCCGAATCATCCAGATCATGTATAAACATCAGATAAGTGATCTGTTCAATTACTTCAAGTGGATTTACCAATCCTCCTGCAGCAAAAATGTCCCATAAACTATCAATTTTGTTTTTCAATTCGCCTGTAATCATTTTTATCTCCAATCATTCATTATTCCATGTATATTTTGTATATCTTCCGCCACCGATTTTCAGAATCGCTCCTGATTCCACCAGCTCTGCAAGTGCCCTCTGTACTGTCACCTGACTGATATCCGGACATTTTTCTAAAATCTCTGCTTTTGTAATGGTACCCAGTGTTGTTTTAATGATCTCCCTCACTCTGTCCGGCTTTGACATACCGCTTGTTGCCAGCAAACTCACTCTGGATGAAAATTCCCGATACGCAGCTGTAACAATACCAAGCATATATTTTACAAACGGTTCATAATCATTCTTATTTTCATGCCAGTTTACAGAGCTTTGCTGCAAGCAGTCATAATACAACTCCTTTGTATTTTCAATTAACTTTTCAATACTTATGTACTTTCCGACAATATAACCGGCTCTATATAGTAACAATAAGGTCAATAGCCGACTCATTCTGCCATTACCATCATTAAAAGGGTGAATACATAAAAAGTCAAGGATAAACATTGGGATCAGAATCAGTGGATCAATCTGTTCTGTTGCAAGTGCCTCATCAAGTGCTTTACACAATTCTTCTATTGCCTCTGGCGTTGCCCATGCAGGCATCGGCTGAAACCGGACAGATTTATTTCCTGCCATATCTTCTTCCTCAATAATATTATCTGCTGTCTTGTATTTTCCCCCGATATCAAACCCTTCAAACTTATATAAATCCCTGTGCAGCTGCAGTATGATGGATGGTTTCGGTGGAATATAATCATGGTTATCATGAATCGTATTCAATACATCTCTGTAACCTGCAATTTCCTGTTCATTTCGGCTCTTAGGACGGGTTGTATCTTTTACTAAAGCTTTTAAACGTTCATCAGATGTATAGATTCCTTCAATTTTATTGGAAGCTTCCGTACTCTGAATTTTCGCAATTTCTACAAGCTGTGTTAATGTATCCGCTTTTGCTTCAATAAATAATGTCTGCTCTCCTCGAAATTCATGTATCTGTGTCAGATAAGATACTATTTCAGGTGTGAGCAGTTTTTTCCATTTTTCACGATAGTCAAACTGTCTCATTTAACCTCCTGCTGCAATCATCCAACTATTACTTAATACTAGTAATTATATTCTTTTCATTATATCATTGTCAATTTAATTTTATCTTTTTAAGAAAAATGATATAATTAAATTCAAATTGAACAGATTAAAAATTTTATTCCTTTTCTCACGATAAAACAAAAAACGCACAGACTGTCTCTCATCTAAACAATCTGTGCGTCTCTTTTATGATCTGCAAACCGCACCTTTCCATATGTTATCCATATCTCAGGCTCCCATTTACAGATATCCTATATATTTTTACGCCAGCTTACTCTGCTTTTGCATCCGAAACACTGACCTTATGATCATACCATTTTCCTTTTGTGCCGATCAGTGCAAGATCAAACTCCTGATCTAATGCTTCTACCGGAACGTCAAAAGCATAAACTTCCTCTTTGGAACCATCAGAGTATGTAACTTCTTCTGTTGTTGGCTGGATCAGTTTTGCTCCATCCTTCTGTGCATCTTCTGCAGTTCCTAAGAAAAGATTTACAATGTTCTGGGATGGCATCACGATGTGAAGTGTCATTTTGCCATCCTTTACCGTAAGTGTTCCACGTCCGTCATACACTTCGTTCACATGAAACATGCCGCTGTCAGTGTCGAATTTTGCAGAATATGTTCCGTCTGCAAGAGCTTCACTCTTGCTTGCGGAAGAGAGCATAGCAGAACCGAGGGATTCGATGGCTGCTTTTGTATGGGCTGCATAAATCTGCTGGATAGCATCGATTCCGCCAAGTCCTGCGATCTGGCAGTCAACACTTTCAAAGTTTCCGCTTGCAACAAACTGGCTCTTCCAGGAATCGTCATCATCGCCAGCCATATCGTTGTTGGCGTGATCTCCGGCTACGACCATTAAAGGACGAAGGATCACTTTTGTGTATCCTGCTTCTTTTACTGCTGCGATCACGTTCTCACATGCTGTCTCTTCCGGCTCACCTTCTACTGTTCCAATAAATACGTTGTCATAACCTAATTTTTCCATCTGGGTAGCCATCTGGCTATAGCTTACTTTTGCAGTGTGGGAAGTACCATGTCCCATGAATACAAATGCTGTACCATCTTCTTTTGCTGCCTCTAAGGAATCAAAACCTGCGGTTTTTACTGCCTCTGCTGTGATAGCTTCTGCAACGGCTGCTTTATCTTCATTGACAACAGCTGCATCGTCTCCGACTTCGCCGAGCAATGGTTCAGCAACTGTAACGGTCTCAAATTTATCCTTGTAGCTGTCTAATGCTTCTACGAGTTCATCATACTCTGCGCCATGCATCAAATGAGTTGGCTGTACAACGAGATTTTTTACACCATTTTCTACTGCTCTGTTGAGTGCCTGTTCTACATTGTCAATTTTTTCACCATCTCTTGCCTGTACATGGTTGATGATGATCTGAGCTGTGAAAGCTCTTCTTACAGACCAGTCCGGATTTGCTTCCTGCAGTGCTTTTTCCACACCACCGATATCCTCTGCCCTGCTGTCATTGAAGGATGTACCAAAGCTTACAACTAAGAGCTCGTTCTCACCAATTCCGTCCTCATTCAAAGGATCATCCTTGGATGCATCTCCTGTATCTCTTCCGAAATAATCCGGGTCAGCATTTTCTCCCTCAACAAGTTCCTTCTGTGCATCTGTCAGCTTGTCCCATGCTGCTTTTGCTGCTGCGCACTGCTCATCTGTGTTCTCATTTCTAGTCTGCACATAGATGGCATCGATGAGTGCTGCAACTTCGTCTGCTGCGGTCTGATCATCGATCTCTTCACTCTCTGTCTCAGCAGCTGTTTCTGTCTGTGGCTGTGTTGTCTCTGTCTCGTTCTTACTTCCGCAGCCTGTAAAAAGAGCTGCTGTCATTGTAAACGCAAGAACAAGTGCAAGTGTTTTTTTCTTCATTTTTTTCTCCTCTTTGTGATTTACTTCTGCTTCATAGAGATCTGTACACAAAGAAAAATTTATTATCCAATCCTTACGGAAACAGACAATAAAAAACTCCGGTCAGATGTCCTGAACGGAGTAAAAAGTCAATGAAAATCAGGCTTTTGTCAGAAAGCCCTCTAAACAGTACGACCAATTACTCGTGATCTGGGAATTCATTTCCCTGTACCAGACGATTGGCAGGTTTCCTGGCTGAAAGATCCTCATACAGATTCTGCCTTCCCAGTGCCATGCACCAGTGGCTTTCCATGCGGAAAAAGAATCTGCACTCCCTTATCACAGTGACGAGATCGTACAGGAATCACACCTGTTTCCCTTTTAACCAGTCTGGTCATAACAAAACCGGCTGGCACCAACTGTCTTCTCTATGAAACTGTCATTTTTTTACGCTTCCATACCGCATGAATGATATAGCGGTCTAAAGCCTTATCCATGTTAGCACACCCATGTTTTTTTTGCAATCTCAAATGTGTTTTTCTGCTCTTTCCAAAAACCATTTCACAAACTTTGGATCTGACGGATAATACAGATGTGGAAAGCCCCAGAAATGGTCGTCCGATGCATGAATGCACTTCCAGCTTCTTCCTGTCACCGGTTTTGTGGCAATACAATCCTCTCCATTCGCTGTGCTGTCGAAATAGTGGAACTCATGCGCCTTTATTTTTTCCGGCTCCGGTCTTTCCGCTGTTCCCTTCTCCGTGAGCCCTTGCGGCAGTTGTACTTCCACATAACCAAAACGTACCAGTTTTCCCGTGTACTGACACTCTGCCGGGATCACGCCTGCCATTTGATAAGTTGTTCCCTCCCTGTCTGTGAGCGTGTCATGCAGATACATAAATCCCCCACATTCTGCCAGGGAAGGTAACTGCTGTTCCAGCGCTTCTTTGATGGATTTCCGCATGCTCTCATTTTCTTCAAGCTGCTTAGCGTATAATTCCGGATAACCGCCGCCTAACAGTAAGCCATGAATGTTTTCCGGAAACTTCTCATCATGCAGCGGTGAAAAAAATATCAGCTCTGCTCCATAGTGTTCCAGCATTCTTAGGTTGTCACGGTAATAAAAACAGAATGCTTCGTCTTTCGCCACTGCGATGCGGGGCGGTATTGTATTTGTACCGGAGTTCTCTCTGTCATATAATTTATTTTTTTCACTGAAAATTGCCTGAGAAAAAATTGTAACTTTCCCAGAATACGCTTTTTCTTCTAAATCTTCTTTTTCTTCCGGCTTTGCTTCTTCTGTTACAGTTTCTTCTTTTTCCCCAAAAGTACTTTCTGCAATCCCGATCATCGCATCGACATCCACATATTTTTCCAGCAATTGTCCGGCTTTTTCCAACTGAAAATTCAGTTCTTCCATTTCTTCCGGCAGGATCAATCCAAGATGTCTGGAGCCGATTGTCAGTTCTTTTTCATTCGGAATGCATCCCAGTGCTTTTATCGCAAGTTCTTCTTCGATCAGCGGCGCAATGGTATCAAAAAACATTTTACTTGTCCGGTTTAGGATCACACCTTTAATCAGCTTCTTCTCATCATATTGTAAGAATCCTGCAATGAGTGAGATCACAGATTTTCCCATGCCATGCGCATCCACTACCAGAATAACCGGGACATCCAGCGTCTTGGCCAGATGGTAGGAAGATCCCTCCTCCCTGATTCCGCCAAGTCCATCGTAAAGTCCCATAACCCCTTCTAACACTGCGATATCGTGTCCCGGCAGTTCCATCTCATATAACGCCTGTATCTGTGATGCATCTGAAAAAAATGTATCCAGATTTTTGGATGGAATTTTTAACACCTGTTCATGAAACATCGGATCAATATAATCCGGTCCGCACTTAAAGGACACCGGATGTTTTTTCCTGCATAATAACTGTTTTAAAAAAGCACATGTGATGGTTGTCTTTCCACTGCCGCTTTTTACCGCAGCGATCATAACTTTCGGTATTTTCAATCCCATTTAAGATACCTCCCCGGTAAAATCAAAAGAGCAGATGTAGATTGGATTTTCTCCCTGCATCAGATGATAATCGCCGATTGTTTTTGCACGAGATACCTGCACCTGAATGATTTCAAGATTCGTGATACGGCTGTCTGTTTTTAGCAATGTCAGTTCACGGATCGTCTCTAAACTGATGCAATTGATCACAATCCTCATTGCATGATTTTTTTTATATAAAACATCTAAGATTTCTTTTAATCTGCCACTGCTTCCACCGATGAACGCATGTGTCGGATGCTCACTCCGTTCTTCTGTCTTAAGACAGTCCGGTGCCTCACCGGCGATTACCTGAATGTTCGGCAGAGCGAATTTCTCGATATTTTTCTGGATCAGTTCCAGTGCAAGAGGCTTTTTTTCTATCGCATAAACCTGGATCTGTCCGCTTCTCTTTGCAATTTCTATTGCAATCGATCCTGTTCCGCTTCCGATATCATAGCAGACGGAATCCTCTTGTAAATGCAATTTGCAGATAGACAACGCTCTTATCTCTTCTTTTGTCATCGGAACTTTATCCCGCAAAAATTCCTCATCCCGCATCCCACAGGTAACTGCCTTTTTTTCTGCATCCGGATTTAGGATGAGACATATATATAATCCGGTTTCTTCCACATGCTCACATGCTTCCGGCGTTAGTGCCAAAACTTTCTCCTGCGGGTAGGACAGCTGGAAACCTGCAAGTACCTTACAGTTCTGTAAATGATATTTCTGTAACAGTCTGCCGAGTTTTTGCACATCCTCTTTTCCGGACATCAGCAAAAATGTTTTTTTAGAAAAACGAATTGTTTCTGTCAGATTTCCGATCCACTCTGTCTCCACTCCGTGTCCATGGATACTTAAAACAGCCGCATCCTGATAACTGTACCCGGTCAATGCCGCAAAATAGGATACCGATGAAATTCCGGGATAGATACGCACACTGCTGTCACTTCTGCCCTTCAGTGTTTCATATAGTTTCCCGCATCCGCTGTAAAAACCGGTATCACCGGAAAAAAGAATGACCACTTTTACCCCGCAGCCGGATAACCGGTCCAGCTCCGGGACGATATCCGCTGCAAGATAGTAGGGATAACGGACTGCCTGCTCATTTTTTGTTGTCCGGAGCAGCCGTTCTGCTCCAAAAATGTAATCTGCTTCCCGGATTTTTTCTGTTGCTTCCATCGTGAGTGTCTGCTCATTTCCCATACCGGTTCCGATGAGGGCGATCTGGTTTTTTATTGTCTTTCCTGTAATTTCAGAAATTTTTCTGCACACCTGTGTAAATGTATCACCACTGTTTTGTTTTTCCGGATTGCCGATCACACAGGCAGTGATCCCTTCTGCCCCGGCAGCTTTTATTTTTTCCAGAAATCCCCCGGTTCTGCCACTCTCCTTTGTGACCAGATACTTTATATCAAACTGTCTGATCAGTGCGCGGTTCATCTCCAATGAAAAAGGTCCCTGCATCGCAATGATCTGTTTTCCACAGATACCGTTCTTTTCACACAGCGAGAGGCTCTCCAATCCCGGCAATACACGGACAAACAGGCGGTCTTTTAACGCTTCCTTCCGACTGTATGTGGCAAGGTCTTTGCTCCCGGTCGTGAGCAGGATGTTTCCATCTGTGAAGCTTAAGAAGTCTGCACATTCTGTGGCGTCACTGCACAGTATCACATCTGAGCGATTTTCCTGTATTGTGTCCTTATTTAATGCAATATCCGAAGTCTCCCTCTGCAGCCTGATATACGGAATCTCCGTATTTTTCAGGCTTTCCCTGATGTTTTCCGAAACTGCCGTTGCAAACGGATGCGTTGCATCCACCACCGCTGCTACCTCGCTCTGTGCGATGAACTTCTGCATTTCCTCCAGATCCATCCTGCCTTTATGAACCGTAACTCCATCCATCTCCGGCATGACGCTCTCACCATATTCTGTTGCCACGGAAACAATACAGTGGATTTCATTTTCAGACAATGTCTGTGCTAACATGCGTCCTTCTGTTGTTCCTGAAAAAATTACAATTCTATTCATGAATTTCTTTCTCCTGTTTACACGATTGTCACATGCAAATTAAAATACGGCATACTTTAAACCGCCGGATCCGGCAGCACATACCCTCTCGGTGTGACAAGTTTCCCACCTATGATTTTTGTTCTGGAATTTCCAATAAATACCGTTGTAAACATATTCACCTGACGCTCCCGCAATTCTGCGAGTGTGCAGACTTCACAGGCTGTGTTTTCTCTTCCGATGTTTTCCACATAGCCACAGGCTCTCTCCGGCTCCACTCCGTTTTTTTGTAAAATGTCACAGGCCTTCTTAAGATAATCTGCCCTGTGGTGGCTGGATGGATTATAAATCGCCATGCAAAAATCGCCCATCGCCGCTGCCGCAAGCCTTTTTTCGATAATCTCCCACGGTGTCATAAGATCACTTAAGCTGATGACGCAGTAATCGTGGTTTAGTGGTGCTCCAAGCGCCGCTGCCCCACTGTTTGCCGCTGTGATCCCGGGGATCACCTCAAGTTCACATCCCGGATGCGCTTCCGACATCTCATAGAGCAGGGATGCCATTCCATACACGCCTGCATCCCCACTGCATACCATCGCAACCGTTTTTCCTTTTTCTGCTTCCTCAAAACACATCTCACAGCGTCTGACTTCCTGTTTCATCGGTGTGGATAAAAATTCTTTTTTCCGATATTTACCGCCTAATAATTTTAAATACACCGGATATCCGACGATCACATCGCTGCCGCACAATGCATGATCTGCCTGTGGAGTCATCATTTCCCCGGTTCCCGGCCCCATTCCCACGATATAAATTTTACTGCTCATCGATCCTGTACTCCTTTGCCAGCTCTCTTTCCAATTTCCAGTCGTATTTTACAATTGCGATCGTCATGCCGTTTTCCGCCTGCTTCCGCAAAATAAAAGTTCCTTCTTCGTTTGCCGCTTTCATTGCAGCTCGCTCGCAGACATTGTCCACGCCTGTCTTTTCTTTTACAAAGGAGGACTCCTGAAAGTCTCCCTTTACCTGTTTTAACTCCTCCGCGGAATAGGTTAAAAACGGGATTCGGTTTGCCATACACCACCTCAGCAGGCCTTTCTCCTCTTTTTTCAGATCAATGGAAGCTGCTGCGCGCACAAGTCTTTTTTCAATGCCTGCATGATCCAGCCACTTTTGTATAAATGCATCCAGTTCTTCAAAGCTTTTTCCCCTGCGGCAGCCGATTCCTAAAATATATTCTCTCGGCTGCAATCCGAGTACTCCCTGCTCTAAGTCTGTTTTCTCTGATGAGATCACAATATCCGGCGTTTTTCCATCCAGTATTTTGGCTGAGACTTTTGCGATCCCCTCCCGGTTATAAATGGAAAGACCACATTTTTTTGCAAACAGATCCACAGAAAACGTATGATTCACATCAGTTGCTGTTGTGATGACCGGAATCCCGCCGATCTGCCCTGCAATCTGTTCTGCGAGCTCATTTGCACCTCCCATATGCCCGGAAAGCAGCGGGATCACAAAAGTCCCTGCCTCGTCTGCCACAACCACCGGGCTGTCACTCAGCTTATCCGACACAAATGGTGCGATCATGCGCACTGCAATGCCACAGGCTCCAATTACAACAATGGCATTTTTCTCTGCAAACTGCTGTCTTGTCCAGTCAGATAGCGATAATCCAAGTTTTTTTGCTTCTTCCGTTTTCGTGCCCACAAAAGCCTGTCTGATTTTTTCTGCAAGTTTTGTTCCGTTCTCTGTAAACGTAATGATACTGATATTCATTCTTTTTCCCTTGATTTTTTTATCTTACGAAATTCCGTCTCAAAATCCGGCGCATACAGTCTGGATTTCCCATAATTCTGATGTGCCACAATATCTCCCACGATGATCAGCGCTGTTTTGGTAATGTCATGCGCTTTTGCCGTCTCTTCTAACTGTTCCACCGTGCACAGATACGCTTCTTCCTCCGGCCAGGTCGCCTTGTATACAATCGCCGCCGGTGTGTCTTTCCCATACCCGCCTGCGATCAGCCGTCTGCCCAGTTCTCCCAGCATTCCTGTACTTAAATAGATTGCCATGGAAGCATGATGTGCTGCAAAACTCTCAATGCTCTCTCTCTCCGGCACTTTGGTTCTGCCTTCCATGCGGGTAATGATCAATGACTGGGACACTTCCGGCAAAGTATATTCCAGATTTAACAAAGCTGCAGCTCCAAAACAGGCGCTTACTCCCGGACAGCTTTCATACAAAATACCTTTTTCATCCAGCAGATCCATCTGTTCCCGCACTGCTCCGTAAATGCTCGGTTCCCCAGTGTGAAGCCGCACGGTCGTAAGCTTTTGTTTTTCTGCCTCTTCCATGACAGCGAGTACCTCTTCTAAGGTCATGTATGCACTGTTATGTATCTCACACTCTTTTTTGCAATAAGATAAAAGTTCCGGATTCACAAGCGAACCCGCATAAATCACCACATCCGCCTTTTCTAACAGACGCATTCCACGTACCGTGATAAGATCTGCCGCTCCAGGTCCTGCCCCCACAAAATAAACCATTGTTTTGTTTCCTTTCTAATTTATGTATTTGCGAAACCCTTCATAATCTTCTTTAAATTGTGAAAAATTAACAAAATTTTCGAAAACACGCTTTCGCTACGTGTCGCTGGTAACGGTACTAAGAAGCCAGTCACAACTTACGTTGTATCTGCCTTCTAAGGACCGACCGCTCCCCAGTGTTTTCTCAAGCTTTTGTTAATTTTTCACAATTTAATTTAGGTTTTCAAGAGTTTCGCAATTGTCTAATAAATCACATTAATTCCTGTAAAAACTTCTCTGCTCCAGCGGACTTTGCCAGCTCTCCAAATTCATTGGAGTAAAGGATAACCTCGATCTGCATTTTTCCTGCCGCCCGTTTGTTCAGATAAAACATGATTTTTGACAGTAGATCCTGCATCACAGCATCTTTTTTCCCACAGGCATCCAGTTTCCTGACTGCTTCTTCCGTGGTGACACATTGCAGGATTTCCTCTAAAACCGGATAAGGCACCTGATTTCTCACAGAAGCTGCGGCAAGCACTTCCATACGGCAGTCTCCCTCTCTGGAATGTGTGTTCATGATTCCTCCTGCCACTTTCACAAGCTTGCCGATATGTCCTGTGAGCAGCATTTTTTCAAATCCAGTGGTGATCGCCATATCAATGGTGTCTCCGATAAAATTACTGCACTTTACGCTCCGGTCAAGGTCGTAACCATATGTTTTTTTCATGTAATCCAACCCGTAATTACCGGGCGAAACAGCGGCGATTCCATAACCTTCTGCTTTCTTCTGGTTCAATTCCACTTTGATCGTATCAAGAAGTGCCTGACTGCTCATCGGTTCTACGATCCCGGAAGTTCCCAAAATGGAAATTCCCCCGACGATCCCAAGTCTCGGATTGAAGGTCTGCTCCGCCAAATGTTCTCCGTCGGGCACCGAGATCGTGATATGAAGTTCTCCGGAGAAATCTGCCAATGCGCATACCTCCTGCACTTCTTTTTCGATCATCTCCCGTGGCACATGATTAATGGCTGCATTTCCGACCGGCTGGTCTAATCCGGGTTTTGTCACTCTGCCAACACCCTTTCCACCGTCAATGCAAATGACTGCCCTTTTTTCCTGCATCGCTTTCACATGAATGCCTGAAAATTGTCTGTTATTCTGCCCCGGTATTTTTTTCTCCCCATCTGCAAAACGCACTGTGGAAAAAATGAGTGTCCCGGATGTAATATCGGGATCATCTCCACCATCTTTTCGTACTGCGCAGGTAACTTCTGTTTCACTTCTTGTAATTTCAAGTATCTCTGTTTGAAACAGAATCCCTTTCGGTGTCTGTATTGTTATATTTTTTTTTAACTTTCCTGTCAGTAGCATATATGCTGCTGCTTTTGAGGCAGCCGCCGCACAGCTTCCTGTTGTAAATCCATATCGCATCATTCATCCACTCTTGCATGATTTTCTTATGGTCTGCACGGCAACTCAGCAGACCAGTGAATCTATTACTTAAATTTACATTTAATTTTCATCTCGAAGTTCATATAAAAGTGCATTGCAGATTGCCGCTGCAATGTTACTGCCACCTTTTCTTCCCCGGTTGATAATATACGGTACATCCGTTTTTAAAATCAGATCCTTTGCAGCCTCCACATTCACAAAGCCAACCGGAACCCCGATAATAAATGCCGGGCGGTATTTTCCACTCTTTATCATTTCATATAATTCGATCAATGCTGTCGGCGCATTGCCTATGGCAAAGATCACCGGCTTTTCTATCTGTGCTGCTTTTTCCATGCTCACAGCTGCCCTTGTGACACCGCGCTCTTTTGCAATCTTTGCCACCTCTTCCTCAGCCATAAAACAGTGTGCCTTTCCTCCGTATTTTGCCAGTTCTTTTTTATTCACGCCGGCAAGTGCCATGTTTGTATCGGTGACAATGTCTGCACCATTTTGTATCAGTTTTTTTGCAATCCCGACCGCATGGGCGGAATAAGTCATGGTCTTTGCATAATCAAAATCTGCGCTGGTATGGATGGCTCTCTTCGTCACAAGCTCCTGCTCTTTTGGAAGAACGATTCCTTTTTCCTCCAGCTCTTTTGAGATTATGGCAAAGCTTCGTTTTTCGATATCCTGTGGTCTGACGTATTCTATGTTTTCCATCTGATGCTCCTTACTTTCCTGCAGTGTAATTTAGGTGATTGCGAAACTCTATATATTCTATTTTAAATTGTTCAAAATCAACAAAATTCTCGAAAACACGCTTTCGCTACGTGTCGCTGGTAACGGTA
>OODB01000871.1_pt1 | contig 25823 bp, 17 predicted proteins | sample 1671721 | NCBI WGS metagenome assembly OODB01 (sample SAMN06348185, study PRJEB24527) | human gut metagenome | biome: human gut; feature: ankylosing spondylitis patient; material: feces | host: Homo sapiens | place: China | collected 2015-10
TGCTGGATCAAAATCACCCAGAGCGTCTCAAACACAATCTGTATGATTACCATTATGATAACCGGAAGCACGTTCATATAATCACGCGATACCATGCAGATGAAAATATACGCAACGGCTCCACCGATCACGATTGCAAGTCCATGTGACAGACACAGATCAAGTACGCGCATATAGCTTAATTTATATCCATTGAAGCTTTTGGTAATCAGAAACAGAATGACAGCATACAACCCGATCACGACATAATTTCCCCGAAAGAATAACGGATTGTGATACTCTCCAAACCAGATCACGCCAAATGATACTGCCTCAAATACCCATATGATCAAATTCGCAAGCAAACTCAATGCTCTTCTTCGTTGTTCTTCTAAGTACATAGTTCCTCTTTTACAAATAAGCTGCGCTCATTTGTCTCTTTCCAAAAACACGACAGTCGCACCGGAGACATAAACTATGTTCCGATGCGACACCCCGCTTTTTATTTAAATTGCTGGATCGGTCGGGTCCCACGTCTGGCTGCCCGGTATCTTCTGCAATGCCGGCTTACCGAGTGGTCCTGGATCACTGGAATTATAGATCGTAATCTTTGTGCCTCTTGGACAATTATCAAATATCCACTTTGCGTCAATAACCTGTAACCGGACGCATCCATGCGATACACGTTTTCCGAGGTTGTTATAGCTGCTTGGAATCAGTGTGCGCGGATTCGTCTTATTATATAACACCGAATGGAATAAGAAATCACCCTGTATCTGAGAACAATACTGTCCCTGTACACCACCCATCAGTGCATTCCAACGCCATTTACCAGCCAGATAGAAGGTTCCAACCGGAGTGGCGTCACCCGGCGAACAGGTCATTGCCTTGATTGGCACGCCATCCTTATAGATCGTGATGCAGCTCTCCTGCTTGTTTACACGAATCTCATATGTATCCTTCGTAATCGCTGGTGGTTCAATATAAACATACGGCTTCGCCGTTGCCCCCGGTGCCTTTCCGCCCTTTTTGACGAGCTGGATCTGGATTGCCTCCATCCGTTTTCCACCATTGGTTGTGCCTGCCATCTGTCCATTTTTCGCCCAGTCAAGCCAGCCGAGTGACTGACAATGGACACGATAATAAATATCGTAATATGCCGTGATATCGCCGGTCAGATGCATGCAGATGGCCTCGATCCGCTTCGACTGACCGGTCGTACCACTCACGCCGTTGTTCGAAACATCCTTTGTCCAGCCAAGGGACTGCACATGGGTATTATAGACGATACCGCCTGTTACACCCTGTGTCTTTAAATCAATCTTGATCGCTTCGAGACGCTTCCCCTTTCCAGTAGTACCCGCGATTGTTCCGCCTGGCACTGTATTCATCCAGCCATAAGACTGTGCATGTACCTGATAATTTACTGTGGCAGCCGGCGTTACCGATGGTTTCTGGATCAGCTTGATTTCGATTGCTTCAAGACGTTTTCCCTGTCCAACTGTGCCAGCTGTATCGCCGCCTTTTGTCCATGAGCTCCAGCCATACGTCTGCATATGTACACGGTATAATACCTCATAGCGATTTGCAAGTTCACCCGTCAGTTCCATCCGGATTGCTTCCATACGCTTTGACTTCCCAACCGTTCCGGCATACTGTCCTTTATCTGCAAGACTTCTTGGGGATGCTCCGTTCGTATCGGCATCCACCCAGTTCATCCAGCCATAAGTTTGCACATGTGCCTGATAGCGAAGTCCGCCTGCATAAGATGTCCCATTCTGTTTTAAAGAAATCGCAATTGCTTCGAGACGTTTACCCTTTCCGGTCGTACCTGCCGTCTTACCATTCTGAGCTGGATTCATCCAGCCGTAACTCTGTGCATGTACACTATATGATACTGTCGGCATCGCCTCCGCTGCCTGTGTGGTATTCGTTGGCAATACGATCACACTGAGCAGCATCACAAGCGATAATAAAAATGCTCCTATTTTTTTCATAATCCTGTACGCGTCCTTGAAAGCCCGCTTCTCCTTCACTTGATTTTTGTAAATCACATAATTGACATTTATTATATAAAATTTTCCTGTTCTTGTCACGAACTTTCTATTACATTCTGTTTTACTGGATTGTTACACGGATCTCTGCAACCTTTCCATCACGGATACGCTGTGCTGCTTCCCCGGATACAGTTGCTGCCTCACAGGACTCTATACTTCCATCAGCCGCCACAAGTTCGTACTTTGTAACTGCATACTGTCCCGGAATTAGATCCCGCTTGCTGCCACAGTCATATACAACCTTGATCTTGCCAAACAACGTTGTCTCTACCTTGCCGTCGTCCTTCACAAGATATGCCGGGATTGCCGGTGCAAGCTTAAATGTAAGTGTACCATCCTGCATTGTAAATAACTTCTCGCCGTTCATCATAAGCTCCCACATCTGTAAGAACTCTGCAGTTGAACCACTCAGTCTTGCGACAAAGCCCTTTCCGTGGATCTTCTCATTGAAGTTTGCAGAGCTTACTAAGAAGGATGAATTCTCGAGCGGACTTCTGCCGTATGTCTCATAAGGCAGGAATGGAACGCCCATCTTCTTTAAGTCTGCGAAATACTCTTCATACAGTCCGGACTTCAACAGTTCCAGTAAATATTTGTACTCCATATGCAGCCAGATGGATTCGTTCTCCAGCCAGCCTGGGGAGAATGCACGCGCACGTCCAATCTCGTAAGAGCATTTTGTAAGTGGTGCATTTACCTTGTACATATCAAGCTTCTTGTCATACATATCTGAAGCCTTTACCTTCTCATAAAGTGCTTCCTTCGCCGCATGTGTCTGTGGCAGCTTCAGGTAACGAACCGGTCCCTCTAAGAACAACGGGATATCAACCACCTGCAGATTCTCCGGTGTGATCACGCCGTCCTTTTCTGTGTAATCCGACATGCTGTATGCCATATAAGCCGGTGCAATGCCATCTTTCATCGCACAACCAAGCTCAATTCCTTCCTCTACATATGCGATCATGCGGTCAAGAGTTGCAATAAGCGTTGCAGCCGGAATCGTCTCTTCTTTTCCGTCAATGCCAAATGCGGTCTTCTCACGATATGCTTCCTTTGCGATATTCACAGCATTCCATACTGCCAGACGGTCACCGCCCTTTGTATAATTCTTAAGTGCTGCATCTGTCTTTTCAATCAGCGCTGCAAGCTCTGCAGGAACGTCTACCGCACGGTCAAACTTCGCAAGCTCCTCACGCAGGAACAATAACATCCGCTGTAATTCGTATGTCTCGCAGACAGAAGAACCAAATAATCCCGGCAGACCATTTAACGCGTCATACCAGCCCGGCTTTCCACCTTCCATCTCGACACCGATGCCCTTCATATCGAGTGCATCGAACTTGAGTGTACTCATCAGCACAAGCTTCGTTGCAAGATTTGAAGTATAAACGTCACCCTTTCCATACGCTGTACGCGCCTTGTCAAATGTTACCTCTGCCTTCTTCTCCTCGTCGATCGAGTTGTACTGTCTGACACCCTTGTCTGTCTTGACATAACGCTTCACACGTGGAAGAACCGTTGCCTTTGACTCATAGTAGGTGTAATCCTTCTCATCAAAGAGCATCGTCTCTTCCTTCTCCGGATAGACAGACAGATATGCATCCACAAGATCGAGATTGTATGTCCAGTGGTCACTCCAGTAGCCCTCACCGAAATCTGCATTCAGATTCTCAACGCTGTGTTCCATCACTACGGCGAAGAACTTGTCTTCCTCAACGGTAAGTCCAACCTTCTTGTTGTAGATCTGCGCATATAATTTACCCGGTGTAAATGGTTTTGCAAACAAGTTTTTCAGAACATCCGCATTCTCAGTTACATAGGAGAGCACTTCTGCTTCTGCCTCCGGCTTTAATGAATATGTAATCTGCTTTACCTGCAATGGATTGTAGCCATCCAACTGCAGCAGATCGTAAAATACTTTGATATTGTAATCGCCGACGAAGTTCGCAAAATAGATGTCGCTTCGACGGTTCTGGTTTACATCACGGAAGTTTCCATTTCCCTGTGAATAATATTCCGGAAGCATGGAGAAGAAATTGTAATCACGCTCCACATCGCCGTGCTTTCTGGAATATACATAGAAGATATGTCCACCCGGAAGCTTCACCGGATATCCGCCACGCAGGACGTTGTCAATATAGGTCTGCTTGCAGTACGCATCGAAGACTGGATCTGCCGTTGTCGTTGCGATCGTGTCTGCAAGTTCATTGATGATCGCATCATTTTCTTCATGCTTTCTTGCAAAATATGCTGCATTCAAACCAGCATCTGCAAATGTATGGAACAGCTCCTTCGTGCCTGCCTGACCATATACAGAATAGATCGTGTAACTGTCTGTGATGTCCTCATGCGCACACGCAAACCCTGCCGGTACCTGATTCGCACACAGCTGATGCTCTGCCGCAAGTGCAAGTACCTCTGTCTGAAAGAATTTCACTGGCTTTGCCAGACTTGTATCGTAATCAAAGATCAGCTCCGGATCTGCGATGATCGGAAGTTTTTCGCCGTTCTTATTGACAGATACCATGAAGTTTCCTGCCTCTACCTCGGAAACTTCTGCCGCATCGGCAAGTGCGATACGCACACGGTAATATGGGAGCTTCTCGTTTACATCCTCGACCTGCATCCAAGCCTTTGTCGTCTGTGCCGTCTCCTTCATATCCTTTAATGCGATACCGTATGGAAGCAGTGCCGGCATACCATCTAACACTTCCACGTCCTTCTTCGCACCAGCGAGATTCGTGATCGTCACAGTACGGACCAGACCGCCGAGACGCTCGTTTGGCATTGTGTAGTACAGGACATTTACTTTGATGCCAAGTGCTTCGTTTGTCTCCTCGATTTCCAGCTCGTTCATACCGATGTACATCTTGTGTGGCATATCGTCGTCCACAAACGGCTCGTAGAATGTTCCGTCTACCTTCAGGAACGTGCGGAAGCCCATCGTCTTTGTGAACTGGTATGACTGATGTGCCGGATAAAATTCCATGATGGAATGATCTTTGTTCTCTGAGCCGAAGCTGCAGATTGCCTGTCCACGGTTTACGTAGAAGTTCCAGAGTGGGGTTCCGTGGATGCCGCTGATGCCCGGGAGGAAGCTTGCGAAGCAGGACTGTTTGTTGTAGTTTTCGATTACAAAGCGGTTCTTATTGTCAAACATATTTTTCCCTTTCTAAATCGTACGGATAATTGTGGTTCTGTGTCTCAACGAATAATGAATATTACATTTCTACGCAGACGCGCACGGGAAGCATCACATCGCTACGCTCTGTGACAAATCGTCGCCATCCATCCTAAATGGAACTCCGTTCCATGGATGTCTCCTCTCGCTCACTTCCACACGCAGCAGACACTAAACTCCCTGTGTCTTCATTCTTCAGACACAGCTCGTTAAGTGCTGGCGTGTTCCAATGGTCTGCTTAAGAAACTGTAATATTCATTATTCGATATTCATGTTCCCACAATTATCCTGTATTATTTATAAATATCTGTTATCCTTGTATTCAGACGCTTGTTATTACTTTGCTGCGTTTGCCAATTCTACCAGCTGATTCTTGTCGAGTGGCAGGATTGGGGAGTTGTCGTCGCAAGTGTCGCGGTTTTCTACGATCACGACTTCGCCGTCTGTATCCATGATATGGTTATGCCATGTGCCCTTCTTGATGTTGTAGATCTTGTGCGGCTCCATGTGTACGGCTGTAATCTTGCCCGGCTTGTCACCCTCACCTGCAAGGAACAATGTGCAATGTCCCTGTACCAGTACGAATACCTCATCCGTATACAAATGCTTCTGCATTGTCTTTACATTCTCGATCAGCAGGTCGTCGCAGAACTTTAAGACTGCGACTCTCCAGCTTTCGTAATCCACAAGTGGTTTGTAGCCTTCCGGCTGAAAATCTATAATTTCAATTCCTTCCATAATTGGTTCCTCCTTAAGCAAGTGTTACTTCGATTGTGTGCTGTGCATCCTTGGAAAGTGCCTCGATATTTGCACGCTTGATCACTGGTGTTCCGGCAAAGTCGTAAGCTGCGCCATCGATTGTGATTGCGCTCACCTTGTAATCAGCCGGCGCCTTCTTCTCTGCATTCTTCATAACGATCTTGACATTTCTGTCTGCAAAGATCATAGAAAGTCCTGCTTCCCCATTTGCATCAAACTGCTCCGGCAGAAGCTGTGGCACAAACGCCAGGTCTCCCATCTGTCCACGCACACCAAACATCTGTGTGATCACCGTTACAAGCAGCCAGCTTGCAGCACCGGTCAGATAGTGGTACACGCCACGTCCCTTGGCATCCACATACTCCGGCACACCCGGATAGATGCGGCTCTTCTCGACATCGTTGCAGTGCTCAAATAATGTATTAAATACTTTATACGCTTCCTTCGCGAAGCCTCTTTGATAAAGTGCATTTCCAAACATCGTTGCCATGTGACAGAACACGGCACCATTTTCCTTGTGGCCATACGCGAATCCAAACATACGTCCAAGATCCATCTTCACCTCATGGAAATCGGTGTTCAAACGGTAACCGCCAACAGAAGCATCGTACAGATACTTATCTGCGGATTTCACGATCTGGGCCACCTGTTCGTTGGTTGCTGTCTTCGACATGATCGTAAATACCTGTGAGGTAAGCATCATACGGACACCGCCATTGATATCGCCCTCAACCGCCTTGCCGGAGTTATCATAATAACCGTTGAAGAAGCCATCGCCCTCTGCAGTCTGTACCCACTCGGTCTTGCGGATGTGCTCACGCATCCAGTCTGCCTTCCCCTTGAGGTTTGCAGCAAGCTCTGATACAGAGATCTCTACCTTCTCACCGGATAATGTATGTCTGCAGGTATCGCAGTAGTTCATCAGAACTTCACGCTTCTTCGCCACATCCTCATACAGATCTGCACCGGATACGAGAAGCTGCTGCATCTCCTTTGCGATCTTCACGGTCTTTTTGCCGGATGCCTCGAATGCTGCAAGCAGTCCTGCGATGTGATCCATATTGTCTGCGTACATCGTTGTAAATGCCACGCTCTCACCACGCTGTGCTGCCATATCGAGTGCATCGTTCCAGTCTGCACCACGCAGGCGGATCTCATTGTGATCTCCGACATCGTAGAAGGAAGACAGATTCTGAATCAGCAGATGCTCTAACAATGTTCCGGAGTATACATTTCCTGCTGCATCCTTCTGCTTTTCACCCTGTGAGATATCCCAGTCTGTATCGCGGTCCTCGCCACGACAGATCAGAAGATCCTTGAAATATGTATTTTCTTCTAACAGGATATCCAAATCTCCTGTCTGATTGATATAAAGCTCGGTTGTCAGATATGGCCATACGCCGTGATCCATCCATACACGCGCGATACCATTACGGTCAGCGATAAATTCGCCCTGCTTGCTTCCAATGATTGTTGCATTTGTACCATCGAGACGCACACCACCGAAGTTGTCGATCAGCATCTGACGCACGCCATCCGGATTCATGATAAGAAGTGCCAGACAATCCTGCCACAGGTCACGCCATCCACGGCCGCCCTTACCATAATCATGATGTGGAAGGAACGAACATCCATAGATCCGACGCAGCATTGGCTGGAAGCTTACCCACTTCATCCACTGGTCGAAATCCTTGTTGCCTGTGTGGTAAGAGACATTGACCTTCTCCTGCCAGTATGCGATTGTCTCATCCCATGCCTTGTCAAACGCCTTGACACTCAGGAACTTATTTGCAGCTGCTGTAAGCTCTTCTGCGCTGTCGCCATAACCCATTGCGATCACATAGGAGATTGTCTCACCGGCAGCCACCTTCTTCTCTGCAAATACAACACCGCCCAATGCTTCATAGCCGTCGATGCCTTCGCCCTTTGCATATGGCGCAAGTGGATTCTTGTAAAGTGCACGTGGGTTCTCCAGATTACCGCCTTCGCCGATGAAATCCTCTACGATTGGATAATAGCCGATCGGTGTCTCGTTCTCATTTCCGCCGAACACACCATAGTTGATCTCGTTGCGCTTATGTCCACGCTCGTCAAATGTCATCGTCGGTTTTACAAGAATGCCTGTCTCATTGGTTGTGATACGATGAAGCAGCGCCGTTACGTGACGGTGGTCACGGATGTTGTCTGCGGATCTTGCGTAAAGCGGAATTGCTGTTACGACCTGCATTGTCATTTCCTTGTCTGAAATATTTGTAAGCTCTACCTTCAGGAGTTCGAGCTTCTCACCGCTGATTGGTGACACGCTGGATAGCGCTGCCTTCACACCGTTCTTCTCAGATGTACGTGTGATCTTGTGATGCATGAAGCCTGCCTCCAAATAGGTTGGTTCCTTGTCCTCTGTAAAAAGCTCTGCCTGCTGGGCAGCGGAACGCCCAGTCAATGACCAGAGTGTCTTGCCATTGATCTTGCACCATACATTTCTGGATGACTTGTCATTGTGCAGATTCTCACAGCTCACTGGTGGCATAAGGAATGAATTCTGACTCATCTTCGAGTCACCTGCGAGATCGGGTGCAACCGAACTCATAACCCCTGATTCATTTGCGATTGGAAAATAAAGATAACTAAGCATCTCTGGATTCTCCATAGTAAAGTCGCCCTGATTTCCTACATAATTAATCTTCATTTCAACACTCCTTTTTATTAAAATTCTTATATTATTTTCTTGTTTTAGAGGTTGTCTGACAGTCTCTGCAAACAACCAGATGCGCGCAATCACGCACATTACAATTATATCGTATTTTTCCACATAAGAAAAGAGACGTCTATCATTTACGTCTCTTTTTTTAGTAAAATTTTACTCATCATTTGCATTTTTATTTTCGGTTGGCAGGGTCCATCTGTTCCCGCCAAAAAAGTCTGCCTCCACAGCATCGTGTGTCACCAGAAATGTTGTCTTCCCCGCAGTCTTTTCCTTCACATACTGCATCACGATCTGCTTCGTCGTTACATCCAATCCTTTAAATGGCTCATCTAAGATCACGCATTCTACATCGTACAGCAATGCCCGAAGCAAGGCGATCCGCCGCCGCATGCCACCACTTAGTTCCATGACGTTCTGTTTTAAGTCATCCGCCGTGATACCAACCTGTGCTGCCTCCTGTTCTATCCTGCACTTCTGCGCATCCCTTTGTGCATGCGTCTTCTTACGTTCCAGCACAAGGGCAATATTCTCATAGGCTGAAACATCCTCGCACAACCGGTCTTCCTGAAACAATACAGCTACCCGCTCTGGCATGCCGGTTACTTCGCCGCTGTCCGCCTTTTCTAATCCTAACAGAATCCGAAGCAGGGTTGTCTTGCCACAGCCCGACGCGCCCATGATCACAGTCGTCTCTCCCGATGGGAACTCTTTCGAGATATGGTTTAACACCTGCTTATCACCATACGCTTTCGATATATTTTTTATTCTAATGTCCTGCATCCGTATCCTCCATAAAACGTGAGCACGGATTAAGCACCCTCGACAGTCCTGCCAGAAATACCTTCTCCGCCACCACGCTGATTACCACAATGATCACCGTCCACGCAAGCAGGTCGTCGGTATCAAGGTATATTTTTGCTGTATAAAGCATCTTGCCGATCGAACCGTTCGGCACGCCGATGATCTCTGCGGCGATACCTGCCTTCCATGCCATACCGGTTGTCACACGGCAGGCAGAAAGAAGAAACGGGCGAAGCTTCGGCAGCTCGATATAGCAGAAGCGTTTGCGCCATGGCAGCTGAAAGACTGTTGCGACCTCCTGCATCTCCCGGTTTTCTGCACGTAGTCCCTCTAAGACATTCTGATATATGATCGGAATTACGATCAGGAACGATATGAATACCGACAGATTCCGGGCGGACAGCCAGATCAGACAGATCACGACGAACGATGCCACCGGCACACTTTTGATCGTCGCCATCCACGGCCACAGCAGAGTCTCTACAACCGGGTGCTTCGCCGCCAGATAAGCAAGCAGGCAGCCCAGAATCAACCCAAGCAAAAAACCGCCTGCAATATGGTAGAACGAGAACCATATCGCACGCGCAAAGCCCTCCACCTGCCAGATCGTGCAAAGCCGCCTTGCAACTGCAACCGGTGTCACAAGCAGGATCCGCTGGTGGATGAGAAGTGCTGCAATTTCCCAAAAAGTGAGTGCAAGCAACGCTGCACCCACTTTCTTTAATACTTCTTTATAGTTCATATTTACAATCCATAATAAAAATCATCGGCTGGGAGTGTACCGCCTACTGCCTGTGGGTTCTCGTCAAAGAGAATCTGCAGATATCCGCTGACACTGTCCTTCATTTCCTGTCCCTTCAGGAACGTGATATGGCATTTCGGAATCGCCTTTTCTGCGAGCGGCGCCTTCGCCACGATACCATATACGGCGATCAGCTCTGCCGCATCGGCTGCATTGTCATTTGTATAAGCAACGGAAGCCTCATACTCTGAAAGGAACGTCTCAACTGCCTGTGGATGCTCCTTCACGAAATCTGTCCGGGCAACAACCACACCGGTCACGATATCACAATCCTCAATCTCAGCCCACGCATCATTTAAGTCGATTGCGACGCGCAAGCCATCAACCTGTCCCATTGCGGCTGTCGCAAATGGCTGTGGTAACATAGCGATTGCTTCAGAATCATTCGCAATATAAGACAGTGCTTCGGTTGTATCTGCACACCACTGGATCGTAAGACCGCTATCCGGATCAATGCCGTTTTCCTTCAGTATATGGCGCAGTGTGTACTCTGGTGTTGCACCCTGTCCGGTTGCATACAGCTTCTTGCCTGCCAGATCCTTAATGTTCTGTACGCTGTCTCCACGCTCCACGATATTCAGGACTCCCAATGTGTTGACTGCAAGGATCTGCACGCCACCGTTCGTATTGTTATAGATCACAGAAGCCAGATTCGATGGAACCGCTGCAATGTCAATGTCACCCTTTGTAAGCGGTGCCACAAATGTAGATGGATCCGTCGACAGATCTGCAAACTCATATGTGCCCTTTGCAGTCCCATCTTCAGCATCCTTCATCAGCTTGACCATACCCATTGCGGTCGGGCCGGACATCGCACCGACACGAACTGTCACATTGTCCGTTTCCTCTTTCTTGCCACACCCTGCCAAAAGTGCGCAGAACATAGAAAGAGCCAGCAACAAAGCAAATACTTTCTTCACTGCCGGTCTCTTCTTTACATTTCGTCTCATCTCGTTCATAGATTTGCTCTCCTTTAATTAGTCAAATATGTATTAGATCTTAGCTGTGTTGCATTTCGCAGTCACACCATCGATCATCCCTAATTTGCCGGAAAGCGCACTGGTACACGACATCGGCGCATCCATAACGACGGATATGATAGAAACACCCTTCTTCTCATACGGAAGTCCCATACGGCCGATGATATAGTCTGCATATTCATGCAGAACCGCATTCACCTTCGCCGCCTGATCTCTCTCATATACGATAATACTGATTACGGAAATTCGCTTATCCATAGTACCCTCTTTTATTACTCGCCTTTCCACGCGGGACGAACCCTTGTGCGTCAGAACGAAATGAAACAACTTTAATCTTCTTCAATATGCTCGCAACCCTGTGCGATAATTGTGCGGACATGTTCATCCGCCAGAGAATAGAAAATAGATTTTCCTTCTCTCCGGTTCTTCACCAGTTTATTCTGCTTCAAGATACGAAGCTGATGTGAGATTGCGGACTGTGTCATGCCAAGTGCTTCCGCCAGATCACACACGCACACCTCTGCCTCGAATAATACGAACAAAATCCGTATTCTCGTCGAATCGCCGAACACCTTGAAGAGCTCTGCCAGATCATACAATTCTGTCTCACTTGGCAGCTTCTCATTCACAATCTTCAGCAGATCCTTGTGTACCTCGTGACTCTCACAACATTCAATCATTTTCTGTGTCTGTGCCATAGTATCCTCATTTCACACTAAAGTTTCTTTACAAACAATGTACGGATCGCATTTAACACTGCCAGTATCATAACTCCGACATCTGCAAAAATGGCAAACCACATATTTGCAATACCAAGTGCGCCGAGTACCAGACAGATTACTTTAATACCAATCGCGAAATAAATATTCTCATATACGATACGGATACATTTTCTTGAGATCCGGATCGCCTTCGAGATCTTCAGTGGATCGTCGTCCATCAATACGATGTCGGCAGCTTCAATCGCTGCGTCGGAACCAAGCGCGCCCATCGCAATACCGATATCGGCACGTGAGAGAACTGGTGCGTCGTTGATTCCATCACCCACAAATGCAAGTTTATCCTTTTCCGACTTTTTCGTCAAGAGTTCTTCAACCTTTTCTACCTTATCGCCCGGAAGCAGCTCACTGCATACCTCATCGATGCCTAGCTGTGCGGCTACATGATCTGCCACATTCTTGGCATCTCCGGTCAGCATAACGGTCTTCTCAATACCGGACTTCTTCAGTGCGGCGATCGCCTCTGCCGCATGCTCCTTGATGACATCGGAGATCAGAATATGTCCGGCGTATTTACCATCAATCGCTACATGGACAATCGTTCCAACATGGCTGCAGTCGTGATACTCGATACCGAGCTTCTTCATAAGCTTTGCATTTCCAGCTGCAACAACCTTTCCGTCCACCTTTGCTGTCAGACCATGACCACCGATCTCCTCCACGTCACTGACGCGGTTCTTATCGATCGGCTTGCCATACGCACGCTGTAAGCTCTTGCTGATCGGATGGGTGGAATAGCTCTCTGCAAGGGCTGCATATTCGAGCAGTTCCTCATCCTTATATGGGCTGTGGTGGATACCATTTACTTCAAATACGCCCTTCGTCATCGTGCCGGTCTTATCGAATACGACGATCTTCGTCTGCGACAATGTCTCCAAGAAGCTTGAGCCTTTGACAAGGACACCTTCCCGGCTCGCGCCGCCGATGCCTGCAAAGAAGCTAAGCGGGATACTGATTACCAGCGCACATGGACAACTGATTACAAGGAATGTCAGGGCACGATATACCCAGTCGCCCCATTCCGGTGCAAGCCCCATAAATGCCATCCGCACGATCGGCGGTAAAATGGCAAGTGCCAGAGCACCATAGCAGACTGCCGGTGTATAGATCTTCGCAAACTTCGAGATAAAGTTCTCGGAGCGGGATTTTCTGGAGCTTGCATTCTCTACCAGTTCCAAAATCTTCGATACCGTCGACTCGCCGAATTCCTTCGTCGTACGGATCTTCAAAAGTCCGGTCATGTTGATGCATCCACTGATGATCTCATCATCCACGCCTACTTCCCGCGGTACGCTCTCACCCGTCAGTGCACTTGTATTCAAGGACGATGTTCCCTCGACAACGACACCATCGATTGGCACCTTCTCACCCGGCTGTACAACGATAACCGTACCGATCTCGATCTCATCCGGATCAACCTGCTCAAGCTCTCCATCCTTCTCTACATTTGCATAATCCGGGCGGATATCCATCAGATCACTGATGTTCCGGCGGCTCTTGCCAACGGCGTAGCTCTGAAACAGCTCTCCGATCTGATAGAAGAGCATAACCGCAGTACCTTCCTTGTAATCCCCGAGTGCGATCGCACCGATGGTGGCAACTGCCATCAGGAAATTCTCATCGAAAATCTGTCGGTTCAAAATTCCCTTTCCTGCCTTCTTCAGGATATCATATCCGATTACAAAATACGGAATCATATACAGTCCGAACCGCACGTATCCTTTCACCGGGATAAACTGCAAAGCGATCACCAATACCGCTGCAATAATGATCCGAATCAATACCTTCTTCTGCTTCTTCGTCATAGCCGTCACTTCCTATCTCTGTCTGCTTCTTCTACTTACTTATGCACACCTGCTGCATCTGTGCAGATCTCTTATAAGAAGATCTCGCAGTCATCCTCTACCTTCTTGCAGTTCTTCAGAACGTCCTTCATAACTGCCTTTGCATCTGCACCTTCTTCAAACTCTACGATCATCTTGAGTGCCATAAAGTTTACAGTTGCGTCCTTGACACCAGCTGTATTCTTAGCAGCGTCCTCCATCTTATTTGCACAGTTTGCACAATCAACATCAATTTTGTAAGTTTTCTTCATCATCATATCTCCTTTTTTCTCGATATCATATGAACAATTATTCATATGTTTTTGTTTATTATAGCATTCCTTTTTCAGATGTCAACTATCAATTTCCATTTTTTCCTGTTTTTTTATCACGCAGATCATTATGACAAGCAGGATCAAAAATGCTGCCAGACTTCCTGCCGCTCCCAGACTGATTCCACGCCCGGATAAATCAAATTTTGCACTCACACCAAGTACAGCCGTCACCGCTAACAGAATTCCGATCAATCCCTCTCCGGCGATCAGTCCGGAAGAAAATAAGATTCCATCCTGCACATACGCCTCATTCTTTTTCCTTTCATAAAACGCGCGCAACAGACCGCCAACCATAATCGCTGTTGACAGATGAATCGGCAGATACAATCCGATAGAAAAAGGAAGCACCGGAATCCCAACGATCTCAACCGCAACTGCGATAAATACGCCGATCAGAATCAGTCCCCATGGCAGATAATCTCCCATCACACCTTCCACAACCAGCTTCATCAATGTTGCCTGCGGTGCCGGAAGCTCCGGATCACCGAAGCTCCATGCTGCCTGCAACAGATACAGCACACCACCGATTGCAAGTCCGGAAACAACCGCCCCGATCAGCTCTCCAACCTGCTGCTTCCACGGTGTTGCCCCGACGATAAAACCAGTTTTCAAATCCTGCGACGTATCCCCTGCCATTGCCGCGACAATACAGATGACCGTTCCCATTGAGATTGCAACTGTCATTCCTTTTAATCCGGTCTGCCCGGTTAATTTCAGCACAAAGGATGCAAGCAGCAATGTCGCGATTGCCATACCAGATACCGGATTGTTCGAAGAACCGACAAGACCAACCATCCGTGCACTGACGGTTGCAAAGAAAAATCCAAACACGGCAATAAAAAGTGCCATCGGCACAGACAGCCGGATCTGTGGCATCACACACAGGAACAACAGGATTGCCACAATTCCAATGATCACATACCGCATTGGAATATCACGTTCTGTCCGTTCCCTTCCCGTATTCCCATAGCCACGCACTGCCTTACGGAAGGTCGTCACGATCAATGGCAACGTCTTTACAAGGCTGATAATTCCGCCTGCCGCAACTGCTCCGGCTCCAATATAGCGGATATAGTTTCCCCACAATTCCCATGTGGTTAAAGTGCCGATTGCTCTCGTCGCTGGAAACAAGATATTATCCCCACCAACCAGCACGAACGCCGGCATCAGCACGAGCCAGCCAAGTACCGCCCCGCTCAAAAGATACGAAGACACACGCGCGCCGCAGATATATCCAACACCCACCAATGCCGGTAGCACGTCGATACCAAAGCCTGCCCCACGCAGCTTCTGGCTTTCAAAATCGACTTCACTTGGAAACAGCTTCAATCCGTCTGCTAAAAATTTATAGACAGCTGCCGCGAGCAATCCTTTTAATACCTTCTTTGCTTTCGCGCCACCCTCTTCTCCAGCAAGCAGCACCTTCGAACATGCCGTTCCCTCCGGGTATGGCAGGCGGTCATGTTCTTCCACGATCAGCGCGTGGCGAAGCGGCACCATGAAAAGCACCCCAAGCAGACCGCCGCTTATGGCAAGCATCGCGATCGTAAAAAAAGACGGCATCGCCGTTCCATGCTCCTTCGCCCACATAAACAACGCTGGAAGCGTAAAGATTGCACCTGCCGCCAGCGATTCTCCGGCGGAGCCGATTGTCTGTACCATGTTATTTTCCAGAATCGAATCCCGCTTTAACAACAGCCGCACAATCCCCATCGAGATCACGGCTGCTGGAATGGATGCGGATACCGTCATACCGACACGCAGCCCCAGATAGGCATTGGCACCACCAAATACAACGGCAAGTAAAATTCCTAAAATAAAAGCTGTCGGTGTAAATTCAGTTGTTTTTTTCATTGTCTGTTTCTCCCTGTTTTTATACTTCTTCACAGATACAGTTTTTCCCATTTTTCCTGCATACATACATTGACTTTTTCCGTCCATCTTATGTATAATTGTAAATAAAAAAAGCGCGAATGGCAGACACATTTCACGACAGAAGGGAGCGTATATTTATGAACAAACAGGTCATTATTTCAATCGGACGAGAGTATGGAAGCGGCGGACATGTAATCGCAGAAATGATCGCCAAGCATTACAATATTCCACTTTATGACAGAAATATTCTCGACGAGCTTTCCAAGGAAACTGGAAATTCTTACGATGTCTATAAGAAATACGACGAAAAGCCAGCAAATCCTTTTATCACCAGAACGGTACTCGGACAGTCAAACTCCGTAGAAAAGATTATTGCAGAAATGCAGTTTAATTTCCTGAAGGAAAAGGCAGAAAACGGAGAATCCTATGTAGTACTCGGTCGTTGTGCCGAGGACATCTTACAGGATAATGATGGACTGATCTCCATCTTCCTTGTCGGCGACACCGATGTGAAGCAGAAGCGAATCATGGAAGTCAAGCATGTATCCGCAGACGAGGCGCTCTCCAAGATGAAGCGTCACGATAAAAACCGGAAGCAGTATCACAATTCTTTCTCCTCTGGCAAATGGGGCGATTCCCGGTACTATGATGTCTGCATCAATACCAGCCGCCTTGGTCTGAAAGCTTCAGCAGAAGAACTGATTCGCTATATCGACGCCAGAGTGGCTGCCATGTAATTGAATTCATACATTGATATATTTACATACAAAAAGAGTCCTGCAAATCCGCAGGACTCTTTTTTGATTTCTTATATTATTTGATAATGCTTGCTCTTCCATCGTTCAAAGGCGTTGCACTCGGTGCTTTGCCTCCTTTTGGTACGAGCACGATCTGAATTCCTTCCAGACGCTTTGCATATCCAACGGTTCCAGCTGTCTGCCCATTCTTCGCCCAGTTCAACCAGCCGAAAGTCTGTGCGTGTACACGGTAGTATACATCATATTTCTCAGCAAGTTCACCAGTCAGTTTGATCTCGATTGCCTCCAGACGCTTCGCCTGTCCAGTCGTTCCGCTGACTACGCCATCGCTAACCCAAGGCTGCCATCCCAATTTCTGCACATGCGTATGATAAGTCACACCACCATCTACACCAAGTGCTTCATTGTTGACCTGAATCCGGATTGCCTCCAGCCGCTTTGCTTCTCCATATGTTCCAGAGAAGGAACCGTCTGATACAAATTGCTGGTTGCCATAGGTCTGCACATGCGTTGCATAATTGATCAAGCCCGGCTGATCACTCTTCGATGCAGCCTTTCCGTACTGTACATAAGAAACAGAGCTGGTTCCCGAAGATGGCGTCATCCCCTTCGGTACAACGTAGATCTGGATTGCCTCCAGACGCTTTGCGAATCCGGAAGTACCTGCCGTCTCTCCGTTCTTTGCCCAGCCAAGCCAGCCAAAGGTCTGTGCATGTACACGATAATATACGTCAAACTTGTCTGCATCATTGCCTGTCAGCTTGATTCGGATTGCCTCCAGACGTTTGGACTGTCCTGTTGTTCCGCTTAAATCTCCATCGGCAACCCAGTCGCCCCAACCAAAGGTCTGTACGTGTGTCTGATATGTGACGCCCAAATCATACGCGCCACTGACCTTGATCTTGATTGCCTCCAGGCGCTTGCCAAGTCCGGTCGTTCCGCTTGTCATACCGTTAAATTTATCTGCCTGCCAGCCATAACTCTGGACATGTGTGCTATACGCTACATTCAGGAACGAATTTGCTGTACTGGATGTCTTTTTTACCGTACAGAATTTGTACATATAATCATTTACAATACTATATCCATAATTTGATGCAGTTGCCCAGCCCTTTCCCCAAGGGTTTTCCTGAATACCCAAGTACTCTACAAAAGTTGCACAGCCTCTTGTCACATACTGGAATCTCGGATCAACCACTGCATTTTTCAGATCTTCCTGTGAAGCGTATGCCTTCAGATGCTGTACCTGTGCACGTACTCCCAGACGTACCGAACCAAATGCCTGTCCAGCAGCGCCGCCTCCGGTTGCGCCCAGTCCACAGAAATTATACTGCTCAATCTTTACATCGCCGCCGAATCGCAGGAATCCAGTTTCTTTCATTGCCTGTGCAAATACAACACCCGGATCTACGCCCTCTGCAACTGCCTCGTCGTAAAAGATCTGGCAAAATGTCTGCAATGGATTGGACGATGCTTTGATCTCTGTATCATGCTCCTGATAGTAAGTCGGGAACGTTGCATTGGACTTATAATACGATACCATACGATCAACGGATGTCGTCGGAGTCGTCATGATTGGTGTCAATGCTTCGGACGTACCACCGTCATATGCTGTACGGATCGTATCCGCGATTGTCGCCTTAGAACCGTAATTCCCATTCTTGGACAATCCATAATATTCTGCAATGGCGGTTGCATCTGCATACCCCATTTCCTTTACTTTATCTTCTCTTGACAAAAAGTTATATACATCACCAGAATTATCGATAAATGCATGCTCGATCAAAACTGCCGGGAAACCAGCTTCCTTAGAACGCTTGATAACGCCTAAGTAATCCGATGGTGAACCATCTGGGTACTGGCTGCCGTCCTCTGTATTCCGGATCTTGATTCCTCTGTTATATAGGCCAAGTGCTACCAGCTTCTGCTGGATTACTTCTGCCAGTTCTTTTCCTTCTGTTCCGATACCCGGTATGTAATTGCCGTTTGGATAATACACCTCGGCACCGCCATGTTGTCCACCAACAGCATTGATATGAATGCTGACAAACACATCTGGATTAAATTTCTTTGCATACGCTACGCGATTAGCAAGATTATTGTCCGTATCTGCAGTTCTTGTCATGTATACTTCAACATGGCTATACTCTTCCAGCTTTGACTTGCAATACTGCGCAATTTTCAACGTCAAATCCGCTTCTCTCAAGCCATATTTACATGCACCCGGATCAGAACCACCATGTCCCGGATCAAGCACAACAACCAGATTCGGGTTGGCTGTCGACTGTGTTGCGATTCCGCTGTCTGCAACACTGTCATCGGCTTCCTGTAAAGCTTCGGTCAGAGAATCAAAAGTCATCTCCTGTCCTTCGGCATCCAGCACGGTAATTCCGTCTTCGCCGCAGGCTTCCTCTGCATCCTGCTCTGCCTGTTCATCCACGACATAGGCATCCGCCTCAGAATCAACATCCGTATTGATACCAAATTTGGCTTCAATTCCGGTATCCACCATACGAACGATTCGTTTCTCTCCGTCTGCAACTACCTCAATCGTGGTTACTTCATATTCTCCGCTCGGCTGGGTATCATCAAACTCCATGTTAAACAGCAGGCTTCCCTCATCTACGGTATCCGCAGTCACTTCATAGGAAGTACCAGTCTCCACATTGACGTAAGTCAAAACCGCATCCGAAAGCTTCTCCGTACCATCTCCGACATCCGCCAGAACAAACTGGCTTCCCGGTGTACATACGACCGGACTTCCGACGACCAGATAATTCAACTGCTCTTCTGCCTGTGCCATCGAGACTGGTTCTGCTGCGCGAATCGGGACTCCATTTCCCGCAAGCAGCATCCCAGCTGTCAAAATGGCTGCAAGAATCTTCTTACTCTTTTTGAAGCGTATCATGTTACTCTCTCCTTCGTTTTCTACTATAATCCAAAAAACACCATTCCGATTATAATATCATTTTCGGCAGATAGCAATGATTACGCATCCCTTTTTTGTCATTTTCTTGTAAATTTCCTGTAATTTTCACTATCGACGTAGTTTTCTCTTCCGTTTATAGCCGGTATACTTCTGTTTTTTCTCGTAACGTGCCCGTAACTTCTCCGCAATCAGCGTGAGATACCGGAATAAGGATTCCGCCGCAAATCCGAACACAACCATCAGCAATATACACCGGTTTGACATATCACTTAGTGCAAACAGCTTCTTCAGGAAGATTCCGGAGAATACAAGTCCGAATATATTCAGGAAGATCACGCCGTACTTCATCTTATTGAGCGGCTCGCTGATCTTAAATAAGATCATAAATCCAACAACCGACAAAACCAGTGTTGCAGCTGTTGCCACACTCGCATCTGGAAGTCCGAATACCGATCCAAGCATGACAAGGGCTCCGACTGCAATCACATCGGTCAGACCGCCCGGCAGTGCCTTAAGCAGCACATTCGTGATAAACCTGCCTTCGATCCGGTTCTTGTTCGGCTCTAATGCAAGCAGGAATCCCGGTGCGCCGATTGTGAACATACTGATCAAGGATACCTGCGCCGGTTCGAGCGGATATGTGATCATCAAAACCATAGAGAATACTGCCATCAGCAGGGAGAATATATTTTTTACAAGAAACAGGCTCGCCGACCGCTGTACGTTATTAACCACGCGCCGTCCTTCATACACGACATCCGGCATATGTGCAAAATCCGAATCCAACAATACCACCTGGGCTGCCTGTGCCGCTGCCTCACTACCGGAAGCCATCGCCACACTACAGTCTGCATCCTTCATCGCTAAGATATCATTGACACCATCGCCGGTCATCGCAACTGTATGTCCTTTGATCTGCAATGCCTTCACAAGCTTCTGTTTCTGCTTCGGTGTCACACGTCCAAAGACCGTGTACTGTTCCACTGCATCCCTAAGCTTCGCCGCTGTATCAAGTGTGGTCGCATCCACATAATTCTCTGCACCCGGGATTCCCGCCTGCAGCGCAACCTCAGAAACTGTTCCCGGATTATCACCGGAGAAAACCTTGATTGCCACGCCCTGATTGTTAAAATATTCGAATGTCTGCTCTGCATTTTCACGAATCGGGTTCGCAAGTATGACAAATCCAAGCGGAATCACCTCTTCTGTAAGTCCGTGCTTTAAATCTGTTCCTGCGTATTTTGCAAAAAGCAGGACGCGGTCACCATCCTTCGTGAAGGTTGTAATCTCTTCTTCCACCGTCGCATATGCATCTCGCAGGACAAATTCCGGCGCCCCTAATATATAAGTTCCTTCTGTAAATACGATTGCACCGTATTTCGTTGTTGAGGAAAATGGATAGCGCTCCACAACCATCCGATGCGGTGTCGCACCATCATTTTCTGCAAATGTGCGGAGTGCCTGCATCGTCGCATTGTTGTCGTTCGATGCAAGAGTATAATCCACAAGTAATTCCTGCAATTCCTCCGGCGTGTGCAGCAGATTCTTCCCGTTCTTACTGCATATGATCTGCTTGACATTCATCGTCGGCTCGGTGATCGTACCGGTCTTATCCACACACAGCACATCGACACGTGCAAGTGCTTCGATACTCTTCATATCATGCAGCAGCACCTTCCGGCTGGCAAGCTTCATGGTGCTGAGAGCCAGTGCGATTGTCGTAAGTAAATATAATCCCTCCGGAATCATACCGATGATCGCCGCAACCGTCGCTGTCACACTCCGCCGGATCGTCTCGTGGTTGATAAAATGGCTCTGATAAAACAGCAGAAGTCCGATTGGGATGATAACAATACCAACCCATTTGACGATCTGGTTGATTGAGCGGATCATCTCGGACTGCTCGCCGCTTCCCATCGTCTTTGCTTCCTGCGAGAGCTTCGCGATGTAGGATTCATTTCCAACGTGTGTGAGTTCGGCATGGCATCGTCCGGATACGACAAAGCTTCCTGAGAAGAGTTCGTCGCCGGGATTTTTCTCTACCTCGTCCGCTTCTCCGGTAAGCAGCGATTCATTGACCTGCACGCTTCCTTCCACAACGACTGCATCTGCGCAGATCTGGTTGCCCGCCTCCAAGATGATCTCATCATCCTGTACGAGCTGTTCGGTTTCAATCTTCTGCTTCACGCCGTCCCGCACGACGATGGTGTGCGGTGCATTCAGCAAATTCATCTTGTCCAGTGTCCGCTTCGCGCGAACCTCCTGTATAATTCCAATCAGTGTATTGCCGATGACGATCGGCAGGAAGGTCAGATTCCGGAAAGAACCGACCAGACAGAGTAAGACTGTAATGATCAAAAAGATCAGGTTAAAATATGTGAATGTATTGGAGATGATAATCTCCTTCGTTGTTTTATCGGTAGACAGGTCGCTCTCGTTCGTCAGTCCCTGATCGATCCGCTCCTGTACTTGTTGCTGCGTAAGTCCCATAGTTTTCTCCTTTTTGAAAATACCCTTGCTGCATCCTGCAATCTGATTCTGTATAGTATATTCCTGCAACTATGTTTGCATATGCGATGTATTGAGGCCAAGGAGTTCTAAGCCTCAAACATATGCATATCCCAAACATAGTTGCAGGAATTACACATACAGAACCAGATTACAATATACTTTTTCGTATTTTCAACTCTTCTTATACCTTAATTCTATATCTTCCAAATTATTACATATGATAGCACAGGAGATTTGCTGAAACAACGCAAATTCTATGAACTTTTGGTGAATCTTAGGAAGCGGCGGTACAGCAAAAATCCGGCAATCGACGTAATACTATCCGTAACCGGAAACGTCAGCCAGAAGAAGTTTAGCCCGATTCTTGAGAATGCATACCCGAGCGGCACAAATAAAAATACCGTTCTTACCACTGTAAGCAAACTGCTTGTAAACGCTTTTCCAACTGCCTGAAAGAACACCGGAAATGTCAATGATGTCACAAGCGGAATAAAGCTCGCTGCAATGATACGGAATGCCACCTTGCCGATACGGATCACTTCCGCGTCATGCGAGAATACATGCAGCATCTGCCCCGGTATCAGTTCAAAACAAAGCACACCTATCATCATCAGGGATACTCCATATATAAGTGCCAATGACAACGTCTTCTTGCAGCGGTCAATCTTCATCGTTGCATAATTATAGCTTAAGATCGGTACGATACAGGTCTGCATCGCACCAAGCGGGATGAAGAAAAACGCCTGCCATTTGTAATAAAGTCCAAGTACTGTCACCGCCTGATCAGAGAAGGTTGCAAGTACCATATTGAGACCAAATATATAGAACGTGTACGCAGACTGCATCAGGATATTCGGGATTCCCATCTTATAAATCTTGCGGATATCCGGCAGATATACAGATAGTGCAGGAGACTTCCGGAATCCTCTGCGCATGACGATCAGCGCCGCTACGATCTGACCAACGACGGTTGCTGCCGCAGCTCCTGCAATTCCCATCTTCGGCAATCCGAACATACCAAAGATCAGAAGTGGATCGAGTACGATGTTTGTAACCGCACCTGCAATCTGTGCGATCATCGGCGTCTTCATATCGCCATTTGCCTGCAGGATTTTCGTCCAGATACTCTCCAGAAAAAGTCCGAAAGAAAAGACGCATACAATCCGTCCATACATCACAACCTCTTTGATTATTTCTGCGGAATCCGTCGACATCTTCGCGTATGCAGGCATGAAGAAATAACAGAATACGGCGAATACTGCCCACATAAGCAAAGTAAGTGGCGTTCCAATCCCACCAATCTCGTCCGCCTTTTCATCCTCGGACAAGCCTAAGTAATGCGCCATACATGTATTGATACCAACGCCGGTTCCCACCGCAAATGCGATCATCAGAAGCTGGATCGGATAGATGATAGACAGCGCGGTCAGTCCGCTCTCGGAATACCGCCCGACAAAGAAGCTGTCCACAATGTTATAAAGTGCCTGTATCAACTGCGCCAGCATCACAGGCGGCGCCATCTTCCATAGTATTTTACTGATTTTCTCTGTGCCAAACAGCTGGCTGTCTTGTTTCATGTTGCCTGTCCTCCACAGGTATTATTTATAGGCTTCGCCCATATGGATGTCGCCTCACCAGATATCGCTGTCCCACAAGATTGTGAATGGGCCATCGTTCTCCAGTTCGACCTTCATATCAGCACCGAAGCTTCCGCATTCTACTTTCCCGAACGTCTCTACGCATTTTGCCTTGAAATACTCATACATCTCCTCTGCAAAGTCCGGTGCCCCCGCCTTCACAAAGCTTGGTCGGTTTCCCTTCTTGCAGTCCGCATATAATGTAAACTGGGATACGACCAGCACTTCTCCGCCTACATCGGTAATTGACAGATTCGTCTTGCCCTCTTCATCTGCAAAGATACGCAGGGTTGAAAGCTTCTTCACATAGCGGTCAACCATCTCCTTTGTATCTCCCTCTGCCACACCGAGCAGAAGCAGATAGCCCCTGCCGATGCTTCCGATTGTATCTCCATCTACTTTTACGGACGCGTGATTAACACGCTGTATTACGATTCTCATGATTCTTCTCCTGTTGTTCTTATTTTATTTTTCGACAGAAAACAAATATTCTATTTTGTTGTTATCTGTCTCTGTTTCTTGCTAAGCATCCCTATTATACATATGCTTTTTCCTTGTTTCAACTATCTTTTCTCTCTCCATTCTCCAAATTGGGGGAATCTTTCTGTTTTCAGATTTTCTCCCCAATCAACTTTCTTCTCTCTGTCTTCCAGTTGGGGAATTTTCCTGTTTCCCTGATTTTCTCCCCAACCCGCTTGCTTCCTATCAGCTTCCGATTGGGGAGTTTTTCCCATTCCTCCACTTTCTCCCCATCCTGCTTGCTTCTCTCAACCTTCCCGTTGGAGTAAATTCTCTATTTTGGAAAAATTCACCCAATTCACGCATATACTTTCTCAGGACATAGTATAAATTTCCAAAAAATCCATAAACTATATGCATATCTGCACGAACCAACTAACCCAAGAAAGGACAAACCAACATGAAATTCAAAACCAACGCCATCCGTTTTCTCTTCATCTCCATCCTCGGAGTGCTGCTGCATTTCACCTATGAATGGTCGGACGACAACCGCATTGTCGGGCTGTTCTCGGCGGTCAACGAATCCACGTGGGAGCATCTGAAGCTGCTCTTCTTCCCGATGCTTCTGCTCACGCTGGTCGAGCTGTTCTTCTTCCATGAAAAAATGCCAGCCAATTACCTCTGGGCGCGTACCCTCGGAATCTTGTCCGGCATGATTTTTATTGTCGCAGTTTTCTATACACTGAATGGTATCCTCGGAACAAACTACGACTGGATCAATATTGCACTATATTTTGCAGGCGTTATCTTCGCCCTCTTCGTGGAAAATGATGTCTACCGAAATGGGAAGGCAGAAAAGCTCATCCTTTCTTCCGCGATTTTGCTCCTCTTAACCGCGGCATTTTTCACCTTTACGGAATATCCGCCACAGCTCGGCATCTTCCAGTAAATAATTTTTCTATCTCAATTGTTTTATTTGTCCATCCTCCATTTCATACACATGATCACATAATGCTTCAATATCTTCCCGGTTATGGCTTGCCAAAAGAATTGTCTTTCCTTTCTGCTTTTCTTTGCAGAAAATTTGACGCATCTCTTCTACCCCCTGTCGATCCAAACCATTCATAGGCTCATCCAATATCAAAACAGCAGGGTCTTCCATAATTGCCTGCGCAATTGCCAGACGTTGCTTCATTCCTAAAGAAAAGTTTTTTACCTTCTTTTTGGATTCCGGATCAAGTCCTACCATCCTCATTATTTCATGCAACAATTCCATGTTCTTTTTATTTCGAATTTCAAACAAATATTTTAAATTATTAATCCCACTTTCACTTTCCAGAAACGCCGGATTTTCAATAATTATCCCTGCATTTTTTATTAGTTCGCCACCAGATTTATATCTTTTTCCATCAATCAAAATCTCTCCGCTATCTTCAAATAATAATCCACATATA
>OODB01000883.1_pt1 | contig 25468 bp, 19 predicted proteins | sample 1671721 | NCBI WGS metagenome assembly OODB01 (sample SAMN06348185, study PRJEB24527) | human gut metagenome | biome: human gut; feature: ankylosing spondylitis patient; material: feces | host: Homo sapiens | place: China | collected 2015-10
TCTTCATAGCCGTCTTGTGCTTCATGTAAAAGCCAAACTGACGGTTCATGGTTTTGAGTTGATTGCGTAATTCATCCATAACGCTATACTGTTTCAGATTTTGCCACTTGTCAAGTGCATATCGGGCAATTTTAACAGAGTTAGCTTTATCTGTTTTGACTTTACGAAGGGAATCGTTATCAAAATCCTTGATAAGCTTTGGGTTAATGGCACTAACGAAAAGATTTGCTTCGGAAAGTTGATGGGCAAGGACTTCGTAATAGCGTCCGGTATGCTCCATTACAATTCGGGACTCACCTTCGATAGACTTGATAAGTTTTACAAGCGAATTGATGTCACTGGATGTGTGTTTAATTTCAAAGGGTGTGGAAACAATTTCGCCAAAAGGCCGCATAATAGCAACCATACTTTTACCTTTTGAAACATCGATACCTACTGCGTTCATAAATTTGTCACTCCTTAAGATTATTGCAATGGATAAGTACCAGTTTTACTCATTGCCTATTCAATCTACTGTGGTGTGACACGAATGCACCTGAGGTGATTCAACCTGCATAAAACGAACGCTGCGAATGAGGAGCTGGTTATCAGTCTGTGTTACGGACGCGAAGTCCAAGAAAGGAGAAGATATCCAATTGCTACCTACATTCTAACAGCTTAAGCAACAAGATGGATAATTCCTTACTGGCTGTAAGGGATATTAACCATAAATATATTGTAGTAGAATGGAGGAATTTTTAAGGTGAAAAATGTTTTAAAGATTGAAAAAAATGAAGAACTCAACTATGAGTTTGGTAAACAAAATCCAACCAGCACAAAACTGGTTGGATTTTTTGTATGTGCCCTGCGGCACTTCATCCTGTCTGCCAGGAAGGGGGATGGCAGACAGTGTCTCCCGGGGAGACAGGTTTATCTTATAAATAATCGTGGCGGGCAAGTACGTTTAAGATATTTCTGCCTTCTTCTGTACCCTCAATGATTCTGCGGGCACGTTTGCTGTCGCCGATATTAACAATCTCTACGTTTGTATCGCTGAAAGCTTCCTCGATTTCACTTAAAACAGGAGTGTTAGCTCTCATACCAAGGCAGATGAATCCATAATCGAATGGAACTTCCTCAATCTCATCTTCTGGATTTTTCACGATGAAACGATCATTTTTTACTTCCTGTAAAGCAGTGTTTGTCATCTGTTTTACATGGTATTTTGCCATTTTGGCATTTGTATCACATTTTGTGACAGGATCAAGACCATTGCCGATCATTGGAAGCATCTCAACCATAGAAACTTCTGCACCTCTCTCGGTGAAGAATTCCATAACGTCAAGTCCTACAGCACCACCGCCGATGATGGAAACTTTTTTACCGGACATGTCTTTTGGATACTCATTCAGGCGCTCGATCATCTTTAATACAGTTGCAACATTTGTGCCATCTTTGTCAACAAGATCATGCAGACCTGTGATCGGAGGAAGTGTTGGAACAGAACCGGTTGCATTTACAATGATATCCGGGTTTAAGCTCTTAACGAGTTCTGCGGTTGCACCTGTATTTGTAAAAATAAATAAGTTGTGAAGTTTTCTTGCACGGTGGATCATATAGTTCGGGAAGTCTGCCAGACGTTTTTTGTCTGGAATCCTGGAGATTACGGAAGCAAGTCCGCCAAGCTCTGCTTTTTTCTCGATCAGGAAAGTTGTGCATCCAACTTCTGCTGCGGTACAGGCTGCTTCAAGACCGGCAGTACCACCACCGATGACAACAACGTTGCAAGGTTTGTTCACTTTATGTTTCATGTAATCTTCACCAGTGTTAACGGCTGGGTTTACAGTACAACGGATTGGCTGGTTTAAACCGATTCTGTGTCCTGCACAGCCGATGTTACATGAGATACATTTACGGATATCGCACTCATTGCCGAATTCTACTTTGTTTACCCATTCAGGATCAGCGATAAGTCCGCGTCCCATTCCGATGAAGTCTGCGTCACCTCTTGCAAGGATATCTTCTGCAACTTTCGGATCACGGATATTACCAACGGTTATACAAGGTTTTCCATATTTTTCTTTTACGGCTTTTGCCATGTAAGAACGCCATCCGTCCGGTAAGTAGTTAGCGTCGATCTGGTACTGGATAGAACCATTTAAACCACAGGAAACGTCAAATACGTCAACTTCTTTTTCGAAGTACTGTAAGTACTCTAAAGTATCATCTAAAGTGTTACCGCCTTCCATTAATTCGTCGGCACTGATGCGGACGAAGATTGGGAAGAATGGTCCAACCTGTTTACGGACTTCCTCGATGACTAATTTTGCAAATCTTGCACGGTTTTCAGCGGAACCGCCGAATTCATCTGTTCTCTTGTTTGTAAGAGGGGAGAGAAACTGGCTGATCAGATAAGAATGTCCGGCGTGGATCTCCACTGCGTCAAAACCACAGATCTGTGCACGTTTTGCAGCCTCACCGTATTTTTTTACAATGTGGAGGATCTCTTCTTTTTCCAGAGGTCTGGGGATTTCGCCACCTGCCTTGGAAGGAACATCAGATGCGGAAACCGGCTGCATTCCGATACGGGAAGACATTGCGGAAGCACCTGCATGATTGATCTGGATTGCAATACAGGCTCCATGTTTGTGTACGCTTTCACACAATTTGAAAAGTCTTGGAATATAGTTGTCAAGGTCGATACGGAGCTGTGTTGTTCCGTTGGAACCCTGTGGAGAATCCACGCTTGCGTTCTCAACGATCAAAAGACCTGTACCACCCTTGGCTCTCTGCTCATAGTAGTTAATATGAAGGAAACTCATTTCACCATTCTGCTCACCGTAGTTGGTTCCCATAGGTGTCATGACGATTCTGTTTTTTACGGTCATTCTGCGGATGGTCATTGGTTCAAAAATATGTGGATATTTGGTTTTCATCGTAAAATAATCTCCTTATTTGAAATATTATCTGAGGAATCAATAACGTGGGCAGACGTTAATTTTTTAACAAATGAGAGGTAAAGTGACCTTCTCGTTACATTCAACTTATATGGAAATGATAAAAATGTCCAATTGTTATTTTGTCCGGAAATGATAGAAAAAATCTATAGATTGATTTATAATTTGAGAGGTATATTTATTATGGAAAAATAAGAAGTGAAAATAAGAGGGGGAACGTTATGGCATTTTTTTCGGGAATCAGTACACAGAAAAGAGATTCTGCGAGCGAGGCAGACGGAGGAGAACTTTTCAAAGGAGCAGCGTTTATTGCAGCGGGGGTGCTGGCAGCTTCCTTTATGACAATGGAGATTGCATCTGTGGTGAAACTCGGACTTCTGGCAGCCGGGGTGGTACTGTGTGCGGTCGGTGTGAAATGGATTTTAAAGTACCGGAAAGACAACAAAGCGTTTGAGGATTTTGTTCCGGAGTGGGACAAGGGGCGCGGCATGTATGACCGTTTTGCAAAGGAATTGAATCTGTGGTATGAAAAAGGAATTACACCGCAGGACTGTGACGGCGATACGGCGTATTTTCTTAAATTGCAGAAGGAACGTCTGGACAAAAAGGGACTCAAACTGCATGAGAGTGTTGTACCGTCCAAAGGAACCAGCTACGGAACAGGCAAGGTATCGAGAAAATCTCTTTGGTACACAACGGATATGATGTATGAGAATGTATCCAGAAAACTTTCTTTTGAAAATGAGAATGGACCGGTTTATGAGCGGGATACGGAGATGGCGATGTACGAGATCGTGGCACATTCACCGAATGAGGCGCAGACCCAGTTCATCCGCGTGACCTGTCCAAACTGTGGGGCAGTGAATTCTGTCTCAAAATTAGGGGAGGGGTGTCCATACTGTGGTACTGTGTTTCAGATCAAAGATTTGTTTCCAAGAGTGATCAATCTTTTCTTTATAAGAAGTAATTCCAGCGCAAAAAATGGACATATCTTCAGACAGTCGATGACATTTTCCATGTCCGGTGTATTTCTGGTGATGTTGATTGCAAATATTGTCAGAGGAGGACAACCATTGCCCCTCATATTGCTTGCCAGCTATTTTGCTGCGGTACTGGTTGGAGGTTTTCTTGGATTTATCGTTGCGGATATCCGTCTGGTGGCAACACTTTTTGATCACGACGGAATGAAGCATTTACCTATATTAAAATGGGGCAGTTCAAAACAGAAAATCAAAAACACAATGCTGCGCTATGACAAAAATTTTTCTTTTGACAAATTTGAAGGACAGCTTGTTTCACTTGTGCGTATGGCGGTATTAGCCGAAAAACCGGAGGAGCTTGCCTGTTACCGTGCAGATGCGCGCGAGCCACTTTTTTCTGACATTCTGGAAATGACTTATACGAATGGAATCTGTCTGAATGGAATCCGCATGGAGGGAAATATTATGCACATGTCGGTGCGGACCTGGTGGATAAACCATTACGAGGAGCATGGAAAAGTGAAAAAGAGCGGTGACTGCATTGATGTTACATTCCGCAGAAATGTGGAAAAACAGGAAGCACCTGGATTTTCCATCACATCCGTTTCCTGTCCGGGTTGTGGCGGCAGCTTTGACGCGGTACGGCAGAAAAAATGTCCTTATTGTGGCAGTGAATATCATATGGAAGAGGAAAGCTGGGTCATCGAGCAGATGCATTTGATCCGGTAAAATAGAAAAGTGGTAATAATGGAGGCATACAATGAATTTAAATCAGCTTCAGTATTTTAAGATATTAGCACAGGAAGAACATTACACGAGAGCCGCACAGATGCTCTCTATCACGCAGCCGTCTTTAAGCCACGCGATCGCGCAGCTGGAAGAAGAACTTGGCACAAGGCTTTTTGAAAAAAAGGGAAGAAATATTGTGCTCACACGTTATGGGAAGTTGTTTCTTCCTTATGTGGAGGAATCTTTAAAAGTGCTTGAGGAGGGGGTACAGAGAACCAGGGAACTGAACGGAAGCAAAGAGGGTATCATCCATCTTGCCTATATTTATACAATGGGAAGCAATTTCACGCCAAAAATGGTGCGGAACTTTCTGGATGCTTACCCGGATTACCATATCGACTTTCATTTTACGGTGGGAACGACCGGAGATATTTTAGCGGGATTAAAAGAAGATAAATATGACATCGTGTTTTCTTCCTATCAGGAGGGAGAACCGGATATCGAATTTCGGAAAATTGGAAATCAGAAGCTTGTGGTGGCAGTGCCGCAAGACCATCCGCTTGCTATCCATGGCAGCGTAGATCTTCGGGACACGATTGCGTACCCGCAGATTTATTTTGAAAAAGGAAGCGGGTTGCGTCCGGTCATTGACCAGATGTTTGAGGAGATCAATCAGTTCCCGAAGGTTGCCTTTGAGATGGAGGAGGACTCCAGTATGGCAGGACTGGTCGCACAGGGATTCGGGATCGCGGTCATGCCGGATATCCCAATCTTAAAGTCACTGAACCTAAAGACACTCGAGATCAGTCATCCGGTGTACGAGCGGTCGGTGTATCTCGCCACCCTGAAAAAACACTATCTTTCCCCTGTGGCAAAGTCATTTATCCAATTCGTCTGTCAGCAGACCGAGGGCAGGTGAGAGATGTACAGGCGTAACCCGGGACGTTATGCAGAAAAGGAAACCCGGTTATTTGCACGGAAAGAAAAGAAGGTTGAGCGCAAGCCGGGGGGCGGCAGAGGGCGTCTGGAATGAAACTTTTGTGAGGATTGCGTAAATTTATCTGCGTTCCCACTTTGACTGTAAGGTTATGTACATTCATCAATGGACAGTTCGCACAAGTTGTCCGTCCGGGACACATTCGCTTTAGCTGTTTCTAGCAGGAGTAAATACCCGATAATCAGCATCGTTTATTGCAGGCTCAAAAGTCAAAAAGGTGGTTGACTTTTGGCCTGCTTCTTTGCCGCTTATCGGGTATTAACTCCTGCACGACACAGCTAAGAAGTCGAAGTGTGTCCCGGACGAACAACTTGTGCGAACTGTCCATTTTTGAATGAACATAAGTGATCGAAAAGTCAAAGTGGGAATGCTGATAAATTAGCAATTCGAGCAAGTTTCATTCCAGATGCCCTCTGCCGAACCCCCGGCTTGCGTAGAAACACGTACATCTTTCCGTGCAAATAACCGGGTTTCCGATATAGCCATCAGCCCGGATCATGCCTGTACATTTCTTACGAAGGCGATGAACCGCTGGACAGCCGGCAACTGGTATTTGCCGCGCATATAGCCCATGTAGACGGTGTGGGAGAAAGATTCGCTTGAAATCAGGGGGCGGATACAGATGTCGTCGCGGTAGATGGTGTCAACGTCAGCGACAAGTGCAATCCCAAATCCCTGTGCCACAAGGGAGGCAATTCCGTTTTCGTCCGGGGATTCGCAGATGAAATTTGGTGCAATCCCGTGTTCTTTGAAGAAACTGCGTGTGTACTTGCCAAGACCGGAATGACGGTTGTATCCAAGCACCTGATAGTCAGCAAAATCAGCAGCCTGCAAAGCCTCTTTGCGGCTCAGCGGATGACCGGCCGGGAGGATGGCGACGATTTCCTGCTTTATAATAGGAACAAACTCGATATTTGGTTCGTTGGCAGAGTAGGAGCCAAATATCAGATCATAGGCACCTTTTTTTAAGCCTTCAATATTCACGGATGTGATATCCTGATTGAAATTGAAGGTGATATTCTTGTTCTGCTCAAGTGAGAGAAAATTCCGGACAGTGCGTGGAATATACTCTCTTGCCAGAGGGGATACATAGGCAATGTCGATATGTCCACCGTCGGTGGCAAGATGGTGCATCTTGTTCTCTGCACGTTTCACATCATCTAAAATCTGCGTGGCATGTTCTAAAAAAATCTCACCTGCTTTTGTCAGGATCACGTTTCTGCCTCTTTTTTCAAAAAGTGTCACACCAAGTTCGTCTTCCAACGCAGCGATGGAACGGCTTAAACTTGGCTCGGAAATATTCATTTTTTCTGCAGCCTGATTGAAGTGTTGTAACACAGCTGCATGGTAAAAATATCCTAATTGATTAAGCGTCATGCATAAATCTCCTTGAATTAATAGAAAATATCTATGGGTTACAAAAAAGATGTGCTGATTTTGTGTATATTATACCTTAATTAATACATAAAAGCTATTAAAAAAGCACAAAATAAGCATTGGATGTATCAAAAAAAGCATTGTATAATATCCTTATCAGAGGTTGTTAAGTTTTTAACGAAGTGGGCAGACGAGTTAGAAACAAGAAAATCACAACAATATCAACTACGTACATAATCGTTTTTTTAGGGAAAAGGAGTAAAAATTATGGCAGAGAGAATTACAGGACACACAGAACTTATCGGATTAATGGCTTACCCAATCAGACATTCCAGTTCACCGGCAATGCACAATGAAGCATTCGCTTACTTAGGACTTGACTACGCATACCTTGCATTTGAAGTTGACAACAGCACTTTGGAAGATGCTGTAAAAGGTATCCGTGCATTAAAGATGGTTGGATCAAACGTTTCCATGCCAAACAAAACAGTTGTAGGACAGTATCTTGATAAATTATCTCCGGCAGCAGAGCTTTGCGGAGCAGTTAACACAATTGTAAATGAGAACGGTGTTTTAACAGGACACATCACAGACGGTATCGGATTCATGCAGGCATTAAAAGACAACGATATCGATGTGATCGGAAAGAAAATGACAATCGCAGGAGCCGGCGGTGCTGCAACAGCAATCGAGATCCAGGCTGCATTAGACGGTGTAAAAGAAATCTCTATTTTCAATATTCATGACAAATTCTGGGCAAACGCAGAAGAGACAGTAAAGAAGATCAACGAGAGAACAAACTGCAAAGCAACTCTTTACGATCTGGATGACAAAGAAAAATTAAGAGAAGAGATGGCAGATTCTTATATTTTTGTTAACGGAACCGGCGTTGGCATGAAACCTTTAGAGGGAATGTCCGTTGTACCTGACAAATCCTTCTTCCGTCCGGAACTGATCGTTGTAGATGTACCTTACTCTCCACTTGAGACAACCATGCGTAAGATGGCAAAAGAAGTTGGATGCAAGACAATGAACGGACTTGGAATGATGTTATTCCAGGGTGCAGCAGCATTCAAACTCTGGACAGGAAAAGATATGCCGATCGAGCATATGAAAGAAGTATTAAACATCAGATACGATGATTAATCACAGGATACCGAATAAACTATTTATTTTAAAATCACGAGGAGAAAAGAGATGAATAAAAAATATTTACCTAGCGCTCTGATCCTTTATTTAAACTATTTCATTCACGGTGTCGGATGTTCTATTTTAGGACAGGCAGTGATCAAGGAAGCTCTTGCAGCATCCTGGGGCGTAGAAGCAATGGCAATTACAGCAATTTCCGCAGCACTTGGACTTGGACGTCTAATCGCCCTTCCATTTGCAGGACCTCTTTCCGATAAGCTTGGACGTCGTATCTCCACAGCAATCGGTAGTGGATCTTATGCGATCTACCTGATCGGACTTGCACTTGCATTCAACGCAGGAACAAACGGTGGATACCAGATCGCATATGTATGTGCAATCGTTGGTGGTATTGCAAACTCCTTCCTTGACACAGGTATTTATCCGGCAGTTTCCGAGATTATTTACAAAGCACCGGGCGTTGCAACTATGGGAATCAAATTCTTCATCGCAATCGCACAGATGATCTTACCATTTGTACTTGGCGCGACAGTAGCAACAACAGCAGCAGGACTTACTTCTTATAATATGTTGTTCTATATTTGCGGAATTGCTTATATTGTACTTTTAGTATTAGTAATGATCTTCCCACTTCCGGATGCAGACCAGAAGGCAGCCGGAAAGAAAGAGGGACTGATCGACAGCCTGAAACATACACATTTCTCTATCGAGTCCGTGGCAATGATCCTGATTGGATTCACATGTACAGGTACATTCCAGTTATGGTTAAACTGTGCACAGAACTTTGCAAAAGAGAATGTCGGCTGGGCAGATCCATCTATCATGCAGACATACTACTCTGCAGGAACAATGCTTGCACTTATTGTAACAGCACTTTTGACAAGAAAAATTAAAGATGTCAGATTTATCGTGGTATATCCGGTCATCTGTCTTGTAACACTGATCGTTGTATTAACAGGCAAGAGTGAAGCACTTATGATCGCCGGAGCATTCATCATCGGCTGGGCAGGAGCAGGCGGACTGTTACAGATCGCAACATCTGTATGCAATATGTTATTCCCGAAAATCAAAGGAACTGTTACAGCACTTGTTATGATCGCATCCTCACTTTGCAACTACACAATCCTTACAGCAGCATCTAAAATGCAGCCAGCACAGGTTATGGTTATGAACATTGTCCTTACTGCAATCGGTGTACTTCTTGGATTGTTCGTAAATATCCGCTATGCAAAAATGGTAGAGCAGGCAGAAGCTGAGAACTAAGAGCCAGAGTCCGCAGGCTGCGGACTCTAAGGATTTAAGAAGAAAGGTGACGAAAATGAATACAGTTAAAGTAAGAGATATCGAGATCGGTGCAGGCGCACCTAAGATCATCGTACCTATCGTAGGTGTTACAAAAAAAGATATTATCCACGAAGCAAAAACATTTGATTCCATTCCGGTTGATGTTGTTGAATGGCGCGTGGACTGGTTTGAGCATGTTTTTGAGTTCGACAAAGTAGAAGAGGTTTTAAAAGAGCTTCGTGAGGCACTTGGAAATATTCCAATCCTTATGACTTTCCGTACTTCCAAAGAGGGCGGCGAGAAAGCAATTGAGCCGGAAGCATATGCAGAGCTTAATATCAAAGCAGCACAGACCGGATATGTTGATTTTGTTGATGTGGAAATTTTCACAGGTGACGAGATCGTGAAAAAAATCATCGACGGCGTTCATGCAGCAGGTGTAAAGGTAGTTGCATCTAACCATGATTTCCACAAAACTCCGGCAAAGTCTGACATCATTTATCGTCTTCGCAAAATGCAGGATATGGGCGCAGACATTCCAAAAATCGCTGTTATGCCACAGAACAAGAGAGATGTCTTAACTCTTCTTGCAGCGACAGAGGAAATGGTGACAGACTACGCAGACAGACCGGTCATCACAATGTCTATGGCAGGAACAGGCGTTATCAGCCGTCTCTGCGGAGAAGTATTTGGATCTTCCATGACATTCGGAGCAGCAAAGAAAGCATCTGCACCGGGACAGATGGGAGTAGAGGATCTGTCTACAGTACTTGGATTACTTCATAAGAGCATGTAATTGATTATACATTATGTAAAAGCCTGTTGCATGTAAAAAGTGCAATGGGCTTTTTTAATGAATAAAGCACTTTATGACGTTAAGTGGATAAAGAATAAACGAAGGAGAATAAATATGGCAGTAATTAGCAACAGAGAAGCATATCTTGCATCAGAGCCTGAGATGGACATAACACAGTTTCACAAAACAGCTCTTGATCTTAAATATGCAGACGAATCAGAAAATCAGATACTGGACATCTTCTATCCGGAAGACGGAGAAGGTCCATATCCACTGGTAATCGTATTCCATGGTGGTGCTTTTGCGGCGGGGCACAAGAGAACACATTATATCAAATCAATGTGTCTGCCTATAACACAGGGATACGCAGTTGCAACAGTAGAGTACAGACTCTACCACGAAGAAAAATGGCCGGCACAGCTTATCGATGGAAAAGCTGCAATTCGCTATTTACGTGCAAATGCAAAAGAGTTAAATCTCGATCCTGACAGATTCGCAGTATGGGGCAACTCGGCAGGAGGAACTGTTACACAGCTTCTTGCAGTAACAGGCGATGAAGAGGATATGGATGATTTAAGCGTTGGAGTAAAAGCTTCATCAAAAGTAAACTGTGCAATCGCATGGTACACAATAAGTGAGCTTTGCTCTGCAGAGCAGTTTGGAACTGATATTGCAGATATCAGAAACAAAACAGGTGCAGGAAAAGGCATGATGCCAAATGATGGAAAGGGCAACGACTCAATGTTTACAGCTCTTTTAGGATACAATCCGCTTTTATATCCTGAACGCACTGCAAAAGTAAGCCCTATAAGTCATGTCAAAGAGGACTGTCCACCAATGCTGCTTCAGCACGGTACAAATGATCTTGTTATAGATTATCACCAGTCTTCTTATATGTATGAAAAAGTTAAAGCAGTATGTGGAGAGGATCGCGTAGAGCTTGAGCTTTTTGATAATGAACCACATGGTTCTCAGGTAATAAAGGCAGATGCCAATATAGAAAAATGTATAGATTTCTTAGACAAGCAGTTTTTCGATGGAAAAAATCCATATCGTAAGCCACTTGGAAAAATCAAAATCGTTGGAGAGGAATAGAAAAAATGTCAACAGCAATATCTGTAATAGGATTACTTGCAGCAGCGGTAATCTTTGTAATCGCAATATGGAAAGGGCTTGATGTATTTACATCTACAATCCTTGTATCATTTATCATTATTTTAACAAGCTGGATGAACTGGTGGGATTCACTCACATTATACGCAACAGGCTATGTCGGATTCATTCAGAACAATGTATTTGTACTTGTGATCGGTGCCGTATTTGGTGAACTTATGGCTGCATCAGGATGTGCTGAGTCAATTGCAAATGTTATCACTGAGAAAATGGGTGCTAAAAGAGTTATTCTTTCAATCGCGCTTATTACAACTGTTTTCGTATACGTAGGTGTATCTGGATTCGTAGTACTTTTCGTACTTGCTCCTATCGCTACAATCATGATGAAACAAGCAGGATATCCATACAGAATGATTCCTGGAATCATCTTTATCGGAGCTACATGTTCTGCAATGATTCCATTCGCAATCAACATCACAAACATTATGCCTGCACAGTATCTCGGTACATCAATGGGATCTGCTCCAATCCTTGGATGGGTAGCATTCCTTGTATCCTTTGGTGTTGGATATTTTTATATGGTACACGCAGCTAAAAAAGCGGCTATCAAAGAGGGAACAGCTATGGATGAGTCACAGCCGGTAAAGATCACTCCTACAAGAGATGACCTTCCTAATTTTTTTGTAGCACTTATCCCGTTTATCCTTGTAGTAGCACTTGTACTTTTACTTTCTAACCTTACAGATATGAACACAAACGCTGTAGTAGTACTCAGCATGTTTGTTGGATCTGTAGCAATCGTACTTCTTTGCCACAAACAGGTTGAATCAGTTACAAAAATCCTTGAAAAAGGTGTAAATAACGGTGTTGGTGCAACAGTTATGGCGGCAGCAATCCTTGGATTCTCAGGCGTACTTCAGGCATGCCCAGGATTCAATTCAATCATCGATTTTGTAATGGGAATCAAGATGAATCCATATATTACAGAGTTTATCGGATTAAACGTACTTGCAGGTATCCTCGGAAGTGGAACATCAGCTATTGCAATGTTCTTCGAGCATCTTTCAGATGGACTTCTTGCAAAAGGAGCAAATGCCGGAGCACTTCACAGACTTGCACCTGCATGTGCAACAGGTATGAATACTCTTCCAAATGCCGGAGGAATGGTTGCACAGCTTCGCTGGATGAAGCTTTCACTTGCAGAGAGTTACTGGTATGTATTCGTTACATCTGTTCTTGCTCCTATGGTAGGTTCAATCGCAGCAGTAATTGTAGCAATGATTCTCTACTAATCTTAAATGATTTATTATTTGCCCGCCAAAGCTGTTATTACAAGGCTTGGCGGTTTTTTTATACAACAGATATTTTCTTGTATATTTTGCTATAAAATGAAAATTGTGATGTTATCGTATATAAAGTAGAAAAATCGTTATTAATTTGCTAAAATAAAAACGTGATTTTCGAAGGAAGGGGATATTACATGGAGAAAATACTGCACTATCTGGACGAATATCTTGAAGAAATTCTGATGGTCATTTTCCTTATAGCAATGACGCTTATAATGGGTATTCAGGTGTTTTCCAGATACGTTCTTGGCATGTCACTATCATGGTCGGAGGAAATTACCAGGTATCTTTTCATATGGTCGGCTTTCTTAAGTGTCAGCCTTTGTACCAGAAAATGCATATCTATAAAAATTGACCAGTTTATACAGCTTTTTCCAAGGAGAGGAAAAGCGTTCTGGAAGGTACTCAATCTAACAGTTGAGTTTGTGTTTTTCGTATATCTGATACCGTATTCATTCATATATCTGAAAAATACGATAGAAAGCGGTCAGGTCAGTCCTGCCTGCGGTATCCCTATGTACTATGTGCAGGCGGCACCGTTTGTGTGCTTTATCATTACAGCCTTCCGCATCGTTCAAAGATGGGTTGGAGAGTGGAAAATTGTACTGAAAAAAGATGAAAAGTCACTCGAGGAGGGCAATATCGCCACAGTTATTGAGGAAGCTGTTGTTGAAGACGCTTACCGCGAGAAAGAGCTTGTTGAGGCTATTTTAAAAGCTGAGAAAGAAGAAAATACTATATCTGGTAAAAAGATTAACACTAAAAACAGAAAGGAGAAATAGATGTCAGCAGTTGCAGTATTTATTTTATTTGTCATTTGTTTAGTGATCGCAATTCCGGTGTCTATCTCTCTTGGAATTGTTGCCGTTTTACCGGGCGCGTTTGATCCTTCGTTTACGGCAAGCGCAAGTTATGTCATCCGTTCCATGTTAGGCGGAATCGACAGTTTCCCACTGCTTGCAGTACCAATGTTCGTGCTTGCCGGAATCCTTATGGCGCACGGTAAGATCTCCCAGAAGCTGTTTGATGTGTTTGTTTATTTTATTGGAAAAAGAACCGCAGGAATCCCGTGTGCAGTGATCATCACCTGCCTGTTTTATGGCGCAATTTCCGGCTCTGCACCTGCAACTGTGGCAGCAGTCGGAAGTATGACGATCCCGCTTCTGATCGAGCTTGGCTATAAAAAAGATTTTGCAACCGCAATCGTTGCAGTTGCGGGCGGACTTGGTGTTATCATCCCACCGAGTATTCCGTTTATCATGTATGCAATGGCAACCGGGGAATCTGTCAGTGACTTATTCTTAGCAGGGATTGTGCCGGGACTTATGATCGGAGCACTGCTGATGTTTTACGCTTATTACCATTGCAGACGCTATGGCGAGGACAAGGAAAAAATTGATGCAAAAGTAACAGAACTTCGCGAGAAAGGTTTTTTAAATATTTTAAAAGACAGTATCTGGGCACTGATCAGTCCGGTGATCGTATTGGGCTGTATTTATGCAGGAATTGCATCCCCGACAGAGGCGGCTGTTATTTCCGTATTTTATGCATTGTTTGTCAGTCTGTTTATTTACAAATCCATTAAGGTAAAAGAAATCTGGGGCATTATGGTGGAGGCCACGAAAACGTATGCACCGATTTTATTTATCCTTGCAGCGTCCACTGCATTTTCAAGAGTGCTTACATTAATGCAGGTTCCACAGACGGTGAGTGCATGGATCTTGGCACATTTCAGCAATGAGATTGTATTGCTGATCATTATTAATATATTCCTTCTGATCGTCGGAATGGTTATGGATACAACACCAGCGATCCTGATTTTAAGTCCAATCCTGCTTCCTATCGTGCAGAGCATTGGAATGAATCCAATTCATTTTGGTGTGGTTATGATCGTAAACCTTGCCATTGGTTTTGTGACACCGCCGATCGGAGTCAATCTGTTTGTGGCAAGTTCGCTGACGGATGTGCCGGTCATGCATATTGCAAAAAAGGCAATGCCGATGATCGGATACTTTTTACTTGCGCTGCTTTTGTTGACGTTTATTCCGGCAATCAGTTTGTTTTTACTTTAATTGGCCGGCAGGAAGCTTGAAAGGAGAAAAGCGTTGATGAATAGAAAGAGATGGATATCCGCGATGCTGGTCGTGACACTGACCTGCGGGCTTGGATTAACAGCCTGCGGCGGCGCACAGGGGAGCAGCTCCGGGACAGAGACAGCAGAGGTGCAGCGTTATGCATGGCCGCTTGGAAGTTCAAGCCCGGAGGATACGGTGACACAGATTTATGCAGAAAAATTTGCAGAGGAAGTGGAACGGTTAAGCGGCGGCAGCATGAAGATCAGTGTCTATCCGAACAGTGTACTGGGCGGAGACCGCGAACTATTAGAGTCGTGCAAGGATGGCGACATTCCATTTGTGGTGCAGAATACCGCGCCACAGGTTACTTTTATGAAGGACACAGCGGTTTTTGATATGCCGGCGCTGTTTGAGACGATCGATGAAGTCCGGGAACATGTGGATAATCCTGAATTTATGGAACTGATGCAGCAGGTGTACCGTGATGGAGGATATGAGCTGCTAGGTTATGCAGATCAGGGATTCCGTGTTATGACAACCAATAAAAAAGTGGAGAGTCTTGCAGATTTTAAAGGACAGAAGATCCGTACCATGGAAAATTCCTACCATATGGCATATTGGAAAGCACTTGGCGCAAGCCCGACACCTATGACATTCTCGGAAGTGTATATCGGTCTGCAGCAGGGAACGATCGATGCGCAGGAAAATCCTTATGAGGTCATTGTTTCCAATAAGTTACATGAACAGCAGGACTATGTGGTAGAGACAAATCATCTTCCGCATCTGATTTCGCTGATTGTCAGTGAGGAGTTTTTTGATTCGCTGACAGATGAGCAGCAGCAGATCATCAAAGAGGCGGCAGATACGGCGAAAGAGTACGCAAGAGAGCAGTCGGATGCCCGTATCGCTTCCCGAATGGATACGATCCGCGAGAGCGGAACGGAGATCATCACACCGAGTGAAGAACTTTATAATGAGATAAGAGAATTATGTAAACCAATATATGCATCGATCGAAAATTCTGTATCGCAGGAGATTATTGATGCGTATCTTGGAGATATGCAGGAGGAGCTGCAGTAATTCCAAATCATGTTCGCAGAGCGGAAATAATGGCTTTTTTGGTATGAAAAAAGGCGATTATTTCCGCTTTAGTGTACTAAAATATTTTCCTTGCGCAATGTTTCTGAAATTGCTATACTGAGAGCAGTACTTGTAAAAAGATAATGGCTTTGTTATCGAGAAAACAAACGGCGAGGAGATTAGAAAAAAGATGGACAGAATTGAGGAAATCCGTGCAAAGATCGGAGAATGTGATGATATTATTATAGAGCAGCTTGCAGTCAGAATGTCTCATATCCAGGAGATCATTTCCTATAAGAAGGCAACCGGTATCCCGATTTTACAGCCGGAGCAGGAGAAGAAGCAGACGGATGCACTGGCAGAAAAACTTGGCGACAATGAGTTCGAGGAAGAGATTCTTGATATTTTCAAATATATCATGAAGAACAGCAGAAGAATTCAGGCAAAGAGTCTGTTCGATTACAATATTTTCCTGATCGGTTTCATGGGAGCCGGAAAGAGCACGATCGCAGGAGAACTGAAGGATAAGCTTGAGATGGATCGTGTCGAGATGGATCAGATGATCGTGGAGAAGCAGGGTATGTCTATCTCAGAAATTTTTGATGAGTATGGGGAAGCTTATTTCCGTAACTTAGAGAGCAATACACTGATCGAGCTGCAGAAGAGAAAGCAGACGATCGTTTCCTGCGGTGGTGGTGTTGTCATGCGGGAAGAGAACACAGATCATATGAAGAAAAATGGCCGTGTTGTTTTACTGACAGCGAAGCCTGAGACTATCTATGAGCGTGTCAAGGACAGTGACGAGCGCCCGATTTTAAATGATCATATGAATGTGGAGTTCATCAGCAGTCTGATGGATAAACGAAAAGAGCGCTATGAGGCAGTGGCGGATATTACGGTGGCAACAGATGGCAAGAATGTGACACAGATCTGTGAGGAGATCATTTCCAAGCTGATCGCTCTTGATAATGCAAAAGAAGAGCAGGAAAAAAACAAATAGCTGAAAAACAGCTTTTGTCAGTGTGAAAGTGGGGATAAAGGGAATGGAATATGATGCACAAGTGTTTAAGATGAAGGCAAACAAAAAGGCACGCAATGTCTGGATGGCATTGTCATTGATCCTTTCACTGTCGTACACGTCAGATACGGCAAAGGGATTACATACGCTGCCTTACTATGCAATGTTTATGGCGGTCTGCTGGATTCCGTTTTTGTTTGGAGTGGTGGTACTCCGTCTGCAGGGAGCAGCAACGCAGTATTATAAATTTATTGTTGCGGTCGGGTATGGTGTGTTTTATGCATTTGTTGTCTGTACAAGTGAATCGGTACTGTCGTTTATGTATATATTTCCTCTGACGAGTATGCTGGTTTTATTCAAGGACAGGACATATATGGTGCAATGTGGCATTGGTACACTGGTGATCAGCATTGCCAGCAGCGTACATAAGTTTATGAACGGAATGAACAGTGCATCCAATGTGAATGATTACACATTGCAGGCATCCTGTATCATACTTTGTTATATTTGTTATGTTGTGTCGATCGACCACCTGAATGAGTCAGACGGTGCATTGACCAATTACATCAAAGCGGATTTAGAACGGGTGGTTACGACTGTTGAGCAGGTAAAAGGTGCCGGTAATCAGATCATGGACGGAGTTACGGTTGTCAGGGAATTAGAGGATGAAAACAGACAGAGTTCCACGACAGTTGTGCAGGGAATGAGTGAACTGACGCAGAACAATAACGTCCTTCATGATAAGACAATGTCCTCGATGGACATGACGACCAACATTAATGAGCAGGTGGAACGCATGGCATCCCTGATGGAACAGATGGTCACTCTGATGAACGAATCCGCAGACCATGCAAATGAGAGCTCCGGAGAATTATCCAGAGTGGCAGAGACAACAATGCTGATGGCAAAGCTGTCCGACGAAGTTGAGACGATCCTCTCAGAATTCCAGAAAGAGTTCGAGCGTGTGAAAACAGAAGTCAGCACCATTGAATCCATTAACTCCCAGACGAATCTGCTGGCATTGAACGCATCGATCGAAGCAGCGAGAGCAGGAGATGCAGGAAAAGGATTTGCAGTCGTGGCAGATGAGATCCGCAACTTAAGTACAGAGACGCAGGAGTCTTCGAGCCGTATCATGTCGGCACTTGCAAATCTTGGAACCACTTCCGTTAAGATGACAGATTCTATCGGACAGACCGTCAATCTGATCCAGGAGACCTCTGAAAAAGTTGCAGCGGTCAACGAGAGTGTGTCAGGAATAGCAAAAGATGCAGCGGAACTTGAACAGCATCTGAGTGTCATTGATTCCGCAATGCAGGATGTAAAAGAATCCAACCATCAGATGGTTTCTAATATGGAGGGAATCTGTAATGTCATGGATGCCATGACAGACAGCATTGGAAGTGCAGATGGCGCAACAAAGACAATGCTGAACAAATACGATGAGTCCTCACGCAATGTGAATAAGATTGAGACCGTTGTTCAGGACATGATGGAAAAACTAGGTGTCGGTGGCTTTATGGGTATTCAGGATGTCAAACCGCAGATGCACTGTGTTTTGGTCAGAAAAGGAGAAACACGGGAAGAGTATCATGGAAAAGTCGTAAGACAGAATGGCAGCGAGTTATGGCTTCAGATGGACCGGGAGGCACTGGGCAGCATCCGGGAAAAGACACCATATGATATTCAGATCGTGGTTGATAATGTCCTTTACAACTGGACGGATGTTCTGGCAAACGTGGAAAATGAGCAGGGAAGAGATGTATGCCATTTAGTGGTAAAAACAACACCTGTCATTGCAAACAGAAGAAAATATCCGAGAATGCCGATCGCAAATTCCTGTACGATCACGAGAAAAGATACAGATAAAACATATCGCGGAAAAATGGTCAATGTCAGTGCGAATGGCTTTGCATTTGCAGCAGCATCAGACGATTTTGCGGAACTTAAGGGAACACAGCTGGTACTCGATATTCCGGATTTTCCGGTAAAAGAGGAACGCACCATGGAAGGCGTGGTGATCAGAAGCACGGACAATCACGGAGAATATATTGTGGGATGCCGTATGCCGGAAGACAGTCCGGCCATTCAGAAATATGTAAATGATAACTATAAGGAATAAAAAATAGTAGAATTTTTCTCTCTCGCACAAGATGAATAGAAGCCCGTTAAGGGATAGGAAAACGCCGAAAACCCGCATGAACACTACGTTTTTGTGAGTTGTCGGCGTTTCTTTTACCCTCTGTTTTCATGGTGCTTTTTCCGTAAATGGTGCCCAAATGGTGCCCAAATTCCACGCGGGCATATAAAAGGTTGTAAAGAGCAGTAAAGAGATACAGCGGTTAAAGGTCTATTTCGCTGTGTTTTTTCTTTGCTGCCCGTTTTCCTTTTTCGGCTCGGCTTCCTTTGGTTTCTCCGGGGCTGCTTTTTCCACCGCGCTATGGTAAGCGTCCAAAACTTCTTTTTTTCGTTCAAGCCGCACGTCCACATAACGGGCGGTAACAGCTTCAAAGTTCATGGAAAGCCCAAGCGACGCGCCGATACCCGCAAGCGTATGCCCCAAGACTTCGCCAACCGTATAGAAGTCGCCTGTCAGTTGGTGCATATTGGTCGCTGCCGTATGTCGTAAATCGTGAAAACGAATGTGCGGCATATCCAAATCTTCAAGCAGCTTTCCAAATTGAGAGGACACCCACGACGCGGCGATAGGTGCGCCGTCCGGCTTTGCTACAACAAGGTCATTGTCATAGTAAGGCTTTCCGTCTTTTGCTGCCTGTTCTTTCTGTACTTCCTGCATGGCAAGCTGTTTGAGGAAGAACGGGCGGGCAAGCTCCGTAATGGGTAGCTTTCTGCCGTTGGATTTCGGCGGTGCCATTTCTTCAATGACTTTTGTTTTTGGCGGTACCTTGAAAGGTAGCTGCTCGGTAACATCAAAGGTGTTGTTCTCCAAATCCACATTGCGCCAACGCAAACATAAAAAGTATTTAGATGATGTGATTGTTCATCTTTATGCCCGAAATACCCCGTTGCAGGGGATAGACTTTTTTTGATAATTGGGGGAATGTCGATTTGTGTCGATAAGTTGATAAGTGCATGGCGGCTACCTCCTAAAGCCGCCATGCCTTTACATGGTAGAGGGTCGTCGTTGGAATTTAGATGGATAAAAAGAAACGGCGGCTCTGATAATCAAAGCCGCCGAAATAGAGTAGGCGCGTGAAAATGTGTCTGCTCTGCGACGGCTTTTTTTCTTTTGCCGTCGTCCGGCAGATGAAATCATTTAGTTAAATAGTCAGATTCATCTATTGTTTTAAGAATATAATTCACATCATCATATCTTGAAGAATCCGATTGAGAGCCTAAACTACATATTAAAAATTCCTTTCCATGTTGTTGATAAAGAACAACTAAATTATAGTCATTAGATAAGGAACCTGTCTTGATACCTTTAACATTTTCATTGTAATATTCTGATGTTTGGTCAAGAAAAGTATTAGTATTCCTCCATGTCTGCGTACTTCCGTCAGGTAAAGTAGCTGTATAATTACTCTTTGAAACAATATCTCTAAACCATTGCTTCTCTAAAAGGTGAGTAGATACTGATTTTAGGTCTGAAACGGTAGTGAGAGCATTGACATCATATCCGCTTGGGTCATATAAAATTGTGTTTTCATACCCTTGATTTTGTAAGTAATTATTTAGATGTTCCATAAAAACATTAATACGTTCTTGACTATTCTTAGCTTGTGGTGAAAGAATAGAACCACAATAATCCGCGACTACATAAGCAGCGTCATTTCCAGATGGAACCAACATGGCAGCAAACAAATTGTGGAGAAAATATTTTTTCGCGTCTATATTCGCAACAGATGAACCAGGTTTAGTTAATTGGATTGCTTCATAATTTGCAGGAACAATACTATCTAAATCCGCAAGTGTTGCTGCGTATTCAATGACAAATAATTTGGCTAAGCTGGCAGGAAGCTGTTGCTCGTTTTCTCGCTTTGAAATAAATATATTGTCATTAGAAAGGTCAACTAATATGAGGGATTTTGCATTATAAAAATCTTGAAAGAAAATTCCATTCAGCCAAGAGTTGATTTTATTCTTCTCATTGCGAAAATTGTCAGGTTTCATTGCCCACGGTATGAAAAATACACCTGCTATCGTTACAGCAGTAAGGAAAACAAAAAATATTCCGAAACGAGACGTCCTTCTCTTGTATTTTCTTTTCATAAATTGCACCTCCGACAGTAATCAGTCAGATTTAATAGGTAAATCTAATTGGCATAATTTGCTCTTATACTTTCTGTAAATCCAGAGGGGTCACCTAATTTTGCTTTATCTATATTTTCGCGCAAATAATTACGAGTTGCGTCATCACACCGGTCTATTCCCATATATGGCATGTCGAAGGCTTTTTCCAATTCTTCTAATGCTTTTTCGGCTCGCTCTGGATCTGTATTATAAGTATCAAGCCATTCTTTCATCCATGAATATTCCCACAAATAAGAAGCTCTCGTTTCTCCATAACCAACCTGAAAGGAAGCTCCTGTATCTTCATCTTCCAGTTTATCAGGAAGTGTAATGCCATCAGGCCAATTCAAACTGTCAATGGTTGCAAGATATTCTTCTTCAATGTGTGCAAAATCCGTGAGTCCTCTTGAAGTAGAATTTGTTTCAGAATTTGAACAACCTGTAAACATCAGACATACCAATAAAGAAAGCATTGCTCCTAAAAAAATCGTTGTTTTCATAGATAATATTTTCATGTTTTTCCTCCAATTTTATAAAATTTATTTTATCTAAGCGCCAATGCAGGTTCAAGCTTTGCAGCTTTTAACGCTGGCAATAGTCCTCCAAGCAACGCTACAACAACGGATGTTATAACAGCTACCACTGCCGAAAGAATAGGATATTCCAGTGCCGCTACGGGAGAATCCACAGGCAGAAATAACCCCATGCCTTGAACCAAGAAAAAGGATATCAGGATTGAAACAATACAAACAAACACTGATATAGTTAATTGTGCGCCTAACACTAAAGTAACAATATTCGCACGAGAAGCGCCAATCGCCCGTCTAATTAGTAATTCGTGAGTACGTTGTTCCAAGGATGATAACCCTATGTTAATTTGTCCTAATACAGAAACAAATAACAATAAAAATGATGTTACCAAAAGTCCTAATTGAAGTACAGAAAGTACGGAATTATAAGTATCTCCAATATCACTTTTCCCTATGATATCCAAATTTCCTCCTATTGTATCTTCTAAAATGTCATGTAATGACGAATACATCTGTCTCATGGTAATTCCCGCTTCTGAATGCCAATGAACAGTTGCATTTTTTACTTTCCACATATTCGGAACAAGTAGTTCTATTGAATGGGCGTCAAGATATACAGTTGGTATATCTGTCCCGTCATTCACAGTACCTACCACATTAAATGGTGTTAATGAAAGACTACTTTCTACATTTCCAACAGCATATGAAGTATCAAAATAATTCTGTGCTGCTTTATTTACTACCATGCACAGAGTTTTATTTATTTCCGAAGAATCAAACCAATCCCCTGATGACATAGGCAAATTATAGATTTTGTTATATGTGCTTGTAGTAAAAACAACATCTACGGGTACAGTCTTTTTGTAAACAGTGTCACTTATGTCTTGTAGAGAAGAGACAGACGCTACTGGAGCAACTGTTATCTCTTCCAGCATGGAAAAGGTAACAGCCACAAAATGATCAGTATTGTAAATTTCTCGAAAAAAATTCTCCATTTTAATGGTATCTTGAAAATCTGATCCTGTAATTGAAAAAGAATATGTAGGACTCCATCCATACATCTGTGCATTGACAGAAATCAAATATTCTTTACCAAGCGTTCCCACCAAGACAGAACTAATCATTGCAATAATTCCTACAAACATCGATATACCTGTTAAGATATTTCTTAGAGGAGAAATACGAAGGTCTTTAAGAATCATATTTAACACATTGAAGCCTCCCTCCGTCCATTTCAAAAATTGTATTACAAGTCTTTGCAATATCGAGGTCATGAGTTACTATTAAAAGCATAATGCCATTTTTAAGCACAACTTGATGTAAAAGGTCCATAATTTGTTTTCCGGTTTTTTTATCTAAAGCACCAGTAGGTTCATCACATAAAATGGCTTCCGGCGATACTGCAAGTGCGCGGGCAATCGCCACTCTTTGTTGTTCGCCTCCTGATAAATTAGATGGATAATCATTTTCTTTTCCTTCTAATCCAACACTTTGCAAAAGATTTCGTATTGCTTCTTTCCGCTGTCTTGTATTCATTTTCTTTTTGGAATAAAGTAAAGGAAGCTCAATATTTTCCCAAACTCTTAAATGTTTAATTAAAGAATAGTTTTGAAAAACAAAACCGATATTACTTGCTCGAAGCATAGATAGCTGGCTATCTGTTAAAGTGGAAACAGACATACCATTATAAAGAAATTCGCCTTGATATGAGTGGTTGAGTAAACCTATAATTGATATAAGGCTTGTTTTTCCTGAACCCGATTTGCCTACAATAGCATAGCTGTTTCCTCGCTTTAGTTCCATATTTGCTTTGTTTACAGTTACTAAGGTATCACCATTATTCAAATTAACAGTCGCTACCAAGTTTTTTATTTGAATTAAATTTCCTCCATTCGTTTTTTCCATGTTACAAATTACTCCTTACTCCTTGGGTCAAGGTTTGGGGGAATAGAAGAAATTGTATCGCCCTCATTTACACCCGACAATATTTCTATATATGCACCATCAGTTGCACCCAGCATAACTTCTGTTTGAATTTGTTTTCCGTCATTTATTACGGTTACCATTCCCTTACCTTGTCTGCCCGCAATGACTGAAAGTGGTAACAAAAGCACATCTTTTCTAGTTTCGGCTGTTATGACAACGGTAGCACTTTGTCCGGGTTTTACATCAATATCTTTTCCAATTAAACATTGCAATGTGCTTTCTGCATTTTCTGATACTGGTACTACAACTGCAATCGCTTCCGTAGGTCCCACACCATCAACTACTTGAAACTTTGCTTTTAATGCTGCATTTTCCGGCAATATTTTCAAAAAATTTTCAGCTTCAATATTGAGAGCAAAACCTGTGTACTTAGCTGTTGCTAAGGGATAATTTTTGGGAACACTCTCATTAGATGAGATAATAGAAAGAATCGTTGCGTCAACTGGGGATTTTATTTCTTCTTCAGATACTTTCCCAATCACACCACCCTCAGTAATTTTGTTGCCGGCTGAGGAACAGGCTTCAAAAGTACCCTCAACAGAAGAACATAAAACAAAATCCAAAGCCGGAATAATAGTTGTGTGAGCAGATACCGTTGGAGTAAGATTACCGCGAGTAACGGATACCGTTTCAACGGATTGTACTTTTGGATTTACGTTACTGGTTTCATTTTTCTGCTCGTCAAAACAACAGGCAGATAACACAATTATTATCATACATATCATAGGTAACGCCATAATTCGATTTTGGTATTTCACCAACATACCTCCTTGTTATTGTATATTATATTTCGTTTAAAGATAAAAGGCTTTCACCTTGATACAATAATTATATCAAAATAAAAGCCTTAATTTTGATGATTGTTCGCAAGAAAATCCTCTTTTTTGCTACGGAATTTCTTACGATTTTCCTACGAAAGTGGAAGTGTAACTATAAATTTTATACACTCGTCTTTACTATGAGCAACAATAGTCCCCTTATGTAGTTCTACAATATGTTTCGCAATCGCAAGTCCCAATCCGGCACCACCACTTGTAGTATTTCTTGATGTGTCAACTCGGTAAAACTGCTCAAATATTAGTTTTAGTTTTTCTTCTGCGATAGGATTCCCAAAATTTTCAAAAGTAATTACAATAGTGTTCTCTTGAAGTTCTGTGGTTATTGCAACTTCTGTATCTGTATAACTGTAAATTACCGCATTACGCAAGAGATTATCGAACACACGTTGTATTTTGTTTGCGTCGCAATGTAGCATAATGTCGCTTGTACTATTGAGAGTACATTTCAAATTTTTTTCCTTTAATATGGGCTTAAATTCATAGATAAGTTGTTCTAATAAACGGGTCAAATTTATGTTGCTGTATTGTAATGTTATGTTAGATAAGTTAAATCGTGTGATTTCAAAAAACTCGTTTATCAAATCTTCAAGACGTTCTGCTTTATCAAGAGAAATAGAAAGATACTTTTCTCTTAACTCCTGTGATATTTGTTGTTCATCATCATGCAGTAGTGTTAGATAGCCAATGACGGAAGAAAGCGGCGTTTTCAAATCATGTGCAAGGTACATAATCAAATCATTCTTGCGCTGTTCATTTTCCTGTGCAAGTCGCGCATTGTTTTCTGCTTCTTGCTTTAAGCGATTTATGTTGATAGCAATTTCGCTTAGTTCCGGTGAGAGTTCAATATAATCTACTGATTTATCAAATAGTTTTCCTGTTGCAGCTTGTAACTCGTAGACATAATTAACAACCTTTTTCAAAAGTTTATAAGTCAAATACAAAATGCAAACTACCCATAATATAAGCCCTACCATATAAA
>OODB01000904.1_pt1 | contig 25041 bp, 18 predicted proteins | sample 1671721 | NCBI WGS metagenome assembly OODB01 (sample SAMN06348185, study PRJEB24527) | human gut metagenome | biome: human gut; feature: ankylosing spondylitis patient; material: feces | host: Homo sapiens | place: China | collected 2015-10
GCTGCGACCCCTCCTACACCAAGACCACCGACCATACCCGCGAGTATGTGCCGTACCTGGTCTGCGGCAAGGGCGTGAAGCCCGGTGTGGACCTGGGCACGAAGCTCTGCTTCGGCACCATTGCCCAGACCATCTGCGAGTATCTGGGCGTGGATGCCTCCAGCCTGGACGGCCACAGCGTGTGGAACGAGATCAAGGCATAAGATCCTGACAACGAAAAAACGAGGCCCCGGAGGTTCTGCCCTCCGGGGCCTCGTTGCAGTTATACAGTTGTGGGAACTCAGGCGGCGTCGTTCTGGGACGCTGCATTGTAGATGGCATCCAGAATGGTGGACGCTGCGTTGTACAGCGAGGATGCAGCCTGTTCCACCTCTTCCTGCGTGGGCAGGGAGATGGACGGAGCTTCGGTGCTGCCGTCACTGGTGCCGCTGTCGGCCGGAGTCTCCGGCTCCTGGGGCTGGGTGTCGGCAGGCTGTTCTGCAGGCTGCTCAACAGGCGTTTCGGCCGGGGTCTCTTCCGGCACGCTCTCGGCGGGCTCCTCCACGATGACGCTTTCCGCCGGTTCTTCCGGAATGGAAGCAGCGGCGTTCGGGTCGGTGGTGGGGGTAAAGATGTCGGTCTTTTCCGGGGTCTGGGTGGTGTCGCTCACAGTGCCCTCACCGCCCAGCACGGTCGCGATCATCTCTTTGGCCTTGTTGACGGAGGCTTCATCCGGCTTCATGACGTAGAGTTTCTGGCCCTTGGCGGAATAGCACTGGGTGCTGGTGCCGGACGAGCCGGTAACGGTGTAGCTCTGGATGTCCCAGTTGGCAAAATCGCTCAGCTGCATGCGCACCAGCGCACTGATCTGATCCTGCGAAAAATCGGTGACAAAGCAGTCCGAAGCGGCGTCCATGATTTTGGAAAAGCCCATGAGCAGGGCAGGGGACTTGATCTTATTCAGCATGGCGTCGATGACCTTCATCTGGTTGATGCCGCGCTGGATATCGCCGGAGGCAAAGGCGTGGCGCTCCCGGGCAAAGGCCAGGGCGGACTTACCGTCCAGATGGTTCCAGCCTTCGGCAAAGGTGGTGGGGTCGTAGTAGCCGGGGCTGCCCACTGAGGTGAAGGCCTGGTCGGAATATACGTCCACGCCGCCCAGGGCGTCCACGATATTGATGAAGCCCGCAAAGTTGATGCGGATGTAGTGATCCACATTGATGCCATAGAGGTTGCCCAAGGTAGCCATGCTGGTCTCCACGCCGTACAGACCGGCGTGGGTCAGCTTGTCCTTGCTGTTGGTGCCGGCCAGATCCACATAGTAGTCGCGGGGCGTGTTGATCAGTGCCACCTGCTTGGTCTGGGGGTTCACCACAGCCAGAATATTCACGTCGCTGCGGGCCTTTTCGGTCAGTTCACCACGGGTGTCCACGCCGCTGAGGTAGATGACGAAAGGCTCCTTGGTGATCTTGTTGGCCTCGGCACCGGTGAGCAGACCGTTGGTCATGTTGTCCAGCGCGGTCAGACCCTGCTGGGCCCAGACACAGCCCAGCGCCATGCAGGCGCACAGGAACACCGAGAACACACGGGACACCTTGCCGGGCACATTGTACTCCTGACAGCGCTTGACCAGCAGCCAGAGCAGGAGCAGCAGCGCCGCCAGAATGACCAGATACAGCACGGGCAGCATCTGGGTGCGCCACAGCTGTACCAGCGAGGCTGCACTGAGAATGCCCTGCACTGTCAGCAGGATCTTGCCGAATTTCGAGGGTGCAGCGGCGGCAGCCTGTGCCGGGGCACCGCTGCGGCGCGGGGCAGAGGAATTGGGCTTTTTCCGGGGCGGCGGCGTGGGGGACGGGTCCTCCGCAAAAAAAGCGGAGCTGTCCACTTCCACAGTGCGGTCTGCCGCACCGCGGCCCTTGCGGTTCACACGCCGCAGGGAACGATTGGAATCATCCTTCATGGGAAATCTCCTTTTGAGCGTTCAGGCTCAGTCAGCCGGCACGATGGTCAGCACCGCGCGGGCGGGCAGGCAGGTGGCGGTCTGGTCTTCGTTGGACAGCCAGCCGAAGCCCTCACAGATGTGGTCCGGGCAGGGGGAGTCCACAAAGCGGGCAGCACCGTCCTTGATCTCGATGTGCACCGTGTAGTACCCGGTGTCTACGTCATAGGTATCATTCTTGTCCAGCGGAAGGTTCATGGTGGTGTTGTTGTCACCGTAGATTAGTTCGGCCCGCAGCTTGGAACCGCTGCTGTGTGCGTTGCGCACCAGCAGCAGAACGGCGGCAATGGCCAGAACGACGGCGGCAAACAGAAGATTGGTCAGCAGTTTTTTGTGTTTCATCTGTCAGTCCTTGATCGAAAGCTGTTCCAGTTCGGCGAGCCAGAGGGCGGCACAGGCATCGCTGGGCATGCGCCAGTCGCCGCGGGGCGAAAGGGTCACGCTGCCCACCTTGGGACCGTCCGGCAGGCAGCTGCGCTTGAACTGCTGGGCGAAGAACCGCCAGTAGAAGTTGCGCAGCCACTTGTACAGCACGTTGTCGGGGTATTCGGGGCGGCCTGCAAAGGCGGCCTTTGCCAGCCGGAAGATCTTGGCCGGGCCAAAGCCGAAGCGCAGCACCTGATAGAGGTAAAAGTCGTGCAGCTCATAGGGGCCCACCAGATCCTCGGTCTTTTGCGCGATCTCGCCGTCCTTGGCGGGCAGCAGCTCCGGGGAGACCGGAGTGTCCAGAATGTCCAGCAGCACGGTGCGCAGGGCGTCGGTGGCGGCAATGTCGGCTTCGTAATGCACCAGATGGCGCACCAGCGTTTTGGGCACCCCGGCGTTCACACCGTACATGCTCATATGGTCGCCGTTGTAGGTGGCCCAGCCCAGTGCCAGCTCCGACAGGTCGCCGGTGCCTACCACAAGGCCGCCGGTGCGGTTGGCAGTGTCCATCAGCTCCAGCGTACGCACACGGGCCTGCCCATTTTCAAAGGTTACGTCCAGCACGCTTTCGTCCTGGCCGATGTCCCGGAAGTGGCTGTGGACCGTTTCGGCGATGTCGATCTCTTTGAAGGAGACCTGCAGCTCATCGCACAGGATCTCGGCATTGCTGCGGGTGCGGTGGGTGGTGCCGAAGCAGGGCATGGTCACGGCCAGCACATCGCTGGCGGGGCGGCCCAGCTGCTTCATGGCGCGCACCGCCACCAGCAGGGCCAGACAGCTGTCCAACCCGCCGGAAATGCCGATGACCGCCGTTTTGGCGTGGGCGTGCTCCAGCCGCTTGGCCAGACCGTCGGCCTGCATCTTCAGGATCAGTTCGCAGCGCTCGGCGCGGCGCTTGGGGTCGCCGGGCACGAAGGGTGCCGGGTCGATCCAGCGGGTGAGGGGGGTCTCGGTGAGTTCCAGATCAAACTCCACCGTGGTGTAACCATCGCGGCTCAGCTCAAAGCTGGTGTTGCGGGCGCGCTCGGCCTCCATGCGCTGGCAGTCGATCTCGGTCTCGGCAATGCCGCTCGCAAAGGGAGCTGTCTCGGCCAGCAGGGTGCCGTTTTCGGCGATCAGGTCGTGCCCGGCGAACACCATGTCCTGGGTGCTCTCGCCGTGCCCGGCCGAGGCGTACAGGTAGCCGCACAGCAGGCGGGCCGACTGGTTGGACACCAGTGCCCGGCGGTACTCGGCCTTGCCGACGGTCTCGTCGCTGGCCGAAAGGTTGGCGATGACCGTGGCCCCGGCCAGCGCGTGGAAGGTGGAGGGCGGCAGTGCGCTCCACAGGTCCTCGCACAGCTCTACGCCCAGCACAAAACTGGGCATGGACCGGCAGCGGAACAGCAGCGAAGTGCCAAAGGGCACCTGCTGGCCGCACACGGTGATCGTTTCCACCTCGGTGCTGCCGGGGGTGAACTGGCGCTTCTCGTAGAATTCGCCGTAGTTGGGCAGGTAGGTCTTGGGCACAAGGCCCAGCAGCTGCCCGCGGCACAGCACGGCGGCGCAGTTGTACAGCTTGCCGTGTACCAGCAGCGGCAGGCCCACCAGCACGACGGTATCCAGCGTCCGGGTGCCGTCCAGCACGGTCTGCAGGGCATCCAGCGCACCGGTCTGCAGCGTGTGCTGCAGGAACAGATCGCCGCAGGTGTAGCCGGTGAGGCAGAATTCCGGGAACACGGCCAGCTTGACCCCGCGCGCGGCGGCTGCCTGCACGTCGGCAAGGATCTGCTGGGCGTTATAGGTGCAGTCCGCCACCCGCAGGGCGGGGGAGAAGGCGGCTGCCTTTAAAAAACCATCTTTCATCGGAGGATTTCACATCCTGTCTTTCGTTTTAGCCTGCAGAGGGCCTGCAGTGCCCATAGTATACCACAAACTGCAACAAACGGAAAGTAACAGCTTGGTAAAAGAAGTGTGACAAAACAAAAGCTGCCCGCAGGGATGCGGGCAGCCGGAAAGCATAAAAGCGGAAAACGAGATGGACCGTAAGCCGGGTTCTGTATTAAACGACGATCTGTCTAGACCTGCCATTGCTGACAGGTTCGTGCCGCCTTCGGGACACGCGAGCAGCGCTGTACGTCCCATATAGGCGTTGCTTCCGGTAGGGTTTACAAAGCCGCATGGTCACCCATGCGCTGGTGAGCTCTTACCTCGCCGTTTCATCCTTACCGCATTGCTGCGGCGGTTTGTTTTCTGTTGCACTTTCCCTGAGGTCACCCTCGGCTGCCGTTAGCAGTTACCGTGCTCTGTGAGGCCCGGACTTTCCTCAGAGCGGTCAAAGCCGCCCCGCCGCCGTATGTTCCACTCGTTTTCCGTTCCTCATAATACCATAAAAAAACAAGATTTGCAAGCGAAAGCGTTTTTTGCTATACTATTTATATCTGTTTTTCGTGCAAAGGAGGGGCGCGCGTGCGTCTGTATTTCACGGTGCCGGACACCCTGCAGACCCAAAATGGAACGCTTGTGCGGAACTTTCTGCGCCAGTGCGCCGTTTCTACGGAGCTTGCCCGGGCAGTCAAATTTCAGGGCGGCGGCTTTTTTGCCGACGGTGCGCCCGTGCTGGCCAACCGCCGGGTGTACCCGGGGCAGGTGCTGAGCTTCGACCTCCCGCCGGAAGCGGGCGGCGTGGCCCCGCAGCCGGACATTGCCGTGCAGGTGGTCTACGAGGATGCCTTTGCCGTGGTGCTGGAAAAGCCGCCCCATCTGGCGGTGCACCCCACTCTGAACTACCCCGGCGGCACGCTGGCCAACGGCTATGCAGCCTGGGCACTGCAGCAGGGCCGCAGCCCGGTGTTCCGCCCGGTGAACCGCATCGACAAGGACACCAGCGGCCTTGTGCTGGCGGCCCGCAACACCTATGCTGCGCCGCTCCTGGCAGAAAACGTGCAGAAGCTCTACTACGCCATCGTGGAGGGCGAGCTGCCCTTGGGGCCGGGCGTGATCGACGCGCCCATCGGCCGCCGGGGCGACAGCATCATCGGGCGGTGTGTGACCCCGGAGGGCAAGCCCAGCCGCACCGAGTACACCATATTAAAGGTACAGAACGGCCTGAGCCTGGCCGCCTGCGTGCCGGTGACCGGCCGCACCCACCAGATCCGGGTGCACTTTGCGTCCATCAGCCATCCGCTGGCCGGGGATGACCTCTACGGCGGCCGCCAGGACCGCATCGGGCGGCAGGCACTGCACTGCGCAAAGCAGATCTTCCGGGTGCCGGAGTACACCGAGGTGCCGGACGGCATCTGCATCCGCACCCCGGTGAGCGCCGGAACAGGCCGCACGGTGACCGTGGAAAGCCCGCTGCCGCAGGATATGGCCGACCTGCTTTCGTGAAAAGTGCGTGAAAGAACTGCCCAAATTTTGTTCAGGTGCTTGTTTCATTCCGTGCAGGGTGTATAATAAAATGAGCATAAATCGTCTGTGCGCTGACATTCAGCCGCACAGGATGTGGAAACCACCGCCGCGCTGGATGCAGAGCAGCTTTGCCGCGCGGCAAGGAAGGAGAAACCCGTTTGATCGAAGATAAGACAAAGGAACCGCAGACCGCAGAGCCTGCGCAGCAGCCGCCGAAAAAACGCGGCCAGAAGCTGCGCTCCCTGTGGGCACAGTTCCAATGCATGCAGCTCCTGCGTCGGCACCGCTTCCGCCGCAGGACCCAGCATCACGTCAATCATTTTTCTCAGAAGCTGCTGCAGAACCGCCTCGTTCTCATCGTAGGTGAGGCCCTGTACGCTCTGGGATTTTCGGCCGAATATGCATTTGTCCGTGCCGGACGCACGGTGTGCGGGGGCGTGTCCGGTGCACTGCTCTGGGTGCGCAGCCTGCTGCACACCATCGTGTCCATGGCGTTCCCCGGTGCAGCCCAGATGGTGCGCGACCTGTTCGGGCCCATCGTGCTGTTCTTCCGGGGCATGGGTTCGCTGCTGGTACATGCGCACCGCGTCCGGAAGGAAAAGGGCTTTGGCGCAGCCGTAAAGGACAGCGTACATTATCTGGTCGGCGGCGTGCGGCGCAATGTGCGCACCCTGCCGCGCATGGCCATGTACATCCTGCCGGTGCTGGCACTGGCCGGGATGGTCACGGTGGTGCAGAACACCATCCGTCAGCCCTATGCGCTGGAAGTGCAGGTGAACGGCCAGACCGTGGGCTATGTGGCCAACGAGGATGTGTTCAACTCTGCCAAGGAAGCCGTGCAGGAGCGTATCAACGATGCAGGCACGGACGAGAACACCAAGTGGACGGTGGAGCCCACCTATACCATTTCGGTGGCACACAGCGTGCTGGACGAAAACGAGATGGCCAACGCCATTCTGAAGTCCTCCAGCGACCAGATCAGTGAGGGCACCGCCCTGTATCTGGACGGAGAACTGACCGCCGTGTGCTCGGACGGCACTGCCCTGCAGAGTTACCTGAGCAGCTTGCTGGAACCCTATGAGAACCCGGAAGATCCCAATGTGACCGTGGGCTTCAACAAAGAGGTCACCCTGGAGAATGGCATCTACTTCAATGAAAGCTTCCAGCAGGAAAACGATGTGGAGTCGATGCTTTCCGGCGTGCAGCAGCAGGAAAAGATCTATACCGTGCAGACCGGCGACACCCTGTGGAGCATTGCCCAGAAGAACGACCTGACCTTCCGGGAACTGTGCGAGCTGAATACGAACTTCAAGGGCGCGGCCCTGACCGAGACCTCCAACATCCAGGCCGGTGATGAGCTGATCGTGACCAAACAGGAAGCCACGCTGGAAGTGCGCATCACCAAGATCGAGACCTGGCAGGAGGAGATCCCCTATACCAGCGAGACGACCAAATCCAAAGAGTACAACGTGGGCACCAAAAAGACCACGCAGGCCGGTGAAAACGGCATCCGCAGTGTGACGGCCCAGCGTGTGTACGACACCAACGGCACCCAGCTCAGCCAGCAGATCCTCAGCACTGAAGTGATCAAGGAGCCTGTGACCGAAAAGATCGTGGTGGGCACCAAGAAGGTGACCACCAGCACGTCCTACATCACCGGCAGCGGTCAGTTCATCTGGCCGGTGCCCGGCTACCGGAACTGCTCGCGCTGGTACGGCGGCAGCCACAAGGGCGTGGATATCTGCGCCGCCGCCGGTACGCCCATTTACGCTTCGGCAGGCGGCACCGTGACCAAGGCCGGTTACAACAAGGCCGGTGCAGGTACGGGCTATGGCTACTCCATCATCATCAACCATGGCAACGGCTACACCACCGTGTATGCACACTGCCTGTCGCTGGTGGTCCATGCAGGCCAGACCGTCAAGCAGGGCCAGCTGATCGGCTATGTGGGCAGCACCGGCCGCTCCAGCGGCAACCATTGCCACTTCGAGATCCGCCGCAACGGCTCTTACATTGCCCCGCAGAACGTGTTCAACCGCAGAAAATACAGGTAAGCATGCAGAGCGGGCCTTTCCACCGGGAAGGGCCTGCCTGCCGATCATAAAGAAAAAGGAGAGATGTTCTATGTCTACCCCTCACAACAGCGCCGAAAAGGGCGATTTCGCCAAGACGGTCCTCATGCCCGGTGACCCTCTGCGCGCCAAGTTCATTGCCGACACCTTCCTGCAGGATGTGCGTCAGGTGACCGGTGTGCGCGGCATGCTGGGCTTTACCGGCACCTATCAGGGCCGCCCCATCAGCGTGATGGGCAGCGGCATGGGCATGCCGTCCATCGGCATCTATTCTTATGAGCTGTTCAAGTTCTACGATGTGGACAACATCATCCGCATCGGCTCCGCCGGCAGCTACACCGAAAAGGCCAAGCTGTTCGACGTGGTGCTGTCCACCGGCGCAGTGAGCGAGTCCAACTACGCCCGGGTACAGAGCGGCTTCGAGGGGGACATCACCCTGCCCAGCCAGAGCCTGAACGACAAGCTGCGCGCTTCTGCCGCCAAGCAGGGCATTCCCCTCATTGAGGGCAACATCCACTCTTCGGATGTGTTCTACCGCCAGCCCTCCGACGAAAAGCCCACCTACTGGGAAAAGCTGCGGGATGAGCGCGGCTGCCTGTGTGTGGAGATGGAGAGCTTTGCCCTGTTTGCCAACGCACAGGTGCTTGGCAAGCATGCGGCCTGCCTGCTGACCATTTCCGACAGCTTTGTGGCACCGGAGATTACCACGGCCGAGCAGCGCCAGACGAGCTTTACCAATATGATGAAGGTGGCTCTGGGCGCAGAGTACTGAGAAACCCAACCGAAGATCCAGCGCGGTCTGCCTGCAAAAAGGCCGGCCGCGCTGTTTTCGCCCCCAAAAGGAGGAACATTTTATGACGAACCTGACCCTGGAAGAAAAGCAGGAACTGATCCGCATGGCACTGGCTGCCCGCGAAAAGGCTTATGCACCGTATTCCAATTTTATGGTGGGTGCTGCCCTGCGCGCAAAGGACGGACGCGTCTACACCGGCTGCAACGTGGAAAATGCGTCCTTTACCCCCACCAGCTGCGCAGAGCGCACGGCCCTGTTCAAGGCCGTGGCCGACGGCGTGACCGAGTTCACGGATATTGCAGTGGTGGGCAGCCGCCGCGGCGAGGTGAACGAACAGATCACCTCGCCCTGCGGTGTGTGCCGTCAGGCACTGTTCGAGTTCGGCGGGCCGGAGCTGAACGTGATCATGGCCAAAACGCCGGAGGATTTCATCGAGCGCAGCATGGACGAACTGCTGCCCTTTGGGTTCGGGCCTTCCAATGTGGCCGGAAATGCCGCTGTGGAAAAATAAATCGCTTCCCGGCACAAAACCGGAACGGCAGGGAGTTGTGCAAAAGTAATGCTTTTTGGACATATTTACAAAGATTTTGTAAATATTTTGTAATCGAAAAGTGCTTGCATCTCACACATCTTCTCGCTATACTTGAACCAGTAAATGTGCAAGTGCCTGCATTTGCAGGCTGGCACGCGATGGATTGAAAATAAAGGAGACTTTCTTATGAAGATTTCTCGTCGTAACTTCCTGGCTGTGGCTGGTGCTGCTGCCGCCGCCGCTGCTCTGACCGCTTGTGGCGGTTCTTCCGCTTCTTCCACCAGCACCGCTTCTTCCGCTGCTGCTTCCACCGCTTCCTCCGCTGCTGAGGGCGGCGAGAAGATCGTCAAGGTCGCTCTGACCTGCGACACCGGCACGATCGACGATGAGAGCTTCAACCAGGCATGCTGGACGGCTGTTTCTGGCTACATGGGCGATGACTGCCAGTACTACATCCCCGAGGCTGACGCTTCTGATGAGGATCGTGAGACCATGATCCGTCAGGCTGTCAACGACGGTGCAGACGTGATCGTCTGCGTCGGCTACCTGTACGGTGCTTCTCTGGCTTGGGCTGCTGATCAGTACCCGGATGTCAAGTTCATCGCTGTTGACGTGACCCAGGGCGATATCGGCACGGATACCATCCCCGCAAACTGCTACTGCATCACCTTCAAGGAAGAGCAGGCAGGTTACCTGGCCGGTTACGCGATCGCCAAGGACGGCAAGACCAAGTTGGGCTTCCTGGGCGGCATGGCTGTGCCCGCTGTCATCCGTTACGGCTACGGCTTCGTGCAGGGCGCTGATGCTGCCGCACAGGAGCTGGGCCAGAACGTCGAGATCAACTACTTCTACGGCGGCCAGTTCTACGGCGATGCCAACATCACCTCCCGTATGGAGGGCTGGTACTCCAACGGCACTCAGGTCGTGTTTGCCTGCGGCGGCGGCATCTACACCTCCGCTGTGGAGGCTGCTCTGAAGAACAACGGCTATGTCATCGGCGTGGACGTTGACCAGAACTACATCGGCGCAAACGGCGTGGCTGACGGCACCTATGCCTACAACCCGTTCATCACCTCTGCCATGAAGGGTCTGTCTGAGGCTGTCAACACCGCTCTGTCCGACATCGAGGCCGGTGACTGGAGCGAGATCGCTGCTTCCAACGGCAACTTCGGTCTGGAGGATGGCGATTACATCGGCCTGCCCACCGCAGACGACAGCTGGAACTTCGAGACCTTCACCAAGGACGAGTACGAGACCGTCAAGGACAAGATCAAGAGCGGCGAGATCACTGTGGACAACAACTCCGACGATGCTACCAAGCCCACCGTCAGCGAGTTCACTACCGTCAACTACATCCAGTAAAGAGCTTCCCCGGGCGGGATGTTCCGAAAGGGACACCCCGTCTTTTGTTGTATCAAAAACCAGAAGTCATACTATTTCAAGGAAAACCCAGGATAAAAATTTCCCGCCGCAAATTCCTGACCGTGACCGCTTCCGGCGAGATCACCGTGGACAACAGCTCGGATGATGGGGTCAAGCCCACCGTCAGCGAGTTCACCACCGTCAACGATATCCAGTAACCCGGCGTTTCCCGCAGCCTGCGGGCCGCAAACCGGCAGGCCGCTTTTATGAATTACTCAATGCAAAAACAGGGTGCCCATTGCAGGTGAGCACCCTGTTTTTGTGTGTCCGGGCAGGGCAGACCCGGCGGAAACTGTGCAGGATGCTTCAAAAGTAATACTTTTATCTGTACTTTCTGCCAAAAACGAAAAAAGCCGTGTGCAAATTGTCGGAAATCAGGTATAATGAAAGATAGAATAGTATAGGTGTCGATACGGCACGAAAGGAGAGTGAGCAGATTGGCAGAGGATTTTGTGATCGAGATGCTCCACATCACCAAGGAATTCCCTGGGATCAAGGCAAACGATGATATCACCCTGCAGCTGCGCAAAGGCGAGGTACACGCCCTGCTGGGCGAAAATGGCGCCGGCAAAAGTACGCTGATGAGCGTGCTGTTCGGCCTGTACCAGCCGGAGGCTGGCCAGATCCGCAAGAACGGCAAGGAGGTCGCCATCCGCAACCCCAACGATGCAAATGCACTGGGCATCGGCATGGTGCACCAGCACTTCAAGCTGGTGGAATGCTTCAGCGTTCTGGACAACATCATTTTGGGTGTGGAGCCCAATAAAATGGGCTTTTTGCAGAAAGCCGAGGCCCGCAAGAAGGTCATGGCCCTGAGCGAAAAGTACGGCCTGCGCGTGGACCCGGATGCCCTTGTCAGCGATATCTCGGTGGGCATGCAGCAGCGCGTGGAGATCCTGAAGATGCTGTACCGCGACAACGAGATCCTGATCTTCGATGAGCCCACCGCTGTGCTGACCCCGCAGGAGATCGACGAGCTGATGGAGATCATGCGCGGGTTCAAGAAGGAAGGCAAGTCCATCCTGTTCATTACCCACAAGCTGAACGAGATCATGGCCGTGGCCGACCGCTGCACCGTGCTGCGCAAGGGCAAGTACATGGGCACCGTAGACATCAAGGACACCACCAAGGAAGAGCTTTCCCGCATGATGGTGGGCCGTGATGTGCAGCTGCAGGTGGAAAAGCAGCCTGCAAAGCCCGGTGCCGTGGTGCTGGACGTGCAGAACGTGACCATGCACAACGACCAGCGCAAGAAAGACTCGGTGAAGGATGTCACCTTCCAGGTGCACGCCGGTGAGATCGTCTGCCTGGCAGGCATTGAAGGCAACGGCCAGACCGAGTTTGTCTACGGCCTGACCGGTCTGGAAAAGCTGGCCAACGGCAAGATCACGCTGGATGGCAAGGACATCACCCACGCCACCATCCGCCAGCGCTCCAAGGACGGCATGAGCCATATCCCGGAGGACCGCCACAAGCACGGTCTGGTGCTGGATTACAGCCTGGAAAACAACATGGTGCTGCAGCGCTACTGGCAGCCGGAATTCCAGAAGGGCGGCTTCATCCGTTCGGATAAAGTGCGTGAGTACTCCGACCGGCTGATCGCACAGTACGACGTGCGCAGCGGCCAGGGCAGCTCCACCATCGTGCGCAGCATGTCCGGCGGCAACCAGCAGAAGGCGATCATTGCCCGTGAGATCGACAGGGATCCCAAGCTGCTCATTGCCGTGCAGCCCACCCGCGGCTTGGACGTGGGTGCTATTGAATATATCCACAGCCAGATCGTGGCCGAGCGCGACAAGGGCAAGGCCGTGCTGCTGGTCAGCCTGGAGCTGGACGAGGTCATGAACCTGTCCGACCGCATCCTGGTCATGTACGAGGGCGAGATCGTGGGCGAGTTTGACCCCAAGACCACCACCGTGCAGGAACTGGGCCTGTATATGGCCGGTGCACGCAAGCAGGGAAAGGAGACTAAGTAACAAATGGACAAGAAAAAACTTTCCCACAGCAGTCTGCAAAGCTCGGTCACCAGTGTGCTGGCGGCTCTGCTGTGCATCCTCATCGGTCTGATCGTGGGCTTTCTGGTGCTGCTGGCCATCAACCCGGCACACGCCTGGGGCGACGGCTTTGTGCGCATCCTGAAAGGTGGCTTCCACGACGCTCCCTACGGCGTCGGCAAGGAGCTGGCCAACGCAGCACCCCTGGTCATGACCGGCCTGTCGGTGGCATTTGCCTTCAAGACCGGCCTGTTCAACATCGGTGCCGCCGGTCAGTACACGCTGGGTGCCTACGGTGCCCTGTACTGCGCCATTATGCTCAAGATGCCCTGGTTCGTCTGCCTGCTGGCAGCCACCCTGCTGGGCGGCATCTGGGGCGCGATCCCCGGCTTCTTCAAGGCCTACTTCAACATCAACGAGGTCATTACCTCCATTATGTTCAACTGGATCGGCCTGTATCTGGTAAACGAACTGGTCTACCAGAACGGCACCGGCCCCATGTACGACGTGCGGAACACCCGTACCCTGAACCTGAGTAAGAACCCGGCCTTTGCCCAGTCCATCATCCCGGATTTCGGCCTGAACAAGATGTTCCAGACCAACAGCACCACCATTGCCATCTTCCTGGCAGCGGCGGTGGCCATCCTGATCTGGGTGGTGCTGAACAAGACCACCTTCGGCTATGAGCTCAAGGCCGTCGGCCTGAACAAGAGCGCTGCCCGCTATGCCGGCATCAACGAGAAGAAGAACATCATCCTCTCCATGGCCATTGCCGGTGCACTGGCCGGTTTTGGTGCGGGCCTGTACTACCTGTCCAACGTGTCCCAGTGGAACCCGCTGAACTCCACCAGCCTGCCGGCCATGGGCTTCAACGGCATTTCCGTTGCTCTGCTGGCAAGCTCCAACCCCATCGGCACCATCTTCTCGGCACTGTTCATCTCGCACATCTCGGTGGGCGGCTCGTTCCTGTCCACCAAGTATTACCCCACGGAGATCTCGGACCTGATCAGCGGCATCATCATCTATCTGTGCGCATTCTCCATGCTGTTCCGCGGCAAGATCCACGGCCTGCTGTTCAAGAATGCCGACAAGACCAATGTGAACGCAGAGCCTGCTCCGGCCAAGACCGAAACCAAGAAGGAGGGCAAGTGATATGCTGCTTCTGATCAAATATACGCTGCTGTATGGCATCGTGCTGATGCTGGTGGCTCTGGGCGGTATGTTCAGTGAGCACTCCGGCATCATCAACATTGCGCTGGAAGGCATCATGGTCATCGGCGGTGTGGCAGGTGTGCTTACCCTGACCCTGCTGCCCGCCGACATGTCTCCCTTCCTGGTGGTGCTGCTCACCATTCTGGCGGCGGCCCTGGCTGGCATGGTGTACAGCCTGCTGCTGGCTTTTGCCTCCATCAACCTGAAGGCGGACCAGACCATCGGCGGCACAGCCCTGAACCTGCTGGCCACCGCCATTGCCGTGGTCATCGCCAAATACTTCAGCGACAGCGGCAGCGCCAAGCTGAACTATTCCAACAAGCCCTTCCTGTTCAGCATCGGCGGGCTGGAGCTCAGCGTCTTTGTTCCGCTGGGCATCATCCTGCTGATCATCAGCTATGTGGTGCTGTACAAGACCCGCTTCGGCCTGCGTCTGCGGGCCTGCGGCGAGCATCCCCAGGCAGCCGACTCGGTGGGCATCAATGTCTACAAGATGCGCTACGCTGGTGTGCTGCTCTCCGGTGCGCTGGGTGCCATTGGCGGCATGGCTTACATCGTGCCCCCGGTGCAGACCTGGAACTTTGAGGTGGGCGTGGCCGGTGCAGGCTTCCTGGCCCTGGCCGTTATGATCTTTGGCCAGTGGAAGCCCTTCAACATCTTTGGCGCGGCCATGTTCTTTGCCGTGTTCAAGAGCCTGGCCAACATTGCAGATTCCACCTTCCTGGCACAGCTGCACTGGTCCAGCAACATCTACAACATGATGCCGTTCGTGGCGTCCATGGTCATCCTGGCCTTCACGTCCAAGAACAGCATGGCCCCCAAGGCAGAGGGCATCCCCTACGACAAGGGTTCCCGCTGATCCGGGGCGTTTCTCCGCAAACCTCAAAGGCGCAGCTGCTTTTTCGGGCAGCTGCGCCTTTTTACTTAAAAAATGGGCAAAAGTTACAGAAAAAACCTTGCTTTTGACTGGAATTTTGCTATACTGAGACTACAATGTCATACTATTTCGACAGGAGCGTGAAGTTATGCGCATTTATGATCTGATCGCCAAAAAACGCGACGGCGGCACCCACAGCCGTGAAGAGCTGGAGAGCATCGTCAACGGTTATGTGTCCGGTGAGGTGGCCGATTATCAGATGGCTGCCTGGATGATGGCTGTGTACCTGCGCGGCATGACCGACGAAGAGACGGCAGAGCTTACCGACGTGATGGCCCACAGCGGCGTCATGGTGGACCTTTCGCCCATTCCGGGCATCAAGGTGGACAAGCACTCCACCGGCGGCGTGGGCGACAAGACCACGCTGGTGATCGCCCCCATCGTGGCAGCCTGCGGGGTCAAGATCGCCAAGATGAGCGGCCGCGGTCTGGGCCACACCGGCGGCACCATCGACAAGATGGAGAGCGTGCCTGGTACCAAGACGGCCCTGACGCAGGAAGAGTTCTTTGCACAGGTCAACCGCATCGGTCTGTCGGTCATCGGCCAGAGCGAGGGCATCGCCGTGGCAGACAAAAAGATGTACGCGCTGCGGGATGTGACCGCCACCGTGAGCTGCATCCCGCTCATCGCGTCCAGCATCATGTCCAAGAAGCTGGCTTCCGGCTCGGACGCCATTCTGCTGGATGTGACCACCGGCACCGGTGCCTTTATGAAGACCGTGGACCAGAGCATCGAGCTGGCAAAGCTCATGGTGTCCATCGGCACCCACCATGGCCGCCGGGTGGCCGCCATGATCACCGACATGGACACCCCGCTGGGCCACAACATCGGCAACAGCCTGGAGGTCATGGAGAGCATGGATGTGCTCAAGGGCCACGGCCCCGCCGACCTGACCGAGGTGTGCCTGCAGCTGGCCGCCAATATGCTGGTGCTGGCAGGGAAGGGCACCCCCGCCGAATGCCGCGCCATGGCACAGGCGGTGATCGCGGACGGCTCTGCCTTTGAAAAGTGCAAGGAGATGTTTGCAGCTCAGGGCGGTGATACCCGCGTGCTGGATGACTACAGCTTGTTTGAGCAGCCTGCTGCCCGCTATGAGCTGCTGGCCGAGCAGGATGGGTACATCGTGGCCAATGATGCCGAAAAGATCGGCTCGGCCAGTGTGCTGCTGGGGGCCGGCCGCCAGAAAAAGGGCGACCCGCTGGACTTTGCCGCCGGCATCGTGCTGCACAAAAAGCGCGGCGACTACGTCCACAAGGGCGAGAGCCTGGCAACCTTCTACGGTGCAGCGGACAAGTTTGAAGCCGCTGCCGCCGAGTACCGCAGCGGCCTTGTGTACGGCGCGGAAAAGCCGGAGGAAGCCCCGCTGGTATACGCCCTTGTCACCAAGGACGGCGTAGAGCGGTACTGAGACCTGACAGCAGGGGAGACCTTGCTCTTATAACGATACTTTTCCGCTGATGACGCCCAAAGCGCATGCGGAGGGCATTCTGAATCATTTTGACCCAAGGAGGCTGCTGCACAAAAGCTGTGCGGCAGCCCCTTTTTTGCGCTTTCACGCTGAAAACAGGTAATCCTGCACAAAAGAACCGTCGTTTTTTAAGCAATTCGATGTATTTGTGGGGCAAGCAGTGGAACTTTGCGGCTGGATATGATATACTAAGCTGTATTTGTATACCCCGGGAAAGGGGCTGCCAAAGGAGAAAGGACTTGTTATGAAGATCATTCTGGTGGGCAGCGGCAAGGTCGGTACCGCCCTTGCGCGGCAGCTCAGCGAGGAGGGCCACAACGTGACCGTTGTGGACACGAACAAGGCGCGGGTGGAGCACCTGATCGAGACGTACGACGTGCTGGGCATCGTGGGCAACGGCTCCTCCATCACCACCCTGTCCGAAGCCGGCATTGAGGATGCGGACGTGTTCATTGCCGTGACCGGTTCGGATGAGCTGAACCTGCTGTGCTGTATGTTTGCCAAAAAGGCGGGCCACTGCCACGCCATTGCCCGCGTGCGCAACCCGTCCTACAGCCATGAGCTGGACTTTATCAAAAAACAGATCGGCATTTCGGCCATCATCAACCCGGAAATGGCGGCAGCCAAGGAGATCTCCCATCTGCTGCGGTTCCCGGGGGCCAGCAAAATCGACACCTTTGCGGGCGGCCGCGTGCGGCTGATCAAGTTTGCGCTCACCGAGGCACAGGGGCTGGACGGCGTAGCCATCCGCGAGATCCCCAGTCGGCTCAAGAGCGACATTCTGGTGTGTGCCGTGGAGCGTGACGGCGGGGTGATCATCCCCAACGGCAACTTTGTGCTGCAGAACGGCGATCAGGTCACCTTCCTGGCCACCCAGGAAAACGCGCATGCCTTCTTCCGGCAGATCCACATGCCGGTGCGGCCGGTGCGCAACGCCCTGATCGTGGGCGGCGGCGCCATCGCGTTCTACCTGAGCCAGGAGCTGCTGGACAACCATGTGCGGGTGCGCATCGTGGAGCGGGATGCCGCCCGCGCCCAGGAGCTGGCCGAGCAGCTGCCCGGTGCCCAGGTCCTGAACGAGGACGGCTCCAACCGGGAGTTCCTGCTGTCGGAAGGGCTGGAGTCCACCGAGGCATTCGTGGCTCTGACCAACATCGACGAAGAAAACGTGCTGCTGACCCTGTTTGCCAAAAAGCATTCCCACGGCAAGCTGGTGACCAAGGTGAACCGTCTGGAGTTCGATGACATTCTGGCCGGGCTGGACCTGGGCAGCGTGGTGTACCCCAAGTACATGACCTGCGATTACATTGTGCAGTATGTGCGTGCCCTGCAGAATGAGGCGGGCAGCAACATCAAGACCCTGTACCGCATCCTGGACGACCGCGTGGAAGCGTTGGAATTCACGGTGCACGAGGAGAGCCGGGCCACCGGTGTGCCCCTGAGCCAGCTGCATCTGAAAAAGAACCTGCTGCTGTGCTGCATCACCCGCGGCGACCGCATCCTGATCCCCCGCGGCGGCGACCAGATCCAGGTGGGCGACAACGTGATCGTGGTCACGCTGGAGCATGGCCTGCATGACCTGCGGGACATCGTGGAGAGCTGACGGAGGCGGGCTATGAATTATGCGATCGTTTTCCGTCTGCTGGGCTATATCCTGATGATCGAGGGCACCCTGCTGCTTCTGCCCGCTGCTGCCAGCCTGATCTATGGCGAGTGGATGGTACTGGCAGTGTTCCTGCTCACGGCTGCCGTGAGCGCAGGCATCGGCTTTGCGCTGCGGGCCATCAAGCCCCGCAGCAAGGTATTCTATATGCGGGAAGGCTTTACTGCCACCGCACTGAGCTGGATCGTCATCTCGGTGGTGGGTGCCGCGCCTTTCGTGCTCACCGGCTGCATCCCCAACCCGGTGGATGCCCTGTTTGAAACCGTGTCCGGCTTTACCACCACCGGTGCCAGCATTCTGCCTGCCGTGGAGGGCCTGCCCAAGGGCATTTTGTTCTGGCGCAGCTTTACCCACTGGATCGGCGGCATGGGCGTTCTGGTGTTCCTGCTGTCCCTGCTGCCGCTGACCGGCGGCTCCCACGTCAACCTGATGAAGGCAGAGAGCCCCGGCCCCCAGGTGGACAAGCTGGTGCCCAAGGTGCAGTCCACTGCCAAGATCCTGTACGGCATCTACCTGGCCCTGACCCTGCTGGAGCTGCTGTTCCTGCTGGCAGGCAGAATGCCCCTGTTCGAGGCCCTGCTTACCTCCTTTGGTACCGCAGGCACCGGCGGCTTCGGCTTCCGCAATGACAGCTTTGGCAGCTTTTCGCCCTACATCCAGTGGGTCGTGACCGTGTTCATGATCCTGTTCGGCGTCAACTTCAACGCCTACTTCCTGCTGTTGATGCGTCGGTTCCGCCGTGCTGCAGCCAGCGAAGAGGTGCGCGGCTACTTTGTGGTCATTGCAGCCGCCATTGCCATTATCACGGCCAACATCTACAGCCTCTACAACAGCTTTGGCGAGGCGCTGCGGCAAGCGGCGTTCCAGGTGGGTTCCATCATCACCACCACGGGCTTTTCCAGCTGCGATTTTGACCTGTGGCCCACCCTGTCCAAGGAAGTGCTGGTGGTGCTGATGTTCATTGGTGCCTGTGCCGGAAGCACCGGCGGCGGCATCAAGGTGAGCCGCATCCTCATTTTGGGCAAGACGCTGGGCAAGGAGCTCAAGCAGGCTCTGCACCCGCAGGTGGTGGCTCCGGCGCGTATGGACGGCAAGCTGCTGAACCATGAGACCATCCGTACCACCAATGTGTTCCTGGCGGCCTACAGCTTCATCTTTGTGGGGTCCTTCCTGCTCATCAGTCTGAACGGCTTTGACATGGTGACCAATTTCACTGCCGTGGCCGCCACTCTGAACAACATCGGCCCGGGCCTGGAGCTGGTGGGCCCCATGCAGAACTTTAGCGGTTTTGCAGACCCGGCCAAGCTGGTGCTGATCTTTGACATGCTGGCAGGCCGGTTGGAGATCTTCCCCATGCTGGTGCTGTTCCTGCCCGACACCTGGCGCAAATTCTGATCGTACAACGTAATCTAAAAGGGGCCACCCGCTGCGGGCGGCCCCTTTGCCATGCTTGCGTTTTGCAGGCAAAAAGGGTACAATACAACTGCTGGAAAACCAACGCTTTTGGAAGAAAGGACTGCTATGGAATACGATTTTTATACGCTGGGCGTCCTTTACCTGGTCTACTCGTTTGCGGGCTGGGTAGGGGAGACGGTAGTAGCTACGGTGCGGGGCAAGCATTTTGCCAACCGCGGCGCAGCAGCCGGGCCCTTCTGCTTTGTGTACGGCTCCACGGCGGTACTGCTGGCCGTGGGCTTCACGGACCTGCGCAGCGACCCGGTGTACCTCTTCTTTGCCTGTACGCTGGCCTCCACGGTCATGGAGTGGCTGACGGCTAAGCTGCTGGAACGGCTGCACCGCCGCAAATGGTGGGACTACTCCGGTAAGCGCTTCAACCTGAACGGCTATGTCTGCCTGCAGTATTCGCTGCTGTGGGGCGTGCTGGGCACTGCCAGCGTGCTGTGGCTCAATGGCCTGCTGCTGCGGCTGTGCCAGGCCATCCCGAGCTGGCTGCTGCACCCGCTGGTGTGGGCGGCGGTCATCGTGGCAGCGCTGGACCAGATCGGTTCGGCCGTGCTGGTGGGGCGCTATGCGGCCAAACACCCGGTGCTGGAACAGCTGAACCAGCGGCTGGGTGAAAGCTCCGACGGCCTGCGCCGCCGCATTGCCCTGTATGTGGAAAAGCGCATCCAGCGGGCCTACCCGGCGGCGGCCCGGCAGGAACCGACCATTGCTCAGAACGGCGAAACGCCCCTGAGCGCCGCCGACCTGCTGTGGCTGTTCGTGGTGGGCGCGTTTCTGGGTGACCTGGTGGAAACAGTGTTCTGCCGCCTGACGGCAGGCGTCTGGATGAGCCGTTCCAGTCTGGTGTGGGGGCCGTTCAGCGTGGTGTGGGGCCTGGCTCTGGCCCTGACCACCGTGCTGCTGCGCCAGAATCAGGACAAGAGCGACCGCTACCTGTTTGTGTTCGGCACGGTGATGGGCGGCGTGTACGAGTATGTGTGCAGCGCCGTGACCGAGCTGTTGTTCGGCACGGTGTTCTGGGACTACAGCAAGTTCAAATTCAATCTGGGCGGGCGCATCAACCTGCTGTACTGCTTCTTCTGGGGCATGGCGGCCGTGGTGTGGATGCGCTACGGCTACCCGGTGGTCATGAAGTGCATGACCCGTCTGCGCAGCCGGGTGCGGCCGTGGATGACCGTGCTGCTGGCGGTGTTCATGGCGGTGAACATGGTCACCAGCTCGCTGGCGCTGGCCCGTTACGACGCCCGCACCAGCGGGATGCCAGCTGCCAATGCCGTGGAGACCTATCTGGACGCCCATTTCGACAATGCCCGCATGGAACGCATCTATCCCAATGCGAAAAAAGTGGAAAAGGCCGGGTGAAACTTCCGGATTCCGCTTGCTTTTATGTCCGGCAGACAGTATAATAAACAGGATAAAAGGGAGTAAAGGGCGCAGACCCGGCAGGGCTATGCGCTGTGCTGCAGCGACAACCCGGCAGAAATGCCCGATGCAGTACCGGATGCTTGAGACTTTTATTACAAGGACGTAGTATGCGTACCCTGTAATAGGAGTCTTTTCTTTTTTGCCCGGCTGAGAGACTCCCGTTCCTGGAGCCGGGCCAAGGAACGATCAAAAAGGAGAAAAATATGCTTGTACCTGTTTTGCTGTTCATCGTGGGCCTGTTGTGCCTGATCAAGGGCGGTGACTGGTTTGTGGACGGTGCCACCGGCATTGCCCGCCGCTTCCATGTGCCGGAGCTGCTCATCGGTGCCACGGTGGTGTCCATCGGCACCACCCTGCCGGAGGTGATGGTGTCTACCACCTCGGCTCTCACCGGTCACGGCGAGATCGCCTACGGCAACGCCATTGGTTCGGTCATCTGCAATTCCGCTCTCATTGCGGCCATTCCCATTGTGGCCAAGCCGGGCAAGGTGGACCCCAAGAGCCTGCGCACCCCGGTGCTGTTCTTCTTTGTGGCGGCAGCCTTCTACGCCGGTGTGGCCTACACCACCGGCTCCTTCACCCGGCTGGTGGGCATCATCCTGCTGGCCATGTTCGTGGCCTACATCGTCTGCAACGTGATGGCCATGAAGAATGCCCACGCCCCGGAAGAAGAGGAAGAGCCGGAAGAAAACGCTTCCTTTGCCAAGGAACTGGGCCTGCTGGCGGTGGGCGCGGTGCTCATCGCGGTGGGCGCGGACCTGCTGGTGGACAACGGCACCCTCATTGCACAGGCACTGGGCGTGCCGGAGTCGGTCATTGCTCTGACCTTTGTGGCACTGGGTACCTCGCTGCCGGAGCTGGTCACGGCCATCACCTCGCTGGCCAAGGGCCACGGGGCGCTGTCGCTGGGCAACGTCATCGGTGCCAACGTGTTCAATCTGGTGCTGGTGAGCGGCGTGTCGGTCGCGCTGGCTCCCTTTACCATCCCGCAGAACTCCACCATTGCTGGCATGAACGCCTCGCTGGTGATGGATATTCCGGTGATGTTTGCGGTCATGCTGCTGCTGACGGTGCCCGCCCTGCTCAAGGGCAAGCTCAGCCGCCCGCAGGGCATTGCGCTGCTGTGCATCTACGCTGCTTTCTGCGTGGTGCAGTTCACCATTTGATGACGAAGTAAAAAACAGGCCCCCGCACGGTTTTGTGCGGGGGCCTGTCTGCGTTTTGTGGTTACTGCTGTGCAAAAATTTTGACTTCGTCCTTGTCCATGAAGGCGGCACCGGCAAACCCGGCGGCCTCCAGCTGGCCCAGCTGCTTGCCCAGCTTCTTGGCCTGCTGCAGCACGGTGACGTTGTAGGTGTCACGCAGGGCGGCGGCCTTGCTCAGCACGGCGGGGAAGTCGGCGTCCTTGCCGTACAGCAGGGCGATCTTCTGCTTGGCACCGGGGATCTGATACCCCTGCTCCAGCAGGATGCCGCACACGCGCTCGAAACCGATGGAGAAGCCCACGGCAGGCACCTGGGTGCCCAGGAACTTGCCCACCATGTTGTCGTAGCGGCCGCCGCCTGCCACAGCGCCGCTGAACTGCGGGCAGGTGACCTCGAAGACCATGCCCGTGTAGTAGCCCTGGCCGCGGACCAGGCTGGGGCAGTAAGCCACCTCATAGCGGCCGTCGGCCAGTGCGTTGGCGGTGGCCAGCACATACTTCAGGTCGTCGGCAATGGCGGGGTCGGCACAGCGGGCGGCCACGGCGTCCAGCGTCACATTGCCTGCGGCGATGAAATCGGCCAGGGCCTGGATGGCGGTCTCGGGCAGCTGCTTCTCGGTCAGCTCGGCCTTGACGCCCTCAGCACCGATCTTGTCCATCTTATCAAAGGTGATGCAGACGGAGTCCAGTGTGTCGGCCGCAAAACCCATGCTTTCCAGCATCCCGCGCAGGATGCGGCGGTCATTGATGTTGACGGTAAAGCCAGTGAAGCCGATGCCCAGCAGGGCGCGGGTGGTCACGTCGATGAGCTCCACCTCGGCGTTGGGGCTCTCATCGCCCAGGATGTCAATGTCACACTGGACAAACTCCCGCAGGCGGCCTTTCTGGGGGCGCTCGGCGCGGAAGACGCGGTCGGTTTGGATGACCTTGAACGGGTGGGGGAGCTTGTCCTTGTTGGCAGCATAGAAGCGGCTCAGGGGCAGGGTCAGGTCATAGCGCAGGCCCATATCGGAGAGGGCCTTGGGGTCGCCGCTGTTCAGGGCGGCGGTGAGCTTATCGCCCCGCTTGAGCACCTTGAAAATGAGGTTCAGGTTGTCGCCGCCATCGGATTTATCGAGGTTTTCCATATCCTCCAGCATGGGGGTGGAGATGCGCTCGAAACCGGAGGCACGGTAGGTCTCCAGAATTTTGCCCTGGATATAATCGCGCAGGGTCTGCTCCGCGGGCAGCAGGTCCCGCATACCTTTCAACGCTTGGGTCTTCATGGTTGGTAATTCCTCTCTTTTTAAAGAAGTAAAACCTCTCCGTCACGCCTGCGGCGTGCCACCTCCCCTAATAGGGGAGGCCTTGGCAAAAACGAGAAGCTTTCCCTCTTCGCCAGAGGCTCCCCTCAGTAGGGGAGCTGTCGAGCGGAGCGAGACTGAGAGGTTTCATCGTAATTCTTACCCCTCAATTATAAAGAAATATGCGGGTTTGTCAATCAAAAAGGGCACACTATCCTGTGAGGTGATGCGCGAAATGCAGAAAACAAGACCATGGGCCATTCTGGCGGCGGGGGCGGCCATTCAAATATTAACAGGCCTGCCCGCGGCCTGGGGCGTGTTCCAGCAGCCGGTCATGGAGGAGTACGGCCTCTCGGAACAGGGGGCCGGGCTGGCGTTCGGCATCCTGATCGCGGCATTCGGGGTGGGGTGTGTGATCGGCGGCTTTCTGCAAGACCGGAACGGCCCGCGCCGCGCGGCGCTCTGGGGCACGGCCCTGCTCTGCGGCGGGTTCTTTGCGGCGGCCCTCCTGCCCGGGGCCGCGGGCGGGTGGTTCTGGGTACTGTTCAGTGTCCCGGCGGGGCTGGGCACGGCCTTTTTGTACCCCTCCATCCAGTCCTGCGCCCAGAAATGGTACAAGGGCCGCAAAGGGCTGGCCACGGGCGTCATCGGCGGGGCGGTGGGGCTCTCCGGCGCATTCCTCACGGTCTTTGTCCGGACGGCATTGCGGGGCTTTGGCCCGGTACAGGGCATCCGGGGCGCGTTCTGGGCGCTGGGGGCGCTCACCCTGCCCGTCTGCCTCGTGGGCAGTGCCCTGCTGACCGACCCTCCACCGGAAAAGCCCCAGCCCAGCCAGCAGGGCAGGGGAAAGGCGGCCCCGGGGCTGGACCTTTCCCCCGGGCAGATGCTCCGCACCAGGCAATACTGGCTCTGCGCCGGGGCGGTGTGCTGCTCCACCCCGGCGGTGCTGCTGTTCAGCCCCATCATCTTAAAACTGGGGATGGAGCGGGGGCTGGACGAGAGATCCGCGCTGTGGAGCGTGGTGCTGGGCAGCGTGGGCAGTGCGGCCGGGCGGCTGCTGATGCCCATGCTGAGTGATAAAATTGGCCGCAGGCCGACGGATATGATCTTGTTTGCGGTCTTGCTGGGGCTGAGTGCCGTCTTCTGGTTTGCACAGGGGTGGGCCGTGGTGGCCGTGTACGCGGGCCTGACGTTCTGCTACTCGGCGCTGGCGGCGGTGCTGCCCGCCCTCTCCACCGATCTGTTCGGGTTTCCCCATGCCGGGGTCAACTATGGCTTTCTGGCCCTGGGACAGAGCGTGGGGAGCCTGGCGTTTCCGTTGATGGCCAATCTCTGGGGGCTGGAGCAGGGGCGGCACATCCTTGCCATTGCGGGAGCGGTGGGCGGATTTGTTGCCATCTGGGCCCTGAGACCCGTCCAGCCGCCCCGCACGCCCCGTCCCAATTGAACTAAAAATCCATTCCGACAAAATTGACAAAAACATGACGATGTGGGAGACGAAAGAAGCAAAAATGACGGTTAGACATAAATAACCTCCAAAAAGATTGCGAATTATTTATCAGAAATGTCTTGCAAAATGCGCCAAGGTTCTCTATAATAAAATCATGCGTGGTAGTACCGGAATGTGGTGCAGAAAGAGAGCGGCACGCCCGGTCAATGCAACGTGGAACATGAAATGAGGCTGGGATACCAGGCTCGTTTTTTGCCCGCAGAGCACAAATTGTCAAAAGGAGAGTATGATTATGACCTATTCGCAGCAAGTACAGAATATGTGC
>OODB01000909.1_pt1 | contig 24866 bp, 27 predicted proteins | sample 1671721 | NCBI WGS metagenome assembly OODB01 (sample SAMN06348185, study PRJEB24527) | human gut metagenome | biome: human gut; feature: ankylosing spondylitis patient; material: feces | host: Homo sapiens | place: China | collected 2015-10
TTAATACAAAAAGATAGATAATGAAAATCTGGTGTCTGCTGGTACCAAAAAGCAGTTTGGCATCCTGAAAGACCTGATGAACCGCTCCGACGTGGATATCATCGTCAATGCCTGTGATGCAGGGTAGTGCGGTTAGGTGACTTAAGAGAAAAAAGAGACCTCATCTCGTAAAAAAAGCTAACGCGGTCGTCCGTTTCTGTATTGAAATACAGTGGACGGCCGCGTTAGCTTTTGGTGACCAAATAATGCCATGCCCCACACAGCAGGCAGATCAGCTGTTATCTTGGATTATTTGATGTTGCTATCAAGTTCTTGTGGTTCAAAACGCAATCTAAAACTCAATGGATTTTGCTATTTCTAACACTTGGCTTTCCGACACGGAATTCGATTCAAGTTCAACGGCAACAAAGCATTCTTTCTCGTTGTTATAAGAGAGGATGCCCCAGTTGTTCACAGGCTCAGCGTTTGCACCATCCTGATAAACTACTGTTGTAAGTGCAGTCGTTCCATATTTGTTTGCTTTAACCACATCATACCTGCTGTCTGTATCAAATCTGTAGACCGACCCAAGCCGAAGTGCAGAATATACGACCTGCACGGAATCTTTATCTCCCTCGTATGGTTCATAATTGCTGTAACCAATTGCACCGATAAGTGTGTGATCACTATCATAAATGTCATACACGGTGTACAGCGGATTCAATCCAGCAAGCATGAGCGGCTCATGTTCGGTGTCTGACTTTTTTGTTTTCTCCTGAAATTCCCATCCTTGTGGGAGTGTAATCGAAATCATACCGCTGGATTGTCCAGATTCTTGTGCGGCGAATTCAATTTCATGGCTTGGAATTTTTTTATCTTTCAAAAAAAGGAAAACTCCAAAAAGTATTACAACGCCAGTGAGCATCATCCAAAACGCTTTTTTATTTTTCATATTCTTACCTTAGAAAAACTTTTTGCTATTTCTTTATAAAAAAGAAACTAGCAATCAATTGATTTTGACAATGCCAACGGACGGATTATTGTAGGATGAATTATCATAGTAATAATGAAGAATCTCTGTATATGTATACGACTTTGTACTTGCAAGATAATTCGAGCCATTCTGACGCAGTCGCCCAGAATTTTTACCATCCGTATCAGAACGTCCTGCAAAGTAAGACGTAAAAAACAGTTGTCCGCCAGAACTCACAAGTTTTTTTCCATCGACAGCATTGATTGCATTTGTAATTGCCGGTTTAGTTTGATAACTGCTTTTATATGCAACATCGCCATACTTTATATCGCAACCTTCAGCAGAACGATACCCAGCGGCATGTGCCCACCAACCACACATCTTGATGGCCATAACATTAGCCTTGATTGCCTCATCGTAGTATCCCATATTTCCAATTTCATTGAAGGTAACATTTTTCAGATAAGTTGAAAATGCAACATTTTTGACCGTTCCATTCTCATCTTTTACCTTAATGTAACTTGGTTGACTTTGATAAGAGACAAATCCATAGCTTTGCCTCGATACCGTAATACCGGCCGGAACACTTCCGAGGTCACGTGGACATTTACAAATACCTCCGATTTTCCAACCACTCGCTTCTCGAATCATCAGTACAAGACTAAAGTTTGTACCATTCCCGAAGTATTCGCCCGTTTCGGTTTCCATATCTGTAATCGTCTTATAGCAGGCATAATTTGTTCCAGAATCATAGTACTGGTTAAATTCATAATACTTCGGAGCATAGACATTGTTTACTTTTTCAGCATAAAGAAGTTCGGCCTTGTTGATATCTAAAAGCCCTAATCTTTTAGCTTGGTTAAACGCATTCTGCGCAAATTGGCGATAGTATCCATACACTGAACTTGCGAAATAATTTACCCAAGATTCATGGTCTGTTGGAGAGAACGATTCGAAAAAATTTTTCAGAACATCTTTAGGATTCTCGGAAGCTGTTGCAGCAAAGGCAGTATTTCCAAAATTTAGTGCTACACTTGCCGTCATAATACTTGCTGCACTCAACTTCATAAAATCCCGGCGGCCAATCTCGTTATTCATAAAGTGTCCTCCATTACTTTTTTGCGTCTGCACATCCGTATCGAATTCGATAACATTCGCCGTCTCTTTCTCTTAATATTTTTCTTCACGGAAATAATTTGCTACCGCACTGGAACCACCCTTTCTATTTTATAAAATTAGAAAGCATTACTTTCAGATGTCCATGCATCTAAAATTTTCGATGATATTTCAGCATATTCTTCGCTTGTGGATGCAGACTTCAAATACTCATGAAGTGCCTTCTTTTCTTCATCTGACCCAACATAGGGAAGTTCTGACCCAATTCCAGTTATGACAAGCACTTCAAAAGATTCATCAGCCATCAACTTATTATGCTTCAGTATACAAAGCGTATCTTCTGGAAATTCAACAAGCCGCTTAGACAATACCGAAAAACAATCTTCGGTATATCCGCCATCTGAAATTTTAAGTTCTTCTAATATTTGGCTCGTGCCCATATCCTCAAGCTCTGATAAAAAATCTTGTGGATTTGATACCGATATGGATACAGAGGATTCGGTGGAGGATGACGGTAGCGAATGTGTTGCGCAGGCGGATAAACTGACCAGCATGATTGCGAGGATTAGAATTTGAAACCTTTTCATCTTGCTCCTCCAGCATCATATCTTAGGTATCTCTCTCGATAATTTCAAGCACTCCCGTTTTTTGACTTTGATTGTTGAGAACATTCTGAATCGCTAATTGATCACTATTGGTGACGCGAACGCATCCATATGTAGGTCTTAATGGATACCTCGGCAAGCCTTTGCTCGATGTAGGAGCCGGATCGCCACCATGAATCCAAATTCCCGATCTGTTCGAATCAAAAACCACACCGCTTTTTGGAGTTGTTGCGACATATTTATATGGTCCATAAGAAGTCGTGTTTGAATGTGGCCCGGCAAGCCATGCATCATAAGTACCTGTCGGCGTGTTTCCTTTATACTGGGACATTGAATCGTTCCCTGCTGCTAAGCCTAAACAAGCACAGGATAACACTCTTGAACCTGAAGATGAATAAATTTCTAATGTCCCTTTATAGTTCCGATTTGTTGGTAAAACAACACTGATTTTCCATGTGCTCGATCGGGGCTGTATACCGATACTCTTATTGGTGGAACTTGGATGTGAAGATAATATAATCTGTTTTTGGGATTCAACATAAAGCATTAAGCTCTTAGACATTGATTGTGACAAAGTTTTTACTTCCAGATTCGAGCTTGTTTCACCAAGGTCACTTAAAATTACCCATAAGTCATTGATATTCTCATAGGAGTATCCATAGAACAGAAGCCCGGTGATTTGGTTTATGTCGCTCTTTCTGAATCCAGACATCTGTGAAAGGAAGTTCTTTGGAGATTTTTTGAAATCGCTAGTGATTTCAAATGCTAGCTGTTCAGCATAGGCACCATCAGCTGAATTTAATCGTCCTATAATGGAACTGTTTAGCGCAGAAGCTGATGAAACATTTTGACCTACAACTACAGTAGTCGCTGCGGCTGCCATGCATTTCATAAAAGTGCGTCTATTGAGGTCTTTCATTTTTTGTCTCCTTCAAATTATCTTCCATGACTAGAAAAACCATTATCTGTGATTTTCATATCTGCATTGGTAGCACCTACTTTTATTTGAAATCGTTTAATTAATGAGTGGCTATGTCAACTTTTATTGTACAACACCATAGAAGCGTTTTGAAAAAACGCGCAGCCTGCATCGGAACGGTGCAGAATGAAGGGGATTGGGCACAGCCCAATAAGCATTTTGCGAAGCAAAAATGGCATTTGTATAGACAAAAGCCATGCTTGCAACCGATTGTTTGGCGAGGAAAAGCGTATATGGTTTTGGCGGTTTAATCAAACAATGATAACGTGAACAGCACGTTCGTAATCAACTTTGCGAACGTATATTGTGTAGATTGTTTGACAATTGACCTTTTGAAATGTGGTTCCAGTTCTTTCACGGGTTCCCATCGAAAACAAAGACGGCGATGATAAATCGCGTACTTTTGTTCGATATCCGATTCCTTCTTTTTCTAAAAGAGATGTGCATTTTTGGTATTGAGATTGATTTGAGCAAACCACCAACTCTTTTTGATTAAAAAACGGTAGCATAAAAACTCCTTGCTCAAAAACGGTTATCGGATATTATTTGAAATTTCAACATACCAAGTCTTTCCGGTCTTTGCAGCAATATTGACAACATAGTAGCAGCCAACGCGATTTGTTGCATCTACCAGAACACCAGCCCAAGAGGAATCAGGGTATTTTGTCCAGTCTTTCTGAGATGCAGGAATGTCAAAATCCTTGGTCTGCTCTCGATATCCGTTACTCGTCCATCCAGTTTGACCAATTCTTAGAGTTTGGCTCGTAATTTTTGTTGCTGAGTTAATAAGCAATCCTTTCTTACACTGTATACGTAGCAAGCAATATTGTCTACGTTTCTGTAATAAGATGGAGAAAATTCGTAACGAAATCGGAGTCACCAACAAAGAAAAATGGCATAGTGCTTTTTGTTGTTGAAACAGGAAAGCAACCATGCCATCTCAGGATTAAACTTATTTTCGTTTTTCTTGCAGATGCTTCTCCGGTACATAGGGGCGCTTCGGCTGATACATCCAGCCCGCGCAACCCGGAGGCCACTCCTGCATATCCTTCTTCACTAGAGCTTCAATTTTCTTTTTGGCGAACTGTTTGACTTGAATTTTCATTTGTATGCCCTCCTTTCAATTTTGACAGCGTGAAATGGATAATGTTATTGCATCAGCAGTCAATGCTGCGACCAACCCTTGTAGTATGGAAGGAGCGATTTGAGTTCCCACCAACAAAATTGCGAAAATATTTAGAATCAATAATAACCAACGAACAGCTATTTTTGCAGCCTTAAATTCATTTGTTGACCAGTGAATGCTTTTATTGTTAACTGGTGCAATATACAAAATTGTAATATCAGAAACTATAGTTAAGAAAAGCAACGCCAAGCCTGTACGGAAAACGTAGGAGATTGAAGCAAGAAGAACTACTTCTAATAAAATGGAACAGAACAGGCATTTACTATAAGTAGCAGCATGATAACCGTTTGTGTATTTCCGAATTAAGAGGAAGAACACAGAAAATGAAATCGTTAAGGTCCAGCCAAAGCAAAAACCGCCAATCAGACACTGCACAAGCCAAGTGAATAAGGTTGTCACTCTTTTTTCGATGCTATATGCAAACCATTCAGAATAAGATTCATCAAGCAATCCCATCGACACGCACTTTTGCGTTAATTGCATTGCAAAATCTTTCATTGCGACAATCCTCATTAAAAGAACTTTCTTGAAAGAAAGAATACACAAGTTGAGCTACAATTTCCACAATAATGTAACGAAATGGACTTTTTTTGTCACGAAATCGGAGTGAGCGGTATATCAGCGGTGAACTGGAACCACCCATTTTCATAGAACATGGTATACTCGCCGCTGTATTTTTCAAGAATCAGTCGGATGTTCGCAAGTCCAAAACCATGCAGCTGTGGTTCTGGTTTTGTAGTTGGAATGGAACTGTTTATAATTGTAACAGGTTCTGATGTGTTTCGGACAGAGATGAAAAAGTCTTGTTGCGCAACCGCCATGACATGAATCGTTTGGTCACCTTTATCGTACCGTTGACACGCTTCAATGGCATTATCCAAGAGGTTTGATAGAAGCACTACTATATCAGAGGCATCAAATGGAAGATTTGATAGATCATTCACTTCAAAATCAATACTGATCTTCTTTTGAGTTGCTTCGGCAGCTTTTGTGTTGAAAAGTGCATCCAAGATAGGATGGTGTGTGTTGACAAGGAACAGTCGATCTGTTTGCTGTTCGGTGATTTTTCCAAGATATTCTTCAGCAGCAGAATACTCTTGGCTTTTCATTAGTTGATTTAGAACATTCAGGTGCGCCCGAAAGTCATGAACTTTCTTCCTTTGAGCTGAATAAAGTTCGCTTGCTGAGGTCATGTTTTTCGATTGTAGCTGAATCTGCTGATTAAGTGTCAACAGCTGTTCTCTTTCCGATGCGGCATATTCCATTCGCTCCAATAAGAAGAGGACTGCGACGTTTGAAATAAAAATGAGAATACAACAGCCAGCAGAAACAAACTCTTTTATATTGTGACCACTTGTAACGTAAAGTAGGATCACAAGCATTACAAATGATGCACATGGAAATAGAAAGTACAGAATCAGCTGCGAATGTTGAGCATGGCTTCTTGGTCTGTTTGCCGTGCGCTGAAGCATTATTTTACGAAACAGTGCAATAATAAATAATTCAGCAGAATAATAAGAGATTCCATAGATTAGAGATAAAGTCTTATTGGCTTGAAACGTCTGAGCATCCATCCCACAAACCGAAGTTGCAAACATTCCAACTGCAAAAGATAAACTATAAGTCAAGAGATATTCTACAACGATAAGAAATAATAAAAACTTTCCTGAGATATTTTCATAGAGAGTTCTGGCAACAATAAAGCAGGATAGTAGAATTAAAAAAATTTTGACGATTTGGTTTCGATTTAAGACAATAACACTGAATTCAATGGATGCATACATTAAAATAGTTTGAACTATTACACCGACAAGAAATCTATGATCCTTCCAACGGTGCGAAGCAAAAGCGTCTAAAAACAGACATACGCAGACTGAATCTATGATTGTGTAAACCAAACTGATTAAAGCATCCATCTACTTTTACCTCGCCAATGTAAATATTTCTGTTTTAGCTCATTATAATTCTTTTCGCTTGGAGCCAGACAAAGACCACCGCGCAATTGGACTTTATTGTATTGAAAGATTTCGACATAGTGCATATTGACAAGATAGCTTTTTTGAATACGAAGGAAACCGAGTGGCTCGATTTTTTCGGATAGTTCCGTTATGTTGCCGTAAAATTGGTGTGCTGGGCGTTTTTCGTCCAACAAGTGCATAACAATGATTCTTCGATGAGATTCTAAATACAGAATGTCATTTACAGGTGCATCAATAATTTCAGAGTTTATCGAAATTGTAACAAGCTGTTTCCGTTGAAGCACTTCTTGGACGGCTGAATCAAAGTAGGAATCAAGTTTAGCAGAGAAATCTGCTTTTAGTAAGTATCGAAAGGCTTGAACCTCAAATCCCTCTGGAGCATACTGAATGAAATTCGTAATGAAGATAATCACAATGTTTTCATTTTCTGCTCGTAACTTTCTGGCAAGCTCAATTCCATTTGTTTCGCCCATATCAATATCCAGAAGCGCAATATCATACGGAAGTGATAAGTCTATTTGACTTGGTTGAGAAAAACCATAAAATCTTGATGATACATGCGTTTCCTCGCTTTTCTTTTTGAGTTCTTCAATAATAGAATCAACGATCTGCTGGTCATCGTCACAAACCAAGACATTCATTTTGAAATCCCTCCATTGCACATGGGAATGCTTTTTATCACACAACATACAGCCCTGCTCCTCACAAGTCAATCAAATTTCAACATAATCGAACATTATATGTAGTATAGTACGATTATGTTGAAATTTCAAATAGTACACTTTATATAGGATAGGAGTGTACGGGAATGGAGCATTATTTAGGAGAAAAGCTAAAAAAGCTGAGAGAAAGTCGTGGCTGGACGCAGGCGGATTTGGCTAAACGGTTAAATAAGGCTGTATCCACGGTTAGTGGATATGAGAGTGATGCGCATGCAATTCCGTTGGATGTGCTTGCAAGCATTTCATCCTTATTTAACATTTCAACAGATGAACTTCTAGGACTGGATGCGCCAGAAGTACTATCTCTTTCTGGATTGACTGGTGCGCAAAAGAAAACTTTAATTAAACTCCGTAATGAACTGCTTTCACCAAGTCAAAAAGGAAATGATCTTTCGCCGCAGCAGATGGAAATTCTTCATGACATAATAAAAGCCTTCGGTTAACGACTGACTTGCAATACAGTGCGAGTACAATGCAAAAGATTGCTTAGATATGACCCTCAATGCTTGATGCCTAGTGTTGAGGGTCATATTGTTTGCAGCCACACCGATTTCGTTACAAGTTTTCTCTATTTTGATACAAAATCGTGGACTTTGATTGCTTATTGTGCTTTGATGCTATCAATAGTTAATCTAAGAATTAAGGTGGACGTAACAATTTCGTGTCTTTTGTTTTTACATGAAAGGGTGATTCCAATGCAGAGTTGAAGAAACGTATAAACAATATATTATATCAAGTAACGGTATGCGATAATCAGTAAACTTCAAGGAGAATAAATATGAAAGAGATGACTCGCAAAGAATTTCTTAAACTCACGGGTGCAAGTACCGCATTGTTGGCAATGTCCCATATTATCCCCACTTCGGCATATGCAGACACGTCGAAGATAGATGCTCCATCGGCAGGAATGTATATAAGTGAAGTGGTTGATTTAAGCGGCTTGTCGCCTGTCGAACAGGAAAAAATCCTTACCGAACGTAACATCCCATATGATTCGACAATTACATATGAAAAAATTGTTGTCGAAAGACCTGCAGCGCGAGATTCTTATAAGGGAGTTCCATATCGTTTTCAGATAACGTACGGAAATAAACCTGTAAAAAATGAAAGGAGAAGTGTTGTGAGTCCTGCTGCAGCTGCGGTACTAGACAGAGGTGTTAATATTCTGATTGGATTAACAAAACCCTATATTTGGATTCCATTTACAGCTTCTGGGCTAACTCCCTCTCAGATTTTCATTTACAGTGATCCCAGTCAATACGCATCAACAAATATTTATACACATCTGAAAATTAGACAATGTGAATTTTATAAGGATTACTCATGGCAGCCAAATGCTTTTTTGGAAAGAGCAACCATTGAGGATACGACTGTAACTTACGCACTGGTAAATCCTAAAACAAAAAGATTTACCTCACAAACTGCAAAGAAGACAGAATATAGAAAAGCTACTCACTATGACAACGATAGCTATATCTTGGAAAAAGCCTACTATTGCTTTGAGCATAATCTTCCGTCTTATAAGGAAAATGCTTGAAAGAAGAATAAAAAATGAAATTCCAAACAAAACTCACATTATGCAAAGCTGTATTCATCTTCATAGCAATAGTCGTATGCGCACTATGGGCATTTGAGTTTCGTATAGCAGCTGTTGTTGTACTTTTGATAGACTATATTTTTGATTTTATAACACGTCGTTGTCCTTTTTGTGGGAAGCACTTTTCAATTGTACTAACAGTGAAAGATCGTTGTCCATTTTGCGGAAAATTATTCGAGTAAATATTTTATGGAAGCAGTGGGTATTCCATGCAGAAATAAATGTGTGTGCTATAAAATGTCAGCCAATTATAGGAAGAGACCTATATTCTCTGTAATGGACAATGGTCAATTATGAAAACTATTGCAAAATGAAAATACGATAGCAATCGTACAAAAACAGAAATCCGGAAACTTTTTTGAGTTATTATGGTTCAAAAAAGTTTCCGGATTTTCTGTAATGCTTTTTGAAGAGCCATTCTGTAACAGCCAATCACATTTCTATGAAAAAAGGTCAATCTTCTAGTCTACCGTGATCGCAACCAAGTGAAAGATAATGTTCGATTTCCCCACTCAGCACAAGCTGGGTATATTCCAAGGGCTTGTTATATAAGTAGCCAGTCCAGTTCTGCTCGCTGTGCCGGGGTGTTGCCATATTCGTCCTCAATGACGATGCAGTCGATGGAAAGAATGGTTCCATCCTCGAATCGGGCTTCCACTCGGTTGATGTCCATGTTGTAGCGGCAGGAAAGCACTTTTTGAGAGCGATTATAGTCAAAATTCTGATTTCGTTTCATTTGAATGGCTCCTTTAATGATTTGATTGTTGATTTTTTGACGAAATGAGATTTTTTTCTTCTTCTGGAGTTACCCATCCACACTATGATGTAGCTTTGTTCAGCTCTTGCGGTTGCATGATTGATGCCAGCACAGCATCGGGATTCACCGTACAGAGCGAGTGAATCCCTGATGCTGTGCTTTTTTATTTGACACGAGGTGAAATTTTATGCGTCAGCCTGATCATGAGTACGAAGAACGGAGCTTTGGAGATATTCAACGTGCAATTGATTTTGAGAACAGTATGAATGACCTTGAATCGCAATTGTATTACCAGCATCTTTCCCCGAAAGAAGTTGCCCAGCAGGTGCTGAAAGCCACTTGCCAATTTTACGATGCTGACTGGTGCGGTTTAATTCAGGTTGATCTTGATTTGAATTTGTGGACACCATTCTGGTGGTTCAACGCTGGCGCAACAGACAAGACGATGCTTTTAACCGAAGAATATGAATCCGCTGAATTTCTGGATCGGTGGGTACAAACTGTCCGCAAGGGAATTCCAATGGTCGTCCCGGACGCCGAAGCAACAAAAGAAGCCTATCCTGCGGAGTATAACCTGTACCAGCGGCTTGGCATCCGGTCTGTTATTGCCGTTTCCTTGGAGCCGCGCCCAGTCGCTCTGCTTGCCGTCCGGAATCCTAAGCGGTATATTCAGCAGACCAGTATGCTGCGGATTCTGGCCTATGTGCTGCTTGCGTCGTACAACGAACAGAAGATGCTGAACCGGCTCCAGATGGCGTATATTCCCACTTCGATTCAAAGCAGCAAGGACATCTATGTCAGTCTGTTTGGCGAACTGAGCATCAGTACGTCCAAAGGCGTTCTGAAAGAAGCTGACTTTAGCTCTCCAAGCATCAACCGACTGATTTCTTACCTGCTGATTTCCCGTAAAAATGCCATTTCTCCGCAGGAAATCACCCAAACGCTCTGGTCGGATGATTCAGACAATCCAGCCAAGAACGTCAAAGGGCTGGTTTACCGTTTACGCCACAAGTTCAGTATTATTTCGGATGAACCATTGGTTTTATCCTCCGCATCCGGATATCAGCTCAACCCGGAGCTTCACATTATGACAGATTATCAGCGTTTTGATGAACTTGTATCTTCCGCTGTCAGAGCGTCCTCCGTAATCAACAAAGTGGACATTCTCAAAAATGCTCTTGACCTCTATCATGGGAAGGTCTTGTCCTCCGCAGATGGGGAGCATTGGCTCATTCAATTTTCCACAAAATACCATCTTTCCTATATGGGTGCTGTCAGTGAACTGCTGAAGCAGCTGGATTCGCTGCATTCTTATGACTTGCTCAATCAGTACGCCATGAAGTCTCTGACCATCGCTCCGGATAATCCGAAAGCATACTGCTGGCTGATCCGCTCCCTGAAAGCACAGGGAATGAATGAACTTGCAACCAACGAGCTGGCCGCAGCAAAGGAACATCTGACCACGGAAGAATACGAGGAAATCCTTGCATTTGGAGCCAATTGGTAAGAATGATTCCTATAACACTTTCGCAACACCTTCATGTGACTTTCATAACACCTAAAATTTTTCAGAAAGGGGCAAAAATGGCTCCATAACACTTTCATAACACCGCCAGATGACTTTCATAACACCGTCGTGTGATATGCTTACAGGGCACGAATCGATGCCCTGTAAGCTGATCGCACGGCGGTTTTCTTTTTTATAGGCTTCGATGCGTCGGAACAAAAACATATCGAAGCCTGAGATGCATTAAAGGCCGAGGATACTTATACCGCTTTCCATTCTCGGATGGAAAACAGTGTCGGTACCCTTTTCTTTAGTGCATCTCTTTTTTGTTGCCAAGAAAAGCCCGCAAGCTGTCACACAGTGAAGTGTCCTCAACCTCCGCATCCGGCGGAAAGGACACTTCATGTTTCTTTTTGCCCATTTTTCGTGGCTGGAACTGGCCGCACGGTATCCCTAGCAACTCCAAGTTTTCGATTTTTTACGATTTATCGAAAATTTGGAGGTTTGCGATGGCTTTTAATAAGGGCTATGAGTTAAAAAAGTTTGAAGCGCACTGGGAAAAGTTGCGAATCGAGTACGCAGCGGCAGGAATGGCTGAGGATGCCATTCAGAAGATGTACGACTATGACCGTCAGCAGTTCAATTCCGAACGTACCTGCATTGAGCGAACGCAGGAACTTTCAAATTCATCGTTTGAATGCAGTGAGGATGAAACATCACCTCTAATGCAGAAATATATGGAAGCAACAACCATAGTGGATACATATCACGAAACCAAAAGCAGCTTTGCATGGATTGGGGAAATCGAGGACGAACGTCTACTTACTGCACTTGAACATCTGAAAAAAGAGGATTTGGAAATTATCACGTTGTACGCATACGAAGGATATAGTGTTGTTGAATTATCGAAAGTCTATCGAATTGCTCACCAAAACATTAGTAAGCGAATTGCACGAATCACTAAATTTTTGAAGAACTTCGATTTTGAGGGTGCGAAATGACCATTTTCGTCGGCTACCTAGTGAGGGGACAATTTCAAAAGTGGCTCTCTCCGCTGGCGAAACGTCCACACTCACGAACCTTGAAAATTGAAGAGTTCAGTTGTTTGGTACTTCGATAATGATACTTCCGTAATTCGCGGCCCGGTCAGAATGTAGGCGGGGTGGCTGAAATGCCAATGAAGCGGTACAAGTCCGCTGCCGAACGATTCCCCACTCGCAGGGAGCCGAGGGCGAATATGCGAGACCTGAACATATTTTATCAGGAGTGACCGGATGCTGTTTTCGGTCTCCGGTCACTCCTGTTCTTTTACATATTTATCCGCTAATCACCTTTACTAACACGGAGGACTACTCAAATGGACGAGTTGAATCCTACGGTGCGCGAACAGGAGATTTACGAGGAGATGGAACTGACCCCGGAAATGATCAAGTCCATCCGAACCCTCTGTGCAACCTGTCTGCGACATTTCGTAGAAGCTAAGGCTTTCAAAATTGCTATCGTGCCGAGCGCAGACAACAGCATGGATACTTGCACTGTCTGTCAGACCCGGCGTGGTTACGATTATGTTGTAATGCACCGCTGATGCTGGTGCTTCGTTTCAATCATCGGAGGAGGTGATGTGTATCGTATAAAAAGAATTGCTCCCATACTTCAACAGAAACCCGCTGCCTAGGAGGTGCAGCGGGTTTCTTACATATCCAAACGGAGGTTTCGCAATTTGGAATCTACTTTGAAATTCCAACGCGGAGACATCTACTTTATTCGACTGGATAGCAGCACGGGTTCCGAACAAAGCGGAACCCGTCCAGCAGTCATTCTACAAAACGATGTGGGAAACTCCTGTTCACCGACATTGATCGTTGCGACTTTGACAAGTAAGACAGAAAAGAAAGCTACGCAGCCGACGCATTGTCTGGTGGAACCGGAGGGGCTGGAGCCGTCCATCGTTCAGGCTGAGCAAATCTTCACCATCGACAAAAGCCGTGTCAAAAGATTTGTCGGACACCTCACCCCAGAAGAGATGGGGCGGGTCGATGATGCTGTGAAAATCAGCCTTGCGCTGAACCCAATGGGAAGCATCCAAAAGCTCAAACCTATCGTCCGTTCTACGGCGGCTTACGCACCGCCAGAAGTAGTTGACGGTAAGCCGCCTGTCTATCCCTACACTCCTATCAAATCCGATTTTGAGGATGCAGGAACAGTCGAAGAAATGATGTTATACACCGAACTGCAATCCGCTGTTCATGCAATGATCCAGCGGCTTGAATACAGCTTCACCTTTAATCCCAGCTTGCTCACCAGCCCGAAGCGTAAGAAGCAAGTGACTGAGATTTTGACCGAAGCTGAAAAATACATTTGGCGAATTAAGGAGGAAATAAGATGCGCCTGAAAAACGACACGAACAATTATGCCGCTTCCTTTAATATCACTCCACCGTACCAGATGCTGGTGCTTCACAGCAAGGTGCTGATCTACCCCCGCGAAATCTATCAGCGGGGTGTGGAGCGTAAGCGTGTGGAAATGATTGCTGCCGATTTCAACGAGTACATTGCCAACGAGCCGAAGGTCAGCTTCCGCGACGGCAAGTATTATGTGGTGAACGGTCAGCACACCATCGAGGGGCGCATCCTCCGTAACGGCGGTGAGGATTTGCCGATTCTCTGCAAGGTCTACACCGGACTGACGATGGAGCAGGAAGCTCTTCTCTTTGCAGAGCAGAACGGGCACTCTGCTCCTCTGACGGCGGGCATCAAGCTGCGTGCCAAGGTCGTGGGCGGTGATGCTCCTTCCAAGGCATTTCTCGCTGCTACCAACCGGGTGGGGCTGGCATTCAACTATGACGGCTTGCAGTTGAGCGACTACCGCATCAGCTGCGTGGGCACCGCACTCAAGCTGTACAACCAGATGGGCGAGAAAATCTACTGCGAATCCCTGCGGATAATCGTGGCTGCGTGGGATGGCAAGCCCGATTCATTCCGTGCATCTGTCCTGCGTGGCATGATGCACTTTGTGGAGTTGTATCACGGCGAGTTCAGCGAGGAACGGCTGGTTCGTGCGCTTGGCAGCGTCCATCCCATGGAGATTTACCGTGTTGGCAGAGATAACCCTGCAAAGCTGCCCGGATGGAAGAAATACGTTTTTCCCATCTACATGGCTTACAACGGCAAAGGCCGCAAGGACGCCTTGCCGATGAAGTTCTAAAACATATTTCCTATGCCAAGGGGCATCTGCAAGCTACAGGTGCCTCTTATTACATAATTATATCGCACTATCGCTGCTTTTGAAAGAAGGACTAGATATGACCAATATGAATGTGATTCCTGTGGCGCAGGATTCGTACATCGTTAATGGCTGCAAAGTGAAAATCACTTATGCAGAAGATGGTGACAGTATGGAGGTTCTTCAGAAACTGATTCATGATACCCTCCGCGAAGAAGCCAAGAATTACAGTTGAATCGACATCCTTGCAACAAGGATAGTCCAGCACTAAAATAATGGTACAGTTGATGCAGCAACCAATTCAAACAAACGAGTGTGCGCACAGTATCGTTGTTTTAGTTTACATAGGAGTGACAACGATGAAAAAACGTGTATATACCTTATACCGTGTTTCGACCATTGGACAGGTCGAAAAGGATGACATACCCATGCAAAAAGAAGCCTGCCACGAATTTGCAGAACGGCAGGGCTGGGAAATCGTCAAGGAGTTTTCCGAAAAAGGCGTTTCCGGTTTCAAGAAATCTGCAAAAGACCGCGATCAGCTCCAGCTGCTTCAGCAGGCTGCTGCTGCCGGAGAGTTTGATGTTCTGCTGGTGTTCATGTTTGACCGTCTGGGTCGGCGTGACGACGAAACGCCCTTTATCGTGGAATGGTTCACGAAGCAAGGGGTCGAGGTCTGGAGCGTAAATGAAGGCCAGCAGCGGTTTGATTCCCATGTCGATAAGCTGATGAACTACATCCGCTACTGGCAGGCATCCGGCGAAAGCATCAAGACCTCTATCCGTACTCGCACCCGTATAGAACAGCTTACGGAAGAAGGTCACTACACTGGCGGCATCGTCGCTTTCGGCTACAAGCGTGTCCAGAAAGGTCGCTTGAACAAAAAGAATCAAGCTGTCTGTGATTTGGAGATTGACGAGGAAGAAGCGGCAATCGTGCGCCTGATCTTTCAGAAGTATGTTTATGAGGGATACGGAGCAAAACGGATCTGCAACTATCTTGTCGAACACAATATTATGGGGCGCAATGGAAAAAACATCCCTAATATTACGATTGGCAGGATGATTCGTAACAAAGGATACACGGGTTATCTTATCAATGGCAACGTTGAAAAAGAATGCCCTGAGTTACGGATCATCGAGCCGGAAGTATTTGAAAAAGCTCAGGAGCTGCGGGATGCCCGCCGCAGAGAGAAGGGAGAGGATGCAGATTCGTACAGTCCTCATGCCTTGCTTTGTGGTAAAGTGTTCTGTGCCCACTGCGGCAATCGTTTGAATATTACCAGCAGCGGGCGCACTCGGCTTCGGGCAGATGGTACTGTCGTAAAAGAAAAGCGTTATCGTTATAGCTGCAACTTTAATGTTCGGCATCCGGGGCAGTGCGATGGACAGTCCGGTTATGGTGTAACAACACTGGACGCAGTTGTAGAAAGCATCGTGTGCATGAAGTTTGAAGAAATTCTGGAGTGCTCCAAGAGCAACCTTCTGGAAGAAATGCGGCGTAAAGATTTGGATGTAGCTAAAAAAGAAACAACTCGTTGGAAAGAGGAAGTTCAGACCAAGGTTGACGAACAGGATGCGTTAAAAAAGGAAATGATTCGTGTCATCCAAGGAACAAGCGGACTCGACCGCGAGATGATCCAGCAGATGGTCAATGAAAACAAGGAAGCACTGCTTACCGCACAGACCAATCTGGCAGACTCGGAAAAGAAATTGAAGGAGATCGAGGAGCAGAACCAGAAGGCTGAACGTAATTGCAGCGATCTGTTCACATGGGCAAGCACCTATAAGGGAGCCAGTTTTGAAAGGCGTCAGGCTATTTTGAAACAGTTTATCAAAGAAGTGCGTGTCGGACGTGACTATAATATCGAGATCGTTCTCAATGTACCGCTGGACGAATTTGAGGAGTTCAAGCGTCACGCAGCATCGGCTGGACGGGGCAAAAATCAGAAAAACAAGTCGCAAAATCCTCAAAAAGTTGGGCGTTGTACATCAAATGCCGGAATCGTCGTTTTAGACAAAACAGCAGGTGAAACCGTAAGCATTGTGCCTAAAAATGCTGCACACGCGATTTTGCGCTGTTAAGACGAATGATGCACGATTTTGCAAAGAAAGACAAAAAGAAACGCCGTATCGTGTTAAACGATACGGCGTTTTATGGACTCGAAGGGAGTCGAACCCTCGACCTTTCGGATGCGAACCGAACGCTCTCCCAACTGAGCTACGAGCCCACGAAAAAGCACCCAATTTCTAATGGGGGCAAATGAGCTATAACACCAGATCGGGAATGCAACGCTTGCACTCCCAACTGAGCTACGAGCCCACAAAAAAGCACCCAATTTTGAATGGGGGCAAATGAGCTATAACACCAGATCGGGAATGCAACGCTTGCTCTCCCAACTGAGCTACGAGCCCATATTTAAGCCCCCAAAAACCGCTTGGGGGCGCGTGGTATATAACTCCAGATTGTTTAAGGACCGCATGGGCTCCCAACTGAGCTACGAGCCCACAAAAAAGCACCCAATTTCGAATGGGGGCAAATGAGCTATAACACCAGATCGGGAATGCAACGCTTGCACTCCCAGCTGAGCTATAGACCCATGATGTGACGCTGATAGTGTACCGCGTTTTGGGGCGTTTGTCAAGCAATTTCGGAGAGCACAAGCGAGGACTTACAAGCGGCCAAGCTGCCAGAAAGCTACGGCGCTGGCGGCGGCTACGTTGAGGGAATCTACCCCGTGGGACATAGGAATCTTTACGGTGTAATCGCAGGCGGCGATGGTACTATTGGCCAGCCCGTCACCCTCGGTGCCCAGCACGATGGCAAGTTTCGGCTCAGCGGCAAGGGCGGCATCGTCGATGCTGACCGAGCGGTCGCTCAGTGCCATGGCAGCGGTCTTGAAGCCCAGCGCGTGGAGCTGGGCACTGCCGTTTTCCGGCCAGTCGGCAGGGCAGGTGCCGATCTGCGCCCACGGCACCTGAAACACGGTGCCCATGCTCACCCGCACCGCGCGGCGGCACAGCGGGTCGCAGCAGGAGGGGGTAATGAGCACTGCGTCCATGTTCAGCGCTGCGGCGCTGCGGAAGATAGCGCCTACGTTGGTGGAATCTACGATGCCTTCCAGCACAGCCACCCGGCGGGCATGGGCGCAAACCTGCTCCACCGTGCGGGGCGCAGGACGGCGGAAGGCGCACAGCACGCCCCGGGTCAGCGCAAAGCCGGTGAGCTGTGCCAGCAGCTCCCGGTCAGCGGTATATACCGGCACATCGCCGCAGCGGGTCAAAATCTCCTGTGCCGGGCCGGTGATCTGCTTGCGCTCCATCAGCAGGGAAAGAGGCTGGTATCCGGCGTCCAGCGCCCGGGCGATCACCTTGGGGCTTTCGGCGATAAAGATGCCCTTTTCCGGCTCCAGTCGGTTGCGCAGCTGCGCCTGCGTGAGCCGGGCGTAGATGTCCAGCTCCGGGGCGGTAAGGTCGGTGATCTCGTGAATGACAGGCATGGAAAGGCTCCTTTGAAATGAAGTTTTTTCTATTGTAGCACAAGCCGGGCCGGAATGCAAAATCCCTGCTGCACACAGAGCACAGCAGGGATTTGAATGCGGAATAGTTTACTCAGAGCGCAGCGCTTTGACAGGGTTGCTCTTTGCGGCGCTGCGGGCGGGGATCAGGCCGCCCAGCATGGTAAGCAGAGTGGCCAGAACGATCAGGATCAGCGCGGCCTGCGGCGGCAGCGAGGCTACCACGTTCACATCGCCCGCGATGTGGTGGATGAGCATATTGCCGGGGATGAGCAGCAGCAGGCAGAGCACCACGCCCATCACGCCGGAACACAGGCCGATGATAAAGGTCTCGGCGTTGAACACCTGCGAGACGTTGTGCTTGGAGGCACCGATGGCGCGCAGAATGCCGATCTCCTTGCGGCGCTCCAGCACGCTGATATAGGTGATGACGCCGATCATGATGGAGGACACCACCAGCGAGATCGCCACAAAGGCCACCAGCACATTGCTGACCATGCCCACGATTTCGGTGACAGAGTTCATCAGAGTGCCCACCATATCGGTATAGTGGATCACCTTATCCTCTTCGCCCTGCTGCCGCATGGAGGCGTTGTAGGCGTCCAGCTCGTTCACCACCTGCGCCTTGGTGTCAAAGCTGTTGGGGTAGATATAGATGGCATCGGGCTTTGCGTAGTCCACATAGCCGATGTCGTCCAAAATCTTTTCGTAGCTGGAAGCGGAGGAAAGCAGGGTACTTTTGATCATCTCGGTCAGGTCGGAGCCGGTCATGTTGATCTGAATGGCCTGCTGGAACACAGCGGGGTCGATCTTGAGTGCGCTTTCCACCTGCGTGCTCAGCTGCGCAATATTGCTCTGGATGGCCTGCGCGATCTTCTGCTCCAGCTGCCCGGCCAGCTTCTGAATGGCGGGACCCATCTGCTCCTGCAAAGCGGCGGTGAGCTGGGTCTGCAGCGCCTCGCCCAGCTGGACGGAGTAGGTCTCCATCACGGTCTGCAGATTTTGCTGAAGGGTACCGGCAAACTGCTCCTCCAGTCCGGAGGTGTCCAGCAGATCACCCATGGATTCGGCAAGCAGCGTCTGGAAGGCCTCGGTCTGCATATAGGAGGAAAAACCGATCTTATCCAGATTCAGCAGGCCGTTGCTGATGAGATAGCGCTTGTAGCCGTTCATGATTTTTTTCATCAGCGTCTGTAAGCCGTCCTGAGAGATATTCAACTCTATGCCGTCGAACAGCTCGCTCATGTCCATCTCCATGTCCGGCAGCGGCAGCCCGCTGAGGTCCAGCTTGAAGCTGGAAGGGTCGATGAGGGTGGCAAGATCGAAGGAATCGTCGGTCAGGTCGAATGCGCCGTCCAGATCAAAGTGCAGGGCGCTGGTGTCGAACTGGAAAGCGTCCTTGAGGGCGTCCGTGTCCACCGAGAACAGAGACGCGATGTCCAGCATATTGTTGCTGGCAGCGTCGAAGGGCTCGCCGGTCAGCACGTTGATGTCCGGGTCTGCCAGCTGCTGGCGCACGATCTCGCTGTTGGCCGCCTGATCAATGACGTAATAGGTCAGGTCGTGCAGGTAGTCCAGACCGCTGTGCAGGATAGTGGAGGTGGCGTCTGCCTTGGGCTGCACGATGCCGACAATGGTCAGCTCCTCGCTGTCGGCCACCAGCTGCTGCATGTAAGCTTCATCATTCAGCTTGCTCAGCCAGATATTGTGCTCAGTGTCGTAGACATAGCAGTCGGCCTTGTTGACAAGCTTGAAGGTCATGCCCAGAAAATCGTCATAGGTATAGGTGCCGTAGTCCGTGGGCAGGTCGATCTTCTGGTTCTGCGCATACTGCTGTAAGATCTTGTCCAGCTCGGCCTGATCCCGCAGACCCATGGCGTACAGCGCATAGTCCGAAACGCTACCGTCCGCGTTCAGGGTCAGCACCAGCTCGTTGTACTTTTCCGGCCAGCGGCCGGCCTTGACATCATACTGATCCTCGTACAGGGCGGGGGTCTCGGCCATTTCGCAGAACACATAGGGGCTGGCCATGGAGGTCATAAGGCTGGTCACCGAGGTGTTCTCACTGGCGATATCGGAAAATGTGGTGTCCGGGTTCAGCTTCTGCACGGTGCCGTCCGGGTTCTGGCGGTAGATCAGCGGATCAGGGGTGTAGGTGTATTCCACCGTGGCGTTGTCCCGGATGGTACAGGCGTCACTGTCCAGATATGCCTTCAGCGAGCGCAGATCGTTGCTGGCAGTGCCGATGTTCAGTTGAGACAGCAGCTGTCTCACCGTGACCATGCCCTCCGGCGCGGAGGAGGAGCCGGACGAGACGCTGGTGTAGGTGTCCGGGTCCATCATGCTGGCCAGATCTACGCCGGTGCTGCTGATCTGCAGCGGGTAGGCGGCCAGCGTGGATTTTTCCATGTTGCTGATATAGCGGCTCACACCGTTGGAAAGGGAAAGGATCAGCGCAATGCCGATGATACCGATGGAACCGGCAAAGGCGGTGAGCAGGGTGCGTGCCTTTTTGGTGAGCAGATTGTTGAAACTGAGGGAAAGGGAGGTGAGCAGGGACATGGAGGAGTGCCCCATGTTCCGGTGCACGGGGGCAACGGCAGCAGCCTCGTCCTCGGGTTCGTAGGGCATGGTATCGGAGCGGATCACGCCGTCCTTCAGCTTTACGATGCGGGTGGCATAGCGCTCGGCCAGCTCCGGGTTGTGGGTGACCATGACCACCAGACGGTCCCGCGCCACTTCTTTTAACAGCTCCATGACCTGAATGCTGGTCTCGCTGTCCAGTGCGCCGGTGGGCTCATCGGCCAGCAGGATGTCGGGGTTGTTCACCAGCGCACGGGCAATGGCCACGCGCTGCATCTGCCCGCCGGACATCTCGCCGGGGTGCTTGTGCAGCTGGTTGCCCAGCCCTACCTGCTCCAGCGCAGCGGCGGCACGGCGGCGGCGCTCGGCCTTGGAAACGCCTGAGATGGTCAGTGCCAGCTCTACGTTGCCCAGCACGGTCTGGTGGGGGATCAGGTTATAGCTCTGGAACACAAAGCCGATGGTGTGGTTCCGGTAGGAGTCCCAGTCGCGGTCGGTGTATTTTTTTGTGGAGATGCCGTTGATGACCAAATCGCCGCTGTCGTAGCGATCCAGACCGCCGATGATGTTCAGCAGGGTGGTCTTGCCGGAGCCGCTGGGGCCAAGAATGGCCACAAATTCGTTGTCCCGCAGGTTTAGACTGACGTTGTTCAGTGCGTGCTGCACCAGCTCGCCGGTCTTGTATTCTTTGTTGATCTGTTTAAGTTTGAGCATAGATGTGCCTTTCCGGTACTGCGCCGCCGGGCGCTGTTGCCTGGGGTTTAAAAGTAGGAAACATTTGCAGACAATATCTAGTTTAGTTTAGCAAATAAAAATGAAGAAACCGTGAAATTACCTGCGGAACGGATGAAGCTGCGGAGCTTTTGCGTCTGAGCAGCGGTTTTGCCGGAAGGACGGGGCAAAAAAGAAAAGCGGAAAAAGATACCGGTTGAATTTACAAGATGAACGTGATATTCTAAAGCTGACAGACAGGCTGCGCCGGAAAAAACGGCGTTATATTACCTGAAAGGCTGTCGGAACAACACTTCTTTAGGATTGTAACAGTTTCTCCTGCTTTATACAATTATACAATAATAAAAGGATAAACAAGGCAGAAAAAATTTGGCCCTTGTAGTAAGGAGGAACTGAAATGGAACGTACATTTTCACCTATGATCCGGCAGTATTCTGCCATTGATGGTTTGCAGCAGGCGTATACGCTGGTGTATGCCATGGAGGTAGAGGGCACACAAGGCTGTCGGCTGACCCTGTGCCAGATCGGCAGCCGACAGCAGATCGTCAGTCAGCATGTTGCGGCAGCGCCGGAGTTCTGTTACCGGCTCCTGCGCTACTTGTGTGAAAATGGAGTTCAGCCGGAGCTCTGGCGGGATGCGGTCACAGACCTGACAGCTGCCGGGCTGGTAGGCGAGAAAGGCGGCGCATGGCGTGAACAGTGAGCGAACAGCCCAACTGCAAGTCGCCCTTGCAAGCTATGATCTGAAAGAACTGCGTGTCCAGAAGCGTTATTTGCAGGAGCAGGGAACCGCCATTGACTGCACCTGCTTTTGCAGCGGCGAAAAGCTGCTGGCACAGCTGCGGCAGGGTGTCCGTTATGATGCCGTGGTGCTTTGCAGCGAGCTGACGGATCTGCCTGCGGAGCAATTTGTCCGGCAGTTTTATCAGCTAAAGGAGCGGCCGATGCTTCTGATACAGAGCCATGGCCGCAGCAGCGGCACGGCGTTGCAAAAGCTCCGCGAGGGGTGCTACTGCGTAGAGGGCACCGAGCTGAAAAGGCTGCTGTGGCAGCTTTACCGGATGCCCGGGCGGCAGAACCGGCAGCTGGAGCAGCGGTGCAGCCAGCTGTATGCGGCGTGGGGCATCCCGCAGGGGGATGTCAACGCCGGATATCTATCCTGCGCGGTCGGCATCGCATGCAGCACCAGCCAGAAGCTGGCGATCCGCAAGGAGATCTTGCAGGCGGTGAGCGAGCAGTTTAATACATCGGTCGCTGCAGTGGAAAGCGGCATCCGCCGGATGGTGGATCAGCTGGAGGAAAAGCCGCCTCTTGCGTGGCTGGCGTTTAAGGCCGATACAAGGCTGGGCAGCGGCAAACCCACCACCGGCAAGCTGATCTACGCGGTCAGGGACGTTGTGTTGCGGCAAAAAGTGCCATCCACCCGCCTGTAAGGCTTGCACACGGCTTTGGAACACGGCGGCGTTCCTTTAGAAAAATGGCATCGCCCGGGGAGGCAGAGCAATGGAGCAGCAAAAGACAGAAACGCGGTCTATCACCGCAGAGCAGCGCAAGCGGGTCGAGGAGGTCTGCTTCCGTTCGCTGGCGCTGATCGGGCGCAACTGTGAATATCTGGAGCAGCATTTTGACCGCACCGGTGCAGACGAGTCTACCCGGCAGGCGGTGGCAGATATCGACACCGCTGCCATACAGCTGGACCGCACCCTCACCGAGGCGATCACCCTGCTGGAGTTTCTGCACGAGGACACAAAGCCGCAGCTGTACCCCATTGATCTGTGTGAGCTTTTGCAGCAGGTGTCGGCGCAGTCTGATATGATCCGGGCGCAGCTTGGGGTGGATATCCGGCTGGATTACGGCGGGTGCACCACCTGCTGCGTAATGGCAGACCGCAGAGATGCGGAGCTGCTGTGCCTGCATCTGCTCTCCAATGCATTGCACGCCAGCCGGGAGGGCGGCAGCGTCTGTATCGCGCTGCGCCGCACCGAAAGCGGCTGGCAGCTGACCGTCACTGACGATGGCTGCGGTCTGCCCGGTGAGGATGTACAGGCAGCGCTGGAAAACCGCCGCAGCTTTCTGGGCGGGGCGCAGCTGGGACTGCTGCTCTGCCGGGAGTGCTGCCGCCGGATGGACTGGAGCTTACAGCTGGAGCCTGCCCCCGAAAAAGGCACACAGGCTGTGGTGAGCATTCCGCTGTACACGGGCGAAAGCCGCCCTGACGGCACGGTGGAGCTGCGCACCAGCTCGGAGACCGAGCAGGAGCAGCGCAAGTATCATCTGCGTGCCATGCTGGTGCGGGAGATGCGCACCATGCCGGAGCGCGGCGACCCGGAAGACGAATTTTGATAAGGTGGCAAGGCCGCTGCACAGCGTTTTGTGCGGCGGCCTTGTTATTTTGCGTCCGGTGCTTTCCTGCAAGCGCAAAGCATGGTATACTGAATGCTGAAAACAAAAGCTTGGAGGAGCAACAATGACAAACAAGAAGCTGAACTACCCTGCAATTGCCAAGGAGATGGCCATCCTGACCGGGGCCGTTGCCATTATTGCGGCGGCGGTCTATTTTTTTCTGGTGCCCAGTCATACATCCGTCAGCAGTATTTCCGGCCTTGGCATCGTGCTTTCTAATTTTGTGCCGCTTCCGCTTTCGGCTATTACTATGGTGCTGAACATCGTGCTGCTCATCATCGGGTTTTTTACCTGCGGCAGGGAGTTTGGCGCAAAAACCGTGTATACCAGCGTGATGCTGCCGGTGTTTCTGGGGCTTTTCGAGCGGCTGTTCCCGGATTTTGGCTCCATGACCGATAGTCAGGAACTGGATGTGCTGTGCTATATTCTGGTGGTCAGCGTGGGTCTGAGCATCCTGTTCAACCGCAACGCATCCTCCGGCGGGCTGGATATCGTGGCAAAGATCATGAATAAGTACCTGCACATGGAGCTGGGCAAGGCAATGTCCCTTTCGGGCATGTGTGTGGCGCTTTCTGCTGCCCTTGTCTACGATAAAAAGACCGTTGTTCTGAGCATTCTTGGCACCTATTTCAACGGCATCGTGCTGGACCATTTCATCTTCGATAACAGCATCAAGCGCCGGGTGTGTATTATTACCGAAAAGGAGGAGGCATTGCGGCAGTTCATCATCAATGACCTGCACAGCGGTGCCACCATGTACGAGGCCATCGGTGCATACAACTTTGAAAAGCACAACGAGATCATTACCATCGTGGACAAAAACGAGTATCAGAAGCTGATGAACTTTATCAACCGCGAGGACCCAAAGGCCTTTGTTACGATTTATAATGTGTCCAGTATGCACTACCAGCCTAAGCGCTGAGCGGCACAGGATAAAGGGCACAAAAGCTGTGCCCGGGGCTTTTCCGCAGCGGAAAACCGTGGTAAAATAAGAAAAAACGGAAAGGGA
>OODB01000943.1_pt1 | contig 23801 bp, 16 predicted proteins | sample 1671721 | NCBI WGS metagenome assembly OODB01 (sample SAMN06348185, study PRJEB24527) | human gut metagenome | biome: human gut; feature: ankylosing spondylitis patient; material: feces | host: Homo sapiens | place: China | collected 2015-10
ACTCCTGAATCATCTTCATCGGGACACCGTTTGCCAAAAGCAAACTGGCGCAAGAGTGGCGCAAATCGTGAAAGCGGATGCGCCGCAGATGATAATTTTGCAAGATAATCTGGAACGAATTGGAGAGATAATCCGGCTTGAGCAGATTGCCCATTGCGTCTACGCAGATGTAGTCTGCGTATTTTTTGTTGTAGCACCTACCGCACAGCTTGCGGTTTTCTTTCTGTTCCTCCTGCAAGGCAAGCAGCCTTTCCCGGAAAACCGGCACAAGCGGCAAGGTGCGCTTGCTGGATTTTGTTTTTGTGTCATTGGATTCTATAAGCACTTCTTTTCCGTCTAGCCGAACCGTTGTGACCGTGTGGCAGATTTCAAGGGTGTTCTGTTCAAAGTCCACAGCAGCCCATTTCAGCCCTACAACCTCGCTGCGGCGCAGACCATAAAAGGCAGTCAACATAACTGCCACCTCAATTTTACTGCCGCGCACAGCGTCGAACAGAGCGTTCATTTCGTCCTTGCTGTAAAAGTTCCCGGTAAATTCGTTTTTCTTTGGGCGGTCTACCTTGTCGGCAGGGTTCACATCGATCAGGTCCGTTTTCACTGCGTATTTCAAGGCGCGGTGGATAACCGCATGATAGTGAATGACCGTATTGGGCTTCACACGCTCCAACTGTTCCTGATAAAATGCTTGGATATGAACCGCTTTCAGGTCGCCCAGCATAACGCCGAGATTTCTAAAGTAAGGAATGATCCTGCTGTTCGACAGTTCTTTGTAGCTTGCGTAGGTTGTCAGCTTGACGGTTGACTTTGCGATTTCCAGCCATTGCACCAGATAATCCGCAAACAGCATAGCTTTGCTGGGCGGACCGTTGGGGTCAACGGGTGGCTCAAAGTCGTCTTGCAGCTCACGCATCATCGCCTCGGCGCGCCGCTTGTTGCCCTTGATGGGCAAGCCCGTGGATTGCCATTTGGTTTTGCGTTTGCCGTCATAAGTTTTGTAGGTTAATACCACATAGTAGATACCATTTTTTTCTTGCAGATGCCCTGCGACCATAAAAAAATACCTCCTTCGGTTTGGGTCGCCCCCGATCTGCTGTTGACAAGAACAGCATAACGCATCGGCGCAAAACAATCAACACTGTCGATTCTCTGCTCGACAGTGTTGACCGCAAATTTGAAGGTAGGTAAACAGGTGGGCTTTGGGGATGCGATATGAGCGCCCGATTTTCATCGCCGGGATTTTGCCTTCGTGCAGCAGTTTGTACCCCGTTTTGGTGCTGATTCGCAGGGCATCGCACATCTGCTCGATGTTCATCACATCGGGATACTTGCGCAGCATCACACGGTAGGCATCGCGCTGGTTAAATCCTTTGTTGCTTATACAAAACACCTCTTTTTTGAAAAATTGCGGATTTAATTCCACAAGCATGGCGGCCACTTGTGGAAAACAAGTGACCGCCATAATCTGAAATCAAATTGTACGCCCTATTCGACACTACTCCCCGGACATACGAGGGCGAACCACCGACCCGGCTGCTGGAAACAGCTCCCACTTCCTGTACCACATTGTTGGCAGTACCGCCGACGCCTTGAGAGCATCGCCACGGTGTGTATCATGATTGCTGACCCTTCGCTTGAGGTATGTGTTCCACGCCACCTCTCCCGCCTCTGGGGGCGCTCCGCTGCGGTTAGGCAGCCTCATCGCGTCAGAGTCGGGACGCACCTGCCGACGCTCCTTGGGTTGCGGCAAGGTCAGTTGTATGTAGCCGGTGATTCGGATATTCGGTTATCAAGGTGCAGAAAAGGGGGAATGAGGGATTTTTTGTCCCTCTATATAAGAACAACGCAAAAAATCAAAAAAGTTCGAGAAAAAATTCGATTTTGGCAAAATATTTTTTCGGACTACACTGATGGTGACTTTTTTGCTATAATATGCCATCATTGCAGGAACGGCGTGTGACATTCTGATGACGGAAGAAGGACTGGATTTCCGAGCAACAAAGGACATTGACCTCGTTCTGATTATAGAAGCAGTTGATGCGAATTTCGGAAAGAAATTTTGGGAATATGTAAAACAGGCTGGATATGAACATTGCAATAAAAGTTCGGGTGTGCCGCAGTTTTATCGTTTTAGTCATCCGATCTCAAATCAGTATCCTGCGATGATTGAACTTTTTACACGAAAGCTGGATGCCATTCAGCTTCCAGAAGATGCAGTGCTAACACCGTTACCGATGTACGATGATATTTCGAGTCTGTCTGCGATTCTTTTAGACAATGATTACTACGAGTTTTTGAAGCAGGGGAAGGTTGTTGTTGATGGAGTGACTGTCTTGGATGCGGCATATTTGATTCCATTTAAGGCAAAAGCATGGATGGATTTGACAGATCGTAAGGCCGCAGGAGAACACGTTGATAGCAAAAATATTAAGAAACATAAGAATGATGTTTTCCGTCTGACGGAGTTGATTGATCCCACCGCCAAGATAGTGGCTCCCCAAGGAGTTTATGCCGATATTCAAGAGTTTGTCCAGCGTATGAAAAATGAAAGCGTGGATATTAAGCAACTGGGAGTGGTTGGCAGAACAACGGAGAAGATTCTGGAAGAATTGAAAGCAATGTATGAGACACTTTAAATAGATATTTGAACAGACAAGGGCATTGATCTGACGAATGGGGGTATGTTCGACACTGTGGGAACTGAAAAATCAGCTTGTATTCGCAGAAAAGTTACATTTTAGGGCGATAACCGCCGGGTGATTGTAAAGTGCTATTCAATACCACCCGGCTCGCTCGATGCAGGAGGCACGCATCGGATATATTCTGTACTGAGTTGCATACTATAGTAAAACAGACAGCTTTCGTCAACCGTTGCGCAGAAATGCGGCTTCGGTGGAAAGCTGCCTGTTTTTTTGCCAGATACGATTTCTTACTCGGTCATCTCTGCATCGGCCAGATGGTAGTCCCTATATCCGTTTTCTTCGTAGGTCTGGAATGTGCCAACGACCGTGATTTCTGTTCCCGGTTCGGGATAGTCGGCAGGATAGCTATGCTCGCCCGCGAGGACGAATTCCAGCCCCTGCGAGCAGCAGGCAGTCGCGTCCATGATGATGCAGGCCGTGTACACCGCGCCGGTGTTCGGGTTCTCATAGACCGCAAACTGCCCATTCATTTTGATGCGCTTTCCGAGATACCGATCCGGCTCGCACATCATGTTATAGACCTCGGAGTAGACCATCGTGCTGCTGAGCGTAGTCAGATCGACATCCGGTTCGCCGGAGGCCTGTGCCGGTTCATAGCCCGGAAGCGCTTCGGCGGGCTGCGTCTGCTCCGGTTCCGGAACGGATGTTTCCGGTGTAGTTTCATCCGAAGCAGGCTGCTGCTCCGGAATTGCAGTCGGCGGAGCGGTCGTTTCGCCTGTGGCATTCGCCATCTGCTCCTGAACGACCTGCCGGGTCGCGCTGCCCTGCTTCGATTTGGACTGGATCTTCTGATCGCCGCAGGCGCAGAGGGAAACCAGATAAAGCACGGCGGCGAGAATAAACAAAGTCTGTTTCATCTGCGGATACCTCCCAAACGGGATATTCCCGAGGAAATCAGAAATGCAAAAATGTCCACGGCCACAATGGTCGAACCGACCGGCGTTCCAGCTAGGATGGAGATCAGAATGCCCAGTGCGGCGCAGCAGACGGAAAGGACGGCCGCACAAATCGTCACCGCACGGAAGTTTTTGTAGACCCGCATGGCAGACAGCGCCGGGAAAATAATAAGGGCGGATATGAGCAGTGAGCCGACGAGGTTCATGGCCAACACGATCACAACGGCGATCGTTATGGCAATCAGTAAGTTATACAAATCGGCCTTTGTCCCCACAGCCTTTGCAAAGTTTTCATCAAAGGTCACAGCGAAAATTTTGTTGTAGCAAAGAACAAATACCGCCACGACCGCCACCGACAGCACCGCGCACAGCCAGACCTCGCTTTTCGTCAGCGTCAGAATAGAGGTCGAGCCGAACAGCGTACTGCACACATCGCCGGACAAGTTAGTGGATGTGGAGAACAAATTCATCAGCAGATAGCCGATAGCAAGTGCCCCCACCGAGATCATGGCGATGGCGGCGTCGCCCTTGATCTTCGTGTTCTGCCCGGTACGCAGAAGCAGCACGGCGCTGATGATTGTAATGACCATGACCAGCGGCATTTCGTTGGTGATTTGTAGCACAGCGGCAATCGCCATGGCTCCGAACGCCACATGAGAAAGTCCGTCACCGATGAAGGAAAACCTTTTCAGCACCAGCGTTACACCCAGCAGAGAGGAACAGAGCGCAATCAGCACGCCGACCACCAGCGCATAGCGGACAAAGGGGTACGCCCAATAGAGGGTCAGTTTTTCCAAGATTGCGGTCATTGTTCATCACCGCCTTTCTCTGCGGCAAATAGCCGCCCTTGCGGGCTTTGGAGATACTCTGCCTTTGTTCCGAAGAAAACGGTGTTGCCAATATGCAGAATATGACTGGCGTATTTGACTGCGGCGGCAATATCGTGAGAAATCATAATAATGGTGATACCGTCCCGATGGTTCAGTTCGTCGATCAGACGATACATTTCCGCTGTCACTTTGGGATCAAGCCCGGAAACAGGCTCGTCCAAGAGCAGCATTTTTTGTGTGGCGCACAGCGCACGGGCAAGCAATACCCGCTGTTGCTGCCCGCCGGACAACTCTCGATAACACCGCTTTGAGAGCTTATCAATCTGCATTTTCCGAAGGTTTTCTTCGGCAAGCTGTTTTTCTTCTTTGTTATAAAAGGGGCGGCTGCCGCAGCGCCCCTGACACCCGGAGAGAACGATCTCTCTCACGGATGCAGGGAAATCCTTTTGTACGGCGGTCTGCTGCGGCAGGTAGCCGATCTCATTTTTCCTCAGCCCGTCGCCTGTCAAAATTCTGCCGCTGATGGGCGGCTGCAAGCCAAGGATCGTTTTCATAAGTGTACTCTTACCAGAGCCGTTTTCCCCTACGATGCAGAGGTAGTCGCCTGCAAAGACCTCAAAGCTGAGATCTTGCAGAACGGACTTCCCATCATAGCCGACGCGGAGATTTTGACAAGTGAGCTGAGCCATAAACCTACCTCCTTAACCCAATGCTTCTTTCAGCACGGACAGGTTCTTCTCCATCACGGAGAGGTAGGTCGTACCGTTTGCCACATCTTTAGAAGAGGTGGACTGCAAGGAATCCATGGTCAGCACCTTTTGATTTTTCTCAGCGGTGTTCTGGACAATGGTTTCGGCAATTTTATGCTGTGCGCCCTCAATGGTCAGAACGCAGGGCAGTTTCAATTCATCCACCTTCTTGGCAAGGAAAGAAACGGTCTCAAAGCTGGCTTCCGTTTCGGCGGAGCAGCCCACAAAAGCGGCATAGTAGCTCAGACCGTAATCGTCCACCAGATAGCGGAACGGGAAACGGTCGCCGAACACAACGGTCTTATAGCTCGCAGCGTCCACGGCAGCCTGATACTCGCCGTCCAGCGCAGAGAGCTTCTCAATATAGGCAGCGGCGTTGGCAGCGTAGGTGTCCTTATTGTCGGGGTCCAGCTCCTGCAAAGACTTGGAAATGGCATTTACAAGAACCTCCGCGTTTTTCAGAGAAAGCCAAACGTGCTCGTCCTTTTCTTCCTCATGCTCGTGCTCTTCGCCTTCTTCATGCTCGTGGTCTTCGTCCTCGTCGTGGTCATGCCCTTCCATGTGTTCGCAGATCTCTTCGCCGGTCATATCAGCCGGGAAGAAGGTAGGCCAGGAGTTTTCGGGATCGACGATCGCGTCGAAGCTCTCGTTGCTCATCCGGATGTGGAAGTGTTCGGCGGCGGCCGGTTCGATCATGTGGTCGTTGAACTCAATGTAGACCGGCGCGCCGGAATCCTTGTCCTCCGCCTCAAAGCGATACATGGCCGCCTTCGTGCCGGTAGACCAGTTCTGAATGTAATAGCCGACACACTTGTAGTTAGAGCCGACCTTCTTGCCATCATCGTAGGTGAACTCGATGTGGTCACCCTCAATATCGATGTTGGTAATGTCCGTTTTGTAGCCGTTCTGATAGTAGGTCTTGTATTCTTCGGCGGTCATTTCGCCTTTCTCTGCCATCGCTGCAAACGCATCATCCAGCGTTCCGTCCGGCACAAAGGGATAGGCAGACTGCCAGTCGCCCGCCCAATCGGACAGGCTTCTGTCCTGAACCTCGTCATCTTCAAAGGTGGAGACTTCCTTGCTGTGGTCATGGTCGTGATCGTGCTCTGTTTCCTGCATACCCTCGACCACTTCTTCGGTCTTGACGCTGTCGCCAAGGACATCCAGCAGGTTGATGACCTTCATGTTCTTGTTGGTGGCATTTTTCAGAGCATCGTCCACCCAGCCGTCGGACTCGCCGCCCACATAGACGAACAGGTCGCAGTCGGAGATTTTGACAATGTCATCGGCAGTGGGCTGATAGCTGTGCAGGTCAACGCCGTTATCAAGCAGCATCGTGACTTCGGCGTTATCAGCTTTGTCACCTAAAACCGCACGCACCCAGTCATATTCGGGGAAAATGGTGGTGACAATGCTCAGTTTGTCGGTTTTGTTGGTATCGTTCTGCTTTCCACAGCCGGCAAGAGCGCCGACGAGCATCAAAAGCGCAAGCAGCGCAGTTATTTTTTTCATAGGGTTTGTTACCTCCAGATCATGATAAGAACTTAAAAATGGGCGCAAAAATACAAGGGTAACAGCAACGCCGCAAAAGTCTATCCGAAAACAGATAGACTACACCCTTGTAAAAAGTTCTTATGGCAATACCGCATAATTCTAAGTGCCGATACGGTGAGCGAGGTGCGGCAACTGCTAAGCCAAAAGCGCAGATAATACTTTGTGTATTATCGAGCATTTTGGCAACGCAGATGCCGTGCCGCACACCGAGCCGCAGCGAGGCGCTTCGGAGCGCAACCGCCGCTTGCGGCGGCTCTTGGCGCGGAGATCCGCCGGAGCGGTGCTTAAGCCGTAAGGCGGGAATTGTGCGGTGTTGCCTTATGTTTAATCTGAAAGTTTGACCTTGAGAGAAACCAGCGTAAAGGTACGAGTAACCTCTGTGCAGGAGGGAATGATCCGGCACAGAATATATAGAATCGCCGCTACGGTAGCTGCGGCGGAGCCGGCAAGCCCAATGCTTTTGAGCAGGTTTTCGCAGATGTTGATCTGATGGCAGATGGGGCAGTCCACGCCAGTACAGTCATGGTCGGATTCCGCTGCGATATAGGCAACAGAGGACAGCATAACAAAGGCCAGCACTACGGCCAGCAAGCCCGTCATAAAACGAAATTTCTTTGTCATGGTCTGTCCTCCTTTCCAATCGTTATTTTCCCTTGCAGTCCGAACAAGTTCCATAGAGGATCGTGTCAGTCGTGTCCAACATAAACTGTTCGCTCTGCGCCAAATACTTTGCGAGCAAAGCTGCGTTACCATCTGCCATGTGAAAGGTCTTGCCGCATTTGATACAGCTCATGTGCAGCGCACCTTTGCAGCTTTCGGCATCAAGGTATTGATAGTAGACCTCGCGCGTGCCGCTCTTGCTGCTCCGACGCACTTTTTCCTCTGTCTCTAACTGTGCAAGATTTCGATATACGGCGCTCAGGCTGATTTTTTTATCTGCCAAAGCGTCCTCAATTTGCCGTGCGGACAACAGCTCGTCCGGGTGCTGGCTCAAATAGGCAAGCAGAACCTTTCGCTGCCGCGTGCTGTAGCTATGCAAGTCACCGCACCTCCAATTTGCATTTCATTCGCAAATATTATAATCCAAGAAAGCAAGAAAGTCAATATGCGAGTTGTTCGCAAATTGCAAGTTTTCAATGAACACAGCTACCGCGAAAATCAAAACCACTTTTACTGTTGCCCAATATGATTGACTGCATATTTTAGGACTACAATTTCTGGATGTTGGAGTTCCACTTGTCCAGATGCAGGAAATGCTCGGCAAGGCAGGGTTTACCCTTTCCCATTCGAGTAAATTCGATATCATTGTAGAATATTTTGTCGAACGAGGAAACTATAATGTGTATGAAATCAACGAGGCACTGTTTGCCTTTGACCAGAGCTTGATCGGAGCATAAGGACAAAGAAATGTCGCTTTCCATGCGACCACTTCACAAAAGAAAATCGCTATACTATGGCTGTAAGGTGCGAAACCGAGCAGCCATAATCTTTTGGGAGGACAAGCATCTTTTAGAGAAAGGTCAAAAGGTTCGGCAAGGAAGATGAACCGCATCCCTTTGCGATACCGCTTTCGAAAGATTACAGCTTCGCCCCTTAACAAAGACTTTAAGTTAAATCTGTTATACTGCAGCAGTCCCCTCAAAAATACAGACAGGAGAAAAAATTGACCCATGATGAAAAAAAGATATTTCGCTATTCCCATTCTTGCAATCGCGCTACATTTTTTTCTGTCCAACCTGTTGTATTTCCTTGTGGAAAGACTTGTTTTGGATGTTTTTCATATCTCCCCACAGCAATTTATGAAATACTCATATTGGGGCGAGATTCTGATTTACGCCGTCCTTATCCTCCTATTCTTCACCCTCTATAAACTGCTTTGGAGGAAAGAGATAAGCGAACCGCGCACAGCGACAAATTTCAAAGATGTGCTCGGCAGTCTGGTCGTGGGATTTGGCATTTGCGGAATCTCCGGTCTTTGGATCATGCTGGCAGAGCAGCTTCCCTCGCTTCAAAAAAGCGTTGAGGCAATGAACGCCGGTGCTGAAAATATTGCCGGCGGAAATGCATTTGGAACATTTATGATTGCGGTGATTGCTGCACCTGTTGTAGAAGAAATTCTATTCCGCGGCATTGTGCTTCGCTCCATACGGAAATTTGCACCCGCTTGGGGCGCGATTCTAATATCATCCGTACTCTTCGGCGTTTATCACCTGAATATCGTGCAGGCTGTCTATGCCACCCTTATGGGCATTGCCGCAGGAATCCTTTACGAGAAGAAAAGGAACCTGTTGTTTCCCATCCTCGTGCATTTCGCAAACAACCTCATTACTATGCTGCAGGGCTTTGCGCCATCCGAAGTGAATGAACCGATCAGCATTTTTATTCTGATCATGATCGCTCCGGCAGGGTATATCGTCTGCCGCTCACTCCGACAGGACAAAAGAGCAGATAGCATGTAAAGGGTTTATACAATGTATAAAGCATGCAGGGGGCTGTTGCACAAGTCCCAATAAAAAGACCAGGGTTATTTAGCCAAAAGGCTTTACAACTCTGGTCTTTTGCTTTAACGTTAACAGTGCAAAATGAAACGGATAAAGATTTTCCGAAACTACTCGTTCGGAAACAAATCTCGAAAATTAACTACTACAAAGCGCGTCTGCGTGATTTGGAAAACAATATCTGGCAGCACTAAACTGCCATTAAGGTAATACCGCATAATTCCAAGTGCCGTAGCCACCGGATCGGGGATTAAGCCATCATGCGGGAACTGTGCGGTGCTGCCTTGACTCTAAGGCAGGTTTCGACCCGTCTTTTCTTTATTGTGCCAGTTGGCAGAAGGAAAACCTATCTGTCATAGAAGGTTCTGAAAAATACGTCATTAGAGGGCAACGACCTGTTTTACAATCCGCTGTAAACCGGTGATAAATCACACCTCTGCGGTTACCTCACCCAGTTTGGTCGTGATGAGCTTGTACACCGCTGTATCCTTGAGTTCCAGATTGGAGAAAGGTATCATCCTGTTGCCCATCTTGATGATGCCGTGTCCCTCGCTGGTGTTGCGCAAAAATTCCAGCTGCGGCTTGGATAGCCCATACAGGCGTTCCAAGGCTTTCAAACTCTTGGCCTGTCGCAGCATAATGACAAACTCGCTGTTGGAAAGCAGCGCCTACGCCACGGGGTTATCCAGATAGTTTTATGAGGATTCTGTCGGAACTTTAATTACAAATACCCGAACCAAAAGAGAAAGTGGAGCAAGGCTCCACTTTCTCTTTTTTAGACCCTGAATTTTTGGATGACCTGCAAAAACTCAATCAGCAAGGTCTGATACAAGTCCTCATCGCGGTGACCATTCACTATGCTGCATTTCAGCAAAAGCGGCGAAAACTGTTCATACAGCAGCTCCACAGCATTGCTGTCGCCGTTCTTTGCCCCAAATAGTGCATCTCTAAATGCGCCCATCTTAATTTCCCTCCATTTCCTTACGGATTTTCTCGCAAACGTTGCGCCGGTGTGTACTTACGGTGTTCTTTTCGACACCCAGCTTGGCAGCCGTTTCGGACACAGAAAGCTGTTCCACATACAGCGAGATCATAACCTCGCATTTCCTCGGCGTCAGCTTGTGCAGATACTTTCGGATGCTTTCCCACATCAGTTTCGATTCGATAATTTCCTCCACCGGTTTTGTCGTAGGCATATACATTTTATCCACTTCCTCGGGACATTCCTCGATAGAAATCTCGTTTGCAGCCTCATCTGCTTTCGCGCGCAGATAGGATACGCGGCGATTGTAAAGGGCTTTCGTCAAACACTTTGTAAAGCGCGCAGCCAGTTGCGCGTCCTCACCACTAAACCATAGCTTATTTTTCTTTGCCATCGTAAGCCTCCTGAATTTTGGGTTTCATTGAATAGACCTCAAAATTCGGAGGCGCGCGGGTCGGGTAAGAATTACGGCAGCGCATCTTACATTAAGCGAACGCAAAAAAGGTCCGACAGCCGTTATGGCTGTCGGACCAAAAACAATCTGTAATTGTCTTTATAACCGATTACTTATTGTTTCTTCTCTTGCAGACAAATACAACTGCAAGTCCGAGCATGGATACCACCAGAAGCACGACGTACAGCGTGGGATTGGAGGTATCGCCCGTTTGCGGCATTGCCGTTATGGTGGACGGCTTTGAAGTGCTTGCCGGGGTGGGGGCCGGTGTGGGTGCCGGTGTGGGAGCAACTTCGTTCTTCTTGGTTTCACTGTCGTTCGAACTGTTGTTGCTGCTCGGTTTGCTGCTGCTGCTCGGCACGGCGGTGTCCTTATAGGCAATCGCATAGACAGAGAAGCGGTCAGTCTTAAAGGTCAGCGTCTTGCTGGTTGCGTCAAACGCGGCATCCAGCACAGTAATCGTACCTTCATGGTTGCGTACAATGCAGTAGGTGCGGTTGACCGCGCTGTTCGTATTGATGTGCGCGTCCTGCACCACAACAGAAATCGTCAATGCGTTCGTGGTCGTGTGCAGGGCAACACCGGGCTGCCGTTTACCATTCACGGTCATGTACTTGAACAGACTGATGTCAAGATACTGCCCGATGGTGTAGCCCTTGGTAGCCTGTGCCATCGCCGTTTTTACTTCATCGGGAACATTGGCTTCTTTCACGGTCAGCACAATGTCCACACTTGCGCCGTTGGCAATCTGCACCAGTTCATCGGCGGTAATGTCGCCGCTGTTCACCAGCATGGCAAGCAATTCTGCTTTGTCAGTCAGCAGACCGACGGACGGTACAGTGCCCTCAGGCAGGACAACCACTTTCACCTTGCCGCTGCCGATTGCAATATCCTCGCCGGGGGCATCCTCAGCCTTAGAGGGGGCAATCACATAGGTCCATGCAATAGAATCGGTATAGTTGCCCTTGGCGGTGATGGTCAGTGTGTATATGCCGTGGGCGGTGGCGGTGTTGCCCGTCACAGTGTAGGAGTCAGCGGGGATTTCTTTATCGCCCAGCAGGACTTTCTCCACCGTTTGGGTCTGTTCCGCGCCGTTGGCGGCAAGACCCTTGCCCAGCACAACGGTTGCGCCCTTGATGGACTTCAGCTCGATGGTAAACGTACCCTCGGCAAACGTCACAGCGTAGTTCGGGTTTGCGCCTGCATCGGCGGTGGCGGTGATGGCATACTTGCCGGCATTCTCGCCCTTAGCACGAGCCAGCGTGATACCTTCCAGCGTTTCACTGTCCAGTACACCACTGACTTTGTAAGTCAGTTCGGGGTCTTTTTCCTCATATACCTTAGACTTGTTGTCCGGGGTGACGGTGGCGGAGCGCTTGGCAACGGTGAATTCAGCAGTAGCGGTGTCGGCATCCAGCTTGTAGTTGGGGTTGGTGATGGTTGCCGTGATGGTGTAAGTGCCAGCCTTGGTAGGCAGCGTAGTGCCGTTGTACTTGGTGCCATCGTTGGCTGTGCCGGTGTAGGTCAGCGTGATTTTCGGGGCATCCTCGCCCACAACATCGTTTGCCGTAACGGTGGCAGGGGTAATGGTTTCGCCGTAAGTGCCGCCGTTCGGGGTAATGGTAACGGTGACTTTCTTGGCGGTGATGGTGGCGGTGGTTTCGGCCTGATTTCCGCTTCCAGCCAGCACATAGTTGGCGGCAGAAGCGCCGCCCAGCGTCAAATCGGAAATCGTTACTTTCTGCTCACCGACACCAGCGCTTTCCATTGTACCTGTGGCAGTAACGGTTAAGGTGTCATTTTCCAGAATACCCTCAAACCGGGCATTATTGCAATCCAGCACAACATTGGTATTTCCGTCATAAACTTTGTCCTTTGCCGTAATGCCGGAAACGGTAACAGCCTTCGGGGTAATCACAAAGTCGGCGGTCGTTTTTCCGGTAAGCGTGTAATTGCTGTTGGCAATCGAGGCTGTAACTGTGTAGCTGCCTGCATTAACGGGAACGGCTGTGTCATTGTATCCGTTGCCGGTGTAGGTAAGCGTTACAGGAATGTTTTCCCCTTTCACAGCGCCGGAAAGTTCGGCAGCGGCGGCGATGACACTGCCGTAAGTGCCGCCGTTCGAGGTAATGGTAACGGTGACTTTCTTGGCGGTGATAGTGGCGGTGGTTTCGGTCTGATTTCCGCTTTCAGCCAGCACATAGTTGGCGGCAGAATCGCCGCCCAGCTTAAAGTTGGAAATCTTGACTTTCTGCTTACCGATGTCAGCCTTTTCAAACACACCCTTAGCAGTAACGGTCAGCGTGTCATTTTCCAGAATACCGGCAAATTTGGCGTTGCTGAAATTCAGCTTTGCATTGGTCGTGCCATCATAAACTTTGTCGCTTGCGGTGATACCTGAAACCATAACCGTTTTGCGGTTGACCGTAACGGTTGCAGTGCCGGTGTTCGTCGTGTATTTTCCGCCGTAGGACGCATCCGGGGTGAAGGTCCACGTGGCATTATTGCTGCCCGCATCAGGCTTAACCGTGCCATCCATCCATGTAAACGTACCGTTGACCGCATCCCCCGTGTCGGGGTCTTTCATCTTGCCCGAAATTTCGCTCTTGCTCAGTATATCGCCGTAGGTGATCGGCGTTGCGGTGATTTCGCCGTCCGGCATGGGCCTGATCTGGTTCACCGCGCTGACATTGACAGTCAGGGTGATATCCTGATAGTTGCTCGTGGAGATTGTAACAGTGATCGTGCCGAATTGTCCTTCGTCCGTGGCGCTTCTGTTTGCTTCCAGCGTCAACTCACCGGTCTTGCTGTTTACAAGGGTAACAAAGGTGCCACTGCCCAGAGTGGTATCCACCTTCTTGTCATAGGTGATCGTGCCGTAGTCACAGGGAGCCGTCAGCTTCGGCAGCAGCGTCGAGAGGTCAAGGGAATAAGTCTTGTGCAGACCGTTGGTGATGGTCAGCGAGCCAGCCGCTGCCGTGGGTGCGGCAGCCTTGGTGATCTCGAAGGTCTTGCTGGCCTCGCTGAGAACATAGTTGCCGCCGTCAACGTCCTTGATGGTCACAGTCGCAGTACCGGCATTGGTATTGTTGCTGTAGAAAATCTCGTACTCCTTCTGGTCGATGATGTTGCCGATGTCGTCCTTAACGGTGACGGTCTGCTCCAGCGCATCGCCGGTGTAGGTGCAGGACGCGACTTCAATCGTGGGCTTCACGGTTTTTGGCGTGATTTTCCACTCGACCGTGGCCCTACCGGTGTAGTTGCCGGTACCTTCGATCGTCAGGGTGATTCTGTCGCTGACATCGGTGGCCTTGTCGCCGCTTTTGATGACATAGGTGATTCTTGTTTCATCCCAGTTCTCCAGCGTCACGCCGGTGATCTTCGGCGATTGTTCCGCCGCGTTGTACGCGAATTCGTCTTTTTCCAGCGTGATGGTTGCGCCCTCGATGGACTTGGGGGCGACGGGGACTTTCACGATGTCGGTTACGGCTGCGTAAATGCCGCCGTAGGATTCGTCCGGGGTGAATGTCCAATCGAAGTACACATCGCCGGTGTTAATGGGTAAGTCGTATTTATTCTTCCACGCGAAGGTGCCCTTGACCTCTTCTTGTGTGGTGGGGTCTTTCATCGTGCCCTTGACGGTGAGCGTGCTGTTTTCCAATGTCTGGCGGTAGGTGATGCCCGTCGCGCTGATTTTGAAGTCATCTGACTGTACGGGCGTGATTTTCTCGCCAATAACGACCTTGATGGTCAGCTCGAACTGCTGATAGTTCGCGGTTACAACCGGGGCGGTTATCGTGCCGATTTGCTTGTTAGCAACTGCGGAGTGCGCGGCCACGATGGGCAGAGTCAGAACGCCCTCGTTTGACACGGACATACCGTTCTTACTGTCGAGGTAGGTTCTATCCGTAAAATTGTAAGTGCACTCTTGATACTGGATTTCGCCGTATTCGCAGCCCTGAGTCAGCTCCGGCAGGCGCGTGGCCAGATTGAGCGTGTAGGTCTTTGCCATGTCGTTGTAAACAAACAGCGTGATCTCAGCCGGGGTCACTGTGGCCTGATTGATCTGAAAGCGGTCATCATTGGTGGTGAAATTGAAGTTGGCCGATCTGGCGTTTGCAGCCTCGCCCTCGAACACGTAGTTGGAATCTGTGAGTGTCAGGGTGAAGGAAATGGCCTCTTTCGTGCCGGCGTTCGGCGAATCCTCATAGATAGAGTCATCCTGCCGCGTGGTAAAGCGGGCGTCCGTGATCGTATAAGCGCTCTCGGGGAGGGAAATCGTGCTACCCGCAGCGTCGAGGAACGCCAGATTGGTCTTGGGAAGCGTAACGCTTGCGCTGCCGTCGTAGGTCTTGGAGACGGAAGCGACGTTGCCGATGCCTTTGATCTTTACCGGGCTGATGGTTACTTCTATGGACTTAGCAGTGGTGTCATTGTAGCCCTCAGCGCCTACAACTTTGTAATAGACCGTGTACGTTCCGGCATCGGTGGCGGTGGGAATGGCAGTACTGAAGCTGCCGCTCGTGCCCAGACGGTACTGCATCTCGCCGTACTCCGCGCCCACGCTGCCCGCCTTGACGAGCACCTGCTCATTGCCGTTGTAGGTCAAGGCGTTTGCCGCAGGCGCGGTGATCGCGCTGGCAGGGATGGTGGCCTTGGTGACGGTCAGCTTTTTGTGGCTGCTCGTCACCGAATAGCCGTCCTTGGTGGCGGTGAAATAGATGGTGTATTCTCCGATCGTATCGAAGGAGTAATCTTTTGTATACTTCCCACCGGCATAGCTCGGCTTCGTCAAGGTGATGGGCGTTGTTTCGCCCTTCTTCAGGATGGAGAACGTCACCTCCGCGTCTTTGTTGCAGCTGGCGCAGAGCTGGACGGTCGTGCCGCGCTCCACCTTCGGCGAGCTGCCGGTCAGATTCTTGCCATCGACCTTCAGATTCAGGGTCTTGGAGGTGATGGGTAGGCTATTGATAATAACGTTATTCAACTGCGAGACTTTGACTTCATCCGGGGCGTACCACTTGTAAGTGCCGTCCGCGTTGAGCACCTTGTATCCAAGTGTTTTAAGATTCAGAATATTTTGCCACGTCGTGCCCTCGGCCAACGTCAATGTGCCAATCACGGCGGGATATCTCGACCCGGCAAGGTTTGCTCCCTTGTGGGCAACGACCTTATCAATGCTGACCGTGGTCGTGTTTACCGTATTGCTCAAGGTGGTGGTATTTCTGCCCGCAGCCGCCTTGACCGTCACCGTGCCCTTGATGGAGTGGCCGTTCAGGTCAAGTCCCGTGTCCTGCGTGCCGTCGATGATATAATCGTCGGTCACGTCGGCCAGCAGCTTAAGGGTCGCGCCGCCGTCTCTGTCTGCGTCAAGGGCTGTCTGCAAATCAGCAAATCTCCGCTGCGGGCGGTTGCCCTCGCCATTGTTCAAGGCTGTTTCAGCCACCGCAGGCGCGTTGCAGTAGGGACAGGCAGTGAAGTTGTTGTCAAAGCCGTTCTTGCCGCCGTGGGCGCAGGACTTTACCACCAGGTCGCAGGTCTTGGAAGCGGCTTCCTCCAGCGTGAGCTGCGTGTCGCCACAGTAGTAAGCAAGCCCCGCATTCTGGGGAAGCAGATTGCCCAATGTGATGCTGTTATTCAGCCGCAGACCTTGTCTCGAAATCTTTCCGCCGTACAGCTCGACTGTACCGCCCCAAACCTCCAGCTGGAGCAGGGTGGTGCTGTCATTCTTCGGATCAAATACCAGTGTACCGCCGTCCCGCACGGTCACTCCCACCGCGCCGTTGCCGCCGCTGCTGTCAATGACCGTCAGGTTGCCGGTGCGAACCTGGCTCGTGGGCGTAAGGCCGCCCACATTCAAGCTGTACCCACTCAGGCTATGTCCGTTCAGATCCAGCGTGAGGGTCTTGCTGGCATATATGCCGCTAGGCAGCATCCCGTTTGCCAGCAGGGTGATGGTGCTGCCATCTGCGGCCTCGTTAAAGACCTGTCGCAGCGTATCATCGGTGCCGTCTTGAGTGGTGGTCTTCATGTACAGCTTGTTCGATGTGATACCCACGCTATCGGTACACTCCACCCGCACCGCAAACGGCGCGCCGCAGCGAGCACACTTATCGTCGCTGGTATACTCGTCATGGGTACACGCCGCGTGGCAGATGTCGCAGATGCTGTTCGTGAAGCGATCGTGCGGACATACGAAGCCGCAGTCGCAGATGTAGATGTAGGTTTGGAGCGCATCCGGGTCGGGATTCTGCGTATACTTCGGGCTATGCTTGTGTGCCACCACGATAACGTCCTCGGTCAGCTGTTTTACATTTCCGTTGACGAGTTCATCTGGATGATCTTTCTTCGCAAAAGCAAGCCCATCGCCCAGCAAGCCCAGCACATTGCTGTAAGTTTCAGAGCGCTCTACAGAAACGCTGTATGTACCGTTGCTTGTGATAATCGTGCCTTCCTTCAGGCCACCCTCCAACTTGCCCCAGTTTTGGATCAACAAGCCGCCGGTAAGGTTTGCCTTGCCTTTGAATTCCAGCGTACCTCTGTCCTTGCTTTGCTCATTGTTATCTACAAAGACAGCAGGCACCGCCGCTGTTGCAGGCTGGGAAATCGTTACTTCATCGCCGATGATCAGCTTGCCGCTCTGTATGTTCAAAGATGAAGCGCCCTCATAGGACAGGCTATGCCCATTCATCATGAGCGTAACGGTTTTTTCGACAGGATTCCCCTCTGCATCACAGCAGAAGCTGATCGTGTCATCATCTGTAAGCGTTGTCAGCATCGTCACCGTGCCGCCATCCGCAACGCCTTCAAAGGCTTCCTGCAAGTCAAGATAGTACTGTTCTGTGCCATCGCTTGCGCTAGCCTTTGCCTTCATCTGCTGCTTACAGACGGTGCAAACACCATTTTCAACCGTTTCATGCGCACAGGTGAAGCCGCAGCCTGTGCACGTGTTATCCTTGAACAGACTTTTGTTGTTTGCGCCCTTGTGCGTACACTTGATGACAGCAACATCCTCTGTCAGCTCTCTGGTAGTAGTATCCTTGGCAATTACATCGCCTGTCGGGGCATCTTTGTTGTATACGGCAAAAGCATAGCCTGTCTCCAGCAGATCGAACACCGTGGTGTATTGGCTAGAGCCCTCTACGCTGACGCTGTAAGCCTCGCTTCCACTGTTGGTAAATGTGCCGGCTGTCAGCTTGTTTTTCAGCTGTGCATCGCCGCTCATAGTTAAGCCGCCGTCCAGCAGGGTATTGCCCTGCAGATCCAGCACGCCGCCGGTCGCCTCGATGGCGGCACGCTGCCCATACTCGGAAGCGACGCTGCCTATAATTTTCGTTACCGTATCTGCCACGGTCAATGTGCCGCCCTTGAGTGCAATTGCGTTGTTGGCACTGGCATACCCCGTGAATTGCGCCAGCGCGCCATCCTTGAGCGTAATCTCTCCGGCTTCCATGGTCAATGGAATGCCGTTACGATCTGCCACCCAATTGGACGGATAGGGTATGTCGTCTATAGTTTTGCCGTTACCCAGAATAATGCCTGCCTTGATGCTGGCGCCATCAACGACAACATTCTCGCTAACAATCGTCAGCAGCGTGATATCTGCACCATTTGCCGCCTCGATGGCTCTGGCCAGCGTAGCGTACTGCTGGCCGTTGCACTCCGCCGCCAGATATGCACCGCAGGCGCACTTTTTGCCGTAATTATCGGTCTGATTAAAGTCGTGGCTTTCCGCCGCTGCCGTGTAGCCGCACACGCTGCACTTCGTGCTGTGGGTCAGCCCATCGGCGTTGGGGGTGCAGGTCAGGGTGTGACCTTCTGTCTTGGTCGCGCCGCAGGCGCACGTCCCGGTGTGGGTATTTGCATCGGTAGGTGCCCAGCTGTCATACTTGTGGCTCTCCGCAGCTTCGGCCTTGCCGCACAGCTTGCACATCGCCGTGTGCGTGTCGCCGTTATTTGTGTATCCCCAGTCATGCTCAAAGCACTTCTCAAAGGTCGTGCCACCCTCGCCGGTGGTCCGCTTCATTTCTCCGGCGGGTGCAGTTACAGTGCCCAGCACACTGATGGCCGCCGCCGTCAGCTTGCCGGTACCGGCAGACTGCCAGTAAAGGTTCAGCGTGCTGCCTTGCGTAACATTCATAAAGCTGGTGACGGTCAGCGTTGCCCCGTCGCACAAAATCAGGTTGACCTCGCCGGAAATATTGAGCCTGGAGATCGTGACATTCTCTTTTACCACATACCAGCCCTGTGATATGTCCCATGTCTCCGCCGTGATCTCCGTGCAGTTGGCCTGCGTGGCCAGGTTCCCATTCTTGTCGATGTACGCATACTCGTTCGCAGGGCGCAGCGCCACGGTGGCGTTGCCCGCAACACCCTTGCCGTCCTCGCTGTATACACATTCCGTGCCGTTATTCTCATAGCGGTAACCGCTTGCCAGCAGGCTCGACGCATCTCCCTTGATCGTCGGTTCCCCCTCCGCCTCGGTGTCAGCTACCCAAATGCTGTAAGCATTTGACTGCGTGGTGAATGTGCCGCCGGAAAGCTCGATCTTCTTCGCCTTCTCATAGACAATAAGCCCTTCACCGCTGGTGGCGCAGATATTGCCGCCGGTTACGGTCAGCTCATTGCCGTAGGTATCATTATTGTATCCTTCTATTCCGAAAGTATCTTTGTATAAGCCTTCTACCTCTTTGGTAATATAACCCGTCACCGCCACGCCGCGCATACCGCGCAGCGTGCCGCCGTTGATGACAGCCTTACCGCCGCCACTCAGCAGTACGGCGCAGTTGGGCTTCAGGTGAGAGTCATCATCAAGATCTACAGAAGATGCGTTATCAATGGTGCCGCCATTCACGGTCAGTATGGTGTTAAGGGCCACTATGACCGCCGGGCCACCGTTGGGCTGCACGATCTTGCCGCTTCCATCAGCACTGCTGTCCTGAACGGTCAGGCGGGCATGCGTCTGGAGAGCCGCCAAAAATTCGTCTTTTGTTGTCGCTTCCGGAGGCGACAGCCAGAACACGGCATTTCTTGCATAAAACACATTGTCATCGCGCGTGCTTTTGCTGAGGGTCTTGCCGTTCAGGTCCAGCGTGATGTTGCCCTTCTCCAGCTTTATGCCGGAGTAGCCTTCATGGCGGATGGTCACATCCGCCAGCAGCTTCACCGTGGCGCTGTCGGCCTGCTGTGCCGCCGCAAACGCCGCGTCAATGTCGGCGTACGGCGTGGTGCTGCCGTTGACGGTGACCTCCGCCACCGCGTTTTCCACGGTGCTGTCCTCGCTGTCCTGAACGGCAATGCCATTTTCCGCCGCCTGTTCCAATATGGTGGACGGTTCCGCAGCCGGAGCTTCCTGCTGCTCCTCCTGCTGCTCCTGCTGCACGATGGCGCCGCCCTCCGGCGCTTCCTCCGCCGCCCACGCGGGCGCGGGGAATAGCGTCAGGCACAGCGCCAGCGTCATGAGCATACTCAATACTCGTTTTTTCATGTACTTCCTCCTTGAGAAATAGTCCTGCTTTTATGTGAAAATCCGGCTTCTGCCGGATGCTGTTTTTACAGGTCCTCGGGGACTAAATGCAGCTTCTTCGCGGCGGTCCTGGCCTCCGTCCGGCGCTTCACGTCCAGCTTGTCGAGGATGTGGCTGACGTGGGTTTTCACCGTGGGCAGCTTCACGTCCATAATCCGGGCAATCTCGGCATTGGACTTGTCCGCGCAGAGAAGATGCAGAATTTGCAGCTCCGTGGGCGTCAGCTCCTCGCCGGGGGCAAGGCGCGGCGCGAGAAAATGCGGGTAGAACGCCGCCTGCATCCGCACTGCCGCCATTAACTGCTTATACCACTTTTTGTCGCCATCCCAGTCCAGTGCCTCCAGCAGCGGCAACACTGCCGTGCCGTATACGCTGACGGTGCGGATAAAGCTGTACTCCGCCGCCGCGTCCAGCGCCGCTGTCAATCGCTTGCGCCACCGTTTGTCGTGCTTGCGGTGCAGGGTGATGGCCGTCAGGACATTCAGGTGAATGCCGTCGATGATGCGGGCGCAGTTTTGAATGTACGGCTCCATGGGTGAGAGCGTCAGCAAAGCGGCGTCCGGGCGGTTCTGCATAATTTCCACCATTGCCTGCGTCAGATACCGGTAGCGCCGCATGACATTCAGGTGCGTGGGTTCGCGCGGGGCTTTTTCCCGATACCACACATCCGCCGCGTCAAGGTTGCCGGTGTGCATATCAATACGGCAGAGCATGGCGTCCATATTGGGCAGAAAGCGTGTCAAACCGCGCTCGGCAAAGCATTCCCGAAGTACCTCGATGGTGCGCCGCGCGTCCATCGCCTGCCCATTTGCCAGCTGGCTGCGGGCGAGCAAGCCGCTGACGGCGAACTCCATGTCCGGCGTACCCCGGTTGCGGACTTCGTTCAGCTGCGGGAGAAGGGACAGCATCCGCCCGGTGACGTCCTCGCCCTTTTCAAATTTGCTCTCGGCAATGGCGCAGTCGGCAAGACCCACGCCGTCCCGCCCCAGTACCGCCTCCACGGGGAGACGGAGGGTTTTGTAGAGCAGGTCATCCTTTTTGCTCCATTCGGAAAAGTCCTTGCCGCCGTTCATGATGCTCGGCAGCGCGCTCGTGACGGAAAAGGACGGCAGCGCCACCTCTTTGTTCGTCAGCAGGCGGAACACGGCGGGGATGGTTTCCGTCAGACCGTTCACGCCCCGTTGGGGCAGGGAGATGTCCAGCCATGCAAGGCGACCGCGCGCCTGCTTTCCGGCGGCGTCCTGCCTGCCGCAGTGTTCGGCAAACTTTTTCAGTTCGCCATACCAGCGCTCCGAGCCTTCGTAATCCATGGCCAACGCACAGAGCATACTTATACCCTGCATGAGAGAGGGTGAGGCGAGAATTTCCGTCTCCGGCAGTCCGCGGTAGTATTTTTCCATCTCGGCATAGTGACCCATACCGGGGTGCAGATCGGCGTTGCGCACCAGCAGTTCGGCCACCCTGGTGTGGTCGCCGCCCTGCGTGTAGCATTCCAGCGCGTGGGCATAGTCCTCTTTCAGCTCGTAGTAAAGCCCGCCCCGGCTGAACAGCGCTTTACGCTTTTCCTCCGTGTATTCCCGATCCATCTCCCAAAGGAGAAAGGCGCGGAAACCGGCCCAGAAGTGGAATCGCTCCCGGCTGTCGTAACGCAGCATGGTGGTGTGCCGCAGGAGCCAGTCCATCCGTTCGCCGGCACGGGGGTCGCCGCTGACCATCCGCACCATTTCCATGTCAAAGTCCTCAAACAGCGAAAGCTCCAACAAAAGCCGCCGCACAGGAAGGTCAAAGCGGTTGTACACAGCTGCCTCAAAGTAGGCAAACACTTCCCGGTAGGCGCGCGCCGTCAACTCCGGGCTAAAAGGCTTGCCGTCGGACATCTGCCGCGCCGTAATTGCCACACCCAGCGGATAGCCGATAGATTCTTTCAGGATGCCGTTGATTTCGCTTTCCGTCACGGCTACTTTGCAGGAGGCAAAAAAGTTGCGTATGTCCTCATGGTCAAAAAGCAGGTCGTCCGGCTCCAAGGTGGTCATCAGACCCGTGTACTGGAATGCCGTCAGGTACGCCGGCGGCACCCCGCGGGAGAGGAACACAAACCGACGTGCTGGGTTGGCACGGATCAGTTCACAGAGCGTCTGCGAGGTTTCCTGCTCCTGCAAAAGCTGAAAGTCGTCGATCAGCAAAATATCCCATTCGTCCGGCAACGCCTGCAGCGAAAAATCCGGTGCATCGGCACGCAGGCAAAGTGTGCGCCATTTGCGCAGCAAGGCGTTTGCCACCACCGTTTTGCCAAAGCCGCAGGGCGCGCTGAAAAAAAGGATGCGCCCGCTTTGCATAACATGGTCAAATTTTTGCTGCACTGATGGCTTTATGAGAATATTTCCGTTCAATTTTATCTCCTTTTCGATGAAGGATGAGGGAAATGCTATACGATAACAGTTAAATTATACCACCCGAAGGGGAAAAGTAAATCGTCCCAAAGTATGAGATTCTGTCGTTTTGAAGAACTCCATGCGGCACTTTTCTTTTCGGTTCTTCGATATATTTCCTTGAAAAGCACTTGACAATTCAAACGGTTCACTTCCTAATTTATATAATTATTGTGGTGCTGTCAGCGGACAGCAAAGAGCAAAGGAGACAAGATGAAAAAGCAAATCGTAAGCACCCTTATGATGGCTGTTTTCACGCTTTTGTTTCTACTGTCTGCGGGAATGTTGCTGGCATATTATGGGGAAGGTGCGCGGCAGCAGCAGGCATTTCGTGCGCTTGAAAGGATAACAGAGCAGGCAAATAACCATGGCGGAGAAAACTCCAAGACCGCAGCCATACAAACAGAGCAGTCCGCAAAGGAAAAAGCGGCGCAGGAATATAACGCCCTGAAGGAAAAGAACCCGAACTTTTGGGGATGGATAAAAATTGACGACACGGCGTTGAGCTATCCTGTCATGTATACGCCTGAGGAACCGGAGTATTATCTTCGCAGAGATTTTGAGGGGGTCTATTCACTGCGTGGCGTACCGTTTTTGGACGCCAGATGTTACGACGGCTGCGGCAACTATATCATCTATGGCCATTATATGAAGGATGGAACCATGTTCGGCTCGCTGCAAGCCTATGCAAAGCCTGCCTACTGCGAGGCACACCCCACCATCACGCTGAATACCGCAACCGGATGTGCGGATTACACGGTAATGGCGGCATTTTATTCACAGGTTTACAGCCAAGAGGATAGCAAGGTGTTTCGGTATTACCAGTACGCCGACCTGTCGAACGAGGCGGACTTTGCCGCCTATGTGAAGCAGGTGCAAAAAGCGGCGCTGTATGACACCGGCGTAAATGCGCAGTATGGGGAACAGCTGCTTACACTTTCCACCTACAGCTACCACACAGACGAGGGGAGATTTGTCGTTGTGGCAAAGAAACAGGAATGATTTTGTGCAATGGTTGCTTTCTGCTTGCCTTGGCGCTTTATGCTCAAGGCTTTTGGGGCGAAAGCATTTAACACACCAAACTCAGCGGATCAACCCGAACCCCGCCCTGCATCACCTCAAAATGCAGGTGGTTTCCCGTGGAATCCCCCGTGCTGCCTACATAACCTATAACCTGCCCTGCC
>OODB01000955.1_pt1 | contig 23582 bp, 25 predicted proteins | sample 1671721 | NCBI WGS metagenome assembly OODB01 (sample SAMN06348185, study PRJEB24527) | human gut metagenome | biome: human gut; feature: ankylosing spondylitis patient; material: feces | host: Homo sapiens | place: China | collected 2015-10
TGGCTGATGGCGGCGGACTTCGATTTTTCCGCTATGGGCAAGTACGCGCGTGAGCACAAGGACGACGACCTCTCCCACCTTGAGGAGAACTACGTTGTCGGCGGCGCAGGCAAGGTCTACGACCTTATCCTCCCGATTGCCGTTCTTATCGTGCTTTGCATCGGCGCGATGCTGTACACCGGCGGCATTCTCGAGGGCGCGAACATCATCGACGCTTTCGCGGACTGCTCGTCCTCGACCGCTCTGGTTCTCGGCTCGTTCTTCACGCTCGTATTCACCTTCCTGCTGTACATTCCGCGCAAGGTCCTGTCCTTCGGCCAGTTCTGCGAGGCGTTCACCGAGGGCTTCAAGTCCATGGTGCCGGCCATCCTGATCCTGACGCTCGCGTGGACGCTGTCCGGCGTATGCTCGGCTGACTACCTCAACATCGGCGGCTTCGTTTCCTCTATCGTCAGCGCGGACTCGGTTATCTCCATGCTGATGCCGGCGATCTTCTTCCTCATCGCGCTCGGTCTCGCGTTCGCGACCGGCACGAGCTGGGGCACGTTCGGCATCCTTATCCCGATCGCCGTCGCGGTATTCGGCGACAGTGCGACCACCATGCTCGTCATGACCGTTGCGGCCTGCCTGTCCGGCGCAGTCTGCGGCGACCACATCTCTCCGATCTCGGACACCACGATCCTGGCGTCCGCAGGCGCACAGTGCCACCACATCGACCACGTTTCCACGCAGCTTCCCTATGCGTTGCTCGTTGCGGCGATGAGCTTCGTCGGCTTCCTTGTCGGCGGCGTCACCGGCAGCGGCGTGATCGCTCTCATTGTCGGTCTGGTCCTGCTCGCGCTCACCATCTTCGTCATCTCCGCCAAGCACAAAAAGGCGGCGAACTAAAAAGTCTGCGGCTTTGGGCTGCACAACAAACCCAAACGGCTCTCTCCTGTCACAGGAGGGAGCCTGTTGTCTGAAAAGCGAAAGAAGGCATCCCATTTTGATCACTGATTTGACCGAAGGCAGTCCATCGAAAAAGCTGTTCTGGTTCTCCATGCCGCTCCTGCTGAGCGTTGCATTCCAGCAGCTGTACCAGATGGCGGACTCCATGATCGTCGGCCGTTTTGCCGAGTCGGCACAGGCCGGTGAGCTTGCGCTCGCCGCCGTCGGCGCAAGTTATCCGATCACGCAGCTGTTCGTTGCTGTTGCGACAGGCATCAACATCGGCACCTCCGTCCTCGTCTCGCAGCTGTTCGGCGCGAAGCGCTACCTGCGCATGAAGACCGCGATCTCGACCGCCCTGATCACCACGACCGTCGTCTCGCTGCTGCTGACGCTGTTCGGCGCGGTCTGCACCAACGGTCTGATGAGTGCGCTCAACACCTCGGCGGATATTTTCGCGGACGCCTCGCTCTATCTGCGCGTGTATGTGTTCGGTCTGCTGTTCCTGTTCATCTACAACGTGTGCACCGGCATTTTCAACGCCATGGGCGACAGCCGGACGCCGCTGTTCCTGCTCATCCTGTCCTCGGTCGGCAACGTCATTCTCGACGTCGTATTCGTTGCCATACTGCACTGGGGCGTTGCAGGCGTTGCCTGGGCGACCTTTATCGCGCAGGGCGCATCGGGCGTGTTCGCCTTCTTCCTGCTCATGCGCCGCGTGCGCACCTTTGACACCGGTCATCATTTCATCCTGTTCGCACCCGAAATGCTGCGCCGTCTGACCAACTACGCTATCCCCTCCATCGCGCAGCAGAGCTTCGTCTCGGTCGGCAACCTCATCATTCAGTATTACGTCAACCTGTGCGGCCCGACCGTCATCGCCGGTTTCTCGGTCGCAAACCGCATCAATATGTTCGCGCTGACCTGCTGCATGTCGTTTGCGTCCGGTCTGTCGAGCTACGTCGCACAGAATATCGGCGCGCGTAAGCTCGACCGTGTCGGCCCCGGCCTCAAGGCCGGCGGAACGTTCTCGGTCGGTCTCGGCATCGTGTTCATGATGATCTATCTGCCGCTCGCAAACCGTATCATCAGCCTGTTCCTGCCTGCCGGCAGCGCATCGGGGGTTGTTGATGTCGCCCGCGGCTATCTGTTCACCGTCGTGCCGTTCTACGTCGTCGTCTGCATCAAATTCGTCTGCGACAGTGTGCTGCGCGGCGCAGGCGCGATGCGTCCGTTCATGATAACGACGTTCTCCGACCTTATCCTGCGCGTTGTCCTGTCCATCGCCCTGTTCTACGTCATCGGCAACGAGCACGGCATCTGGATGAGCTGGCCGATCGGCTGGTTCCTCGGTTCGGGCCTGTCCGTGTTCTTCTACAAGACCGGCGCATGGCGCAAGGATCTGCCCACGCTATAACTGTCGAAAAACTTCGTTTTTCCGACAATTTGTGTTCTGACGAACGCAGAACACGGACGTCCGAAAGGTTCCAAACCGAGGTACACGCCCCCCGTTTGGATGCGTTTGCGCATCCAACACTTTTGAATGCGCGCTGCCGCGTGAGTGCTGTTCCGGCGTGAAAACAGACTTTATCGACAGACTGAAAAAGCACAGCTTCGGCTGTGCTTTTTATCGTGGGACAGGAAGGATAGCGTGCAGTGCAGACGTTTTAAGGCAGCACCAATCGGGGAGACATGATGCTGCCTTAAGAGAAAGTATAGGAGAGAGGAAAAATTATGCGTTTTTCTGCTTTGCGAGCTTTTCAGCAACTTTTGCCTTATGGTTCTTCCATGCGAATACCGAAACCGATACGACTGCGATCACGAGGAACAGCAGGCTGATCGGACGGGTCACGAAGATGCTCAGGCTGCCGTCGGAAAGCAGCATTGCGCGGCGGAAATTATTCTCAGCCAGAGGGCCAAGCACGATGCCGAGCAGAATCGGAACAAGCTGGAAATCCATGCGGCGCAGGAAGTACGAAATAATGCCGAAAATCAGGATGATATAAATATCATACAGTCGGTTGTTGGTCGAGTACGAACCGGCGATACAGAACGTCAGAACGATGCATGCCAGAATTTCATACGGTACACGGGTAATATGCGCATAGAACTTGGTAAATACGCGGCCGATCAGATACATGAAAACATTGACGACGATCAGGCCGAGCATGATTGCGTACAGAATGTTGCCCTGCTCTTTGAAGAGCATCGGACCGGGCACCATGCCGTGAATCATAAATGCGCCCATCAGGATAGCGGTTGCGCCGTCGCCCGGTACGCCGAGCGTCAGCATCGGGATCATGGTTGCACCGCAGGCGCCGTTGTTGGCGGACTCAGAGGCTGCAATGCCTTCAATTTCGCCTTCGCCGAAGGTCTCCGGGTGCTTAGAAGCCTGCTTAGTCTGATTGTAGGAGATAAAGGCCGCCAGACCGCCGCCCGTGCCGGGCGTAGCGCCGATGATAATACCGATCAGCGAACCGAGCAGAATCGGCTTGCGGCAGCGTTTGTATTCCTCTTTGGTGATCTTGTCCTTCGTAATGGAAGCGGCGCTGACCTGCTTGTGATCGCGTTTCGGGTTGTACTGCGATTTCATCATAATTTCGGAAATTGCAAACAGACCGATCAGTGCGATAATCAGGTCAATACCACTCATCAGATTGAGATTGCCGAAAGTGAAACGGGTCGTACCGCTGATATTATCCATGCCAATGGTGGACATGAAAATACCGATGCAGGCACCAATCAGACCCTTGAAAATATTCTTGTTCGATACACCGGAAATGACCGACAGACCGAATACAGCAAGCGCCAGATATTCCGCAGGACCAAACAGCAGCGTGACTTTTGCAATCTGCGGCGCGAGGAACAGCAGTGCAAAGGCACTGAGCAGGCCGCCTATGGTTGACGCAAACAGCGCCATCGACAAGGCTTTATATGCCTGACCTTTGCGCGCCATCGGATAGCCGTCAAACAGCGTTGCTGCGTTCGCCGAGGTACCCGGTGTATTGATCAGAATGGCTGTAATGGAGCCGCCGTAGGTACCGCCGCAGTAAATAGCCAACAGCATCAGGATAGCCGTGGTCGGCTCCATGCCGTAGGTCAACGGGATACAGAGGATAATGCCGAGGTCAGAGGTCAAACCGGGAATCGCGCCGACCACGATGCCGAGCGCCAGGCCGACCGGAATGATAAGAAAGTGCTGCCAGTTCAAAAGAAGATGCAGTCCCTGTAAAAATAGATCCATGAATGTCCTCCTCTCTTACGGCAGCGAGATGTGCAGCAGCACACCGAAAACATAGTAGACAATGCCGACCATGGCAATCGGGATCGCGTAATAATACCATTTGCGTGCGCCATAGAAAATCAGAATAGCGACCGCCAGAATAATGGTAGAGGCGATAAAGCCCAGAATACCGATGATAAAGCAGTATGCAATCAGAAACAGCGCAAAAATGATCGAACGCATCTCGTTTTTGAAGGATTCAGAATGAAATGTGTCCTTATTGATGACAACTTCCTTCTTTTCATCCGAGAAAATGCCCTGTATCAGCAGCGCCGCCGAAAAGATGAACAATCCGCCGATTGCAACACGCGGAATGGTCTGCGCGTTGATCGAGGAAGTTTCCATCGTTTGAATTTGCGAGGGAATCAGCAGCCACAGAACAGCTGCCACGATTACAAATACTGCTCCGGCAATCATTTCCGAATTATACTTAATTTTCATACAGATTACCTCGAATAAGCGGTGCTGCACCTTTTCGGATGCAGCACCATGCGTTGTCTGTTACTTGAGCAGCGGAATGTAAGCCTTCATTGCTTCGGTCTGATCGGAGATCATGCTCTTGATCTCGTCTTCTGTAGCGGGCCATGCTTCCATGCCGAGGTCCGCCATGAACTTCTGGAAGTCCTCATCTGCGTAAACCTTCTGGATAAACTCGGTCAGCTTAGCCTTTGCGTCGTCAGATACGCTGGAGCGGACTGCGAAGTAGTCCATGCCGGTAAATTCAACGTCGATGCCCTGATCCTTGAAGGATGGGATGTGGCCGATGCCGTCAACGTCAATGCCGTCCGGAATAAAGGTGCCAAGGCAGTTGAACTCGCCGTTGATGACGTAGTCGCGGTAAACCGGGGGAGAACCGATGGCAACGTCAACGTGGCCGCCGCTGAGTGCGTTGATGGCGTCCTGGCCGCCGTCATACGGGATAGCCTCTGCCGGGATGCCGAGCTTCTTGAACAGCACGGAGATCATCGTGTAGCTGTCGTTGCCGGGGCCGCCAGTCGTTGCGTACTTGATGGTGTTGCCCTTTGCAGCGTATGCCTTGAGGTCATCAATCGAAGTCAGGCCACTCTTTGCGTTGGTCAGTACAACGAACTCGGTGGTACGCATGCCGATGAGCGGGGTGATGTCGTCGAGGGTGTAGTTAACGTTCTGGAAGCTCGGGGTGAGCGAGAACAGCGGGCCGTTTGCAACGACCATGGTATAACCGTCATCAGCTGCCTGAAGAGCCGCGTTCATTGCGATCGTGCCGGCGCCGCCGGTCTTGTTCTCTACAATGACCGGAACGCCCAGGTACTTGTCACCGTAGGAAGCGACCTGACGCGCGATAGTATCAGGACCGCCGCCAAGGCTCCACGGCATAATAATCGTAACCGACTTGCTCGGGAAATCACTTGCGCTGCTGTTACCGCCTGAGCCGCCGCCGCTGTTTGACGTACCGCCGCCGGAACCGCCGCACGCGGTCATGCCGAGTGCCATTGCACTTGCCATCAGAGCCGCCAATAATCTCTTACCCTTCATAATTGTTCCTCCATTCTTTTTTCTTTTCTGTACTCTACTCTGTGATTATTTTACAAATTCCACTTGAATACCATCGGAATTCATAAGCAAGGTCGTTGCCCGAAAACCATCGGGCTGGGAAAAATAAGGGGGATACTCGCGTTCGTCCGTGAACAGGAAGCGCGGCGGCCGGTCGGAAAGCCATGCGGTCAGCTTTTCGTATACCTCGGCGTTCGCGCTGTTGTAGCGGCGGTCAGAGGCCGAGGTCGTGATCACATACTCGAGCGGCATCCGCTTCATGAGAGCCTCATCGATGCAGTCGCGCTGACCGTGATGCGGCAGTTTGAGAACGTTCACATTTTGAAGCAAAGAAACCGGCACTTCATCCCAGATGTTCGGACAGCTGTCCGCTGCATCCAGAAGAACATTTCTGCCGTCTGTGATCTTCAGCAGCATGCTGGTCTGGTTGGATGTTGCATCCAGTTCTGTCAGCAGCCGGGTTGCCTCCTGTTCTGTAATATTTTCTTCGTAAATCCGCTGTAAACGAGCGGTATATTGCTCTAATTCCTTTTTTCTCGGCGCAAGTACCTGTGCTGTTATCTGTTCTGTCAGCGTGATGGTATCGCCCGCCTGTAAGGTTTTGACCGGGATGCCGTGCTGTTCTGCAAGGTGCAGAATGCGAATAAAAGCATTGAGTGCTTCCGTGTACAGCGGTACGCTGCGTGCTGCATCAGGCAGCGGCGTCAGCGGGCGCGCTCCTCGAAATACTTCCAGCGGGTAAGGGATATAGATGACATCGGCTGAAACATTTTTCAGCACTTTCTCCAATCCGCATACATGATCTTCGTGAATATGTGAGATAAATACCGCATTCAGGTGAGAAATCTGCTGTGATTTCAGAAAATCGATTGCACGGATACGGTACTGATCCCCTGAAAATTCACTTTCTAAATCACTCCCTCCATCAATCAGCGAAATGTAACCGTTTTCATTTTGGAGCAGAATGCAATCTCCATATCCAACGTTCACAAAAGTGGCTTTCATGGCATCACTCCTCACTTTTGGAGGCAAAGTTCTTTACTTTGCCTCCGTATTTTCGCAATTTACGTTGAGCTTCGGACGATAAGTCTTGTCGGCGTATCGATCCAGTATTCTTCGATGGGTTCACCGTTGATCATGTCGAACAGCTTCTGTGCCGCGATATGTCCCATCAGCTGTTTATCGATGTGTACAGTTGTCAGTTCCGGTTCGATAATGCGGCTGTTTTCGCTGTCATCGAATCCTACAACTGCGAAATCCTGCGGAACCCGCAGGCCTGCTCGAATCGCAGCCTTAACGGCACCGATGGCGATGGTATCGTTTGTGCAGAAAAATGCAGTCGGATGGTCGGGCAGCTTGAGAACAGAGGAAACATACTGCTCCGCTGCCTCCATTGTCGGCTCAATATCCTGAATGAAGCGCATATCTTCCGGCAGACCATACTTTTTCAGCACGTTGATATAGCCATTATAACGTGCATTGTAGATCTCCGGTGAAAACTGGCCTGCCAGCAGACCGATTTTTCTATGTCCGCGCGCATACAGATGTTCCATGGCCTGTACGGCACCATTGAAATTATCGGCAGTGACGCAGAACAGGTTATCAAGATCAATTCGATTATTCAGCAGAACCGTAGGAATGTTCTGCTTTCGAAAGCTTAGAATGCTTTGATAATCCGCCTGGCCTGCAAGGATCACACCATCCATATGCTTTTTGATATACACTTCTCCGTTCGGCAGCCGCACATCATGGTCGGTGGAAATAAAGGCGCTGTATCCATGCCCGGTGCATTCCTGAAGCACTGCTTCCAGAATCGGCGAATAAAACGGGTTCAAAACGGCCGGATACTGCTTTTCATGAATGATAAATGCAATGTTCTCGGTTTGTTTGGTTGCCATGGCACGCGCGATCGCATCCGGTGTGTAGTTCAGTGCTTTGGCCGCCGCATAGATTTTTTCTCTTGTCTGCGGCTTGACACATTCCGGCGAAGCATAGGCGCGGGACACGGTGGCTTTGGAGTAACCACTCAGTTTTGCAACGTCGATAATTGTGGCTGACATGGTATCCTTCTTTCAATGAGAACGGTTACATTTATTTTATGTCTCCATTATAGACCGCGCAGAACCGTTCGTCAACTCCAATCTTGTGATAAGTGTATGTTTTGTAGGACTTAACAATCCGCATCCTTGTAATTTTAGATAATACGCTGAAAAGTATAGCAATATCAATAAAGATTGCGAGCCTGCATATCCGATAAAGTAGGAAGAAGTGGGCACTTCCGCGAAAGCCGTTTCCCCGAATGCCGATTCGTTTCGGCTCGTTCCGAAACTTCCCGCTGCTTCTATTATCTCATGCGAGAGGAGATGCGGAAGATTTGACGGTTGCTTTGATTATACGCCATCCAATAAATACCTGCGCCGAACCGTTAACCATAGTTTTAACCTATGGACAATGACGAGTTTCTCGTATTTTACAAATGGGTCGGCAGCCTCTATACTAATATCATAAAATAAACGAGCCACTGCTCATTGCATAGATCAGAAAGGACAACATCCTATGAAAAATCCCGCTCCTTATCGTTACGATATTGTCGGCAGTTTCCTGCGCACGAAGGCCATCCATGAAGCCCGCAGTAGGTTTGAAGCCGGCGAAATTTCCGCTGAAGAACTGACCAGGGTTGAAAATGCCGAGATCACCGGTCTGGTAAAGAAGGAAGAGAATGTTGGTCTGCACGCTGTCACTGACGGCGAGTATCGCCGTTCCTTCTGGCACATGGACTTCCTCTGGGGTCTGACCGGTACGCAGAAGGTCAAGTCCGAGCACTTCTCCGTCGCATTCAAGGGCTTCCAGCCGAAGGCTGAGACCGTAAAGATCGTGGACAGGCTGGACTTCCCGGACGATCATCCGTTCCTCAGGCACTTTGCATTCCTGCAGAGCGTCGCCTCCGACCTCGTACAGCCCAAGCAGTGCATTCCGTCTCCGTCCATGCTGCATCTGATCTGCTGTGTTCGTTCGACCGACTACCAGCCGATCGAGCGCTACAAGGACGAGCAGGTTCTGCTGGACGATCTGGCTGCGGCTTACCAGAAGGCGGTAAAGGCATTCTACGCTGCCGGCTGCCGCTACCTGCAATTAGACGATACCTCCTGGGGGGAATTCTGCGATGCGGACAAACGGAAAGCCTACGCAGAACGGGGCTTTGACCTGGATCAGCTGGCCAAGAACTATGTGGCTATGTTCTGTTCGACTGAGAAGCGCAAGGCATATGCAGAGCGCGGCATCGACGTAGATGAGGTCGGCCGCAAGTACGTTTATGTGCTCAACAAGATCCTCGAAGCAAAGCCGGAGGACATGGTTATCACCATGCACATCTGCCGCGGCAACTTCCGCTCGACCTGGTCGTCCACCGGCGGCTATGAGCCGGTAGCGGAGATCCTGTTCGGCCACTGCAACGTGGACGGCTTTTTCCTCGAGTACGACAGCGACCGTGCAGGCGGTTTCGAGCCGCTGCGCTACATCGGAAAGCAGAAGGTCGTTCTGGGGCTGGTAACCTCCAAGGATGCTAGACTGGAGAACAAGAAAGACGTTATCGCGCGTATCCGCGAGGCTTCCAGGTATGTGCCGCTCGAGCAGCTGGCGCTCAGTCCGCAGTGCGGCTTCGCTTCCACCGAGGAAGGCAATCTTGTCACCGATGCGGATCAGTGGAGCAAGCTGACGCTCGTCAGGGAGATTGCAGAAGAAGTCTGGGCTGATTAAACAGTAGAACAGTATAAGAATCAGGGAACACGGAAACCGGCAGATCTTACCGCCGGTGTTTGGATAAGAAAAGCATTTGCGCAGATGCAATCCCCCTTGATGCCGTCATGGGATCAAGGGGGATTGTCTGTTTTCTGTTTCCGGTCGATCTGACAGGAATGACCATGGATGGGTTCTGATAACATCAGATTTTATGCAAAACACAGCGCTCAGCGCACCGGAAAATGTATGGGTCTAAATTCACATCTTCGGGCGCCATCGCAGCCCCCATATTATTGGCATCCTTGACGCCGAGCTCGATCATCTTGCCGAACAGCACGTGGGTCATGCGGACGGAGGAGCCGCCTTCAGCGCCGAGCACGGCCGCGCCGGCCGCTGTCGCGGTCCATTGCGCAGTTGGGGTACGCTGACCGCCGTAAGCGAGGGGAAAGCGGTACTGCCGCTCTGCCGAGCAGAAATGCGAGGAGGCAGAGACGGCAAGGCGTGCGGCGGCGCCTGCCTCGACGAGCACGCCGCCGAGCGCAAGTCCCTGCGCCATGGTCGAGCACGCGCCGTACTGACCGAGGTAGGGCACATCCGAGTGCATAGAGGCGAGAAACGAGCCGATGCACTGGTTGAGAAGATCCCCGGCAAGGATCAGGTCGAGGTCGCAGTGTCGCAGACTGCCCTTGCGCAGTGCGAGGTCGATGGCGGTGCGCTGAAGTTCGCTTTCCGCAAGCTCCCACGACTTCTGTCCCATGCGGTCGTTCCGTGTTACGAAGTCAAAACGGCTGCCGAGCGGGCCTTCGCCCTCTTTTTTGCCGACCGCGGCGGCATGCGACAGCAGATACGGGCGGTTTTCGAGCGTAAGCGTGCGTTTTCCGGCGTGTGTGATCATCCGGCGCCGCCTCCCTTCAGCACGAGCAGCACAAGGCCGTAGAGAACGCTCGCGGTGATGCCGTAAACGAGAACCGGCCCGGCGATGACGAACAGCTTTGCGCCGAGGCCGAGGATAAGGCCCTCGCTTTTGTACTCGATGGCAGGCGAGACGATGGCGTTCGCAAAGCCGGTGATGGGGACGATCGTGCCGGCGCCGGCGTGCTTTGCGAGCTTGTCGTACAGATGCAGACAGGTCAGCAGCGCACCGAGGAACACCATGGTGATGGCGGTCGCGGCGGCGGTGTCGTCAGTATCCAGACCGCGCGACAGCCAGAACATGCGCACGCCCTCACCGGCCGTGCAGATCGCGCCGCCGAACACAAACGCCAGCAGGCAGTCGCGCGCGAGCGGAGACGGCGGACTTTTCCGCGCCAGCAGCGCCGCATATTTTCGTTTATCCGGTTGCATAACTTTCCCTCCCAGAGGTTTTGAATGTATTTTTTGCAGAAAAGGCTGATTTATGCAATGTAAATTGCCTCGTGAAAACGCCGGTCTGTCGATAAAGTCTATTTTCACGCCGGAACAGCAGCCACGCGGCAGCGCGCATGAAAAAGCGTCTGCGCAGCAGGCGTGTACCTCGGTTTTCGTACGCTAAGCAGAAAGAAATAAAAAACACCCCCGGTATCCGCGGTGCGAAAAACACTGCGGATACCGGGGGCATTCTTATGCTTATAATAAAGGTTATATGCTGAATACGCCAAAGATCTTGCTCGCAAGCTCGGAAGCAAGAATAGCGACCAGCAGGACCGGCGCGATCCAGCGGATCATGACGCGGTGCAGCTTTTCACGGCGGAACGAGCCTGCGCCCGACTTGACCTCGTCCGCGACGACCTTGGTGCCGACGACATGGCCGATCAGCACGCAGGTCAGCACGGCAACGATGGGCATGAGCACCGAGTTCGAGATAAAGTCGAAGAAATCAAGGAACTGCATGCCGATGATCGTGACGCTCTCCCACGGGCCGTAGCCGAGGCAGGACAGCATGCCGACGACCAGACAGACCGCGATGATGATGAGCGTTGCCGGAATGCGCTTGAGCTTGAACTTGTCCATGATGACCGACGCGAGCGTCTCCATCAGCGCGATGGAGGAGGTCAGCGCCGCGAACAGGACGAGCAGGAAGAACACCGCGCCGATGACCGTGCCGAACTTCATCGAATCGAATACCATCGGCAGCGAGATGAACATCAGGCTCGGGCCGCTGTTGACCTGAGACGGGTCGCCGCCGTTGAACGCGATGACCGACGGAATGATCATCAGACCGGCGAAGAATGCGAACAGCGTGTCAAAGATCTCGATCTGCGTGACCGAATGCTCGAGCAGGTTCTCCTTCGGCATATACGAGCCGTAGGTGATCGTGATGCCCATCGCGAGCGACATAGAGTAGAACATCTGGCCGCACGCGCCGAGCACGGTAGAGGCCGAGAACTGCGAGAAATCCGGCATCAGATAGTACTTGAGGCCTGCCAGAGCGCCCGGGATGGTCAGCGAATAGAGCGCGATGACGACGATCAGAACGGCGAGCACCGGCATCATGAGGCGGCTTGCGTTCTCGATGCCCTTCTGCACGCCAAAGATGACGACAAGACCAGTGATGAGTACAAAAAGCACGAACCACGGGGTCGGGCCGCTGAAGTTCAGCATGGTCGCCGGGAGCGAACCGGCGTCGAAGCTGATGAAGCGGCTGAAAAAGCCGCCGTTGTCCGCTGCCTCGAGCGCACCGCCCGAAATGAACGTCCACAGGTACTTCATGACCCAGCCGCCGATGACACAGTAATACGGGGTGATGATGAGCGGGACAAAGGCTGCGATCCAGCCGAGAAAGCTAAAGCGCTTGTCGAGTGCGCCGTAGGCGCCGATGCACGACAGCTTGGTCTTGCGGCCGATCGCAAACTCGGTGATCATCAGCGAAAAGCCGAAGGTCACGACCAAAATCAGATACACGAGCAGAAAGATACCGCCGCCGTAACGCGCCGCCAGATACGGGAAGCGCCAGAGATTGCCCAGACCGACAGCCGATCCCGCCGCCGCCAGAACAAAGCCGACGCGGCTGGAGAAACTGCTTCTCTCTTGTTTTTCCATAGTTTGTTATCCTCTCCTGATATACATCTCTTTTTTAGCCGGATTTCCGGCCTGTGCACGACAGGAGATGCTCCCGCCGCGGAAATCACACCGTCTGCACGGTGCAACAGAAAAGCGGCGCATATCCGAATCTCGTGCGTCGCCATAAAAATTATTTTTATTATATCACATTATTCCGCAAAAACCAACACCTGAAATAAAAAAAGACAGGAAAACCCCGAAAGTCCATAGAAAAATACAGCGCGCGTTGCAGACAGGGGCGCTTTGTGCTATAATCACAGCATTGAAAACGATTTGTCTGTTATAAGGAGTGTGCATGGATATGAAAACTTACCGTTTCGGCGTTCTCGGAGCAGGCAGCATGGGCAAGACCATCGCCGCCGGTGCGGTACGGGCCGGTCTGTTCCGCCCGGACGAGGTGCTGCTGTTCAACCGCAGCGAGGAACAGCGTGCGGCGAACGCGGCCGAAGGCTACGCCGTGACCGGCGACTTCACCGAGGTCTACACCGCGTGCGATACCGTGCTGCTGTCGGTCAAGCCGCAGAACTTTGCTGAGGTGCTGCCGCAGCTCGCTGCGTGTACGTGCAGCAAGCCGCTCGTGCTGTCGATCGCCGCAGGCATTTCGTTTGCGAAGATCGAGGCGGCGCTCGGCGCGGACACTCCGATCATCCGCGCGATGCCGAATACGCCGCTCATGCTCGGCGTCGGTGCGACTCAGCTCGTGAAGAACGCCGCCGCGAGCGAGGGGCAGCTTGCAGAGGTGCGCAGTCTGTTCGATGCGATGGGCGTCACGACCGTATTCGAGCATGAGGACATGATAAACGAGGCGATCCCGTATGCCGGCTCCGCACCGGCCTATATCTACGCCTATGCGGACGCGATGGTGCAGAGCGCAAAGAAGCACGGCATCGACGAGCAGGACGCGCTCCAGATGTTCTGCCAGACCATGATCGGCGCGGCGAAGATGCTCATGCAGGGCGAAAAGACCCCGGCGGAGCTGATCCGCGCAGTCTGCTCGCCCGGCGGCACGACGCTCGCCGGCATGCAGGTGCTCGAGGAGCGCGACCTGTACGGCATGGTCGCGGAGGCCTGCGATAAGTGCACCGCGCGCGCCTACGAGCTCGGCAAATAAATTTTTTCGTTTTTTCGAAAAAACAGGTTGACAAACGCCTTTTTATCGGTTATACTAAATGAGCTTGGTCAAAGACAGCTGGCAGCCGCAAGGTTTTAAATGGCGTTTTCGCCGCCCGCCGAGGTCAACATGGAAATGTATATTACATCGTTACGATGTTTTCTGTGTACCCTCCTGTGTCTTTGCGCCGGGAGGGTACTTTTATTTCATAGGAGGTGAAAATGATGCCGAATGCAAAGGTTCTGGAAGAGAAGAAGGCCGTAGTTGCGTCCCTGGTTGAGAAGATCAAGAATTCTCCCGCTGGCGTACTGGTCGATTACAAGGGCATCAACGTTGAGGATGATACCAAGCTCCGCAAGCAGCTTCGTGAAGCTGGCGTTGAGTATGCTGTCATCAAGAACACTCTGATCCGCTTTGCAGCTAAGGAACTGGGTTTTGACGAGCTGGATGCGTGCCTGCATGGTACCACCGCTCTGGCAATCTCCACCACCGACGACGTTGTCGCTCCGGCGAAGATCCTGGCTGACTTTGCTAAGACCCACGAGAACTTCACCCTGAAGGCTGGTTACCTGGAAGGTAAGGCCATCGGTGAGGACGAGGTCAAGAAGCTGGCTGCTATGCCGAGCAAGGAAACCCTTATCGCTCAGGTACTGTACAGCTTCAACTACCCCATTATGCAGCTCGCTATTGCTTGCGATGCTATCGTTAAGAAGGCAGAGGGCAATGAGGAAATGAAGGTCGCTGAACTGGTAGCCCCGAAGGAAGCTGCAGCAGAAGAAGCTGCTGAGTAATTTCCCCGCACTGGCTGATTTATTCGGTCAGGAACACATTTTAACTTAAAAATTATCTAAAATTGGAGGTTTAATCCCATGACTGTTGCTGAGATTATGGAAGCTGTAAAAGAGCTCAAGGTTATGGAGCTCTCTGAGCTGGTAAAGGCTCTCGAGGAAGAATTCGGCGTATCCGCTACGCCCGTTGCTGTTGCTGGTGGCGCTGCTGCTGGTGACGGTGCTGCTGCTGCTGAGGCTAAGACCGACTTCGACGTCGTGCTGGTTGACGCTGGCTCTTCCAAGATCAACGTTATCAAGGCTGTTCGCGAGATCACCGGCCTGGGCCTGAAGGAAGCTAAGGAGAAGGTTGACTCCGCTCCGCAGACCATCAAGGAGGCTGCTCCGGAGGCTGAGGCTAACGAGATCAAGGAGAAGCTCGAGGCTGCAGGCGCTAAGGTTGAGCTCAAGTAATTTGAGTTTTATTGCTTGAATTTTAAGAGATGCAGAGTGGAAACGCTCTGCATCTTTTTTATTATCCTGTCGCGAGACCGACAGGAAAAGACCATCGTTTACCGGCACGAAACCGGGACGATGGCCTTTTTGCGTTTTTATTCCTTTTTGGGGCGCGGCGTCACGCTGCATATGCGCTTCCAGAGCGGTGTCACACGGCAGATGATATAGACGATGAGCGCACCGGCGAGGTTGAGGATGAGGTCGTCGATGTCGCACGAGCCGGTGCCCGTGTAGACCTGCGCGACCTCGACCGCCGTGATGGCGAGTGTCAACGTCGCGGTGAAGAAGAAGATGCTGCGCTGCCAGCGGAATACGGCGGGCAGGAACACGCCCATCGGCGCGAACGCGATGAGGTTTCCGGCGAGATTGAGAATGACCAGCCGCAGCGAGATATTCCCGTAGCCGTAGGCCAGCAGATAATTCCTGATGGTGCGCAGCGGCTCCAGATTGACCGCCTCGAGCGTTGCGTGCGCCGTAAAGCCGCGGCCGAAGGCGTTGTCGAAGAACAGCACATTTGCGAGCACCCACATATAATAGTAGAGCAGCAGCTGCATATACAGCCGTCTGCGGCGCTGCCGCTGCGCCTCCGGGATGCCGCAGAACAGCGCAATGCGCAGCAGGACCGCAAACGCCGCCGCGAACACGAGCTTCTTTTCCGGACCGACAACGAGGTTCGGCGCAAGCTCATAGAACAGGTTGAAGCACAGCAGCGCCGCCGTGAGCAGCGTCGCTGCGCCGCGAAGTAAGCTTTTCAAAAGGACAGTCTCTCCTTTTGCTGTCAGAGATTTTCCGCCTCGCGCAGCCACAGCGCAGAGACCGCGTCAGACGGCATTCTCCAGTCGCCGCGCGGCGAAAGCGTGACCGTGCCGACCTTCGGGCCGTCGGGCAGGCAGGAGCGCTTGAACTGCTGCGTGAAAAAGCGGCGCACGAAGGTCGTCAGCCATTTTTTGATGGTCGCGTCATCGTACACGCCCGCAAAGGTTTTTCTTGCGGCGCGGTAGATCTTGCGCGGCGGATAGCCGAAGCGCAGCATATAGTACAGGAAGAAGTCGTGCAGCTCGTAGGGGCCGACCAGATCCTCGGTCTTCTGGCTGATCTCGCCGTCCTTGGGGGGCAGCAGCTCGGGCGAGACCGGTGTGTCGAGTACGTCGCGCAGCACATCGGACAGCTCGCCCTGCACGCGGTCAGCCTCGTATGCGACGAGATAGCGCACGAGCGTCTTGGGAATCGAACCGTTAACGCCGTACATACTCATGTGGTCGCCGTTGTAGGTCGCCCAGCCGAGCGCCAGCTCGGACAGGTCGCCCGTGCCGACGACCATGCCGCCGGTCTTGTTAGCGAGGTTCATCAGCACCAGCGTGCGCATACGCGCCTGACCGTTCTCGAAGGTAACGGAAAGATCGTCCTTAGACTGACCGATGTCCATGAAATGCTGATCGACCGCCGCCTTGATGTCCACGGTTTCCAGCGTCACGCCGTAGGCCTCAGCGAGCTTTTCCGCGTTGCCCTTGGTGCGGGCGGTCGTGCCGAAGCACGGCATCGTGACGGCCAGAATGCCCTTGCGGTCGAGTTCGAGCATATCAAACGCATGTACGAGCACGATGAGAGCCAGCGTGGAATCCAGGCCGCCGGACAGGCCGACGACCGCCGTCTTGGCGTGCGTATGGCGCAGGCGAGTCGCAAGACCGGTTGCCTGAAGCGTCAAAATTTCCTCGCAGCGCTCGTCGCGGAGCGCCTTATTCGCCGGAACGAACGGCGTGCGCGGGAAACTGCGGTCAGCAAGGTCGTTTTCCACCGGCGCAAGCGAGAACGAGAACTCGCTGCCCTCGATAGACTCGAATGTGTTCATGCGCTGACGCTCGTGGGCGAGGCGCTGAAGGTCGATATCCGCGTAAATGATGCCCTGCTCAAACATTTTGCTCTCAGCCAGCAGCGCACCGTTCTCGGCAATGAGGTCGTGACCCGCGAACACCAGATCCTGCGTGGACTCACCGAAACCGGCATCCGCATACAGGTACGCACACAGCAGCCGGCCGGACTGCTGGCGCACGAGGTCGCGGCGATAGCCCGCCTTGCCGATGATCTCATCCGATGCGGACAGGTTGACGATAATGTGCGCGCCTGCCTGCGCCAGCGCAGTGGACGGCGGGTTGGGAACCCACAGATCCTCGCAGATCTCCACGCCGAAGGTGAACAGCGGCTGCTCGTCGCACTGAAAAATGGTATCGGTGACGAGCGGAACCCAGCACGGCTCGCCGTCCGCGGCCTTGATCAGCACGTTTTCCATACCGCTGAGCGTGTCGGCCGAGACAAAATGGCGCTGCTCGTAGAATTCGGAATAGTTCGGAATGTAGGTTTTCGGGACGAACGCCAGAACGTCGCCTGCGTTCACAACAGCCGCAACGTTATACAGCTTGCCCTTGACGCGCAGCGGCAGACCGACTACGATGACAGCCGCAAGCTCTGCGGTCTCGCGGCAGACCGTGCTCAGCGCATCGAGCGCACCCTCGAGCAGCGTTTCCTGCAAAAACAGGTCGCCGCAGGTATAGCCGGTCAGGCACAGCTCGGGGAACGTGATAAGCTTCGCGCCCTTAGACGCGGCCTGCTTTGCCTGCCGGATGATTTCGGCGGCGTTATATTCGCAGTCCGCAACGTGCAGGTCGGGCGTCGCGGCGGCGATTTTGATAAATCCATCTCGCATATTCGGATTTCCTCCAGATGTTCAGATAGTACCAGTATACCCTTTTTTGCTCTGTGATGCAAGAGACTGTCGCGAAACTAACGCGCTGCCAGCGCAAAGATGGATATTACCGACAAAAAAATCCTCCATCTTTCGATGGAGGATACAACCTGTCGAAAAACCCGGTCGCCTATTAAGCGGCAGCTGGGTTTCTATCACATATACAAAGGAAAATCTGCGGAAGGCAACAATAAAAGCACTCCTTTCATTGTCCCCTATCGCCTTCCGGCAGATTTCCTTTATATGTGTTACATCAGAGCAGTCGGACGACCACTCTTCGAGATATTCCGTTTTTAGCTCTTTCGAAGGTTCAATATGGATTGACTTGCCGCTGATATACCGCGCGAATACGGCGTTGTCCATCAGCGCCCGAAAGCCGTCAATCTGTACAGGAAAAGCCGCCTCACAGCAATACGAATCGCTCGGATCGAATTGCAGGCATTGCTGAATATTCCAATAAATCCCCGCGTCGACGGTGCAGAGGAGTTCACGGAGCTGCTCACACGCGAACGCTGCATTCTGCCGCGAGTGCTGCGGATCGACGTACAAACGCTGCGTGACAACGCCGAGAAATATGACCTTTTCGAGCAGCAGGCACACGAATAAGCCTATTTTTGTATATCACCTGCGGTATTGAGCCGCAACGCAGACATGATGCCGCAAGTGTCTGATACGGCGAAATCCGATTATCCTCCATCAGGCGTATATATAGTATAACAGTGGAAAGAATATACAATGTCTCCGTTATCCACCCAAACCAAAGGAGGTCACCCCATGCTCAAGCCCACACCCACCTGTCCCCTTCCCGACATCCGCGAAGCGCGTATCGACCCGAGCCTGCCGGTGAACGAGCGGCTGCGCCTGTTCGCCGCCGCCATCGGTGATCCGCATCGCTTCCGTGTCGATAACACCGAGGTCGAGGTACTGTTCGACGACAGTGCTCCCACGCTGCAAGCCTATCTGACCAATTTGTGCAATCGCCTGCAATAGTGTCAAAAATCGGATAATATATCTTGAAACTTGCGGTATGCTGCGCGCTGTGGTACAATAAACGTGCAAAACACAGTCATCAGCGTGCCGCCTGTTTTTTTGAAGGAGGCACACAAAATGGCTCGAAAAAGCAAATATGAGCATTCATCCGCAAAACTATCCACAGCCCTGTGGAAACCCGCGCTGTATATTCGCCTCTCGCGCGAGGACGGCGACCGCGAAGAAAGCAACAGCATCGCCAGCCAGCGCGAGCTGCTAACCGAGTTCACAAACGCACAGACCGACATGGCTGCGCCCCGACTGTACGTTGATGACGGCCACACCGGCACCGACTTCGACCGGCCGGACTTTCAGCGTATGATTGTCGACCTGCGTGCAGGCCTCGTCGACTGCGTGATCGTCAAGGATCTGTCTCGTTTCGGCCGAAACTATGTCGGCGTCGGCGAATATCTGGAACACGTATTTCCGTTGCTGAACGTGCGTTTCATCTCGGTCAGCGACAGCGTGGACAGCTATCTTGACCCACGCTCGGTGAACAATCTCGTCGTGCCATTCAAGAACATTCTAAATGACGAATACGCCCGCGACATCTCCAACAAGGTCCGCGCTTCGCTTGACCTGAAGCGCCGCCAGGGCAAATTCATCGGCTCGTTCGCGTCCTACGCCTACCGCAAAGACCCGAATGACCACAGCCGTCTGCTAATTGACGAGACGGCCGCCGCCATTGTGCGCGATATTTTCGACTGGTTTCTCGCCGGAACGAGCGTGCTTGGCATTGCAAAGCGGCTGAATGAGCAGCGCATCCCCAACCCGTCCGCCTACAAGCGTCAGCAGGGCATGAATTATCAGCACCCTGCCTCGGACAAGCTGGACGGTCTGTGGCCGGACAGCTCGGTTCGCCGTATCCTGCACAATCCGCTGTACACCGGCACGATGGTACAGGGCAAAAACCGTATGAAAAGCTACAAGCTGCATATCAGCGAGGCAGTCCCAAAAGAGGAATGGATCACTGTCGAACAGACGCACGAGGCGATTATCCCGCAGGAACTGTTCGATCAAGCGCAGTCCCTTTTCGAGCGTGATACGCGCACCGCGCCAACGCACAAGCAGGTCTACCTGTTTTCCGGCTTTCTCCGCTGCGCCGACTGCGGCAAGGCGATGAACCGCAAGCAGATTTCCCAGCCCTACGGCAGCTATCACTACTATATCTGCTCGACCTTCAAGAAGCAACACAAGGGCGCCTGCACCAAGCACACTATCCGCAGCGATCGGCTGGAGCAGGCCGTGCTCGAAACACTCCGCTGCCAGATTGCGCTGGCGGTCGAGATGGATGAGCTGATTGCCGAGATCAACCGCAGCGGCACGCGAAACCGTTCCGTTAAGCCTCTGCTTGACGAGCGGGCACAGCTTAAAACCGAGCGCGAACGCATCGAGCAGATGAAGCTGTCCCTGTATCCGGACTGGAAGGCCGGAGATATTTCGCGTGAGGAATACCATCGGCTGAAAGAACAGTTTGAGCAGCAGCAGGCTAAACTGGACACACGCCTTGCGTCCCTGCAAACGCGCATTGACGAGGCGCAGAACGGCGTAGACGAAACCAACTCGTTCCTGTCGCAGTTCGTCAAATACCGCAGCCTGCAAACGCTGACGCGCGAAGTCGTAGTCGAACTGATCGACATGATTTATGTCCACGAAGGCGGCAAAATCACGATAAAATTCAAGTTTTCGGACGCCTATGCGGCAGCGAAGGACTATATCCGCAAGCATGAAAAAACTGCATAGTCCTAAAATACCATCTTCCCCCGCTGCCTGCGACACGCTTTCCTGCCTGCTGCGCGAGCTTGGCGCGCAGCCGACCGACTTTGACTGCATCGTGACCGGCGACCTCGGCAGGGTCGGCGCAGATCTGTTGCTGACGCTGCTGCGCGAAGACGGCATCGACCTCTCCCCGGTCTATTCGGACTGCGGCATCCTGCTGTTCGGTGATACACAGGACGCTCATGCAGGCGGCTCCGGCTGCGGCTGCTCGGCGGCCGTGCTGTGCGGACCGCTTCTGCGCGATATGCACGAAGGGAAGATACGCCGCATGATATTCGCCGGGACTGGCGCGATGATGAGCCCGACCTCCGTGCAGCAGTCACAGCCGATCGCCGGAATCTGTCACGCAGTCGTGCTGGAAAGGAGCGGCGCATGAATTACCTTAACGCATTCTGGGTCGGCGGCGCAATCTGCGCGATCTGTCAGATCTTCATCGACCGCACCAAACTGACGCCCGCCCGTATTCTGGTGTCGCTCGTCGTACTCGGCGTATTTCTGCAGGCCGTCGGCGTCTATCAGCCGCTTGTCGACTATGCCGGAGCCGGCGCGACCGTCCCCCTGCTCGGGTTCGGTTACTCGCTCGCCAAGGGCGTGGCCAAGGCGGTCGCGGAGAGCGGCCTCATCGGCGTGTTTACCGGCGGCGTGACCGGTGCGGCCGGCGGCATCGCCGCCGCCATCACCTTCGGCTGTCTGTTCGCGCTGATCGCGAAACCGAAATCCAAAAGCTGAAAGCCCGGAGAACAGGTGCTTTTCCCTGTTCTCCGGGCTTTCTGTTGCTTCATTTCAACAAAAAAGACACCCTTGTTGGGTGTCTTTTTGTTTGTGATCAATTAGCCGATCATCTTAGCAGTGCTTACCTTGATGCCGGGGCCCATGGTAGAAGCTACGACGCAGGAGCGTACGTACTGGCCCTTTGCAGCAGCCGGCTTAGCCTTGATGATAGCGCCCATCAGTGCGTTGAAGTTGTCAGCCAGCTTCTCAGCGCCGAAGGATGCCTTGCCGATCGGGCAGTGGATGATGTTGGTCTTGTCGAGACGGTACTCGATCTTACCAGCCTTGGACTCCTTGACAGCCTTGGTAACGTCCATGGAGACGGTACCAGCCTTCGGGTTCGGCATGAGGCCCTTAGGACCAAGCACGCGGCCCAGACGGCCGACAACGCCCATCATGTCCGGAGTAGCGATAACTACGTCGAACTCGAAGAAGTTCTCCTTCTGGATGCGCTCCATCAGGTCCTCTGCGCCTACGATGTCTGCGCCGGCAGCCAGAGCCTCATCAGCCTTCGGGCCCTTCGCGAAAACAGCTACGCGAACGTTCTTGCCAGTGCCGTGCGGCAGAACGATAGCGCCGCGAACCTGCTGGTCAGCGTGACGGGAGTCAACGCCCAGCTTTACGTGCAGCTCGATGGTCTCATCGAACTTAGCCTTCGCGGTGGAAACAACGGTGGAAAGCGCTTCAGCCGGATCGTACTGCTTGGTGCGGTCGATCGTCTTTGCGCTGTCTACATACTTTTTACCTTTATGCACAATAAATCCTCCTTAAGTGGTTAAGCGGGAACTTGAATAACCCTCCCACTGTATGCGGCAGATAGCCGCAGCTTCGTACAACAAATAAAAACCGGAGATTACTCCTCGACGGTGATACCCATCGAACGGGCGGTGCCCGCGATCATGCTCATAGCAGCTTCCAGGGAAGCAGCGTTCAGGTCGGGCATCTTGGTCTCTGCGATCTTCTGGCAGTCAGCCTTGGACAGCTTTGCAACCTTGGTCTTGTTCGGTACAGCAGAACCGGACTCGATGCCGCAAGCCTTCTTGATCAGAACCGGCGCCGGAGGCGTCTTGGTAACGAAGCTGAACGAACGGTCAGCATAAACCGTAATGATAACCGGAATGATCATGCCGGCATCGTTCTTGGTGCGCTCGTTGAATTCCTTGGTGAAAGACATGATGTTTACACCGTGCTGGCCGAGAGCCGGACCTACCGGGGGAGCCGGGGTTGCCTTGCCTGCGGGAATCTGGAGCTTAATATAACCTACTACTTTCTGTGCCATGTTGAAAGGTTCCTCCTTCAAAAAATGTGGTGGCTGGCGAGTGTGCGTTTACACTCTCCCACTCTGGCAGAGAGCCTTTCTCTCTGCGTAAAGCACCTTGCGCGGTGCTGTTTCAGGCTGCGCGGAGCAGCCGGTAATCACTCGTCGAGTGTTTCGACCTGATCGAGCTCGAGCTCGACCGGGGTCTCGCGGCCGAACATGGAGACGGTAACGTCAACCTTGTTCTTATCCGGCTCGACCGACGATACTACGCCGATAAAGCCTGCCAAGGGGCCGTCGATAACGCGAACACTGTCGCCGGCGGCATAATTTACTTCGATCTCGCGCTTCTCAACGCCCATCGCGATGATCTCTTCCTCGGTCAGCGGGATCGGCTTGGAACCGCCCGACTTGTCCTGACCCAGAAAACCGGTACAGCCGCGCGTGTTGCGCACCAGATACCAGGTCTCGTCGGTCATGACCATCTTGACGAGAACGTAGCCCGGGTAGAGCTTGCGCTCAACCTCTCGGCTCTTGCCGTCCTTTACCTCGACGACCTTCTCGGTCGGGATGTTGACGGCGGTGATGAGATCGTGCAGACGGCGGTTTTCGACCGCCTTTTCAATCGAAGAGGCTACCTTGTTTTCGTAGCCGGAGTATGTGTGTACTACATACCATTTTGCAGCGTCTGCCATATTGCCTCCTTATTTAGGCGGCAGCGGTATGCGTAAGCAGCGTCTGGATGCCAAGACCGAATACGATATCAAGTACCCAGATGAAAATGCCGATGATGACGACGCTTGCCAGAACGACGAGCGTGTTATTGATCGTCTGCTCACGAGTGGGCCATACGATCTTGCGGCATTCGCTTTTCAGCTCGCGGAACCACTTGCCGATGCGTGCAAAGAGACCGGGTTTTTTCGCCTTGGTTTCTTCAGCCATGCAGCTACTTCCTTTCTCTTACTTCGTCTCGCGGTGCAGCGTGTGCTTACGGCAGAAACGGCAGTACTTCTTCATTTCCAGACGGTCCGGATCGTTCTTCTTGTTCTTCATTGTGTCATAGTTTCTCTGCTTGCACTCGGTGCAGGCCA
>OODB01000963.1_pt1 | contig 23517 bp, 20 predicted proteins | sample 1671721 | NCBI WGS metagenome assembly OODB01 (sample SAMN06348185, study PRJEB24527) | human gut metagenome | biome: human gut; feature: ankylosing spondylitis patient; material: feces | host: Homo sapiens | place: China | collected 2015-10
TATACCAGCAGCGCCCCGGCAGTGCTGGCTGCCGACGGCACGGTCACGCTGCCGACCTCCGGCGTGCAGACCGTGACGCTCACCGCCACGGTTACGGACACCGACGGCACGGTAAAGACGCGCGACTATACGCTCACGGTCTATTCGGCTGCGGCCGCCGCGGCCGAGGCGCGCCTTGCGCAGGCAGCGCAGACGCTGGGCAAAACGTTTGAGCCGGCCTACGGCAAGGATACGAACGCGGCCGACGCCCTTGCCGCGCTGCTGGCGTCCAAGGGCTACGACGATGTGACCGTCACGGTCAAGAAGGCAGACGGCTCCGCCAAGGAACTGACCATGCAGCGTGCCGTTGTCACGCAGAAGATGGCATGGGGCAAAATGCTGAATGATAAAATCGGCTACATCCGCATCGAGAATTTCCACGACGGCTGTGCCGATCAGTTTAAGACGGCGCTGCAGTCGCTGACCGACAGCGGCGCCGAGTCGCTTGTCATTGATGTGCGCCATAACGGCGGCGGCCGTGTCAAGGAGATGAGCGCGGCACTCGATCCGCTGCTCGGCGAGGGCACCATTATGACGCTGCGCATGAAAAACGGCTCGGAGACCGTTTACACCTCGGATGCAGACCGTATTGACCTGCCGATCGCGGTGCTCATTGACGACCAGAGCATTTCGGCGGCCGAGTTCTTCGCGGCGGCCTTGCAGGAATACGAGCGCGCGACGCTCGTCGGCACGCACACCACCGGCAAGGGCCGCGCCCAGCGCACCTATGTGCTCTCGGACGGCTCTGCGGTCAACCTGTCGGTCGAGGAATACTTTACGCCCAAGGGAAAGAGCCTCGCGGACACGGGCATCGCCCCCGACATCGAGACCGCGCTCACCGATGAGCAGACCGCGAACTTCTATTTTCTCGGGACGGACGGCGATCCGCAGCTTCAGCGCGCACTGAGCGAGGTGCAGAGTCTGAAAAACTAACCTGTAAAGCAGGGCAAAAGACAGTTTTTTCTGCCGAATATGTGGAAAATGCGTCTGCTGCCTTGACACATCGCGCGGCTTTACATATAATAAAATGTACTGTACAGTCCCTTTGGCAGCGTCTGCGCGCCGGAGGAGACTGATTATTGATGAATAAGAAGGGTTTGCAGATATGGCTAAAGAAATCAAGCTGACACAGGAAAGCCTGGACGCTTATAAGGAAGAACTCGAATACCTCAAGACCACCCGTGCTGACGAAGTCGCAGAGCAGCTCAAGGAAGCGCGCTCCTTCGGCGACCTTTCCGAGAACGCCGAGTACGATGAGGCGAAGAACGAGCAGGGTAAGCTTTACTCCCGCATCGCAGAGCTCGAGGAGATCATCAAGCTGGCGGTCGTCGTTACCGGCGATACCTATGCCGCAGACGAGGTCTCTCCCGGCTGCCGCTTTGTTGTAAAGGATCTGGAGTTCGACGAGGAGGAGGAATACCACTTCGTAGGCTCGCAGGAGGCTGACCCGATGGACGGCAAGATCTCGGACGAGTCCCCGTTCGGCAAGGCAATGCTCGGCAAGAAGGTCGGCACGGTCGTCGAGGTCGAGGCTCCGGCCGGCGTGATCAAGTACCAGATCGTCAAGATCGAAAAGTAAGCGCGGAAAAATTCCGTTTACAGGCGCGTTTCCTTAAAAACGCAGATAAATGATACAGAAAGATGGGGAAACTATGGCAGAACAGCATCAGGCGCAGGAGCAGCACGAGCAGACCGCAGAGGAGCTGCACGAGCTCAAGCGCATCCGACGCGAGAAGCTGGCCGAGCTGCAGGCTGCGGGCAACGACCCGTTCCAGCAGGTTCGCTTCGAGCGCGATCACTATACCAGCGACATCCACGAGCATTTTGACGAGCTCGAGGGCAAGACCGTCCGCCTCGCAGGCCGCATGATGAGCAAGCGCATCATGGGCAAGGCATCCTTCTCGGACATGACCGACCGCTACGGCCGTCTTCAGCTCTATATCAAGCGCGACAACGTCGGTGAGGACGTATACAAGGGCTACAAGAAGTTCGACATCGGCGACATCATCGGCATCGAGGGCGAGGTTTTCCGCACCCAGAAGGGCGAGATCTCGGTCGCTGTCACCGAGCTGACCCTGCTCGCCAAGAACCTCAATCCGCTGCCCGAGAAGTGGCACGGCCTGAAGGATACCGATATGCGCTATCGTCAGCGCTACGTTGACCTGATCGTAAATCCGGGTGTGCGCGACACGTTTGAGAAGCGTTCCGCCATCGTGCGCGAGATCCGCAACTTCATGGATTCCCGCGGCTTTATGGAGGTTGAGACCCCGTGCCTCAACACCATCCCGGGCGGCGCGGCTGCCCGTCCGTTCATCACCCATCACAATGCGCTCGACATCGATATGTACCTGCGCATCGCGACCGAGCTGCATCTCAAGCGTCTGATCGTCGGCGGTCTCGAGCGCGTGTACGAGATCGGCCGTATCTTCCGCAACGAGGGCATGGACACCCGTCACAACCCGGAATTCACCACCATCGAGCTGTATCAGGCCTACACCGACTATCAGGGCATGATGGACATCACCGAGGACATGGTCATCCATGTCTGCGAGAAGGTCCTCGGCAGCACCAAGGTCATGTATCAGGGCGTTGAGATCGACTTCTCCAAGGGCTGGAAGCGCATGACTATGGCCGAGGCGGTCAAGGAATATGCCGGCATCGACTTCATGGCTCTGTCTCCGGAGGAGGTGCTCGAGGCCGTTAAGGCGAAGGGTCTCGAGATCGAGAAGGGCAAGGAGAGCTGGGGCGACCTGATGAGCCTGTGCTACGACGAGTACGTCGAGGCAAACCTCATGCAGCCGACCTTCATCACCGATTATCCGGTCGAGATCTCTCCGCTGGCAAAGCGCAAGCCGTCTGATCCGCGTCTGACCGAGCGCTTCGAGTGCTTCGTTTACGGCCGCGAGCTGTGCAACGCATTCTCCGAGCTGAACGACCCGATCGACCAGAAGGGCCGCTTCGAGCGTCAGGTCGCGCTGCGCGCCGCAGGCGACGAGGAAGCCGGCATGATGGACGAGGATTTCATCAACGCGCTGGAATACGGTATGCCTCCCACGGGCGGCATGGGCATGGGCATCGACCGTCTGGTTATGTTCCTGACCGACAGCGCATCCATTCGCGATGTCCTGCTGTTCCCGACCATGAAGCCGCTGGACTAATGGAATACGGAAAGCCTGAGGAGCTGCCAGTCTGCTGCTCAGGCTTTTGCCATATTAGATAAAGAGGCGTATCATGCAAAACATTTTTCCGATGCAACGGGGTCATCGACGGGCTGCGCGCCCCGGACGCACCATTTTACTTGGTTTTCTATTTGTCATCCTGTTCGGTGCCTGCCTGCTGCATCTCCCAATTGCGGCGCGGGATCACAGCGTGACAGCGTTTGTTGACTGCTTGTTTACTGCGACAAGCGCAACCTGTGTGACAGGGCTTGTTGTGGTAGATACGTGGCAGCACTGGACGGTATTCGGACAGATTGTTGTTTTAGGTTTGATTCAAATCGGCGGCTTGGGCGTTATGTCGGTGACGGCATTGGTGTCCTTCTTTATGGGACGGACGATTACTATGCGGGAACGATTGGAAATGTCTGCGTCGCTCAGTCTGGATGATATATCGGGAACTGTCCGCTTGATGCGGGAAGTGATGCTGTTTACGGCCGCAATAGAATTGGCGGGAACCGTTTTGCTTTCCATTCGGTTTATTCCGCAGTTCGGCGTTCCGGAGGGCTTGTGGAAGGCGTTCTTTCACGCGGTCTCCGCGTTTTGCAATGCAGGCTTTGATTTGATGGGACAGAGAGAGGCATTCTCTAATCTGAGCGATTACGCGCAAGACCCGCTCGTCAATCTCGTGATTGTTGCATTGATTGTCATGGGCGGATTGGGTTTTCTCGTCTGGCGCGATTTGAGCGCCAACCGCAAATGGAATTGCCTGTCCGTGCACACGCGTTTGGTTCTGATTATGACGGCATTGCTCTTGATTGGCGGTACCTTGGCAATATTTGTACTGGAATACAGCAATCCGCAGACATTGGGGAATATGCCGGTCGGCAATCGTGTGCTGGCATCACTGTTTCAGGCAACAACCTGCCGAACTGCCGGATTTAATACCATTGATCAGGGGGCTCTGCGCAGCGGTACCGCTGTCATCTGTATTTTGCTGATGTTTGTCGGCGGGTCCTCGGGTTCCACGGCGGGCGGCATCAAGACGACTTCTGTTGCGGTGCTGATATTGGCGGCGTGGAGCGTGCTGCGCAGCAGACGGGATATCACAGTCTTTCACAGACGGATTGAAGAACGATTGGTTATGCAGGCCGTCGCGTTGGTGATGGCTGCCCTGGGCTTGATTTTGACGGGAAGCTTTATCTTGTACACGGCGGATAATGTCTCTGTGGGACGCGCCTTGTATGAGACGGTTTCCGCTTTCAGCACAACAGGACTGTCGGAAAATTTAACACCGACGTTGGGTGTGATATCCAAATGCTGGTTGATTTTGGAAATGTATTTGGGACGCATCGGCATTCTGACATTGGGAGCTGCTGTGTTTACGCGGCGTATCTTTGAGCCGAAAATCCGGTATCCGGAAAGCAAAGTCATCGTAGGATAAGGAGTTCACATGAAATCATTTGTTGTCATTGGTTTGGGTAGATTTGGAACCGCTGTGGCGGAAGAATTGTATGCGCTGGGACATGAGGTGCTGGCTATTGACCGAAAAGAAGGCTGCGCACAGCGCGTGTCAGAGATAGTCACTCATACGATTATCGCCGATGCCAAAGACGAATCCGTGCTGCAGTCCATTGGAGTGCGCAATTTTGACGGTGTGATTATCTGTATGACAGATATTGAGGACAGCGTGATGATTGCTCTGATGCTCAAGGATATGGGAGCGAAGTATATCATTGCAAAATCGCAGTCAAAGCAGCACTCGCGGATGCTGGAGTTAATTGGCGTGGATCGTGTCGTTTTTCCGGAGCAGGATATGGGCGTGCGGCTGGCACAGACGATTTCGTCCCGCCGCGCGCTGGATTTTATCGAACTGTCACCGGAGTATGCTATCGTGGAGCTGCCGTTGCCGAGTGTATGGCAGAATAAGACGCTGGCGGAAATTGGAGCGAGAAAACAGTTTGGAATCAATGTATTGGCGGTTCGCCGCGGGGAAAAGGAAATCTGTGTTTCTCCGCAAGCGGAATTTTTGCTGAAACATAAAGATGTTTTGATTGTTGTGGGAAAAAATCAAAATATTCGGAAATTGGAGAAACTGCCATGAGTATACGAATAGAAAGCCGCGAAAATTCTCTGGTCAAGCGGCTTGTTCGCCTGTCCAATGACCGGAAGTTCCGCAAAGAGATGCAGGAAATGGTCTGCGAAGGCGAAAAAATGCTGGGAGAAGCGCTGTCCAGCGGCATGGACATCCATGATATTCTCGTTGCAGAGGATGCAGAATTGGACACAGAGCTGCTGCGGCAAGCGGAAGGACAGGGCGCAAAGCTGTATATCTGCCCGTCCAGCCTGCTGGGTAAGGTGTCCAACGTCAAAACGCCGCAGGGCGTGGTGTTTTCCTGCGAGAGACCGGTGGCAGAGCTGCGCGTTTTGCAGGACGCCAAGCGTCTGATGGTGCTGGAGGGCTTGCAGGACCCAGGGAATCTGGGAACCATTATCCGCACGGCAGATGCATTTGCCTTGGACGGCATCATTTTGTGCGAGGGGTGCGTCGACCCGACCTCTCCGAAAGTCGTTCGCGCGACGATGGGCGCGGCGTTCCGCATGCCAATTGCGGCGGCGCCGTTGGAACAAACCGTGGCATTTTTGCGTGAGCAGAATATGCCGCTGTATGCAGCAGCACTCAGCGAGAGCAGTGTGCCGTTGACGCATGTTGATTTGACCCGCGCCGCTGTCATGATTGGAAATGAGGGACGCGGTATTACAAAAAAAGCGGCTGTTCTGTGCACCCAGCAGATCATCATTCCGATGGACGGCCGTGCAGAATCGCTCAATGCATCGGTTGCTGCATCAATTATCATGTATGAGATGAGCAGAAAGGTCTGATGGCTGATGACGAATGGGATCTATTGGCTGTGGCTGGCAACGCGACCGCGATGCAGCGCGCGATTTTGCGGGCATCTGCTCGAGCGATTCGGCTCTCCGGAAGCGATTTGGCGTGCGGAGCAGCAGGAGTTTGAGGACATTCCACGGCTCAACAAGGTAAAAATGGATTCGCTGATGGAAAAAGATTTGACGGTCGCGCAGCACATCGAGGAGACGTGCCGGAAGCAGGACATTCAAATCGTGACATTGAAAGATGAAAGATATCCGCAGCTGCTGCGCGAGATTCCGGATCCGCCGCTCGTGCTGTATGTGCGCGGCACCTTGCCGGATTTTACAGACAGAGTGTCTGTCTCCATTGTCGGCACGCGGAAGTGTACCCGATACGGCAAGCAGGCGGCGTGGCATTTCGCGGGCAACCTTGCCCAGCGCGGCGTCATTATCGTGTCGGGTATGGCGATTGGCATTGATGGAACCGCCAATCGTGCGGCGATTGAAGCGGGCGGAGAGACCGTTGCTGTGCTCGGCTGTGGTGTCGATGTATGCTATCCGGGGCAGCACAAACAGCTGATGGATGATATTATGCAGCACGGTGCGGTCATCAGCGAATATCCGCCTGGCACAGAGCCGAAGGGAACACATTTTCCCGTGCGCAACCGCATTATAACCGGCTTGGGAAAGGGCACACTGATTGTAGAGGCACCGAAAAAATCCGGCGCGCTGATTTCGGCGGATTTGGCGCTGGAACAGGGGCGCGATGTGTTTGCCGTGCCGGGAGATATCAATCGGCCGTCCAGCGCGGGATGCAATGCACGCATTCGGCAGGGCGCTGCGGAATTGGTACAGGAACCGGCGGATATTTTGGCGCAGTATCAACTGACGGACAGCCGCATACAGCGCAAGCTGCAGCCGGTAAAACAGGCATCCATACAGGAGATGCCGGGAGAGAAAGAGAGAAAAAAGCTCCTGCGGCGGCTGGAAGGCTCCGAGGAGGAGCGCACAGTTTGGTGCGCCGTGCATGACGGACAGGAAACCGTCGATGCAATTGTAGAGAAAACCGGTCTGCCCGCCGCCAGCGTGCTGACGGCACTGACCATGCTGGAAGTCGGGCAATATGTCGCCGCGACCGAGAGCGGGTATCAGGCGGCAGCCGATGTAGAATTATAGAAAGCAATCACCATTGATCGAATAGATTGGAGAACCGTCTGCCGGCATCGGCAGCGGCACAGGAGGAAAGACAGATATGTCAAAACTTGTCATCGTGGAGTCTCCGGCGAAGGCAAAGACCATCGGAAAGTACCTCGGTACCGACTATGTGGTAAAGGCTTCGATGGGACATCTGCGGGATTTGCCGAAAAAAAAGATGAGTGTGGACATCGAGCATGATTTTAAGCCGGTGTACATGCCGATTGAAGGCAAGGAAAAACTGATTGAAGAATTGCGCGAAGATATCGACAACAGCGATTTCGTCTATCTCGCAACCGACCCGGACCGAGAGGGCGAAGCCATTTCCTGGCACTTAAAAGAGCTGTTTCACCTGAGCGATTCGTTCAGCAAACGCGTCACATTCAATGAAATTACCAAACACGCCGTGCAGGACGGCATTGCACACCCACGCGATATTGATTTGGATTTGGTCGATGCCCAGCAGGCACGCCGTATTTTGGATCGCATCGTGGGCTATGAGCTGTCGCCGTTTTTGTGGCGAAAGGTCAAGCGCGGTCTGTCCGCCGGCCGTGTGCAGTCGGTTGCAACGCGCATGGTTGTGGATAGAGAGATGGAAATCCGTGCCTTTGTGCCGGAGGAATATTGGTCTCTTGAAGCAGAGCTGAAAACGCAGGAAGGCGGCATGTTTACCGCTTCATTCTACGGCGATGCGACGGGCAAGGTCGAACTGAAAACCGAAGAACAGACCATGCACATCGTAGAAGCGGTAACCGGCAAGGCGTTTACCGTCGGCAAGGTCAAGCGCGGCAAAAAACGCAAAAGACCGGCGCCGCCGTTTATCACCTCTACGCTGCAGCAGGAAGCCAGCCGCAAGCTGAGCTTTGTGCCGCGCCGCACGATGGCGATTGCCCAGCAGCTGTATGAAGGCATTGAGATCGGCGAGCAGGGCTTGACCGGTTTGTTTACCTACATGCGTACCGACTCCCTGCGACTGTCCGAGGAGGCACAGACCGCGGCAAAGGAATACATTCTCGGCCGGTACGGCGCAGACTATTATCCGGAAAAGACACGGACGTTTCGCGCCAAGAGCAATGCGCAGGACGCGCATGAGGCCATTCGCCCGACCAATGTACAGCTGATTCCGGACGAAATCAAGGACTATCTGACGCCGGAACAGTACAAGCTGTATAAGCTGATCTGGAGCCGCTTTGTTGCCTGCCAGATGGCGGATGCCATCATGGATACCGTATCGTCTGATATTGTCTCAGAGGGCTATATTTTCCGCGCAAGCGGCTATAAAGTGGCATTCCCGGGCTTTACGGCGGTATATGAGGAGTCCACAGACGATGCCAAGGCATCGGATATGACTTCAGGCAAGCCGCTGCCGAACTTTGATGAGGGCGACAGCTTACAGTGCAGCAAGCTGACACCGGCACAGCATTTCACCCAGCCGCCGGCACGATATACTGAGGCATCGCTCATCAAGGCGATGGAAGAAAAGGGTATCGGCAGACCGTCTACCTATGCGCCGACCATTTCGACGATTTTGGAACGCGATTATGTGGCGAAGGAAGGCAGAAGCCTCAAGCCGACGCCGCTCGGCGAGGGCGTCACCGAGCTGCTGGTCGATAAATTCAAGTCGATTTCGGATTTGGAATTTACCGCGCACATGGAAGAAGAGCTGGATGAAGTTGAAAATGGAAAAATCAGCTATGTAGAGGTTCTGCGTCGGTTTTATGACGGATTTGAAGCGGCGCTGCAGCAGGCAGAGAAGGATCTCGAAGGACAGCGCATCAAAATCAAAGACGAAGTGACCGATGAAATCTGCGAAAAGTGCGGCAAGCACATGGTTATCAAATCCGGCAGATTCGGCAAGTTTTTGGCGTGCTCCGGATATCCGGACTGCAAAAACACCAAGAATATTGCCATCAAGACCGGTGTGAACTGTCCGAAATGCGGCGGCAATATCGTTGAGCTGAAATCCAAGCGCGGATTCCCGTTTTTGGGCTGCGACAATTATCCGGAATGCACGTTTATGACGTGGGATAAGGTGACGAAAAAGCAGTGCCCGCAGTGCGGCTCCACGCTGTTCCGCCATTATGACCGCGAGACCGGTGAGGCACATTTCGTGTGCTACAAGGAAGGCTGCGGCTACAAGGAGTTCATCAGCAAGCGCACCCCGCGCAAGACCAAGGCGCAGAAGGAAGCGGAGGCAAAGGCGGCAGCAGAGGCAGCAGGCGAGAATCCGGAGACCGCTGAGGCAGAGGACAAGCCAAAGAAAACGACCAAGAAATCCGCGGCGAAAAAGACCACTGCCAAGAAAACAACGAAAAAAACAACGACGAAGAAAACGACAGCCAAAAAGACAACCAAGAAAACGACCAAGAAGGCGGAGGACGGCGAACAGGCGCCAAAAAAGCGCGTGACACGCAAGAAAAAGACCGAAGCTACGGAGGAACCAGTTGATGCATAATGCCATTGTGATCGGCGCAGGCCTTGCGGGCAGCGAAGCTGCTTGGCAGCTGGCACAGCGCGGTATCCATGTGGATCTGTACGAAATGAAGCCGGTTAAAATGACACCGGCGCACCACAGCAGCGCGTTTGCGGAGCTTTGCTGCTCCAATTCGCTGCGCGGTGCAGAAATCTGCACGGCGCCGGGACTGCTCAAGGAAGAGCTGCGCCGCGCAGGCAGCTTGATTATCTCTTGTGCCGATGCGACGCGCGTAGAAGCGGGCGGCGCACTTGCGGTTGACCGAGAGGCATTTGCCAATCTGGTCACGGAAAAAGTCAAAAACCATCCGAACATTACGGTTCATGAAGGTGAAGTGACAGAAATTCCCGCAGAGGGACATGTCATCGTGGCAACCGGCCCGCTGACCTCAGACGCTCTGTTTGAGAGCATTCACAACAAACTCGGCGCACATGAATACCTGCATTTTTATGATGCGGCGGCACCGATTGTCAGCTTTGAATCGGTGGATATGGACAGTGCCTATTTTGCGTCCCGCTATGACAAGGGCACGGCGGATTACATCAACTGTCCGATGAACAGAGAGCAGTACGATGCATTCTGGGAGGCGCTGTGTGAGGCGGAACAGGCACCGGTGCACGGCTTTGAGGACAAGAAGGTATTTGAGGGCTGCATGCCGGTGGAAGTGATGGGACGCCGCGGACACGATACGCTGCTGTACGGTCCGCTCAAGCCGGTCGGTCTGCGCGATCCGCACACCGGAGAGACGCCGTATGCCGTTGTACAGCTGCGCCGCGACAATGCGGCGGGCTCGCTGTATAATCTTGTCGGTTTTCAGACGCATCTGAAGTTTCCGGAGCAGAAGCGCGTATTCTCGATGATTCCGGCGCTGAAAAATGCGGAATTTGTGCGCTATGGCGTCATGCACCGCAATACATTTATGGATTCTCCACGATTGCTGGACAACCACTATCGGCTCAAGGCAGAGCCGCGCATTCGCTTTGCCGGACAGATGACCGGCGTAGAGGGCTACATCGAGTCCGCAGCATCCGGTTTTGAAACCGGTTTGAATCTGGCACGCGAGCTGCTGGGACTGGAGCCGATTGAATTTTCCGATCTGACGGCAATCGGCGCGCTGGGGCTGTACATTTCCAATGAGGCGAATGCGAAGTTCCAGCCGATGAACATCAATTTCGGCATCATTCAGCCGCTTGGCTATCGCGTCAAGGGCAAGCGGGAAAAGAATACCCAGATTGCTCAGCGTGCGCTGGAGCATCTGGACACACTGTTGGATGCCGTACAGGAGGGAAAGGAGACGCTTTCGTGAAAATCATCATTGATGCTATGAGCGGTGACAACGCACCGCAGGCACAGGTTTCCGGCTGCGTGCAGGCGGCCAAGGAATTTGGACAGGAGTATATTCTGGTCGGACAGGAAGCGGTTCTCCGCGATCTGCTGGCAAAGGAGCAGGCGGAAAATCTGCCGATTACCATTCATGACGCACAGGAAATCATTGATATGCACGATGATCCGGCGACGGCTGTTCGCCGCAAAAAAGATGCGTCGATGTCGGTGGCGCTGCGCATGATCAAGGACGGCGAGGCGGATGCCATGATTTCGGCGGGCAATACCGGCGCGCTGCTGTCCGGCGCAACGCTGGTCACCAAGCGCATTCGCGGCATCCGCCGCGCGGCACTGCCGACGCAGCTGCCGTGCAAGGGTGGCCATGTGCTGCTCATTGATTCCGGCGCAAATGTCGAATGCACGGAAGAATATCTGCTGCAGTTTGCTTTTATGGGCAGCTTCTATATGGAAAAGGTTATGGGTGTCAAGAATCCGCGCGTCGGTCTGGTCAACAACGGCGCAGAGGACACCAAGGGCGACCCGCTGCGTAAGGCGGCATATGATGTGCTCAAGGCGGCGGGCGATGCCGGTCGCATCAATTTTATCGGCAACGTAGAGGGAAGCGATATCCCGAACGGTGCGTGTGACGTAGCTGTGACGGACGGCTTTACCGGCAACATTTTGCTCAAGACGGTGGAAGGCGTGGCAGGCTTTCTGATGGGTACGCTCAAGGATGTGTTCCTGACCAGCGCACGCACCAAGCTTGCGTATCTGCTCGTCAAGCCGGCGATGGGCGGGCTCAAGAAAATGATGTCCTCGAAGGAAGTCGGCGGCGCGCCGTTCCTCGGCATTTCCAAGCCGGTATTTAAGGCGCACGGCTCGTCGGACGCTTATGCCATTCGCTCGGCGGTCAAACAGGCAATTGCCTATGTAAATGCCGATGTTGTCGGAGAAATTCAGCGCAATATTGATAATATGACCTTGTGACGGCATTTCCCTATTGACAGCAGGGCGCGCGGCACATATGATAAGAAGAGTATGGCGATGCCCTGCGTGAGAAAAGAACAAGGGAGGTGAGCGTATATGGTATTCGAGAAGGTATGTAAGATTCTGGCAGACCAGTTCGGTGTGGCGGAAAATTCCCTGAATATGGACACTGCGTTCATTGAGGACCTCGGAGCAGATTCTCTGGATCTGGTCGAGCTGATGATGAGTATCGAAGAAGAGTTCGACATCGGTGAAATCGACGAGGCAGAAGCTGCCAGCATGAAGACGATTGGCGATCTGGTTCGCCGCATCGGTGAGGATGACTAAAGAACGTATGCCCTTCCTCGCTCGGAGGAAGGGCATTTATCCCATTATGATAACGAAAGGAGCGAAATCAATGGAAAAAGATGAATTGATTTATCAATTTCACGACACAGGACTGCTGACGACGGCAATGACGCATTCTTCATATGCCAATGAACATCGCGATCAGCATATCCAAAACAACGAACGCCTGGAGTTTCTTGGCGATTCCATACTGGGTCTGGTATCGGCAGATTATGTATTTCACCGTTACCCGCATGTACCGGAGGGACAGCTGACCAAGCTGCGCGCTGCGGTGGTATGTGAGCAAACACTGTATGAGGTCGCCAAGGAACTTGGGCTGGATCATTTGCTGCGGCTCGGCCGCGGCGAAGAAAACGGCGGCGGACGCAAGCGCCCGTCCATTCTTGCAGACTCTGTGGAAGCGCTGATTGGTGCCATTTATCTGGACGGCGGTTTGGAAGCGGCGCGCACGTTTATTCTGTCCTTCTTGGAGGCAAAGATTGATTTGGCAGAGCAGGGCGGCGCATTCCGCGATTACAAGACCGCGCTGCAGGAAATTGTGCAGAAAAACCGTCAGGAAACGCTGAGCTATCAGCTGAGCGGCGAGAGCGGTCCGGACCATGATAAGCGGTTTACCGTGCAGGTTCTGCTCAACAGCAATGTTTTTGCAGAGGGCACGGGACACAGCAAGAAGGAAGCCGAGCAGATGGCGGCAAAGGCTGCTCTGCAGCTCATGGGAGAAGTCAAGTAATGGCGTCTATTGTGCCAATTTTTGTCCCGCATGCGGGCTGTCCGTGTCAGTGCGTCTTTTGCAATCAGCGAACGATTGCGGGACAAAAGCAGCGCATGACACCGGCACAGGCGCGCGGGATTTTACAACACGCACATGCCATTCTGCCTGCGGGAAATATCCCGCAGGCAGCTTTTTATGGCGGCAGCTTTACGGCGATTCCCGTGGAACAACAGGAGGAGCTGCTCGCCGTCACGGATGAATTTTTTGCGGCGGGAAAGATTTCTTCTGTTCGCATCTCTACACGGCCGGATGCGATAGACGAAGAAATTTTATCGCGCATGCAGCGACATCATGTGACTGTGATTGAGCTGGGCGCACAGTCCATGGATGACACGGTGCTGCAAAATGCCCGCCGCGGACACACGGCGGTGGATACAGCGCGCGCCGCATCGCTGATTCAGCAGGCGGGTATTTCTCTGATTTTACAGACGATGGCGGGGCTTCCGGGAGATACGCGGGAGACGGTTCGATACACGGCGCAGTGCATTGCGGCGCTCAAGCCGGATGGGGTGCGCATTTATCCGGTTGCTGTTTTGCCGAACACGCCGCTGTATGACGACTGGCAGGCGGGACGCTATCAGCCGCTGGATGTGGAGACTGCCGCGGTCTGATGCGCGGATATGCTGGAGATTTTTGAGCGGGAACACATTCCGGTCATTCGCGTCGGGCTAAACCCGACCGAGGAGCTGGACAGCACGGTTGCGGCAGGTGCCTATCATCCGGCGATGGGAGAGCTGGCGTATGGAGAACTGTGGTATCGCAGGCTGCGCCGGCACATCCAAATGACAGGCGAACGGACGATTGCTGTTGCGCCGCGCGAGCTGTCGCGGGCGATCGGACACAAGAAAAGAAATCTTCTTCGGCTGCGGGAGCAGTTTGGCGCCGTGCACATCGTTGCGCAATAGAAATCCTGCACAACATATAGACAGAAACACGGTACGATGCCGTGTTTCTTTTTTTGCGCTGACATTGCATTGACAGGCAAAACATGGTATGCTATAAAATAGAATTTATATCGGCAAGTGCCGGTGAAATGAGGTATAAGAGGTAGCTGCGTGTATTTAAAATCACTGGAATTACAGGGCTTTAAGTCGTTTCCGGACAAGACAACCATTCGGTTTTCTGACGGCATGACGGCGATTGTCGGCCCGAATGGAAGCGGAAAATCAAATATTTCTGATGCAATCCGTTGGGTGCTGGGAGAACAGTCTACCAAGAGCCTGCGCGGTGCAAAAATGGAAGATGTGGTGTTTGGCGGCACGGCGCGGCGCGGTGCCATGGGCGCGGCGCAGGTCACGCTGATTCTGGACAACTCTGTTGGACAATTTCCGGTCGAGGCGGCGGAGGTCATGGTCACCCGCAAATATTTCCGTTCCGGTGAGAGCGAATATTACTTGAATCGGAAACGCGTGCGTCTGCGCGATATTCGCGATGTGTTCATGGATACCGGTTTGGGACATGACGGCTATTCCATCATTGGACAGGGCCGTATTGATGAGATTTTGTCGACAAAAAGCACGGATCGCCGAGAAGTCTTTGAAGAAGCGGCAGGCGTGACGCGATTCCGCACCCGCAAAGAAGAAGCGGAGCGAAAACTGGATCAGACAGCGGAAAATCTGGTGCGCATCCGTGATATTTGGAATGAATTGGATGCGCGTTCCGGCCCGCTGGAAAAACAGGCGCAGAGCGCCAAAAAATATATGGAGCTGCGCGATGCGCTGCGGCTGCATGAGATTTCTCTGTGGCTGGATACGCTGGACGGCATGCAGGACGCGAAAAAGAACAGCGATGCCGCGCGCATTGAAGCGGAGCAAAAGCTGGAAGCCGTGCGGGAACAGCAAAAGCAGCAGTATGCGCGTTCCGAGCAGCTGTCCGAGCAGATGCGGCAGTCGGACATTCAGACCGAACAGCTGCAAGTGCAGCTGGCACGCGAAGAAGAACAGGCGGGCGAGCTTTCGCGTCAGATGGCTCGCAGAGAGCCGCCGCAATGCCGCCGAAAACATCGGCTTGGCAAAGGGACAGCTGGAAGCACAGCAGGAGCAGAGCAGTGCGCTGCTTGTGCAGCTGCAGGCGCGTCAGCAGAGACTGACCGACTTGCAGCAGCAAATACACAGCAAAAACGATGCATATACGCAAAAACAGACGGAAATACAACAATTGACACAGCGCATGGACGGCGGACAGCAGGAAACACAAAAACTGCGTCTGCATGCGGACGAGGTTGGAGAACAGCTGTTTGCCGTGCAGGCGGATGTTCGTGCCGTACAGGCGCAATTGGAATCGCTGCATCAGCGGGAACGGCATGTCGGAGATGACGTGCGCAGTGCGCAGCAGCGAACCGGACAAGAGCAGCAGGCACAGCAGTCCATGCAGGATGAGCTGGAGCATCTGCGCCGCAGCATCAAACAGGCGGAGTTAGAGCATAAAACGCGTCATGACGCCGCACAGGAAGCGGGCTTGGCGCTGCACGCCGCGCGCAATGCGCACCAAAAGCTCAAATCCGAACTGACAGACAGTGAAAACCGTGTGCGGATGCTGACCGAGCTGCAGCGCGACTATGAAGGATTTTCGCGCGCAGTCAAGCTGGTTATGAATCAGGCGTCCAGCGGCGCCCTCAAGGGCGTGCGTGGGCCGCTGTCCTCACTCATCCATGTGTCGGATCGCTATGTCATAGCGGTGGAAACGGCGCTGGGTGCAGCTGCTGCCAATATCATTGTCGAGTGTGCGGAAGACGGTAAAAAAGCCATTCAAATGCTCAAGCGCCGTGACGGCGGCCGCGCGACATTTTTGCCGATGGACACGATTCGTCCGCAGTCGCTGCGCGAAACCGGATTGGAACATCAGGCGGGCTTTTGCGGCGTGGCGGCGGATCTGGTCGAATGTGAAGCGGATTACCGCGACATTGTGGACAATGCTCTCGGCAGAACCGTTGTGGCGGAGGATATGGACTGTGCGTTGGCAATTGCCAGACAGTACCGCAACCGCTTCCGCATTGTCACACGCGATGGGCAGCTCATCAACGCGGGCGGCTCCATGACGGGCGGCTCTGCGGGCAGATCGTCGGGTATTCTGTCGCGCGCCAATCAGCTGGAGCAATGGCAGGAGAAAGTCCGTGTGCAGCGCAAAAAGCTGCAGGAAATCTCCGAGCAGGGCAGAGATTTGGCAGACCGCGTGCGCGACGCGGAACAGGAGACCGAACAAACTGCGGTTCAGCTGCGGGAATTGCAGCAGAAGCTTGCGGCGCTCTCCGCACAGACCAAACAGCATCAGCTGCTGTTGGACAGCGTGCGGCAGACCGAACAGCAGTTCCGCGCCGAGCAGGAGACTGCCGGAAAGCAAAAGCAGCAATTGCAGGATCAATTGGAAGCGCTGCAATTGCAGACAGAGCAATTGGAACAGCAGCGCGGACAAGCACTCGAAGATTTGGCCAAGGCTGCCGGACAAGCGCAGGAGACCGAACAGCAGATGGCCGTGCTGACACGCGACGCCTCGCAGCTGTATACGCAGCTGGCGCAGGCACAGACCGAATGTGATACGGTCAAGCAGGCGCTGGACGATTTGCAGCAGATGGCGGATACAACCCGCCAGACGGCAGCCGATCACAAGCGCCGCATTGCGGAATACGAACAGACCATTGTGCAGGCGGATGCCCAGCGCACCCAGCTGGAACAGGCGAGCGAACAAAGCGGACTGCGCACCGGTCAGCTGCGCGTGCAGCTGCAGGAGTGCGGACAAAACCGCATGCGGCTGGAGAAAAATAAAACAGAGACAGAAAAACAGGCGCGAGAAATCGGAAATGAAATCGTGTCGTTGGAACGCCGGCACGCGGAAGCGGAGGCGGACGCCCATCGAATCCACAGCGAAGAACAGCAGATTCTGGATAAAATGTGGGAAAACTACGAGCTGACGCCGACGGCGGCGCGTCCGATGGCACATGAGATAGCCGACCGGCAGGAAGAAGAAAAGACGGCGGCATCGCTGCGTCGCTCTATCAAATCGCTGGGTCCGGTTAATCTCGCCGCCATTGAGGAGTTTTCCGAACTGAGCGAGAGATTGGTGTTTCTGACCGAACAGAAGGACGATTTGGAACAGGCGGAGCGTGAACTGCGCGGCATCATTGAAAAGCTGACCGAGCAGATGAAGGAAATCTTCGCGGCATCGTTTGCCCAGCTCAATCGGTATTTCGGCGAAACGTTTCAGGAAATTTTCGGCGGCGGCAGTGCGGAGCTTGCACTGGAGGATGAAAATGACATTCTTGGCTGCGGCATTGAAATTCGTGTCACGCCGCCGGGAAAAACACTCAAAAACTTGTCGCTGCTGTCAGGCGGCGAAAAGGCGTTTGTTGCAATTGCGCTGTACTTTGCCATTTTGAAGGTTCGTCCGACACCGTTCTGCGTGCTGGATGAGATTGAGGCGGCGCTGGATGATGTCAATGTCACACGGTTTGCGCAGTATTTGCACCGATTGTCCGACAAGACGCAGTTCATCGTCATCACACACCGCCGCGGCACAATGGAAGAAGCCAATATGCTGTACGGTGTCACGATGCAGGAACGCGGTGTTTCCAAGCTGCTCATGCTCAATATCGAAGATGTCGAAAAAGAAATGGACATGGAGATTAAATAAAAGGGGATAGAAAAAATCATGGATCGAATTGCAGTTTTAATTCCGTGTTATAACGAGAGTCAGACGATTACAAAGGTTGTCACGGACTTCCGCAAGACGCTTCCGGAAGCGGTTATTTATGTATACGACAACAATTCTACGGACGGAACCGATGAGCTGGCGCGCAAGGCGGGCGCAGTGGTTCGATACGAATACCAGCAGGGCAAGGGCAATGTCGTGCGCCGCATGTTTCAGGAAGTAGAAGCAGACTGCTATATCATGGTGGACGGCGATGACACGTATCCGGCTGTGCATGCGCGCGAGATGGCGGATAAAGTCCTGCAGCACAATGCGGATATGGTTGTGGGTGACCGCTTGTCCTCCACATATTTTACCGAAAATAAGCGCCGCTTTCACAATTCCGGCAATACGTTCGTGCGCAAATCCATCAACTGGCTGTTTCACAACAGCATCAAGGACATTATGACGGGATACCGCGCGTTCAGCTATCGCTTTGTCAAGACGTTTCCGGTGCTCTCGCACGGGTTTGAGATTGAAACCGAGATGAGCATTCATGCGGTGGATAAAAACTTGGCGGTGGAAAACGTCATTATTGACTATCAGGATCGGCCGGAGGGCAGCGAATCCAAGCTCAATACGGTGTCGGACGGCATGAAGGTGCTGCGCACGATTGCGCGGCTGTTCCGCTGCTACCAGCCGCAGAAGTTCTTTGGCGCAATTGCGGCACTGTTGCTCATCATCAGCCTGCTGTTTTTCGTTCCGATTTTGTGCACCTATTTTGCAGACGGCTTGGTTCCGCGTTTTCCGACGCTGGTTGTGTGCGGATTTACCGCGCTGGCTGCCGTACAGTGCTTTTTTGCAGGCATGCAGCTGCAGAACATTGTGCAGAAAAACAAGCAGGATTTTGAAATGCAGCTGCAGCACGCGATGAAGGAGCAGAGAGAAGCACATGAAGAAACTCATTGATCAAATCATGCGCTTCGGCATTGTCGGCGTTCTGGCGTTTTTTATTGATTATGGCGTCATGGTTGCGCTGACCGAGCTGTTCGGCGTTTATTATCTGCTGTCTGCGTGCATTTCGTTCACGGTTTCGGTTATCTTTAATTATGTATGCAGCATGAAATTTGTGTTCACACGCCGAGAGGACATCAGCCGCGCGCGGGAGTTTGTGACGTTCGTGCTGCTCAGCATCATCGGACTGCTCATCAACGAAGCCATGATGTGGCTGGGTGTCAGCGTTTTGGGCATCTTCTATATGGTGACAAAGATTTTCGCAACTGCTGTCGTGATGGTCTGGAATTTCGTTTCGAGAAAGATCTGGCTGGAAAAAAAGGAACGGTGACCGCATGGAAAAAAAGACACAGAAAAAATTGCTGTGGCCGCTAGTCATTGCGGCACTCATGTTCGGTGCAATGATTGCGCTCGGACGAAAAATTCACTTTGCGGGCAATGTCCATCTGAGCTATACGATGAACACGTTTGACGACTTTGTATGGACGGATCTCGTTGTGTTCGCACTGGCGGCGGTCGGTACGTTTGTGCTGCTGCTCGTGCTGGACGCACTGTACGATCGGATTGCCAGACCGGCAGACAACAAAGCATTTAACAAAAAATTGTTTATTATCTGCTTTGTCGTGCTGTGCTTGTGCTGGCTGCCGTTTTTCCTAAAAGATTTCCCGGGAACCGTTGTGGGAGATTCATTTCATTCCGTCAATCAGGGACTCGGCGTCAAGCGAATCGGCAACCATTTTTTGGTGTTCTACACGCTGTTTGTGGCGATTTTTTTGCGAATCGGCGCGGCGTTCGGCAGCATCATGCTCGGCGTGTTCTTGTATTCGCTGACGCAGTATCTTGTTATGGCGGCCGTGTACGCACGGTTTTTGACATGGCTGGACAGCAAGGGCGTCAAGCGCTGGTATCTTGTTTTGGCGCTGGCATTCTTTGCCATTCCACAGTCGTTTGCGATGTATGCGGTCATTATGTGGAAAGATCCGCTGTTTACGGCGTTTTTGCTGTTTCTCACGATGATGCTGTTTGACGCGGTGCAATCGCGCGGGGCGCTGTTTCAGGATAAGAAATTTGTGGTCAAATGGGTGCTGCTGCTGCTCGGCACGATTTTCTTCCGCAACAACGGCTTGTATATCGTCATCGGTATTTTTGTCCTGCTGCTGTTTGCCTATCGAAAGCAGGCAAAGCGCGTGCTCATCGCAACCCTTTGCGTGATTATCGCCGCGCGTATCATCGTCGGTCCGGTCTATGATGCGTTGCGCATCGAAAAGGACTCTGTGGTGGAATCCGTAGGCATTCCGCTGCAGCAGATGGCATATGTCGCAGTATACGGCGGAGAAATGAACGAGACCGAGTATGCATCGGTGACCAAGCTCATGCCGATAGAAGAATATAAGCGCGTCTATACGCCGTGCATTGTAGACACCATCAAATGGGATTATGATTATTTTGACCGCAGCTATTTGGATACCCAAACCGGTGATGTGCTCAAGAATTGGGCGACCATCGGCGTGAAAAACTTTCCGGCTTATGTCAAGGCATACTGCTTGGAGACGTTCGGATACTGGAAAATCGGTGCGCGCAACAGCAATGGCGACATGATGGAAGGCATCATAGAAAATGTTTATGGGTACGATTTGTATACCATCAATTTGCTGCAAAAGCTTCCGGGCGGTGCGGTTCTTGAACGCATGCAGGCGGCGCTGCAGTTCCACTTCAGTGCAGGCACGCTGTTTGCGCTGTGGGTGCTGTGTCTGGCGCTGCTGCTGCGGCGCAGGGCGTATAAGCTCGCTTTGGTGCTTGCGCCGGGCGCATTTTTGTGGATTACTTTGATGCTGGCGGCACCGGTCGCATTCAGCATGCGGTATGTTTATTTGCTCCTGGTGGCGTTCCCGCTGATTCCGCTGCTGCCGATGTGGACAAAAGACGAGCAGTCGTGACAGAAAACTCCCAAAGGATTTAGAAAAAAGAAGGCTTAACAATCTATGCACACGCAACAGGAAAAGCAGAAAAAAGCTTGGTGGCCGTTTGTTCTTGCCGCTTTGATGTTCGGTACAATGCTTGCGCTGGGGCGCAAGATACAGTTCAGCGGAGATGTACACGCGAGTTATACGCACAATACGTTTGATGACTTTGCGTGGACAGATCTGGCAGTATTTGCAGCAGCGGCTGTCGGCGCTTTCGTGCTGCTGCTCGCCGTGGATCGGCTGTATGACGCGTTTGCCCGGCCGCTCAAACGCAAGGCGTTTGATAAAAAACTGTTTGTGATTTGTTTTGCCGTGCTGTGCCTGTGCTGGCTGCCGTTTTTTCTCAAGGATTTTCCGGGCTCTGTTCTGGGAGATTCATTTGGCTCCGTGCAGCAGGCACTCGGAGATGCGGCGTTTTCCAATCATTTTCCCGTTGTATACACACTGTTTGTGGGGATTTTCCTCAAGATTGGCGCTGCAATGGGCAGTTTGATCGGAGGCGTTTTCCTGTACTCGCTGACGCAGTATGTGCTGCTGGCCGCAGCGTATGCATATTTCTTGACGTGGCTGGACAGCAAGGGCGTCAGACGATGGTATATCATCGCATCACTGCTCTTTTTTGCAATCCCGCAGACATTCGCCATGCAGGCGGTGGTTATGTGGAAGGATCCGCTGTTTACGGCATTTCTGCTGCTGCTGACCATGCAGCTGGCGGACGCCGCGCAATCGCAGGGAAAATTGCTGTGCAATCAAACGTTTTTGGTCAAATGGGTGCTGCTGCTGCTCGGAATTATCTTCTTTCGCAACAATGGCTTGTATATTGCGGCGGGGCTGCTCGTGCTGCTGCCGATTGTCTATCGCAGGCAGGCAAAACGCGTATGTCTGGCGACATTGAGCGTCATCGTTGCTTCGTGCATTGTCACAGGGCCGATCTATACCGCCTGCGGTGTGGAAAAAGACTCTGTCGTGGAGTCGCTCGGCGTGCCGATTCAGCAGATGGCGTATGTAGTCACACATGACGGAGAGATGAACGATACCGAGCGCGAGGCGGTGACATCGCTGCTGCCGGAAGAAGAATACAAGCGCGTCTATACACCGTGCTTGGTTGATTCTATCAAATGGGACTATGGACATTTTGACGATTATTATTTGGAACACAACACAGTTCACCTGCTCAAGTGCTGGGGAACCATGTGTTTGAAAAATTTCCCTTCGTATGTCAAGGCATATTGTCTGGAGACGTTTGGCTACTGGAAAATCGGTGCGCGCAACGGCTATGGAGATATGGTGGCGGGCATTTCCGAGGGAGAAGGATGGGATGTCTACGACCTGCACACGACGGATGTGCTGCAGCGCCTGCCGGGCGGTGCATGGCTCAGCGCGGTGCAGGACAAGCTGCAAATTCATTTCAGCATCGGCACGCTGTTTGCGCTGTGGGTGCTGGGACTGGCGCTGCTGCTTCGGCGCAAGGCATACCCGTTTGCTTTGGTACTTGCGCCGGGTGCTCTGTTGTGGCTGACGTTGATGCTGGCCGCACCGGTTGCATTTGGCGTGCGATATGCATATCTGCTTTTGGCAGGCTTTCCGCTGATTCCGGTTGTTCCGGTGCTTGCGGGAAACAAAAATCAACAGGAGGAAAAATAACCATGGGATTTTTTGATAAAATCAAACGAGGACTGAAAAAAACCAGCGATGCGGTCAGTGAATCCATTGGCGATGTCATGGCGGCATTCGTCAAGGTGGACGAGGACTTGCTGGAGGAGCTGGAAGAAGCCATGATCCTTGCGGATCTCGGCGCATCGACCGCATCGCGCGCCGTAGATGAGCTGCGCGACCGCGCCAAGCATCAGCATATTAACACGAAAGAAGAGCTGCGCGATGTGCTGTGCGACATTCTCAGCGAGATGATGCAGGAGGACAGTGCGCTGGATATTTCCAAAAAACCGGCGGTCATTCTGGTCATCGGCGTCAACGGCGTCGGCAAGACCACGACGATTGGCAAGCTGGCAGCATCGTACACGGCGCAGGGCATGCGCGTCATGCTGTCCGCGGCGGACACGTTCCGCGCGGCTGCGGCGGATCAGCTGGAAATCTGGGCGCAGCGCGCCGGTGCGGACATTGTGCGCCACGGCGAAGGTGCAGATCCGGCCGCTGTTGTGTTTGATTCTATCGCGGCGGCAAAAGCGCGCAATTGCGATGTAATCATTGTGGATACCGCAGGACGTCTGCACAACAAGGCGAACCTGATGAACGAGCTGAACAAAATTGACCGTGTGATTACGCGTGAGCTGCCGGACAGCAGCCGCGAGACGCTGCTGGTGCTGGACGCGACGACGGGACAAAATGCCGTCTCTCAGGCAGAACAGTTCAATAAAGTGGCGAAACTGACCGGTATTGTGCTGACCAAATTGGACGGCACCGCCAAGGGCGGCATTGTCGTTGCGATTTCCGCAGGACTCGGCGTACCGGTGAAGTATGTCGGCGTCGGTGAGGGCATTGACGATTTGATGCCGTTTGAGAGAGCGGCATTTGTCGAGGCACTGCTGCCGACAGAGGAATTGGATGAAACAGATGAGATAGAGGAAGAACCGGAAGGAGAAGAAAACTAATGGCAAGACCGGATTTACGGCGCAACGATGAGATGCGCAAAGTCAAGATTATAAAGGATTATACGATGTATGCAGAAGGCTCCGTGCTCATTTGCGTGGGCAACACAAAGGTTATCTGCAATGCTTCGGTAGAGGAAAATGTTCC